>OCPI01000114.1_pt1 | contig 51670 bp, 49 predicted proteins | sample 1476291 | NCBI WGS metagenome assembly OCPI01 (sample SAMEA2580054, study PRJEB22360) | human gut metagenome | reverse complement strand
GCAGCAGATTTACCAGGGCCATCCTTGGCCGCCGGGCCCCCGCCGTTAGAGTAACCGACCAGATGCAGCGGCACGTCCGCCCCGGCCAGGCGCGTCGCTTCGCGCACTGCCAGACGCGTCGCCGCCAGCCAGGTCTCCCAGTCCACCGCCGTTAACGCCCCCGGCGCGGTGCCGTGTCCCGGCAAACGCGGCACCACCGCCACATAACCCCGCTGCTGCCAGAGTTGCGCCAGATAGCGCACGCTGTAGGGCGAATCAGTCAGGCCATGGAGCAGCACCACGCTGCCGCGCGGCTTGCCCTGCGGCAACAGCACAAAAGAACGATTCCAGTCCTGCTTAAACTGCCCCGGCCAGACCCGGCTGTGACGATAAAAGCGGTTGACCGGGGTTTTATCTTCCTCCGGCAAAGCCTCTGTCACCTCGCGCTGGAGATCGGCGAAAATCGTCTTCTCCCGCGCCAGATACTGGGCAAAGGTCGCCTGGTCGATCTCTTCGGCCGACATCTCGTTGGCGCTCCAGGTATGCCAGCGATGCAGGGCCGGGCCACGCTGGGACTCATAGATCCGCCCGGCGAGAAAGACCACCAGCAGCACCAGTACCGCAATGATCCCTTTTTTTAGCAGTGAGCCAATCACGGCGCCCGACGTTCGCCAGTGGCGTAAAACATGCTTCATGACGCTCCCTCTTATATTTTTCGCGTAGCCGAACTCATCTGCCCTATTCCTGACAGGCTATTTTCACTGTCTGCTTCTCAGCATAGTCATCGGTTCCGGCAAATTAAACCCGGCAGATCATTCATGTTCGGTGAAAAAAAGCCTACCGATGAGATCAACGTTCGGTCGCGTATTTTTAAACACTGTATAAACCAAGGGGATAATCTTATTGTCAGACCTTGAGGAAACATGAATTATCGGCAGGGACGCGATCAGGACAGGAAGATATAGATGGAGTGGTGGGTAAAAAAAGTACGAAAAAATTCAATGACCAGCTCCTGCTGCGTCGTGCTGCAGAGCGGTGCGCTCGAGATGATTGCGGAAATTGAAGCTTGTCGCCTCCACCTGCAGGAAGGCGATAAACTCACTCCGCTGGCCAATGCTCGTTATTGTCTGAATAATAACCCGGCGCAGACGTTGAAGATCCTCAAAGCCACTCATTATAGCAGTGAGCGCTGGGCCAAACTCGGCGGATAAAGAGCACGTCCGGCCCTTAGCCAGTTATAGTCTCAGTATCTTCGCATCCAATATATAAATTCCCCTTCGTCCTTTTCACGCTGTGACATACTATCGGGAATGTCAGCAGACCTGAAACAAGGAGCGAATAATGAATCACAAGGCCGCCAGTCTGACCCCGGAACAAGCGCTTGCCGAGCTGGAAGCGCGCTATGAAGCCTCGGTCACGGCGTTACGCAAGGCCATCGGCGACTATATCGACCATAATACGCTCCCTGATACCGAAGCCCGTGCGGAAGGCCTTTTTGTCTACCCGCAGCTGTCGGTCTCCTGGGACGGCGCCGATCATAAAGCCCTCAAAACGCGCGCCTGGGGACGTTTCACCCATGCCGGTTGCTATACCACCACCATTACGAATCCGAAACTGTTCCGCCACTATTTGCTGGAACAGCTGACCCTGCTGTATCAGGACTATGGCGCGCATATCAGCGTCGAGCTGTCGCAGCATGAGATCCCCTATCCTTATGTGATAGATGGCTCCACCCTGACCCTCGACCGCTCGATGAGCGCTGGTCTGACGCGCTATTTTCCCACCACCGAGCTGTCACAGATTGGCGATGAGACCGCGGATGGCCTGTTCCACCCTACCGAGTTCTATCCGCTGTCGCACTTTGACGCCCGCCGCGTCGATTTTTCGCTGGCGCGTCTGCGTCACTACACCGGCACGCCGGCGGAACACTTCCAGCCCTACGTGCTGTTCACCAACTATACCCGCTATGTGGATGAGTTCGTCAGCTGGGGCTGCAGCCAGATCCTCGATCCCGACAGCCCCTATATCGCCCTCTCCTGCGCCGGCGGGATCTGGATCACCGCGGAAACGGAAGCGCCGGAACAGGCCATTTCCGATCTGGCGTGGAAGAAGCACCAGATGCCAGCCTGGCATCTGATCACCCACGACGGCAAAGGGATCACCCTGATTAACATTGGCGTCGGCCCGGCTAACGCCAAAACCATTTGTGACCATCTGGCGGTACTGCGCCCCGATGTCTGGCTGATGATTGGCCACTGCGGCGGCCTGCGTGAAAGCCAGGCTATCGGCGACTATGTGCTGGCCCACGCCTATCTGCGCGACGACCATGTGCTGGATGCGGTACTGCCGCCCGATATTCCGATCCCCAGCATTGCCGAAGTGCAGCGTGCGCTGTACGACGCCACCAAGCAGGTGAGCGGGATGCCCGGCGAGGAGGTGAAGCAGCGGCTGCGTACCGGAACGGTGGTCACCACCGACGACCGTAACTGGGAGCTGCGCTATTCTGCTTCGGCGCTGCGCTTTAATCTCAGCCGCGCGGTGGCTATCGATATGGAGAGCGCGACCATCGCCGCCCAGGGCTATCGCTTCCGCGTGCCTTACGGCACGCTACTCTGCGTCTCGGACAAGCCGCTGCACGGTGAAATCAAGCTACCGGGCCAGGCCAACCGCTTCTACGAGGGGGCTATCTCCGAGCATCTGCAGATAGGCATCCGGGCGATCGACCTGCTGCGCGCCGAGGGAGATCACATGCACTCGCGTAAGCTGCGTACCTTCAACGAACCGCCGTTCCGCTAACCGGTGACGCAGAGATAAAAAGGAAACACGCTGGCGTTCCCCGCCGGGGATCGTCAGTGCCGGGATGAGCGAAACGAACGGCCCGGCGAGAACTTTGGATGTGCGTCCACAGGGAAGCGTGGCGCGCAGAAAAGCAAAAAGCCTGCTCGAAAGCAGGCTTCTTAAATTTGGCTCCTCTGACTGGACTCGAACCAGTGACATACGGATTAACAGTCCGCCGTTCTACCGACTGAACTACAGAGGAATCGTGTGAACGGGGCGCATATTATCGATGACGCCCGGCGCTGTCAAAGCCTGTTTTCAATAAAATGAATCGTTTGCCGAATTATTCTTCACTTTGCGCAAAAAATGGCGTTCATCCCCGCAAACGGCTCAGGTTTCCTCCGACGTGGCCTTCACGCGCGGGTACTTCCACAGCCAGCGACCGCTCACCATGCGGAAGTAAAACAGCACGCCGCGCACCGCCCAGTCGAGCACCATCCCCAACCACACGCCTATCACGCCCATCCCCAGCACGATACCCAGCGTATAGCCCGCCACCACCCGGCAGCCCCACATGCCCAGCATCGACACCCACATGGTATAGCGAACGTCGCGGGCCCCCTTAAACGCGCAGGGTAAGGTCCACGACAGCGACCAGATTGGCATAAACAGGGCGTTGAGCCACAGGAGCTGCTTCACCACCTCTTTCACATCGTCTTCATGGGTATAGAACGAGGCAATGAAGCCGGCGAACGGGGCGCTGCCCCAGGCGATCAGCGTCAGAATGATCGTCGACAGCCAAAATACGTGCCAGGCCTGGAATTCAGCCTGACCAATCTGCCCTTTTCCCAGCCGCTTGCCGGTGATGATCGTCGAGGCGGAGCCGAGGGCGTTGCCCGGCAGGTTAATCAGCGAGGCCACTGAAAAAGCGATAAAGTTGCCGGCGATAACGTTGGTACCCATGCCGGCGACAAACATTTGGGTCAGCAACTTGCCGCCATTGAACAGGACCGATTCGATACTGGCCGGGATGCCGATCCCCATCACCTCCCAGATAATGGCGAAGTTAAAGGGTTTGAAGTAGCCCTTCAGCGACAGCCTCAGCGCCGGATTGAGACCCACCATCAGCACCCAGATCGTGGCTATCGCGCCAATATAGCGGGCAATGGTCAGCCCAAGACCGGCGCCGACAAACCCCAGCCCCGGCCAGGAGAAGATACCGTAGATGAGCACGCTGCTGATTAAGATGTTGAGGATATTCATCCCGCCATTGATCAGCAGCGGGATTTTGGTGGTTCCGGCGCCGCGCAGTGCACCGCTACCGATCAGCGCAATCGCCGCCGCCGGATAGCTCAGCGCCGTCAGCTCCAGATAGGTCAGGGCCAGGGCCTTGACCTGCGCAGTGGCGTCACCGGCGACAAAATCAATAATCTCCTGCCCAAAGGCATGGATCACTCCCGCCAGCAAAATGGAAAACAGCGTCATAATGGCCAGCGACTGACGCGCGGCCGCTCTCGCCCGCCGCCGATCGCGCTTGCCAAGGCTAAAAGCCACCACCACCGTGGTGCCAAGATCGATGGCGGCAAAGAACGACATGATCACCATGTTAAAGCTATCGGCCAGCCCCACCCCGGCCATGGCCTCTTTTCCCAGCCAGCTGACAAGGAAGGTGCTCAATACCCCCATCAACAGCACACAGGCATTTTCCAGCAGAATGGGGACAGCGAGAGGGCTGATTTCGCGCCAGTACAGCACACGATAACGCTGACGTTTTTTAAACCAGGATGTCCGTTCGACGGCCTGGCGTACGGCGGAGGTGACTTTCAAGAGAGACCTTAGTGAGAGATGTTGAAACAACATTTCAAATGATGATTGAGAAATGGATATCCTGCAAAGTATTTTTCCTGAATAATTGTCGGAAATGACAACAAATTGTTGATGGAAGCGGCAGTTGCGCCTGAACAGGCGAATTGATGTTTGACAAAAGATTTTTCGCCGCTAAGATACGACTCCACACGATTCCTCTGTAGTTCAGTCGGTAGAACGGCGGACTGTTAATCCGTATGTCACTGGTTCGAGTCCAGTCAGAGGAGCCAAATTTATGTTTTCATGCATCTTCACGAATCTTTATACGATTTAGATTCAACAAGTTAGTGTGAAAAGTCTTCCCGATGAATTTTCATTTCCCCCTCCGCATCGGGCAAGATTGGTGGTCTGATTTGGGGTCATTTCAGTTCGATTATGGAGTGACCACCATATGTCTCTGAACGACACTAAAATCCGCAGCTTAAAACCATCCGCTAAACCCTTCAAAGTTTCCGATTCTCATGGACTGTACCTATTAGTCAATCCAGGCGGTTCACGTCTCTGGTATCTCAAATATCGTATCAATGGTAAAGAATCTCGCCTCGGCTTAGGTGCCTATCCCGATGTTTCTCTGGCTTACGCTCGTCAGCAACGTGATGGTATACGCAAGCTGCTAACGCAGAATATCAATCCATCACAGCAACGTATCGCAGAGAAAGCTGCCCGCTCACCGGAAAAAACATTTAAGCACGTTGCATTGAGCTGGCATAAAAGCAACAGAACATGGTCTGAGAACCACGCCTCCCGTCTGCTTGCCAGTATGAACAATCATATATTTCCTGTGATTGGACACTTGCCAGTAGCTGAACTGAAACCTCGTCACTTTATCGACCTGCTGAAAGGCATTGAGCAAAAAGGTCTGCTGGAAGTCGCAGCACGTACCCGGCAGCATATGTGCAACATCATGCGGCATGCAGTGCATCAGGGGATGATTGAGAGCAATCCGGCATCGAATCTCGAAGGTATCATCGCAGCACCGGTTAAACGACACTATCCCGCCCTTCCCCTTGAACGACTACCCGAATTGTTGAGTCGCATTGATGGCTATCATCAGGGACGGGAATTAACCCGGCTGGCTGTTTCTCTTACCCTGCATGTCTTTATTCGCTCCAGCGAACTGCGGTTTGCCCGCTGGACGGAGATAAGTTTCACAAATAAAATCTGGACGATCCCCGCCACACGAGAACCGCTCCCAGGCGTCCGCTATTCCAGCAGGGGGGCGAAAATGCGCACGCCGCACATTGTGCCGCTGTCACAACAGACCATCGACATACTGAAGCAGATAAGAGAAATCTCCGGTGATCAGGAGTTGCTGTTCCCCAGCATCCATAATCCATCCAGACCAATGAGTGAAAATACGGTTAATAAGGCGCTGCGGCTGATGGAATATAATACTAAAGAGGATGTCTGCGGCCACGGATTCCGGGCAATGGCCTGTAGTGCCCTGATAGAATCAGGTCTCTGGTCACAGGATGCAGTTGAGCGTCAGATGAGCCATCAGGAGCGCAATAGCGTTCGGGCAGCCTACATCCACAAGGCGGAGCATCTGGAAGCCCGCAAGGCGATGATGCAGTGGTGGTCAGATTATCTGGACAGATGCAGAGAGGAATTCGTGCCATCCTATATTTTGGGCCATCAGCAGTCCAAAGTCTGAACTTCGGTATATACCGATTGATAAGCTTGAAAAAGGGCTCAGCTAATGAGCCCCGTTTAAGACTAAATACTTCGCATATATACTTAAAACACCATCAGCTTCATACAAAGCTTGGTTTTTAGTCACAGAATTGAGCAGGATGTTGAATTTGGCCCCTCACAAATCAAGCACAATTGCATCTGTGTTGGGGGTCAAGTATTTATTCCTAACGCCGCCAGCAATGTACTGATTTTAGGCGAACGATGGCGCGATTTTGCATAAATTAATGAAAGCGGAATCGAAGCCTCGGAGTATTCTTGTAGTAGCTCGACCAGTTTACCGTTTTCCAGATATTTACCGACCGCAAAGTCCATTATTTGAACAACTCCCATCCCGCTGAGTGCCGCCTCTAACAGTACATCCGCAGTATCGACGACCAGATTACCCTTAATATCAAAAGCCTGCTGTTCTCCTGCTATAGAATAAAACCACTTTGTGCTACGCCCAGTTCTCTGTGCTTTAACAGCCAGACAGTTATGCTGTACCAGTTCCGCTGGCTCTTTTGGAATTCCGTGGCTGTTTAAATATTCCGGTGACGCAACGGTGACAAAACGTAAATGCTTAATAGTTCTGGCGATAAGCCGTGAGTCCTGTACGCTGCCAATTCTAATCGCCGCGTCAAAGCCTTCTTCCACCAAATCAACCAATCGGTCAGTCATAACCGCGTCAATTGTTAATGCCGGATATCTGTCCAGAATCTCTTTGAGCATAGGAATAATTACCAATCGGCCATAGGCAGAAGGTGTCGTTATTTTTAGTTCGCCTTCAGGGAATACCGTTCTGCCGGTAATCGAATGCCCAACCTCATCCATTTCATGAATCAGGCTTTTTGAGGATTCATATAAAAAAACGCCATCGGTAGTCAGACTTACAGAGTGGGTATTGCGGTTAAGCAAGGTAACACGAAGGTCGAGCTCAAGCCTGGTAATTGCACGTGAGACCCCTGATTGGGTGAGGCCCAATGCCTGCGCAGCTTTGGTAAAACTCTGCGTTTCCCCTACCTTAATAAAGATTTTAAGCGCGTTTAAATCCATAAGTCTTCTCTTACATCTCTTACACGAACATCTATGCCTCGTGGAGGTATCAAGATACAAAAAAAAACTGACAGAAGTTAAATATCAATGTGTTATTAGTTAAAAGATAACGCTATGTCGCCACAATTATTGCAATATCCTTGCGTGGCGACAGCATAGAGGACTATGTACGAGTTGAGCTTAGCCCTGAGGTACGTTGAGCGTGACTTTGCCTGGAGCGAGAAGATGCATGAAATCCTGTTTAATGACTTTATCCCAACTACCAATATTATCCGCGTATACTTTAATGATCTTCTCGTCAACGAGAGTGAGCAAGGTGTTTAAATCTTCTCCGGCCGGGGAATAATCCTTATAAGAAATCAGATCGATTCCTCGTGATACCAAAATTGTGGTATCTATGCTCGCCACCTGTCCCGAGGCAACGCCCAGAATGAGAACTGTGCCATTAGGGACAACATTGTCTAATAGATGAGCCAGTAAATCGCCACCGACGGTATCGACCAGTGCATCAAAGGTGCCCTCAAAAGGGTATTCTTTAGCCAATAGTACCTCGTTGGGTTTAACGTCGCTGGCTTGCAGCCAATCGAATCCACGCTGACTGTGCACCACCGCCGAAACTTTAATACCGGCATGCATTGCCAACTGAACCAATAAATGCCCGACTCCGCCCGTTGCACCGGTAACGGCCAAAGACTGGCCCGGCTGCAAATGAAGGGATCGCAGAGAACGCAGCGCCGTTAATCCTGCCACCGGCAACGCTGCTGCAACCGCCGCTGATACACTCTCTGGCACGATAGCGACATTGGCACGATCGACAACGCGATATTGGCTCCAGGCACCCGAAAAACTCCATGTTAATACCCGCTCCCCAATTTTTGGTCCCTGACCGTCGGTGCTGGTCTCGATCACAATACCAAATGCATCCCATCCGGCAGGCTTATCCGATTCCCAGGGAAAGTCTAATTCTCCCCGATTAAGTGATATATTGGAAACTCTGATCAAAATATCACTTTCCGTCCTTCTGACTGGCCGCTGTACATCGGTAAATCTAAAACCACCAGTATCTGATTTCACAATTGCTTGCACGTATTCACTCATTGTTATTTTCCTTTTCGATATTTACACATTCAGAAAAATCAATTAAATAAATAACATTATCTATTTTTAAGATAAGCCGATGACAATTTAATTACCTAAATTCGATATCTTAACCTCCTAACCTAACACGACAAATTGATAAACCAGCAGATTATATTGGTGAAAAATGTCATAACAATTATGATTCATATTCTGTTTACAAAAACTGATGATCGAGGGTATTAGTTTCCTTACTGTTAATCACATCGAGTGAATTTTTATGAATAAACCACTTCCAGCGGCAATATATGTTTTAGGCTTTACTCTATTTGCCATGACAACATCTGAATACATGGTCGCAGGATTAATCACATCCATGTCATCTGATTTAGGTGTTTCCATTCCTAAAGTTGGATATTTAATTACCATTTATTCATTAGGTATGGTTTTCGGTGGTCCCTTGCTTGCTACATTTTTAGTTAAACTTAGCAATAAAGCAGCATTATTGACTATTACTGGCATATTTCTTGTCGCCCAAGTCGTCGCAACCGTTTCTGCAACTTATGATCTTTTAGCAGTAGCGAGGTTTGCGACCGGATTATCTTCGGCAGCCTTCTTCGGTTTTGCGCTGTTGACAGCGGCAAAAATGGTTCCACCGGAACGCTTTGGCGTTTCAGCCTCCATCGTATTGGGCGGGATGATGATAGCGACGGTGGCGGGACTACCACTATCAGCAATACTTGACCAGTATTATGGCTGGAGAGTTTCCTTCGCATTAATTATTGTCCTTACATCTTTAGCTGGAATAGGTATTATACTGATTGTTCCTAAATTCAAGGCGGAGGTTAAGGGTAGTATTAAGGCTGAATTTGGTTCAATTATAAACAGATCAATCTGGGGGGCTTTTATTACAAGTTTCTTTATTATTGCTGCTACCTTCGCGACATTCAGTTACTTCGTTCCCTATTTTGAAAACACTGTCGGTTTCGATACTCCATATATCCCGGCTATTCTTTTCGCTTACGGTGCATTCACGGTAATTGGTAACTTTCTTGTAGGTCGACTAGCAGATAAATCGCCGATTAAAGTTGTTTTCACCGGAAGCGTCGTGCTAGTACTTGCACTGTTTGGGCTTTATACCTTCTACGAAAATAAAATATTAGTGCTGATATCTGTAATGATTTTAGGACTTACTGGTATTACTCTCACTCCTGCCATGTCCTCACGCGTGTTTAAAGCAGCCCCTAATACTTCATTAATTAACACTATGCATACCTCCGTTATTTGTCTTGGAGTAGTTATTGGTTCATGGGCCGGTGGCTATGCAATCGACCAAGGTTATGGCTACCGTGCACCAACTCTCATCGGTATTTTTTTAGCAGGATTGGCGATTGTCACCCTACTCCCTGTTTTGAGAAACAACCGTTACGATACGCCTGCTGTTAATCCTCAGACAAATATCTGACTGTACCAATAGGAATAGACCATGAACAGTGAAACTAATTCATTAGGCTATGAAAATAACATTCAAACTATTCCGGAATCGCACTCATTTCCCGAAAAAAAATACAAGCATGAGATCCCAATCATTTACCACAGCGAGAGTGATAAAATTATCGACCAAAGTTGCGAGGCAAGGTTAACAAATGACACGCCCAATAAAAAATCATTCACACATAAAATATTTGTTATACGAAAATGCAAGCCGGAGCATATAGGAGACATTTTCTTGCGACCATCAGAAAATGATTATAGCAGCATAATTCTAGACATTAACATTCATACGCCATTAGGAGAAAAAATAAAAACCGGACTATTCCGTAAACTTTCAGTTTTTTTATTTGAAAAATATAAGACACTGAGAGTTGAGACTCACATTCTGATTGATCATCATAAAATCATTAATAGCCTTATATTGAGCGGGTATACTTTTGAAGGTATTACACAAAAATTTAATGTAAATTCAGAGCTAGAGGAATTTGCAGTATTTTCATTATTGAAGGATCAAACTAACACGGGAAAAAACCTATTATTCCCTGCAGTGGATAGTAATATTTATCGCGATGAAAAAATTGCACTACGTTTAGCCGAAACAAAAGACACATTTTGTATATGGTTAGAACAATCAAATCCTGAATCATCGAAGTGGGGTTTATTCGAAACAGCATCACTTGATGAAATAAAACAAAAAATCAGGCGTTGCGGGCTTAATTCAGCCGTAGGCCCTAATATATTACTAACTATTATAGAATGCTCAACTGGTAATGCTGTAGGAAAAATTGTTATCCGCAATGTTGTACCACCTCATGTAGGTGATGTGGGTTACGGGATATTGCCGGAATATCGTGGTTTAGGCTACGCCGTAAGGGCACTGAAACTTTTGAAAAAATGGGCCTTTAATGAAGCTGGTTATGTACGTTTAGAACTTGGTGTCAAAGAAGGCAATATCGCGTCAGAAAGAGTCGCGCAAAAGGGAGGGTTTGAATTTGAGGGGATGCGTCCGGGACGATTGAAAAATCACGATGGTTCATACAGTAATGAAATGCACTATTTCTTTCTGAACCCGAATATTAGCTATCGCAAAATAGAGGATTGATTAAATGAGCAAAAAGTTCATCTCCTTTCTCGAACAGCATTTAGATCATAAAAACGTAGTCGCCTATGTAAAAACACCGAATGATGTTGGTGAATATACTTCCCCATCGGTTTCTGGCCGAGTGGATGTTTCCAGTATTGAACAAGTAATTCGTATTGTTAAGCTAGCAGATCAATTTGACGGAGAAACAGCGCTTTATCCCTACTCAACTGGATACAATTGGGGGCTAGGTTCAACAAAACCTCCGTCAGACAACGCCGTGCAGTTGAAGCTGACCGGATTAAATAAAATTCGCGAGATTAATATCGCAGAGGGTTATGCTGTCATTGAGCCAGGTGTGACGCAGGGAATATTATCGCAAAAATTACTGAACACCCATCGCTTTATTAATGTGACAGCCTCATCTGCAGAAACGAGTTTTTTAGGTAATGCTCTCGATCGGGGCGTCGGGTTGAGGCACCAGCGTACAGAAGATCTTCTCGGCCTGGAAATTGTTCTCGCCAACGGGACACTGCACCGAGTGGGCTGGTGGCCGGAACAGGGAAAACATAGCGCATTATACTCCCACGGGATTGGCCCTTCACTGGTGCAATTATTCACCCAATCGAATCTCGGAATTATAACCGGTGGCGTTGTACGTCTACTTAATCGACCAGAAAAATCTCGCGTCGCCTATATTTCCTTTTCTCCCGAAAACTTAGAGTATGCTATCAATACCTTCCAGCGTTGGTCAGCACAAGGGTTAATTCACGGTGTACTTAAGGTTTATGATGAAACCTCAACACTGACGTATGGTGCGAATAAGGGCGAGTTTCTCGTTCATTTGCCTCTTTCGGGAGCTGCCTCAGTAGTATCGGCACTTTCCACCGCGCTGGAAACCGAGTTTGTAAAAGCTGGCGAGAAATTCATCTCTTTGATCTGGAACGACAGCCCCACGAATCCTTATCAAGATGATATCGTCGCCAATCTAGTCAACGCTGCCTATCAAGGGGATACTAAATATCATGATATACTTCTGGAGAAGACGCTCGGTACTACACCGGCTGAAATAGATGCCGAAGGCAAAGGCTGGATATTTTTCTTACCTCTGCTTCCTTTTACCGGTCAGGCTATTAAACAGGCTTATCTACATTTCGACGATATCTTCGAGTCTACTGGCGTGCGCTGCGGCGCCACAATTAATACGCTGAGTGATCAGATTATTGATCTCGTTGTATCCATTCGTTTTGAACGCGTAGAAGAGGAAATAAGAAAAGCTCATCGTGCTCTGAAACTTCTTCATGAAAAATTTAGTGCTTCCGGTTTTTATCCTTATCGTTTGGACGTCGAACATCCTCTCGCCAATAGTCGTAATGCCAGAACGCTTCGTGAAGGTGAAATCATTAGAAGCTTGCAAAAAACTTTAGACCCAAAGGGAATTTTCGCATCCGGGCGATATAGTTATTAATAATAACCAATATGTACTTTTAAGTTTTAATCATATAGGTTCATTTATTGAGGCGCATCCATGATAACTCATGAAGAAAATACATTTAGCAATATATTAGTTAATCTAAGAGATTTACGTGGCAAATTACGTAACTCCGCTCGTGAAATAGAAGAGCATCGCAGGATACCACTCAATATTATTGAAAGGCTACGTGGCATTGGGATATTTGGAATGTGTTTCCCGCAATCATGGGGCGGTGCCGGACTGACGTCGATTGAGCAAATCCTTGTGCTGGAAGAACTCGCCCGGGGCGATACGGCTACCGCCTGGTGCGCCATGATTGGTTGTGACTCAGGAATTTATTCAGGTTTCTTGGAAGAAAAAAGCGCCAAAGAGATCTTTCCACACGCCAATCTGGCCGTGGCGGGTTGGATACACCCGCAGGGAAAAGCCGAGATAGTTGATGGCGGCTACATTGTCACTGGCAAATGGCGTTTTGCCAGCGGATCGCCTCATGGCGATGTCATCTCGGCAGGTTGCTTCCTCTACCGTAACGGCAATCTTATACTGGATGATAACGGCAAGCCCCTTTGGCGAGTCATGCTGGCGCGTCCTGCCGACTACCTTTTTTCCGACACCTGGTTCACCACCGGCCTGCGGGGAAGCGGCAGTCAGGACTACTCCACGCAAGGATTGTTCATTCCCGAACAGCACGCGTTCAATTTCTCGGAACCAAAACGTCAAGGGCCACTGCACAAAACGCCGGATGCAATTTTACGCAAAATGGCCGGTATCCCGCTGGGGCTTGCGAGAGCCTGTCTGGACTATATCTACGACGTCGCCGACGACCGCACAGACAGAATCAATGATGTGAAATGGCGAAACTCAAAGCGCGTACAGACGGCGGTGGCTAACGCAGAGAATCAGTTATTTATCACTAGAAATGCGGCGCTCACCAGCGTAAGTACATTATGGCAGGCGCTCGAAGCCGATGCCGCTCATGACGATATTACTCATTGGCGCGTGCAGTCAGCTTTGAGTCGAAGAAATGCCTTTCAAACCGCACGAACCATCGTTTCAAGCTTGTATGACCTACAGGGTGGGGGTTCTATCTACACCCATGAAACACCTTTTGATCGCGCATTACGTGATATCAACACTATTTGCCAGCACGCTGTCGCGCAGGAAAAAGTCCTGCAGGTGTGCGGCGATATTCTCCTTGGTGGCAAAGTCGAAGATTACTTTATATAAGGAAGAGAACCGATGAGTGGTATTTTTTCGCAAAAGAAAATTCTTGTAACCGGCGCAGGCAGTGGACTTGGCAGAGAAATAGCCTTGGCATTTTCACGACTTGGCGGAACCGTTATTCTTGCAGGTCGAAATAAGCAGAAACTAGAAGAGACAGCGCAAGCGATCTCCGAGACTCCTGGCAAATCATGGGTTATTCCTTTCGATGTAAATAATAATCAATCAATAGATAACCTGTTTGATGAAATTAAAAATAAATTCGGCACTCTTGATATTGCCGTTAATAACGCCGGAGTATTTTCTTTTGGTTTTGTCGATGAAACCTCCAGTGAAGACTTTAATCACGTATTCACTACTAATGTCATTGGTTTGTTTGAAAGTCTGAAGCGCGAACTTCAGTCGATGAAAGAAAACCGGGCCGGGACTATCGTTAATATTTCATCAAATATGTCTATCGGGCTGAATATTCCGGGCACGGCAGCCTACACCGCTTCAAAGGCTGCCGTCGATGCATTGACCCGCGTCTCGGCAAAAGAGGCTATCACGCACGGCGTGCGAGTTTTCTCAATAAACCCAGGTCCATTGGCCACCGAAATGACCCAACTTCCCGGCGAATCGGCGGCAGACCGTGACAAAAGATGGCGCGATTTGATCCCCATTGGGCGTATTGGCGATGTTAAAGAGATCGCTCAAGCCATTATTTGGTCCTGCTCAGGCCAGTCTGACTACTTAGTGGGTACACGAATAGTTATCGATGGCGGCCACTCTCTTTAAATTCATAACCGTGAGGTACAAATAATGCAACCATTTATTATTAGAGATAATGAAGGCGTTCCGCTTTGGTTAAATAATGACACCTATACTATCAAGCTTGACAAAGAAAATACCGGCGGCAACATTTCTATTATTCAGGGATTTGTTGGGCCTGGTGGTGGTCCGATCTGGCATCTTCATGAAGACGCTGATGAGATATTTTATGTACTAGACGGTCAATTAACCGTAAGAGCCGGAGAAAATATCTTTCAGGCAAACCCTGGCGATTTTGTTTATGTACCTAAGGGCATTTATCACCAATTTAGAAATAACAGCATTAAACCTATCAAGATATTGTTGATGTTCTCTCCCGCAGGTTTCGAAGGGTTCTTTAGAGAAACAGGCATTGTAGCGAAAGAGGGTGTTACCCCACCGTTACACATTCATGATGCAGAAGCAAACAGACGGGCTATAAAGATTGGTGGAAAATATCTTTCTTTTGTTCCTGATTTTGAAAATCCCGACATTAATCCAAATTTAAAATAAACCAAAATGCCGCGAAGTTTTTGCGGCATTCTTATATTGCAAATCAATACGAATGGATAATACTGAAAAAATATCCAACCTTCCATCAACAGTCATTCTTTATTCACCTTATGAGAGGGCATTATATTTATCAGCACGGATATGTAAAAGGAGATATATTATGTCAGACAGACTCGCTTTTTTTAAGAATAAAAATGTAAACTCAGACTGGTTAACTATCAAAGAAGCAGTTAAAGCATCAAAGAAAAACGGCATTAGAAAAATACAAGAAAGTGATATCTATCGATATGCTCTGCAGGGAAAAATCCTCCTTTCGATATACTTTCAGTCTCCAATTACCTTGAGGAAAATAAAATCCTATAACCATAAATTAAAGCTAAAACCTAAAGATAATAACTTACCTGACGGCAAAATTACGTCGGATGAAATCGTTTTTTTTAGCGAGAGTAACTTAACTTTCAGCACCGAAGGTAAATATTTTCACACTGCTCATGGCGTCATTGATACAAGTCTTTTTGGATATGAATATTTTCTCATACAATGCCTACTTGCTCACAATCTAAAAATACCATCACCTGTACTTAGAGAGAACAATAACTATGGCATCACTGTTTCCTTAGCAGGGGAAACCTTTCTAGTTCACAAAAGAATTTCATTACGTAATGGAATCTCATTAAATGGCATAGATTTAAGTTTTAATGATGCCTACTTACCTATTTATAACTTACCGAAGGATGCATGTTTTGTTATCAGGCAAACTGAGTTAAATAAAATATTCAACTGGCTGGCTGGAAAAAAAATCACCCTCGGATTCTTCCACACGCATATCATCCCCTCTATCAAGACTATTTTGGCTTGCCTGTAGAAATAATGAAACTATCAGCCCGTTGATAGGGAAGCCTTACAAGTTGCTATCCATTTTTGAGCAATGGGCATCAGAGGAAGGCATTACCGACCGATTCAGTGGCGACACGCTCAAAACTGCGCTTGAGCGCGGATCACCCCCTTCCCTACCAACACAAAAGTAAGATGATGCCCTTCGCTACGAAAACCCGTATTAAGGATTGGATTTACCGTAATACGGGTTCATCAACTTTCTCCGCAGCACAACTTTGTGTTGTCGTGTTATCTCCCGGCTAGCGCTACATCTGCCACAGGAGAATACCGTGACATCTCATCAGTTATTACGTCTGAAACAGGTTGAAGAAAAAACGGGCCTGAAGCGCTCTCAAATCTATCTGTATATGAAAGACGGTACCTTCCCTCGCTCAATCAAGATTGGCCCAGCCAGTGTCGCCTGGCTCGAATCGGAAATTGACGAATGGATCAATATTAAATTAGTCCGCCGCTCAATAGGCTGAAGGGAGAAAACACCATGATTATCCCGTCACTGAATTACGCCGTTTTAACCGATGCCTTGCATGCATTGAAGGATGGCAACATTCGTTACTGTGAATCGCTAGGATTCACTTTCGACGAAATGAATGCCCTCAACCAATTATCACTAGACGAGCTGTTTATCATCAGTCGGGAGTCTGCGCAGTTCTTGGCTGTTACGGTCCATCACGACGCATTACACATGCTTCTGGCTAAATCCCGTGAGGAGGTTCTGCAGCAGCAACGTATCAATCATGCCATCCGGCTCGGCGGATCAATTGCGCTACTCAATAAGTATTTTGGCCTCACCTCCAACGAAGTTTGCCTTCGCCGCCGGTTACTGGGCGTCCGTGTGCCTTATGGCCGGACGCCAGAGCCGGACGAAGAGACGGATGCGGCCATCTGGCGGCAATGGCAACAATTCCGGGTGGCCAACCTGGAATCGGCCGATGCGCTGGCCGCCATGATGCAGGTAACGCAAACCCTGCTGCCGAAAGTCGAAAGGTTGTCACTGACCATCGTTTGGAAGCGTATCGCACTTTGTGAACAGGAGGCGTCAGACCGGAGGGCCGCACATGCCAGATGAGATCGACCGCGATCAGGAATTTAATGAGCAACGACTCGAGGATATGATTGAACAGAGTCGTTTTAAGCCAGGGTCTACGCCATCATTATTCCATTGTCGTCTATGCGGTAAGTCCATTCCTGAAAAGCGACGGCAGGCACTCCCGGGCATAACCACCTGCACAGAATGCCAGGAAAAACTTGAGCGTCGAACACGTTAATAATGGTCACAGAGACATGCAGGAATATTTTCTCTGCATGTCTCTATCATTAACTATGAATATACAGTCGTCTTTATTATATATTTCACTTACTTCCATTTTTCGCAGAGCTTACCCCCTCCACCACTAATTTATCTCTCTCATTTTAACTTTGAATTTATCGTTTATATACCGCCCCGGATATCTGATCCTGAAAACCTCATTACATAATAGTTGCCCGAATGGTCGTTAATTTCCTCAGATCGGGTATTGCTCTTTAAAAATAAGGTTCGGGCTGTCACGAAACCACAATTCAGGGTGCCGCTGAATGTTCTCGCTGACCCGTTAAAACCGGAATGCAGAATTGGGATGTGACATTCATTTAACACATTGTTGTTTTTATTAGAGGAGGCGTCATGAGAAAACCCATTTACCACGTATTTGTCACTCAGGAAAGTCAACCCGATGCACAGGGCGAAATAAACACGTATTGGACCAGGGTTGGCGTGGCGTTCGCTCATAACGGTAAGTCTGGCCTGAATATCATGCTGACACCCGGGATTGCTATCTCCGGCAAGTTAGTGCTCCTTGAGCCCAAGGATGACGGTGGCGCGACACAGGATACTCAGTCCTTTTAACCGCCCTTCCACCCTTTTCCCGGCCCTGTGCCGTCTGATGGCGGTACGCGTTGCCCGGTTTACCATTCCGAGGCCATCATGCTTTCCACCACCGTATTTCTGGCGGCGGCTATGCAGTGCGCCCCCAGCATTCACCCGTCCACGGCGCTTGATGTGGCGCGGGTCGAATCCGGTTTGAATCCGTATGCCATCGCTGAAATTCTGCCCAGTGGCAAAGGCGTGATTTCACATTTCCCCACGAGCAGGGATGAGGCCATCAGCCTCACCGGATGGCTGGCAGCACAGGGCCGACGCTATTCGGTCGGGCTGATGCAAATCACCAGCACCAACTTCGGTCATTACGACGTGACCGCCCGTGACCTTCTTGACCCCTGTACCAACCTGTCCGTCTTTGAGCACATCCTCACCGACTGCTACCGCCGTGGCCGTTCCCTGAAGCGTGCGCTCAGTTGCTACTACTCAGGAAATTTCACTATCGGCCAACAGCCGGAATCCGCGTTTAACCAGACCAGCTACATCCAGCGCATCGGCTACACCGTACCGTCAACGCGGGAAGACCGGCAGCGACCAGCCGCCGAAAAGCTCGTGCCTGAAATCCGTTACCCCACCGCCGTCATGCGTGGCGAACTTACCGATAACACCACGTCAGTTCTGACATCCCTGCGCTACCCCAATGCCGTGATACGCGGCGCGTTACCCTTTCCCGGCCCCAAGAGGAACAATGATGAAACGAAAACAAACTGACTGGCCCGTCCTCTCTTTCTTGTTAATAGCAAGCCCGGTGCTGGCAGCAGACAGCGGATTTAATAAAGCCAATGAGACGCTGAGCAACACCTCCACAGGACTGCTCGGACTGGCCGCCGTCACCATCACGCTGGCCACCATGTGGGTGGGATACAAAGTCTTGTTTGACGGCAAGAGCCTGCATGACATGCGCAACGTTATCATCGGCGCCATCCTTATCGTCGGTGCGTCAGGTTTCGGTGCCTACTGGGCATCATAAGGGAGGTAACGATGGCTACGCTGAACAAAGCGCTGACGCGGCCTGCCGCCATAGCCGGTATTCCTCTCGTGCCGTTCGTGATGGTCAGCGGGGCCATCGTCCTGCTGGCGGTCTATGTCAGCTATTACCTGGTATTACTGCTTATCCCAGCCTGGCTGGAGATGAAGGCAAAGGCCAGAACCGATATTCACTATTTCGAGCTGTTCTGGCTGGCCTTTAAAACCCGTGGCCGGTTTGGCACCAATAAACATTTTGGTGCCAATGCCCTGCTGGCAAACCGCTATGACGCCGTCAACGTCTCGGAGTTTATTGAAAAAATGAAATTAAACGAGCGCGTTACGCTGGATAAATATATTCCGTATTCCTCCCATATTCACCCGCACGTCATCAGAAACCGCCAGGGTGATTTGGTTGCCAGCTGGGAGTTGGAGGGCACCGTTTTTGAATGCGAGGACGAACATCACCTGACCTTAATGGCGGCTCATCTCAATAATGTCATTCGTGGGTATGAAGGCCTGCCGGTCACTTTCTATCTTCACCGTATCCGGGAAAAATACCACGATGCCTTTGATGCAAATTCAGGCATTCCCTTTTCTGATGAAGTGACCCGGCGGTATTACCAGCAGATCAACGAAAAACCGTTCTGGCGGCACCGGCTGTTTTTCACCGTCTGCTACGCGCCCTTCTCTCCGCTTGAGAAAAAGGCCATGAAGGCGCAGCCGTCCGGTAAACGCAAAGCGGCGCTGGATGATGCCCTGAAAGTGATGCTGGAACACCGGGAGGCGCTGGCTTCCGCGCTGTCCCGCTATACGGCGACGCCGCTGGGGATGTATGAAGATAACGGGCGGGTGTATTCCTCGCAGCTGTCCTTTTATCACCGCCTGCTCACCGGCAAGTGGCAAAAGGTGGCGGTCACGCGTGCGCCGTTTTATGAAACATTAAGCACGCCGGATGTCTTTTTTACCACCGACACCGCCGAGTGCCAGACCGTCGGCGGCTCCCGTTTTTTCCGCAGTCTGGAAATCAAAGATTATTCGCCTGAAACCGCGACCGGCCTGCTGGACGCGCTGCTGTATGCCGAAAGCGAGTACGTGCTGACGCAGTCCTTCACCTGCATGGCCCGCGATGAGGCGCACAAGCATATTCGCCTGGCGGAAAAGCGCCTGAACTCGGCGGACGACGACGCCATTTCACAGTGCGAAGAGCTGATTGTACTGCGTGACCTGCTCCAGTCCGGGCATGTCTCCTGCGGAAAATACCACTTTTCCCTGCTGGTATCCTCAGACAGCGCCGACCAGGTGGTCAAGGACACCAATGCGCTGGCACAGCCCTTCGCCGACCTCGGCATCATGACGACGCTGTCCACGCTGTCGCTGCCCGCCGCGTACCTGGCGCAACTGCCGGGCATCTATACGCTGCGCCCCCGTCTGGTGGCCGTCAGCAGCCAGAACTTTGCCGACCTGGCGAGCCTGCACAACTTTCATCCCCACAAGCGGAGCGGCAATCCCTGGGGCGATGCCATCGCCATCCTCAAATCCCCTGGAGGTGGAGGTTATTACCTGAACCTGCACGACAGCCAAAGCGGGCGGGATGACTTCAACGAAAAAACGCCGGGTAACGCAGCGATTATCGGTAAAACCGGCTCAGGGAAAACAATGTTGATGACCATCATGCAGCAACTGATGCAGAAGTACCGCAATCCTGCGACGTTCAGCGCCTCAGCCACAATCCAGCGGTTCACCACGGTGTATTTTGATAAGGACCGGGCGGCGGAGATGGCGATACGCCAGATGGGCGGACGCTACTTCCGTATCCGTACCGGCACGCCTACCGGGTTCAATCCTTTTGCGCTGGCCCCAACCCGGCGGAATATCAGCTTTATCAAACGACTGGTGCGCATGCTGTGCGGCCGCAACGGCAAGCCGCTCGATCCGCGCGATGAGGAGCGGATCAGTGCCGCCGTAGATACCATTATGCTCGACTACCCGCCGGAATACCGCAAGTTCGGTATCACCCGGCTGCTGGAAGTCCTGCCGGAGCCGCCAACCCCCGACGCCCGCATCAACGGGCTACGTATTCGCCTTAAACAGTGGGCGCAGGGCGGCGAGTTCGGCTGGGTATTCGACAATGAGGAGGACACCTTCAATATCAGCGACGTCGAAAATTTTGGTATCGACGGTACGGAATTTCTCGATGATGACGACATTCGCGGCCCCATCACGTTTTATCTGCTTTACCGCGTCACCAGCCTGCTGGACGGTCGCCGGCTGGTGATGTTCATGGACGAGTTCTGGAAATGGCTGGCCGATGTCGAATTCTCCCGCTTCTCGCTCAATATGCTGAAAGTGATCCGCAAACTGAACGGCATCTTCGTCCCCGCCACGCAGTCGCCTGACGAAATCGTCAAGCACCCGATTGCCCCGGCGATTATCGAGCAGTGCAGCACGCAGATTTTTCTCGCCAACCCGAAGGCCAGCAGGGCGGATTACGTGGAAAAGATGAAAGTGCCGGAAAGCGTGTACGACATCGTCAGAAACCTCGATCCGGGTGAGCGATCTATGGTGGTCCTGAAAACGCCGTTACGCGCGGGTGAAACCCGGCCTTTTGTGGCGATGGCGAAAATGGATTTATCGGGCCTCGGGAAACTTACCAAAATGCTCAGCGGCAGCGAAGACAACCTGAAGCTGTTCGACACCCTGTATCTGGAAGGAATGCAGCCTGATGACTGGAAAGCCGCCTTCCTTGAACAAGCCCTGTAATATTCATGACGGAGGTAATAAAAATGCGGTTCAGAGATACCATACTGGCATTATCACTGTTTATTTCCACCCAGGCGATGAGCGCCGGAATACCGGTATTCGACGCCGTACAGAATACCGAATCCATGAATCAGTGGATCCAGAAACTCCAGCAGTGGCAGGAAACCGTTACCCATTACAGAAGTGAACTTGATGCCTACAAGCAGCAATTAGCCACGGCAACGGGCGTGCGTGACGTTCAGGCATTTCTCCGCGAGGCCAAAAGTCTGAAAACCGATATTGATAATCTTCGTCAGCACGGTATTTCACTGGATGACCTGCTGAGCAACCAAAGCGGGTCATATTCGTCTGAACTTAATAGCTTGTATAACAAATATAAAACGTTCGATACCTGTAACCCGTCCAGCGCTTCACAACGCTATCTGGACAGCTGCAAACAGATGATCCTGAATCAGGCCGTAGCGATAGAAAATACGTCCGAGGTTGAAAACAAGATCACGGGCACGCTCGGCGATATATCAGATTTATCAGACCGTATTGCTAATGCGCAGGATTCGAAAGAGTCGCAGGACCTGGCTAACGCCATCGCGGCCAAAAGCGTACAATTAAATGCGCTGACCAGCCAGTGGGAAATGTCAGTCAAACAGGCTGAACAGCGAACAACGCTGCTGGAACAGCAAAAACAGAAAGCCTTTGAGCAACAGCAATTAACTGCGCCCGTTGCCGATCTGAACTCTCTATAGGGAGGTTAACATGTTAAAACCCGTATTAACCTTATGCATCATGTCAGGCATTCTCGTCTTATCCGGTTGTAAAGAGACGAAATCAGAAGCCTGGTATAAAGAACATCCCGATGAAACCTATAAAGTCTATACGCAATGCCTCATGGATGGTGAGGCAAGCGACAACTGCGAGTTTGCGCACCGGGCAGCACTCATGTTTGCCCAGACAGGCAAACCCGGCATCAGGGAAAAATTCGAGACACTGTTTCAGCAGGAAGCCCAAAAAAGAAAATCCGTCACTCAGTAAGATCCCCACCAACAAAAACAGGGGTCCTTCCCTGTTTTTATCCCCTGTCTGTTCCTGACTAATGAGAGGCACCATGTCCGGTGGTATTTTTGTTGGTATGGACAAAAACATCATGGATGGATTCAATGCCGTGTTAGAAGGTCAGTCTTCTACCTACGGCACCCTAATCAGTGTGATTATCGTCAGTTCCTTTACCCTATTTATTACGTATCGCGGGTATCAGACCCTTGGCGGCAAACTCCAGACACCGGTTGAAGATGTTGTCTGGGATGTGGGCCGCATGTTGCTGATCACCACCTTTGTTTTAAACCGCGATGGCTGGCTGGATGCCATCATTGCGGCCATTGAAGGGCTTAAGGACGGCATCAGTGGCGATGATAATGTCTGGGCGCTGCTCGACACTGTGTGGGAAAAGGCACAAGCGCTGGGGCAAACGCTGTTCAATTTGGACACTTCTACCTACGTTAAAATGAATGGCGGCTTTGCCGAGGTGCTAGTCTGGGGCGGTGCAATCGTTCTGTTACTGGCTGCAACCTTTGTCAACCTGCTCGCCGAAATCACCATTCTGTTAATGACCACCACCGCCCCACTCTTTATTTTCTGCCTGCTGTACGGTTTTCTTAAACCCATGTTTGATAACTGGCTGAAAACACTATTTACCGCAATCTTAACGATCATGTTCTCTGCCCTGTCTGTCCGGATCGCCATCAACTACCTGAATAAAATACTGGATGCCGCCACAGCAACGTCTGCAGAAAGCAATATGGTGACCCTGGCGGCGCAATGTTTGCTGGCCGGGATTGCCGCAGGCGTCTTGGTGTATTTTTCAGCGAAAATAGCCACTGCGCTGAGCGGTGCCGCCGTGCAGGCCGTGTTACAGGGTGCAGCTATGAGCGGACTGAGCGGGCTGGCGAGCAAATCTGCCGACGTCTCCAAACCCGGTATAAAGACCGGGGGCCGACTGACCGCCAAAGGTGGCATGGCCGCAGCAGCGACAACCGGCAGGTTCATTGCCGCAGGGGCGGGCAAAACCGTGAGCACCTGGCAGAAACGTGCCACCGCCATTGAAAGCATGAAACGCCAGAATCAGCAGCGTCATCGTTAATCCTCCCGACCGCTAATTTCTTTTCTCCGTCACGCCGTGGCCTCTGCCAGCGGTGAGGCCTTCCTGCATTTATCCGATAAGAGGCTTCCATGAAATTCAGCATCTTGCTTCTGGTGCTGTGCGCGCTTACGGGCTGCGCGCAGCATCAGGGCGACCTCCCACCGGTGTCCGGCGATCCCCAGCCGGTTAATTCCCCCGCCATAATTCAGGAGCTGACTCACCATGTCTGATATTCAGCGCATCATCGATGTCTCGCGCTCTTTTGAATCCATCCTGCTGGAAAAGGAAGAGCGCTCCCGCAAAACTGCCTGGCGGGTGGCCGCTGCCGGGCTGATTCTGGCTGCACTGGCGGTCGCAGCCATTATTATTCTGCTGCCGCTGAAAACCACTGACATTGAATTGTGGTCGGTGGACAAACAGACCGGTCGTTATGAGTATATGACCCGCCTTAAAGAGCGGGATATTGCGTCTGAAAAAGCACTGGCCCACTCACTGGCGGCACACTATGTCAGTCTTCGCGAAGGGTATAATTACTTCTCCCTTCAGCGTGATTACGACGACGTACAGTTATTTAACAGCGACACTGTGAACCGGGATTATCTGGACAGGTTTAACGGCGACCAGGCTCCGGACGTTATTTTTAATAAAGCCGAATATGTCGTCTATATCGACATTATTTCTAATGTGCATGCACCTGCCACCGGACCCGATAACCTGGCAACACTGCGTATTAAGCGCACCCTCCGTCGTATTTCTGATAATTCAGTGAAAACGGACTTCTGGAATATCCGCCTCACTTACCGCTATGTCCCGCATCAGCAACTGACGGACAGCCAGCGGGAAGTGAACCCGCTGGGCTTTATCGTCACCAGCTACCAGCGCGATAAAGAACTGAGGAGCGAATGATGCTGAAAAACATCCTGCTCCTGACGGGCTTAATGGTGTCATGCGCGACATGGAGCGCCGCCACCCCGCGCGGCAGCGGCTATGACAGCCGGATGCAGAACGTATCGTATAACAGCCAGAACGCCACCGTGGTGAATACCCGTCCCGGCTACGTCACCACGCTGCTGTTTGACGACGATGAAACTGTGATTGATGCACAAGCGGGTTTTCCAAAAGGCTGGACGGTCACGAAAAGTGATAACCGGGTCGGCGTCAGCCCGAACCCCATAACCCAGCCGGTGACGGACGCCAGCGGCAACAACGTCAGCCAGGTGTTCCTGCCCACGGCAAAGGACTGGAAGACCAACCTCTTCGTGGTGACCTCAAAGCGTGATTACAGCCTGGAGCTGAACGTGCTGGACCACGATTCCCACGCGCAGGCGTTCGTTATCCGTTACCACTATCCGGCCGAGGTTCGCCAGCAATCCGCCGCCGCCAGCGCCGAGCGTCAGACGCAGCAGCGTGAAAGACAGGAGAAGCAGCAGATAGCGGCGGCATTCGGACAGGCCAGCACGCCGCGCAACTGGCGCTACACCAAACGGGTCGCCGCCGGTTCGGCCTCCATCGCACCGGATTTTGCCTGGGATGATGGTCGTTTTGCTTATATCGGTTTTTCCCCCATCAAAACCCTGCCGTCTGTTTTCCGGGTGGTTAACGGACGGGAGCAGGCGCTCACTCCCCGGACAGTTAAGCAGGGTAATTACATTGTGATGGTGGCGCCGGCAGCGCCACAACTGGTGTTGCGTTACGGCACCTCGGTGGTAGGGATCGAAAACGACGGGTTCGGGCGCATCGCGATAACCCGCAGCGACACCGTTTCACCGTCCGTTACGCTGGAGGCCAGATGACCGATAAACCTGTGCCGGACAAGCCGGAAAAAACTACCGCAGAGCGGGAAGCGGAAGCCCGCGAACGCGCCCGTGCGGCAATGGCGTATCAGGAGCCGGAGCAAAGAACACCGCCCGGCCAGCCGGAAGTGACCCGTTTTCGCAAGGCATCCGGTCGCCGCACGCTGACCGTCAGCCTGCTGAGTCTGGCGCTGGTGATCGCCCTGGCATCCGGCGGCGATCGTCTTTTCAGTGCATTGAAAGGGGGTAATGAGAAAGAAGCCGACACCTCGCCGCCGACCTCCGCCGGGAAGACGCTGCATGAGCGTCAAAATCTGGGCATGGACAGTAACCCGTTTGGCCTGTTCGGGCCACACACACAGGACGAAACAGACCCTGCCCGCCAAGCCGTCACTCCCGCCCCCACCCTGCCACCAGCCCCACCCGCCCTGAACAAGGCAGCCGCACTGGCTGACGGGCTGAACAACGCCCGAACAATGCCGGGTGATAATGCACGCACGTCCCCGGGTGAAATGCGTAGCAACGCAGAAACGTCCAACAGTCCGTCATCATCCACGACGTACACATCCTGTCCGTCAGTACTAACCAGAGGTAAAGATGGCCGCCTGCGCTGCCCGGAGACTGCCTCGCCGGAAACGGGTAATAACGACAATCCGGGCGTCGCCCGTGTCACCGGCGTCAGACGGCTGGGCCTCGATCCTGATCTCTATATCCCGGTTGACCGCTATATCCCGTGTTCGATGATGTGGCGCTTCGTGTCCGATGTCGCGGGGCATATTTCCTGCCTGGTCAGTGAAGATGTTTACAGCGCCAGCAACCATGTGACGCTGATCCCGGCGGGAACGGTCGCCCGTGGCATCTACCGCACCGGGGCGCTGCAACACGGACGCAGCAGGATGTTTGTGCTGTGGACGGAGCTGCGTACGCCTGAGCCCGGCAGCCTGCAAATCCCGCTAACTGATACGCAGGCCAGCGGCCCGCTCGGCGAGGCGGGGATCTCAGGTTGGATCGACAATCACTTCTGGGAGCGCTTCGGCAATGCCCTGATGCTCAGTACCGTGCAGGACGTGGCTGCGGCGGCGTCGGATGCTGCCCCGGGGAAAGACCGCAATACCGACTACACCGAAAACACCCGCGCCGCCACGGCGGAAATGGCGAAAACGACGCTGGACAACAGCATCAATATCCCGCCCACCCTTTACCTGAATCAGGGTGATGTCATCGGGATCATGACCGGCACCGACATTGATTTCTCATCCGTCTGGCAGCTACGACTGAAAAAGAGGTGGTATGAACGCTGAAAACCTGTCGCTGGATTTCATGAAAAAACAGCTGTTTGGTGAGTTTATTGCGCAGGACGGCCTGACGGAAATTGCCGTTAACCGGCCGGGTGAACTGCATACCAAAATTCGGGGGAAATGGCGAAGACATGAAGCCCCCATTACGCTGCGCCAGTGTTACGCCTTTGCCAGAGCGCTGGCGTCGTGGCAGGACGATAATATCGACGACACCTCGCCGATCCTTTCCGCCACGCTTGAATCAGGCGAGCGCATTCAGGCCATTATTCCCCCGGCCTGTGAGCGTAATACCGTGTCTATTACCCTGCGCAAACCCTCATTCGGGCAGAAAACGCATCAGTCATGGATTGATGCGGGATTTTATAACCGGGTGACCGGTAAGGAGCGAACGGAAGGCAAAGATGTTGAACTGACCCGCTACTACCAGAGTGAGGATATTCCCCGCTTTATGGAAAAAGCGGTGGAATACGGCAAGACGATTTTTATCGTCGGTGAAACCGGGTCCGGTAAAACCACCTATATGAAAACGCTGCTGCACTCGATTCCCCGGCACCTCAGGCTGACCACCATTGAGGATAATCCCGAAATCCGGCTCTATCATCACACCAATTATGTCCATCTCTTTTATCCAGCGGACGCCGGGGATAATGCCATTATCACGCCCGGCAGACTGATACGCGCCAATTATCGTATGAACCCTGACCGGATATTACTGGCTGAAATTCGCGGTCGGGAAGCCTGGGATGCCCTGAAAATCGTCGGTTCAGGGCATGAGGGATTGATAACCTCCCTGCATGCGGGCAGCCCGGAAGAATGTATCGAAGGGTTAATTGACCGCTGCTATGAAAACCCCGACTGCCGGAACATGCCTTTCGACGTGCTGTTACGCAAGTTGCTTAAGAGCATTGATGTGATAGTCAGCATTGATATTCACGGTGACATACGCCGGATGAGTGATGTTTATTTTAAACCCCTTCATCTCAATGACATGAGAGGTGTATTCAGCAAAGGACTCCAGTAAATAACATATCCAAATACGCTACCCTTGTTTAAATGTGAAGGTGACCGAAATGAAAAAAGTAATATCCTCCGCATTATTACTCAGCGCTATGGCGTCATATTCCACCTCCGTCATGGCCGCTGACGCCTGTGAAGTGGTGTTATGCATGTACGGTAAAGCCACCGGGAACGGCGGCGGCAATGAATGCCATTCGGCCGAACGAGCATTCTTTAACATCGTCAAAAAGAACAGGCACGGTTTTCTGCCGGACCATACTGCCGATGCCAGAAAATCGTTTTTACTTGAATGTGATTCGGCAGACCCCGCCATTATCAGCCAGATTATCAATAAATTTGGCCGCATGCGTGGTTAATTAGCGGAGGTTATCTTTATGACGAAACCGGGTTTTATTCAGCATCCCTGGACACATCAGCGCGGAGATTCCATGCGCGCAGCCTGTGTTATTGAGCACATTGAAAATGAGGCGATGCACGGATGCGGCCTTTATTATGAAATATATCACTACCGGGTTATATTCCGGTTATTGCAATTACTGCAAACGCTGAACGGCACCGACAGGATAACGCTGACAAAAGAAGCTAACCGTCGAGGGTTTACGCTTAATGAAACCAGCATTAAAGAAAGTCGTCAGTGTTATTCCGACATCATCAGGGAAATCCGCGAGAACCAATATTAACCCCTGCTATTATTTTATTCTCAGTTCTCAAACGACAGCGGAATATTTCAGCCGAATCAGGCTTAAGGCGTGGCGGTTTTCAGGTTTTTACGGTCTAGCACATTTTTCGCGAATTGAGGAGTGAAGAAAAGCGGGCCGTAAAAATGAGGCAGCGAACAGAATTATTTTCGCGGGTTAAGGAGCGAAAATAGTTCAGGCGCCGCGCCTCACCGGCAAACAGCCGCGCCCACGCGGATTTTACCGGCCGGGGGGAGCCGAATAAATTTCGCCGCCCCAGCGAGCGAAAAGCTGTCGCCCACGACAGCAGTTTATTTGGGGGGCACAGCCCCGCACACCGTCGCGGCTAAGTCTCCGGCCAAAAGCCGGTAGCGTGGCGCGACCACCCTCTTTAAAGGTCAGCTTCCCTTTTATTCCCGCTGCGAAGAACGAGCAAAGGGAATAAAAAGGCGAAAGCGACCGTCTTAAAGAGGGTGGTCGCGCGTAGCGGGCGACGGTGTGCCGCCGTTGACTTTGGGGGTTTTGGCGCGGCGTCCAGCCACGTCATTACCCCCATGTGACAGGCAATAAGGGCGTCCAGCCCGCATGTACTGGCGCACGCCGTTTCGTACCGGGAAGCATGCTTTCCGACGCATGGCCGCACAGCGGCCACCTTCTTTACACCATACGCTCGCCCCGCCTTTTCGCCCGACACCGCGGGGCGAGTTGATGGGGCGATGTTATGGGGCGAATAGCTGACGAAGGAGGCATCATGATTTTAAATAAGCTTGCCGTTTCACTGTCTCCGATAATGAATGACGCTCTGCCCTTCATTGCTTTTATGCAACAGAATCAGCTTATGCTGGCGTTATTAGCGGGGCTGACGATGCCGTTTTTCGCCTTGATGAAAAGCGATGAACCGCAGAAAGCCCCGTTATGGAAAAGGTTGATTATCGCTTTTTCCCTGTTGTGTTTTCTCTCCGGCACACTGGCCCCGATAGTCATCGGATCCTTCCAGTGGCTGTTTAAGACCAGACTCACCAGTGATAATACAGTACTGGCCTGGTCAGCACGGATTACTTTCACTGTGACCGGGATTATTTTTCATATTATGCTTCGCCGGATATTCACGCCGGAACTGGACAAAATAAAGAAACACCTTATTAAAAAAACCACCCTTGAACGGGAATTGCGCACCGATGTCCGCACCGTAAAATCCCTTCTGCCAGAAACTCTGCATTATAACCCGCTGGATTATATCGACCTGAATAAAGGCATTTTTACTGGCATGGACAGGGAAAATGAACCGATGTATCTCCCGTTAAAAGACTGGCAGAAACAACACGCGGATATTATCGGCACCACCGGAGCTGGTAAAGGGATTGCCGCTGGCATATTGCTTTATCAAAGCATTCTGGCCGGTGAAGGTGTCTTTGTTATGGACCCCAAGGATGATGAATGGGCACCGCATCTATACCGCAAAGCATGCGAGGATGCAGGGAAACCCTTTGCCTTAATTGACCTGCGAAAACAGCAATACCAGTTAAACCTGATTGAAGATATTACACCAGATGAACTGGAGGAATTGTTCGTTGCAGGTTTCAGTCTGGCGGAAAAAGGACAGGAATCTGACTTTTATCGGATCGACGACCGGAAAGCCGCCCGAATAGCCGCACAATTTGTCACCCATAATACTGCCTCAACAATTCGGGATGTTTATAACGGAGACTATGTTCAAAGTATTGCAGATAAGATAAAAGCCTTTTTCGGCAAGATTGAGGAACTGGCCTTACTCAATGCTATCAATGCCCCTACCGGTTTTTCGCTTAATAAGATATTTGATGAAGGTGGTTGCTGTTACGTCATCGGTTCAATGCGAAACAGCAAAATCATTACCGCTCAGCGTATGCTGCTGGTTCGCCTGTACCAGTTAGCAGAAAGACGCGAACGTATAAAAGACGTACCCCGCCCCATTGCTATTTATCTTTCCGAACTGAAATACCATTTATCCAGGCCAGCGCTGGAAGGTTTAGGCGCGGCGCGGGATAAAGGCGTGCATATTATTATGGATCACCAGTCCATTGCCGATTTAAACGACTGCCCTGCAGATTTGAAAGGCGACGCCGTTGTCGGTGCGGTCGTTGAAAATGCCAAATTCAAACTGGTTTATCGGGTTATGGACCCGGATACGGCGGACTGGGTGGCCAGAATGTCAGGTACTATTCTGGTGGATGATGAACTCCGAAAGGCTAAAACGGATAATATGCTGACGGAGACCATCGACAGTGAGCGCACAATCCGCCAGGCCGAACGTTTCTTTATTGACAGTAATATGATTCTGAACCTGCCCGATTTTGTCAGCTTTATCTTTACGACAAAAACGCTACCTTCTGCCTCACTGATTTCACCGATAAAGATCAGAAAGCGTCAGCTAAAAATCTTCTCGGTTTCCCCTGATATTGCCGCATCGGCGGCACCGGTGAAAATCGCACTGGATTTTGACGAGGATGTTAAACCATCCATACAGGATGTAATGACAACATACCCGGATCTTTTCTTCAACGGAAGCGAAGTCAAACCGGCAGAGCCCCAACCTGATGAGGGAGAACACCTGTCCCCGCTGGATTTTTAAGGAGCGGTTATGCTGATTTCGACATATCAAGAGCGCCAGACACGCAACAGAGAAAAAATAAAACAACTTCTGAACTTCCTGAAAGAAGAAACCTACAGCGATTTCAAAACGCTGATGCTGCTATTTGGTTTCCGGGATCATAAATCGCTTTATTCGCTGCTGGCAAAAACTGAGAAAATGGGGTTAATCCAGAAGCATGTGCTTGAATCACGGACAATGAAGATTTCATTATGGGGGATCACCAGCGACGGGCTGGCGGTGGTGTTAACCCCGGATGATAAAATCTTTCCCGCGAGGTTTGAACCGTTCAGAATTACCGGCTGGACGTTGGAGCATCATCTTGATAATCAGGCCGCCAGACTTATTCTGGAGAAAAAAGGTGCTTCGGGATGGATTAACGGCGACCGGACCACTTTTATCAGCCAGTATCAGGTGAAACATCGCCCGGACGGGTTACTGACCCTGCCTGACGGTAACGTTATTGCCATTGAAACCGAGCGCCGCCTGAAAACCCGAGCCCGTTATCAGTCGATCATGGCGAGCCACCTGCTGGCCCGTACCCGCAAGCAGTGGATTTACGTTTTTTATGTTGTACCCGATCCACAGAAGAAGCGTGCACTTGAACTGCTGTTTGACAGCATCAGGCATGTAATCATCAACCATCAGCACGTCCCGCTGGAAGAACGCCACCGCCGGGTGTTTCGCATTTATACCCTTGATGAACTGAAACGCCTGTCATTAGACAGCTATACATAAGCTTTTACACAGGCCATCATGGTGGCCTCACCGGCCTGGCGGCGATACCGCCAGGCCAAAAATTATTTATTCCACTGCGAGGCGCAGACTGTTCGGTACTCGCTGTGCTGCGTTCCGCCTCAGTCTGCGCCTCGCAGCGTTGCCGGTTAAAAACCATGTAACCGCATTCCCTTGCGGTTGTTCGGCTCCGGCCTCAGAGTTTATCCATCAGATAACGATGCGCTTTAGAGGCGGCGCTGGCCGCTTTGAAAATATAGCGCTTGTCGTTTTTCAGCGCTTTCAGCCAGGAAGCAATATAGCTTTCATGTTGTACCTCTCCCTCAATCCCCAGATCCGCCATCAGAAAAGCACTTCCCAGCTCCGCCACAAGTTCTTCCTCTGCATAATCCGCATTGCCAAACTTCCCTTTCATTTCACGATTCAGGCGTTTTTTACCCCCACTCCAGTGGACAAGCTCATGCAGACCGGTAGCGTAGAAGTTAGCCGCATCAGCGAATAGATGGCGCTCCGGTAACCAGACTTCATCAGTTGATGGGCTGAAAAAGGCGTTTTGTCCTTTCTCAATGATGTTTGCGCCGCTCTTCCTGAACAGATTTTCAGCCTGCGGCAACGGGGCAAATGTCGCTTCCGGACTGACAGTTACCTTTGTCAGAGGCAAGCCGTCGATTTGCTGAACGTTAAACACGGTGAAAGTTTTCAGCATCGGGATATGGTCGATTTCTCCGGCGTCGTTTTCCTTCTCCAGCGTGGTGTAGAAAATGGCTGTGGTGCCACGTTCACGCGTGCGAACCTGTCCACCTACCGACTGTGCCTGTTTATAGGTCAACCAGCGTGAATCGCTGAACCCCTGTTTTGATGCACTGCTCCACAGCAACATGATGTTCATGCCACTGTAGGCCACGCCGGTGGCGTAATTAGATGGCAATCCAGACATGCCGGATACACGCTGCCACGGGCAGTACCAGGGTTTAACACCGGCTTCCAGCGCTGCAATGATGTTGTCGGTAACGGTCTGATAAATATCCTTTCTGGTTTTAGAAAATTTCGTTTTTGAGGAGCCTGACGGGTCCAGCGGGGATACGCTGGTCGCCGCTGCGGTGTTAGGGGCGCTTGTCCGGGGGTTATGCAGGGAAATTGTCATGGTTTTTTCTCCGTCAGTGTGTGATTTTCGTCTTCGTATCGCCTGACGGTTCGCTTTCCCGGCATCGTTCTGTCCTGCAAGGGCGCAGCATGCGTGCCATTTACCCTTGCGGGACGGGTTGTGTTGGGAAACAATTAACCGGAAGCCGATATCGGAACGAAAAGCGCACAGGAGAAAAAACTTGCCCCTGCATATCCGGGCGTAGCGCCCTTGCTCCGCAGAAGTGAAATGGTTTTATTTTTTTGAGGGTATAGCGGTTTATTGAATTTAGGCATAAGGTAATTTTGTCGGGGCCACCCAAAACTGATCTTTGCTTCAAGATTTACCAGAAATTTTTTGTTGCATCCGGTTTAATTACAATCGCTGAAATTTCCTATGAGTGTAAGGCCACCTAGACTCCCTAGGCTCGCTAATGACTATACCCTTTAACAACTCTCTTTAAGGGCTGTATGGGATTAATGGCAGAATGGCTACCGTATTATTAACAACAAGTGGGTTCGCTTATCAATTCAATGGATAACTTGTACTGAGGGAGGAAGTTGAATGAAGCTTGAAGCAATTCGGTTATCTGGTTTCCAGTCTTTTGGCAAAGAACCAACTGAACTAGGCTTGGAAGATGTGACCTATCTCATTGGTCCTAATGGATCAGGTAAAACAGCAGCACTTCAGGCTTTATGCCGACTTTTTGCGTTTGATCCAACATTGCGTCGTGTCCAGCGAACAGATTTCCATGTCCCTTTTGATGAGGATGAAGTTCCTCCTGAGAGACAGTTGTGGATTGAAGCTGACTTTCTGTTTCACGAACTTGCGGAGGACGAGGATAACAGTACTGTGGCTCCTTATTTTGGTCACATGCGACTTGATGAGCCAGAAGGTATTCCACGTGTGCGTTTTCGCCTCACTGCTACTATGGGAATAGATGGGGATATAGAAGAAAACTTAGTATATGTTTTGGATGTCAGTCCTGATAGCTCACCTCAAACCACAGCTCAAGTAACCAGGGCAGAGCGTAATAATATTCAAGTTCACTACTTACCAGCCAGACGGGACCCTGCAGACCATATTGCTTACGGTGCTAACGCTTTACTCGGACGTTTGCTCCGTGCTGTTCGTTGGGATGATGAACGTAATACGATTAGAGGATTAACCAACCAGATAAGCGACAGCCTAGCAGCTAATCCCTCCATCAATGCTTTCAGTGAAAGTTTGAAATTAACTTGGGCAACCCTACACAAAGGTAAATTTTTCTCGGATCCTAAAATTACATTTGTGGCTTCGGAGATTGAAGCATTGCTACGCCATTTATCGGTTTCATTTACTCCCGGCCATGATGGCTCGCTTGTCGATTTTTCTCGGTTGAGCGATGGTCAAAAATCGATGCTTTACCTTTCTCTTGTTCTATCATCTCAAGCGATCGGTAGAGCTGTTCTCGCAGAGGAAGATGTTACATTTGATCCCGACAAGTTGCGCCCTCCGATTTTTACGCTGGTCGCAGTGGAAGAACCAGAGAATAGCCTTTCTCCCCATTACCTGGGACGTATCGTCAGTGCCTTGAATACCATGGCAAAAAATATTGATGCTCAAGCCTTAATTGCTACTCATGCACCATCAATGTTACGAAGAGTTGATCCTAAATTTATACGTTATCTACGACTTACTGAGGAAAGAAAAACACGAATTACGTGTATCAAATTGCCCCCTAAAACAGATGAAGCACATAAATTTGTGAGAGAGGCTGTACAAGCATTCCCTGAGATCTATTTCTCACGCTTGGTTGTGCTTGGTGAAGGAGATAGTGAAGGAATCGTACTGCCTCGTTTGCTCCAAGTTAAAGGCACTCCTGTGGATGAATCAGCTATTACGGTAGCACCGTTAGGTGGCAGGCATGTAAATCATTTCTGGCGGTTGCTTTCAGCACTGCAGATTCCCTATCTGACTTTGCTTGACCTGGATGTAGCTCGGTATGGCGCTGGATGGGGGCGAATTAAATACGTTAACGACCAGCTTGCAGCATTTGAGCCGGAGAAAGTACTTCCTACAGAATGGAAAATTACAAAATGGAATGATGAAACTACGCCAATAAGAACTCACCATTTTTTTAATAAAGGCACTCAAGACATTTTCGAAGAACTTGAAAACCGATCTGTGTTTTTTTCCTTTCCTATGGATTTGGACTTTTCCATGTTGCTAGCTTATCCCGAAGCTTATGGAGTTGAAAAAGAGGAGCCGGATGAGTCAACAATAAAAGCAGTGCTTGGCAAAAGCTATAACAATATTTCTCAATATAGCGTAGATGAACAGAGTTTTTTCGCTACATATCATCTACGTTTTAAATTAGGTAGTAAGCCCGCCGCACACATTGATGCTCTAGCGAAACTAAGCGACAAAAAATTAATTGCGAATATGCCAGAGTCGCTTAATAGACTAGTTGATGCCGTTATTGCCAAACTTGGAGAATTACCTGAATGATTCCTATTGAAGCATGGCAACCCGCAGATGGATTAACGCTGGAACCAAATGCAAAACGAGCAGCAAAAGCCCGTAAACGTTGCTTAGCTCTTACCGCTGGACCGGGCGCAGGTAAAACTGAAATGCTTGCGCAGCGGGCAGATTTCCTGTTACGGACAGGGACATGTCGGTATCCGAAGCGGATTCTCGCTATCTCCTTCAAGGTTGATGCTAGTAGAAATCTAAAAGAGCGCGTCGAACGGCGCTGTGGTGCAGACCTTGCCTCCCGTTTCGATAGTTATACTTTCCATGCATTTGCCAAGCGAATAATTGATCGCTTTATACCAGTACTGAAAGGAAGAGAGGCATTAGATTCAGACTATACGATCGTTGATAAGAAAATCAGTATTTCTCGTTCCCAAATCGAATTTAGTGATCTTGTTCCGTTGGCTATTAAAATATTGCAAAACTCAAAAATTGCTCGTAATTCTATTCGTCAGACTTACAGCGATATTTTCCTTGATGAATTTCAGGATTGTACAAATTTGCAATATGAATTGGTTAAACTTGCTTTTCTAGGGACTAAAATCCGGCTTACTGCAGTAGGTGATACCAAGCAAAAAATCATGGGTTGGGCGGGAGCGATGGATGGTATATTCCAAACATTTACTGATGATTTCAATGCAGTTCCACTTAACATGTACCGTAATTTCCGGTCTAAGCCACAATTGCTGCGAGTACAAAACGAAATAATCCGTCGGCTTGATCTTGCATCTGTCATGCCAGATGAACAATTGAATGGTGACGAAGGTGAGATTCATGTCGAGAGTTTCAGAAACAGTCAAGAAGAAGCCATTTATTTGGCAAATATTATTAATGACTGGATTAATAAAGAAGGATTGGCACCAACAGAAATTGCCGTCTTAGTTTCTAAGCAGTTAGATCTCTATGCTGACCACCTAATGATGGAGCTGGAATTACGAGGAATTCCATATCGAAACGAGCAGCAAATGCAGGATATTACTGTTGAGCCAGTTGCACGTTTAATCGTAGATTATCTTTCATGCCTCTATGGAAAGCGTGAACCCAAGGCTTGGATCCGTCTGATGAATCAGCTGATTCCTTTTGCTGATGAAGAAGTACAGTCCTGTGCGCGAAAGGACCTTGATCGTTTGTTAAAAAAACAGCGCAAAGAAGCAACTAGTGCTGAACATCTTGATTCACCTTTTTCTTGTTGGTGGAAGTTTGTAAAGGAGTTTTTAAAACATATTGGCTCTGATACAATCGTAGCCCTATCACCTGATTACGAATCACACAAGCGTCTACAGGAAGTTTTTCGTGATACCAAAGCAAGGATTGAAGAGTTGCTTGAAATTGAATCAGATTTGCCACAAGCTCTTGGACGGTTTACGGATGACCAAGCAGTCAGAATTTTAACCATTCACAAAAGCAAAGGGCTTGAGTTCGATTCTGTAATTATAATGGCGGTGGAAAACGAGATTTTCTTTGGTAACCAAGATGAGAATCGATGTGCATTCTTCGTTGGTGTTTCACGGACGAAGAGACGATTATTTTTAACTCATGCTGCACAGCGTGAACGACCTGCTAATGCCAAACGTTGGGAAGTCCATCGAACTGTTCAATCCGAATATATTGGTTATGTCACACCATTTATTAAACGGTAATAATTAGCAGCGTTCAACTATTTGTTAAACGCCGTAGTAATTTTGAAAAGACCACTCTCCTCCTCACAGAAAGGTCATGAATAATTACTTAGCTCTACTATATAAAAATAGATCAGTGCTAAGTAAGATTCATATGGTATATAGCAATATACTCGCTACTATGCATAAAGTTACAAATAATAATTATTGTTTAATCATCATCCCTCGTTTCTCTTACAGCCAATTGAATGTTTTTATACTCAGATCTTAGAGAGTCATATTGGGAAGAATCCAATAACTTTTCAGAATTTAATGTAATAACATTGGCATCATGTTTAAATTCATTTAATGCATTATTCTCCATTGCACACAGTATTATCTGATAATCCTCTGGGATACTGCGCATTAGTTCTTTGATGACGGTTTCATAACGATGCCCCGCCTGTTCTTGCTGGTTGGGTGTATCAATGACGAAAGGAGGCACTATGCAAGTTTTAGCACTATGTATTTGTTGCAGTACGGAGAGTTGATAAGCAAGCAATCCCCTGGCAGCCTCAGCAGCACCGCCACCAAGTAACTGTTTATAATCAGTAGGTGATTTCACTTTGCTAAGATTTACTCCTGTTGAACCTAGTGCTTCAATATTTCCCAATAGCTTTGACATAAAAGAAGAATTCAGTTCTTCCTTATCCTTGTTTGAAAGAAGTTTTCTCTGATCTTTTTTCAATTCTGCGACAGAGTTATTGGCTTTGCTGATTTAAGATCTTCATTATCAATTCTAACTTGAATACTTCTTGAGACCTTTTCTTTGGAAATAGCATCAATTACTTGTGTAATGAGTGTTTTTTCGCCCGCATTGTCATCAGTGAGATACTTCTTATTAATTCTTTCAATTTCATTAGTAGCAAATTGAGCTACCTCATTTAACTCAAATAATGAGGATCTAAGCGCCTCTATTTCTGACGCTATTGAGTTTGCCTCGTCAAGTAGCGAATCCTTCTCTGAAAGAAGCAATGCTCTGTTAGTCAGTGAGTTATCGTGAAGAGTACCACACAATGGGCACTCTAAATGATCTGTCGGTATAGACTCGACCGCAAACTTATAATCTTCTTCGAGTTCGTTTGCAGAACTGGTGGCTAATTCATACTGTTTTTCGAGATCATATATATTTGAGGTAATCGTAGCCTGAGCATCATAAAGCCTCCTTTGGTAATCGATAAACTCTTGAAGCTCAGTATTTATCTCTTTCTGAATTTCGCTAAATTTCTCATTATCTAATGCTATGGTGATATCAGCAGAATTATCAACTATGACGTCAACTGCGCTTTGAAATTTTTCTATTTTTGCTGTTGATTCTTTTTTTACCTCACTATATTCATAAATTTCTTCTTCTAATTCAGAATGTTCTGGTTTCAGATAGCCAGTAAAATACTTTATTAACGATTTTTTCCAGTTGGCATACTGACCTAAGTTTTCAAATGAATCCCAAGGTGAACTCCAGCTTTTTATCTGGTCAATATAGAATGGTAAAAAATAATATGCTGGCGGAGGAGTCTCTAATTTCCCATCAGTCCGATTAGGAAGCTTCATTTTAAAGTTAACAAGATCTGATAGGTCTTGTGAAAAATCACCAGTTATATGTGTGTATCTTTTCGCTTCACCATCGATAGCGCCCAAAATTATTGAGTGGCTTCCACGGCAAGAAAAAAATTCTTTATTATTTATAGTGAAATATAATATCGATTTAATGTCATTTGATTTCCATTCTTCGTCGATAACTGGATCGCATCCTAGCGACCACAGTAAACTCTTGGCTAGAGTGGACTTGCCGATACTGTTATCTTCTCCTGTAATTAGATTCAATCTCTTCGGGAACGTGAACTGATTCGCAAGTCTTTTCGAATCTGATATCAGAACCAATCGTTGAAATTGCAAGCTTCTCATTTTTCTTGTTCCTTAAATTTCTAATTAATAATTTATAATGATCTTTTGTTATTTTTATATTATTCATGCATCACCTTCAAAAAGCAGTAAATTATCTCGCAAAGTATATTATCATCTTCTGGGATTTGGCTTTCAATATTCAGCTCTTTAGCTTTCATAACAACTGCCTTAATGTAATCGCTTGTTTCAGTATAGTCTTCTTCCGGAACATTACTGAGCGCCTGTTGAGCTATTCTCATTATATTCATATCAAAAGCTGAAGCATACCCGACTCTACGTAAGTAAATTTGTTTTATTTTTTTTACCATCTTTCGATATGTTAAGGTATTCCATTTCATATCGCTTTTAGCTAAATACTCAAAGTCTTTCTCAAAGTCTTCAAATTTTGGACTCGTTGTATTTACAGCTATGACATCTTTTACCGTATGAGATGTGAGATACTTATCCTCTACCATTTTCTCCCACATAGTAAAGTCGTAAGTATTCTGTCCTTTGCGATGAATCTCATCGATAATTGCCCTATAAATATTGACAGCATTACAATGACTATTTGGAAATATTTCATTTACTAATTCAGCAAATCTGGCAATAACGAATTCCTCTTGATTTTCTAACTTTATTTTTGGAATGATGAACTTTAGATTTTCTGGGAAAATATCTATCCCAAGCTCGGACTTTAATTTCCCAGTTAAGTCCGATAGACAATCCACGCTAAGATCACCCGAAGTTATAATATCTAACTTTAACTTATTATCTTTCTGATCAAATGAGAAGCCACTAGAGGATACAAGACCTATTTCCGTAATACGTGTTTCATACTCAGTGCCTATACATGAGCTTAATAGTTTTCCTAGAATGGAGTTCTTAAGTCCCTCTGCACCTTTTACTCGTTTAGTTAAAGAGTCAACAGTGAAGGAATTCCCAGTATTTTTCACTTGAAAAAATTCAAACTTCGCCGAACTGCCAAACAATGAGTCTGCGATAACGACATCCTCATGATATTCAATTAATAATGCATAGTCTGCATTGGATTTATGTTTTTCAATTATTCTGCATAAAGCCCAATGATATTGGAAATTATATTTTCCAAATGTAGTTGCTCCTGAAGTTTCTCTCTGAGCATGACCTAAAATATTACTTTCCATTGATAAGTCCATCCTTCTAGTGGAGATGACTCGGCTCACCATTAATATTTCTTATCAATTTAATTTATGAAGGACACAAAGTCTATCAGATCATGCTTTTTAGCCCCTTTCACAGAAGATCCATCACATGGATAGAGTGCAGCTCATCAGATGCAACCTTGGGCGTTTCAATTTTTTCCCCTTGCGACCCTTTGAGTTACTAGGTTTTTATACAGTACTTTAAACAGAACGAGGGTATCAAATAGTATGGTATGAATCAGCTAACCTCAACAAATACACAGAGTAAGGTGCGCTTGTCGCCACTGCTGTGTTAAGGACGCTAATCTGGGTATGCAGGGAAATTGTCATGATGTTTTCTCCGTTATGTAGTGTGATTTTGTCTTCGTATTGCCTGATAGTTCATCTTCCTGATATTGTTCTGTCGTACAAGTGCACATAACGCCTGTCATTAATCCTAGCGGGACGGGTTGTGTTAGGAAACGATCAGCCGTAAGCCTATAATTGAACGAAAAGATCACAGGAGACCCCAATGCAACATTGTTTGTATGGGCGCCTCTTGCGCGTCTAAAACAACAGGTTTTTTGACAGTGTTTCTTTTCATCAGTTTTAGGTGATCTGATGGTCTTTACCTGTGAATATGTTTGATAAGTATCACTCTTATTGAAAAAATTTTTTCAACCGTACGAAGCTCGCTGACAAAAACCAGGCTGTAAGGTATGCTGAATCTTAAAGCAGCTAGTGCCTTAATTTTTCTAACTGAATGGGGGAGTTCATGAAAAACTACTATACCATTGTTAAATCTGGCGCTGATTGGCGAATATTGTCGGCCAAAAATGAAAAGATAGCTACCAGTCAAAATTACAGGACACAAAAAGATGCTATAGAGGCAGCAAGAAATTTAATTAAGAATGGAGGGATCGTGTCCATTCATTCTGCAGATGGAAAAATACGTGATGTCATTAGCCAGAACAGCGAAAATTGGAACATTAAAAGGGCAAATACTAGCAACAGAATATCTAAGAAAGAGATATTTAAAATCCTTGCTGACAACTTAGAAAAAAACAAGGCGTAAGTATGAGCTATGAGACTAATGTTTTTATAAACTGCCCATTTGACGATGCTTACACTGATTTTATTGATGCAGCATTGTTTGCAGTTTACCGTTGTAATTTTAAACCTCGATGCGCATTGGAAATAAATGACGCTGGTGATCAACGGCTCGATAAAATAAATCGCATAATCAAGGATTGTAAAATTGGAATCCATGACATATCTAGAACTGAATTAGATCACGTCAATAATTTGCCTAGATTTAATATGCCATTGGAACTAGGGTTATTTCTTGGCGCTAAAAAATTTGGCTCGAGTAAAAATCAAAAAAGCAAACTAGCAATTATTGTCGACAATGAAAAATACCGATATCAAAAATATATTTCAGATATTTCAGGACAAGACATCATGTCACATGACAATAGCCCTGAAAAATTCATAAAAATCATAAGGGACTGTTTATCCTCATACAGAATCGTGCAGAGAATCCCATCTGCAGCAATAATTATTGAAGACTACCGTAGATTCTTAGGAATTAAGCCAGCGCTGTGTGCTCAACTACAACTAGTTGAGCATGAGCTTACTTTCAATGATAAAACCAGCATTATTGAATGTTACATAGAGTTTTATGCAGCAGCAGCATAACTTTAAACAGGGGCAATCAATCCATATGCCCCTTAATGAAACATGAATAACAGCATTGCCTCCGAGATAAATGAAGATAGCCGGTTGTACTAATGGATTAAAATATCAGACTGTATACTCCTATAATAAGGCCATTCGATATATCGTAATAACGCCAATAATAAATACTTCGTTTTAGCGTTTACTTACCCTCCCACCGCCACGATTCGACATCCACTACCCGGTCGAAGAAAGATCGCGAAGACGTCAATATCATGAGCCGCTCGATTGCCTTTGCCTCTATAGTCAATCAGAGCATTACATCCAAGACGTCGAAATACCTCTACAATGGCCTCCTGATAAACTCGCCAGTCCGTATAGCTCATGCAACTCTCCTATGGGGAGGCTATTTTTTTGTGTGTGCCATCCAGCTTGCGATGAATAAGCGAAACCAACGTAAGGATGTCCAGCGCATCCAGTTCAGACATGGGCCAATTCTTCTTAGGCGCATGGGCTAGTGGATTGCGCACAGCACCGAATAGACCAATCAGTAGATTCGCAAAACCTTTCTGTTCGCTCTTTTCTGAGTCGGTGGTGAGCGATCCCAAAGTCAGAACAGGTTGTTGTCCGGTAAATGCCTTGTTCACCAAGTCAGCACCATCACCGCTCAACCCGGACAACTGACGAATACGTTCCGCAACCCCCTTCGTCGCCTCGAAGACGGCATGAAAATAGTTTTCGTCCAGAAGTTCGGCACGGCAATAGTTCAAAACTTCCGCATGCACAGCACGGCTTTCGAGTGCAGCCTTAAGTCGCCCGGCGCGTGCTCGAGCAGAATCCAGAGTCGTTACTTTAGCAGCGCTCGCGACCTTACCATCCTCACGGATATAAAAACCGGAAAAAGCCAGGACAACATTGAGTTCATCACGTCGCCAGGCAAACACCGATGGATCACGGGCGTAATTAACCGGGTTCATCGCACGGTTAATGAACATAATAAGATGGTTGCCGACCTGATACTGGTTCTGCGCACCTGCGAGCGCATTAAACAGACGTTTCCACTTTGTCATTCCTGGCGATGTATCCGCAACTTTAATTTCTTGTAGCAGTCGCTCGATCTGCGACCCACTCAAGCCACGTTCGGTATCAGCAAGGACGCGACAGGCGGCCTCAAGGTGCTGAGAGTTGAATGATGGAATACGTATCATGAATTATCTTTCTATCACCTCTCAGACCCACTCGAGCGCCGTGATGATCGATTGCCCTTCGGTGCCGACCTCCACAAACAGAGCGTGCTCGTAACCAAGCTGCTGCTTATAACCTCGAAGTTTAAGTAGATCGATCTCTCTATCGACGCGACTCGTTGATTTTTTGAACTCCAAGACCAAATGATTCTGTCGTGTACCTCGGCGATGCACGATCACATCTGGAAATACTGTCTTTGCCTCAACGTCTTCGCTGTCTGGATAAAGTTCCAAATGTCTGAGCCGTTTAGGTTCAATGCTGTCCCGGTTGTATTCGCAATCTACAGTCCAACCGGGGAAACATTGCTGGAGGTACATCGCAAAGCGAAAGGTAATCGACCGTTCGTTAGCATCGATACTGAGAAGATCATGATCAATGAATAGTAGCTCGGACAATGCATGTGACACAGCTTCGCCTGGTGCATATTGGTTGAGGTAGTGAATTTGTTCCGGGGTCAGTGCCATCATCACATTCGCATACTTAAGAAATTATATTGGGCTTTCAAGAAGAATGAGTACGCTGTAGGTTCCATTTTTCATTGCCTAACTAAGGCTCACACTGAAGGAAGTATACACTGATTGAAACGTCGTGAGGATTCTCTGTCTCGCGTCGTCTAGCTCGTCAGCCACGCGTTGCGTGAGCATAAACGTAGGGCAATCGGGCTGACCACATCCACAAGGTCTTATTTCCCCTTCCTTAAGCCGAGTTACGAAGATGCGCCGCAGTTGGTCGACCTGACGAACCACTTTTCCCATCACTGTCTGGATGCGTTGATTTTTGAGATGGTGGATCGAAGGAATGCGCCTGATCTCGACGCCCTCACGCGTTCTCCACAAGCCTGTATTTAGTGCGCCAATGGTATCTTCGATTGCCTTCTGAAAAGCAGGGAGAGAACTTTCTTGTTGAAACGGTGTGCGAAATGCTGGCCGGTCAAATACGGCAGCCATCAGTTGCAGAACATCGGCGTCGGAAAGGTCGGGAAAATCATCCGTGAATTTTTGAATATCAGCTTCAACATCAGGAAACTCGACGCCCTGGACAAAACGGTGCAGCAGATATTCAGCACGAAGACGCAAGTTTTCTTCGAACTCTACGCCCGACCATATCGTTACATGCCTGACGCCCAGGGAAGCTGCTGCTTGCTCGATGCGCGTTCTGCCAGCATCCGAGACCGCACCACGAGAGACGAACTTAAAGACGTCTGGGACACTGCCAGTTGCTTTAATCGACTTACTCATGTCGCTCTTGGCTTTTGCCAGTGTCAACGTGTCTCGGTTCGCGCATTGGATGATGGTCTTACGTGCTGGCTTGTCATCAAATGGTTCAATACCCGAGATATCTCGCCCTTGATCACCTCCTGATTGACCGTGCCAAATCAGATCATGCCAACCCGCGCGCAGGTGGTATGCAAAAACAAGGCGCTCGAACTGGATACCACTGTAGTCCTCAAAATGAACCGGAGAAACCGTTATCGTCGCCATACTCGCTCCTTTTCTGCTGCTATTAGTCTTCGGTAAACCTTACTACGTCCCTGTGAATTTCCGCCGTTACCCAATGAAAAGCACCAAATATTGGTGGCAAACCTTGCTTCACCAAATGCCCACGGAGTTTGAAATGCAGAATAACTTATTAGTAAACTGGATGCGACAGCAGCACTGTATCTCGCACAAAACAAATCTCCGGATCGAGTGTCCTTAACGACCTTTCTCAATTAATCAAAAACGGAGTTCTGCTATTTCTTAACACAATCCGTCGCCAAGAGCTGAGGCAGATTGAGATTGGCCTTGTAGCCAAAACGACTATCTACGAGATGGGTGCGGGATCTGGCCGAGATGGAAGAATGACTCAAAGTGCTCAAGTAAGCCCCTCGTGTTAACATCTGAAAGCCAGAAGTCCGTCTACAAATATGTAGATGATGCTACCCACTGATTGACTGTGTTTACCAAACAAATTTAGGGAAGAGACAAAGCCTATTAATTAGTTTGACTGCTCCGCGTTGAGTGACACATTACGCCGTTAGCAACGCCTACTGCGGGCACAAAGCGGCCAGTCCTGTTGGCTGTCAGATCCGCTATGAGCAAAAAGTGGAAGCTCATAATTGTTCTCACCTCCGATGGTGCAATACGTAACTTACAGCGCGATAATCTGCAACGAGCCGATCGCTTGGTTCTGCCCTTGGATTAATTCCTAATGATTGATATTCACTTTGAATTTTGAAGACATTATACCGCTTGTAATTTCATAGCATAGTTGATGACAAATGATATTCCTGGTGGTTTAATTAAGTGATTGCCAACAGTTTAAAAGAGGAATTATGGGCACGGAAATTTCACTTAAGGTTTCAGGTGCAACGCTAGATTGGAGTAAAAATAGCTTAGGTGTTGATCATGGTGCATTGTTCCAGTCAACCGACCACATAATGATACCTCAGCACGAACGCTATGATCTGGAAGAAACCGATGAAATTGATGAAGAAAGACGCCTTCAGTGGACCGTACTCAGGAAGCCTCTTGCAGCAGTAGCTGAACGGGTTGAGTTGCTTGGTTTTTCTCTTACTGCTATTCGTGCGGAATATGAAAATCTTGTAAAGCATGAGGTTTATCAAAGAAACGAAATGATTGAAGCCTATCCCGACAATTGGGAACCTTTAGAAAATCTTTTTAGTTTTGATGAGTTTCTGGGCTTACTTAAGAGCTATGATCTGGGGGAGTTAAACGATAAAGATATCGACTTTGATAATTCAAAAAAAACAGAGAATGATAATTTCATTTTGAAGTTATTCCCTAACGAAATTTTAAAAAGAATTCCTCTCTATGATCCTTATAACAACTTTTACTGGTCAGAAAAAACAGCGTTTTTCAGTGTCATAAACATACTTCATCCATACTCTATGATCAAACTTTTAAGTGAAAACAAACATAATCTTAGTGAGTATGTCGAGTGGGACTATGGGGAAATAGTCGCTAACGGATGGGTTCACATTAACCAAATAAAAACTGAAATTAACCGTGAAAATTCTTTTCTCATAGCAACTGAAGGTTCCTCGGACTCACATATATTACAAAAGGCATTTAAGCTAATTAAGCCTAGCGTTTGTGAATTTTTTCGTTTCATCGATGTAACATCTGGCCATCCATTCCCCGGCACTGGGGGATTATCAAAGTTTGCTGAGGGATTAGTAAAAATTGATGTACAGAACCAAATCATTTTTGTACTCGACAATGATAGTGAAGGAGTTGAAGCTTTCAAGAAAATCATAAAGATGAAGCTTCCTCATAATATGAGTTGCATATGTCTTCCGGATCTTAAGGAGTTTGAAAGTTTCCCTACTTGTGGCCCAGACGGCCTAACCTTATCCAATATTAATGGAACTGCTGCCGCTATAGAGTGTTACTTGGATTTAACATATAGTGAATATGACTCATACATTGTTAGATGGACTAACTATAAAAAAGAGACCGGGATGTATCAAGGCGCACTTGAGTTTAAAGAGTATTACGCAAAAAGATATCTTGATACATCAGAAGTTAAGCTTATCGAAAGTAAATATGACACCTCCAAACTTGAGGCTTTGCTTAATGCGATCATTGATGCTTGTTCCAAATTATCTGGAGCAATACGTATTGAAAAAATAAAGAGTCACTATCCAAATATATGGACTGAAGAAAAAGCTTAACTCCATTGAATTATTTTTAACAACCTGAAAATAATATTGTGTATCACGTCATTCAAATATTACAATACGGCATATTGGGTGTCCGTTTCTGGCACAGAACAGACAGCCCTTATAGATGTGACAATAGTAGCGATCACCAAATGCACGAGACCGCTCTAATCAGTTTTGATTGGTGGTCATTCTGGTGGTCTTGACAGGAAGAGTTTTCAGGTTTAGCTTATTTATTAGCCAGTTACTGGCAAAGGCGATCCCAGTCAGAGGAGCCACATTTAAAAAGCCTGCTTTCGAGCAGGCTTTTTGCTTTTTTGCGTCGCTGACGTTAACTGAGAATCGCATCCAGTCTGGCAAGCACTTCATTGACAACGGCGTCAGGTATGCGTTCCAGACGCTTGCCGTTCCGGGCCGCCATATCGATAGTTCTGGGCTGGTCGCAGCGAATAACGCCTGTTGTTTTGGTCCCCGCCTCTTCCAGTGAAACCGTGAAGCCTGCTGTACGTGCAACGTTTCCGCCGCTGGTGACGGGAACCACGACCGGTAGCCGGGTCAGCTTGTTAAACGATGCCTTCGATACAATGAGGACCGGACGTTTTCCACTTTGCTCGTGGCCAGCAATCGGATCCAGTGAAACAAGCCAGATTTCCCCTCTGTCCATTTACAGAATCTCCTTGCCCACCGCAGGCGCATCAATCCATTCCCGATCCTCTTCGCTCATTTCGGCGTGCGGATCGCACTGCGCCAACAGTTCCTCAAGCGAATAATGGGGCCGTTTCTGCGGTTCAATAATCAGGCAGCCATTATCTATAGTCATACCCACTTCGCTGTCTGTCGACAGCTCCAGCGCTTTCAGCACGGCGGGAGGAACCGCCAGCATGATGGATCCGCCAACCTTTTTCAGGCGAGTTTTGTACATAGAGGACCTCCGAATATTATATTTTAATATAACATTCAGGGCGGGTTGTGCACAATTACTCATCAGATTCATGGTAATTTCCTTAGCGTAATAAACCGTCATCCATCGAAGAACAGATCCCAGTTTTCAGCGGTGTGATGACCTGTAAAACGGCGACCATCCTGATACATCGGATACTTCTCGCAGGTCAGGAAGCATTGTGTGCAGGCGAGAACTGAGTTCGTCGTAAGAAGAGCGATGATAGAAAACTATTTTTGTGGTTCAAAGGATTATGGCGAATCAGATAAACAAAATGCGGCGCAGCTTCCGTATCCGGGTTGCGCTGGAGGAACATCAGCGATAGCGCGAAGGCCAGATTTTTTCAGGCGCGATGCCCTTCCCTGCCGCCTTCCTACGCCCCGAGTATCCTCCGTGAACGCACCCCAGCTCAGCCTGAAAAAGCCCCCGCCAGTAGGATGAATTCACTGCCGCTTGCGGGTGAGATAGCGTGGATTATCCACGCTATCTAACGTTATACCCGGAGGCACCATGAACCTCAGACAACAGCAACAGCAGGCGTTCGATCGCAGCGGAGAACCCCTTATCGTCGGCGACGTCAGCCATTGCCCGCTGCCACCCGAAACCCTCGCCGCACTGGGCCCCGATTCCCCTTATGTGGTGCAGGTATACGGCTCAGGCCTGACCGGCGAGGTTTACCGGCTGCGCATCGCTGGCAAGGAGTACAATTTAAAAAAACGACGCGCCGTCGCCGGCGTCGCCAACCTCAACGGCCAGCTGTCGTTTTTAAATGAAGTGCAGCGCCGGCAAGCGTTGCAGCGGCTGAAGGATAACCCGGTCACCGCCCCGCGCTTCACCCACATCGTTCCGACGCTGTATGCCGATTATCGCCTCGGCATCCTGCTCTCGCCATGGATCGATGGCGAGCTGATTCACCAGCTGACCCCGCCGCTGATCGCCCAGCTATTTACGACCCTGGAAGCCTGTGAGGAACAGGGGCTGATGGAGTGGGATCTCTGTCGTGGAAATCTGCTGGTGGACCATCAGGAGCAGCTGTGGCTGTTCGATTTTGGCTACATGTATCCCTTCGATCCGCTCAGGGAATTCAACAGCAACGGTCTGGCCGATCCGCTGTTCCACTTTGTCGAGCGCTTTGAGACCCGCTTCTTTTTTAGCTGGTTGATGACCCAGGTTCCCGGCGCGGAGCAGCAGCTGGCGCACTATCGCGATCTGAAGCGGCTGGCGCTCGAAAGCTACCGGCGCAAGCTCGCCTGGCTCCGCGCCCGACAGGCCGCCCCGCAGGTGCAGGCCCATTTTCAGCAGATAACGGCGCGCTGGGCGTCGGCGCTGGCGGACCCAGCCGCGCTGAGCCGGTTATTTGCTGTGGAGGCTTTCCGCTCCCACGTGCTGGATATCGAAGACGATCTGCATGGCCAGTCGTGTACCTTACTCACCCTGCAACGCATCGACTGGGTGCTAAACCAGCTGGAACAGCATTATCGCTTTATCGCCGACGAAGGCGGTCTGTTTTACGATAACGAAGGCAAATCACAGCAGGCGCTGCTCAGCAGCTATGCGCAGAAGCGGCAGCAGGCGCAGCGGTACCTGCAGAACGCCTCCACGACAGGTTAGCGACGCTCGCGACCCTGCTTCTGCTTCGCCTGGTACATCAGCCGGTCAGCGGTGGCCACCAGCGCGTTGAGACTGGGATGGCTGGCGGGATCGTACTCGACGCAGCCCCAGGAGAACGCCAGCTGCCAGGGGTGAGCCGCCTGCTGGTTGAAACGGGCCACGTTGTGACTGAGCGTCTCCATCGCTGTCGCGGCATCGTGGCGGCTGGTATTGGCGAACAGAATGATAAATTCGTCCCCACCCTGCCTGGCGAGGATATCGGACTCACGGAAGGCCGCTTTCATCAAATCGGCGATGGCGATCAGCGCGCGGTCACCCTCTTCATGCCCCCAGGTATCATTGATGTGCTTGAAGCGGTCGAGGTCGACAAAGGCGAGGCTTACCGGCTCCTGGCGGCGCTGGGCCGTCAGCAGGGCATACTCCGCCAGGGTAAGGAATCCCCGGCGATTAAACAGTCCCGTCAGCTCATCAGAGGTTGCTGCATCCAGCACCTTGAACTCATCCTCCACGATCGCCGCCAGATCGCTTAAGATCTGCATTTCATGGGCGGAAAATGAACGCGGCTGGTGGTCCATCAGACAAAAAGACCCGACGGTCGCGCCATCCGGCAGTTGCACCGGATACCCGGCGTAAAAACGGATAAACGGCGCCGCAATGACCAGCGGGTTATCGTGAAAGCGCTCGTCCTGCTGCATGTCGTTGACGATAAGCGGGTCGGTTTGCAGGATGGTATGGGCGCAAAATGAAATATCTCTCGGCACCGTGTCCACATCGAGGCCGGCACAGGACTTGATATGCAGGAGATCTTCCCCCACCAGACTGATGGACGCCACCGGCAGGTTATACAGCGAACGGGCAAGCCTGGTCAGGCGATCGAAGCGTTCTTCTTTTCCGCTATTCAACAGCCCGGAAGAGCGTAGCGATTGCAGGCGACGCTGCTCGTCGGGATGAAGTCCGGCTAATTTCATTGTCTCTCTCTTGTCTCTTGCGCAGAATTCTGCCGGGTTTCCACAGAAAAACCCGGCGTTTTATCCTGCCAGGGGGAAAATAGTCGTCAGGTATCCCATGAGTTAAGCAGATTTCCCCTGCTCGTCAACCAGCGCGCCCCGGCGACTGGCGACCAGGGCGCTGGCGGAATGCCATTAACGGCACTCTGCCCGGCAAAGGGGGAAGATCAGGCGCGGATAAACGCCAGCAGATCGGCGTTGATGGTATCGGCGTGGGAGGTGTGCATCCCGTGCGGGAAGCCAGGATAAATGATTAGCTGGCTGTTCGGCAGCAGTTTGTCCTGCAGAATGGCCGCATTTTTATAGGGAACCACCTGGTCGTCATCCCCCTGCATCACCAGCACCGGCAAGGTGATCGACTTAAGGTCTTCCGTCTGGTCAGTCTCTGAAAACGCCTTGATACCTTCATAATGGGCCTTGGCGCTGCCGATCATTCCCTGTCGCCACCAGTTCTGGATCGTCCCCTGCGACACTTCTGCCCCGTCACGATTGAAGCCATAGAACGGGCCAGAGGCGACGTCGAGATAGAACTGGGCGCGGTTCGCCGCCAGCGCTTTGCGGAAACCATCAAACACCTCGATCGGCGTACCGCCCGGATTCTGCTCGGTTTTCACCATCAGCGGCGGGACGGCGCTAATTAACACCGCTTTCGCCACCCGCCCCTGCGGCTGGCCGTAGCGGGCGACGTAGCGGGCAACCTGGCCGCCGCCAGTGGAGTGCCCGACGTGGACCGCATTGTGCAGATCCAGATGTTCCACCACCGCCGAAACGTCCGCCGCGTAATGGTCCATATCGTGCCCCTCGCTAACCTGATCGGAGCGGCCATGACCCCGACGGTCGATAGCGATGACCCGAAAACCTTCGGCAAGGAAAAACAACATCTGGTTATCCCAGTCGTCGGCGCTCAGGGGCCAGCCGTGATGAAAGACTATCGGCTGAGCTTCCTTTGGACCCCAGTCTTTGAAGTAAATGTTGACGCCGTCTTGGGTGGTGACAAATGCCATGTTACAGACTCCTCTTTCAGGATAACCAGCCTGCAGGCCCGTGCCTGGGCTGAACGCCGACGGCGGCCGGCAGGAGTGCCGACCGCACAGGAATGTGATGCCTGTAACAGTGTAGAAGAAATTTGTCACCACGCCGGGTGACTTACCCCGTCTCGTTTCATTTGCCTCCCGGACTCACTTACGCCGCACTCTCCAGCTGCCTGATGCGCACGATCAGCACGCCGAGCAGCGACAGGTCCAGCAGCACGGCGAAGGCGAAGCACACGCCGCTGCGCCCGGCCCCGGCGGTATGTTGGGCCAACAGCGTCGCCGCGATGACAACGACCACGCTCAGCAGCGTTGCGCCATCGACTCTGG
>OCPI01000109.1_pt1 | contig 53277 bp, 48 predicted proteins | sample 1476291 | NCBI WGS metagenome assembly OCPI01 (sample SAMEA2580054, study PRJEB22360) | human gut metagenome | reverse complement strand
CAGAGGACGACGGTGGCGCGACTGGCCAAGCTGACGCGGAACCTGCTGATCGTTATCCCGGCCGTTGTAACGATCGCTTTGCTGCTCCTGCTGTTTCAGCAGGGCTTCGGCGTCTTTAACCTGTCGGCGAAGTTTTTCAGAACGGGTGCCGAACAGCATCCGCCTCAGTTTTTCTATCTGTGCCCGCAGATGCTCTATTTCGCGTTCTTCGTTCTCGATTTTCTCTTCAGCCCGGGCCAGCGCCGAACGCAGGAACGCCCCAGTCTCTGCAACGAGGCTGAGCTGACTGTCTTTCTGGCGAAGCGCGTCTTCCAGCGCGGCGATAGGGGCGAGATAGTCCTGACTCAGGACCCCATTTATAATGCGGCTATGCTCTTATTACAACATTGTCAGTGGGTTAAGGCGAGTTGTTTTTGGCTGACGCCAGTCCAGCTTATCGAGGAGCATGGCGAGTTATGAGCGGGTGATGGCGATTTTGCCATCCGTACAGCAGGCCAGATGAACTGGCCTTCTTCCAGCCGTTTGGTAAACAGGCACAGGCCATCAGCATCGGCCCAGAGGATTTTTACGGTATCGCCCTTGCGGCCACGGAAGATAAACAGATGGCCGGAGAACGGATTTTCATCAAGTGCATGCTGTACCAGTTCACCCAGACCATTGAAGGACTTACGCATGTCGGTGACGCCGGCAACCAGCCAGATGTGGGAACCTGACGGCAGGGATATCATTGGCTTCTCCCGGTCAGCTCGCGAAGCAGTACGGCCAGTAACTCCGGTGACGGGTTCTCAAGCGTCATTCTGCCGTGACGGAACTCAACACAACAGGAGGTGGCATTCAACGCTTAGAACTGCCCCGGGTTTGTGCTCACCTCACCTGTTGGTGCTGGATCAGGTATCACCTCGACAGACAGTATTGTCGGTGATGATGACGATTCGACTGCTGCCGAAAGGCGGCGTGATATGCGGCCTTCATCCTGCCAGAGCCGTAGCCATTTAAAAATGACGTTATCGTTGATGCCGTTTTCACGGGCAATCTCAGCAACGCAGGCACCGGGACGGGATGCCAGTTCGACCATACGTAGCTTGAATTCATTAGAATAATTTTTACGGGGTTCTTTTCGCCAGGACTGGAGTTACATACTTAGATTTCCGTCTGTAACAGGTGGGCGTCTAAGTTACTAGTACTGGCTTAATGGCTACATACGGCGCTGGCTTTACGCTTACAGGACTTCCGGCACAAGCTTATCAAGGGTAAGTTCAGCAAAGCGGTTCGTAATCAGACGCCTCGCCTCTTCAAGCGTATCACTTATTTCATTGTTAACTGCATCCTCTATCTGGCATTTATCATGCTCAGTCGCCCAGCCTATTGAAAAAAATTCAGTGCTGCCAATAGCGTGGAAAACCTGAAGGTGAGTAATGTCTCCGAGAGGTTTCTGGAGTGTCCAGCCACCTCCATGCCCTTTTTCAGAATGAATGATACCCGCCTGTTTGAGTCCCTGGAAAAGGCGTCTTACCACAACCGGATTCGTATTAATCATCGAGGCTATATCTTCGGAGGTAAAGGGTTACGAACGAAAATCCCACAGGTTATTCAGATAATCTTAATATCAGCATGAACTGTTAGCGTCCTGACGTCTCAGTCCGGTTTACAGTGAACATTTGCGCATGAATACCGACAGTTGCAGATTAGTGTGTCGACGTCGCTGCTTCGAGTTGCGCAGGTTCCATCAGTGCGAATGCTGTGCGCATTTTACGCGCCTCCTCTCCGGGGCTGCGACCAAACAGTCTTTTGAACTCCCGATTGAACTGCGACGCACTTTCGTAGCCGACCCGCGCTGCTGCCCCTGCTGCAGTAACGTTGTCCCGTATCATCATCAGTCGCGCCTGATGAAGACGCACTGACTTGATGTACTGGATGGGAGAAGTCGCCGCAACGGCTTTGAAATGCGCATGAAAAGCCGGAACGCTCAGGCCAGCTTCGTGCGCAAGTGAAGCCACATCCAGTGGCCGGGCGTAATCGAGGTGGATACGCCGTAACGTACGCGCAATACGTCCAAAGTTGCCATGACAGGCCAGCGCAGCACGAATGGCTCCGCCCTGTTCACCCAGCAGAACACGAAAAATCAGCTCCCGCACAATCCCCGGCCCCAGAACCCGCGCTTCAAGTGGTGAAAATAATACTTTCAGAAGACGAACTGTCGTATCTGCCAGCGTGTCGTCAAGTGGTGTGGAGACAATGCCAACGGGTGAACCTGATGCAGTGGCATGGTGATCGACAGCCATAACCAGGTCTGCCACAGCTGTCATATCCAGACGAATGGACACAGCAAGCAAAGGCTCTGCCGGACTGGCATCTGTCTCGCTTGAAAATGGCAGAGGTACTGACAGTACCAGGTAGTGCAATGGGTCGTAGTGGTAAACCCTGTCAGCCAGGTAACCTCTTTTGTGCCCCTGACAGACAATAACAATGCCTGGTTCGTACAACACGGGGGTACGCCCCAGCGCGCCGTCAGCACGCATCAGACGCACGCCATCCAGCAACGTACGGGTGTGACCTTCATGAGGGGCGAGCTGGCAAATCATAGCCGCCATTTCGGACTGTTGAGATATGGAGGGCAATCTTTCTGGCATACAGCAGACCTGCTAATTGAATTTAATGATTATATTTTCACTCCCTGCATGCTTAAAAATCAATAAAGAAAATAGGATTAGGCAATGATGCAAGAGTGTCAGGCCTGTCGTCGTATGTGCCCTCTCTTTATGATACCTGCCTGTTTGATATTCCCATGACATTCCCTGTCCCGCCCGGTGACAGGCAAGGAGGAGTGATGAAAACAGTGGTATCAGAAACGTCTAAGGTGGTCATTCTTACCGGTGCCAGTAGTGGTATAGGTGAGGCCACAGCCCGTCATCTTTCCCGGAAGGGGCATCATTTGTTTATCGGTGCCAGACGTATTGAAAAACTGACCGCACTGGCGACAGAGTTGCGGGCAACGGGGGGGAATGTTGATGCCATGGCAATTGACGTCACGCGACCAGAAGATTTGCAACGCATCGCAGCCAGGGCGCTGGAGAAGCACGGACGCATTGACGCGCTCATAAATAACGCTGGCGTTATGCCACTCTCACCGCTGGCAGCGTTGAAGGTCGAAGAGTGGAACCGCATGCTGGATGTCAATGTTCGGGGCGTTCTGCACGGTATAGCCGCCGTCCTGCCGATCATGCAGGAGCAGGGTTATGGTCACATTATTAACATTGCCTCCACAGGCGCGTATACGGTCTCGCCCACAGCCGCTGTCTATTGCGCCAGCAAGTTTGCCGTGCGCGCTATTTCTGACGGGCTTCGGCAGGAGACCGATGCGATCCGGGTGACGCTGGTCAGCCCGGGAGTGGTCGAGTCAGAACTTGCCGATCATATTACGGACGAAACCGCCCGGGCTGCCATGCGCGAATTCAGGCGCATCGCCTTACCTCCGGAGCCCGTGGCGCAGGCAATCGCCTATGCCATCGAACAACCCGCTGACGTTGATATCAGCGAACTCATCGTCCGTCCTGTGGCCAGTCCTCATTAACCGTAAACATGTTTTCATTTATTCAGGAGTGTTCATGTCAGAGTCAGGCTCTTTTTCCTGGGCTATGCCCTTTGCAGGCCGTGTTGCGATCGTCACCGGTGCCGCCAGCGGTATCGGCCTGGCGACCGTCGAACTGTTGCACCGCCAGGGAGCACGTATCGTCGCAGTTGGCCGGGGGGATAATGTCAATGCGCTTGCACGTGAAGGTATTGTGCCCGTTGTCGCCGACGTGACTCAGGAAGCCAGTGCGGAACTGGCCGTGCGGACTGCAACAGAACAGTTCGGTCGCCTCGACGTCTTAATCAACAACGCTGGCATCATCATCAACCAGCCGGTGGCAGAAATGACCCTCAGTGAATGGAACCAGGTGATGGCTGTTAATGCCACGGGGGCATTTCTTTTCTCAAGGGAAGCCATGCGCCCAATGATGGCGGCAAAATCGGGTGCAATTGTTAATATTGGTTCTTACGCCTGTTATCAGTCTTTTCCCGGTATCGCCGCCTATGCAGCCTCCAAGGGGGCGCTGGCACAGTTAACCCGTACACTCGCGCTGGAAGCTATCACTCACGTTATTCGTGTTAATGCAGTCGGCTCCGGAGATGCGGTGACAAACATCACGAATACAATCCAGCCCGACGGGCAGGCATATCTGGCAGAGCATGGTCGTAAAGCGCCTGTCGGTCGTGCCGCCCACCCCGATGAAATCGCAGAAGTCGCCGCCTTTCTGGCGTCAGACAGGGCCAGTTACATTGTCGGCGCAGTGGTTATGGCCGACGGTGGCATGAGTGTCGCCATTCAGTGATGCAATTCTTTTTTCAAGAACAGGAGTCTTCATCAATGCAACAACAAACCTCCCCTGCAAAAGTCTGGTTTATCACCGGCGCTGCTCGTGGTATTGGCCTTTCGCTGGCACGCCAGTTACTGGCGCGAGGCGATGCCGTAGCCGCAACCTCCCGCACCCTGATCAGTCTGCGTCAGGCATTCGGCGACGATAACGCGCGACTGCTGGCGCTGGAGGTGGACCTGGTGAACGAAGCCAGCGTTCAAAAAGCCATCGACAGCACCATTGCCGCCTTCGGGCGCATTGACTGTGTGGTCAACAACGCAGGCTACGGCCAGCAGGGCACCATTGAAGCATTAACCGACAGCGAATTGCGTCGCAATTTTGATGTTAACGTGTTTGCTCCCCTGCATGTACTGCGCCATGCCCTGCCGCATATGCGTACGCGGCGCAGCGGCCATATCTTCAACGTGGCGTCGATCGTGGGCTTTCAGGGCGGTTACGCGGGCTGGGGAAGCTATGTCGCCAGCAAATTCGCACTGGCCGGTCTGACCGAAACCCTGGCGGCCGAACTGGCCGAACTGAATATCAGAGCCACAGTGGTCTATCCTGGACCGGTGCGCACCGGGTTCCTGTCGAAGGAGACGCTGGTCGTGGCCCAGCGCACAATCACTGATTATTCCGAAGCTCAGGCCTCGCTGGACCTCCATCTGAACGGTCTGGACGGCAAACAGGCTGGCAATCCTGATAAAGTCGCTTCTCTGATACTGCAGGCGGCCAGTGCTGACGCCCCACCCGTGCATCTTTTTGCTGGTAAGATTGCCAACACTCTTGCTGAACAAAAAATGCATGCAGTGAGTCAGGACCTTGATGTCTGGCGAAGTGCGTCAGATGCCACGGATTTTGAAGAGTAATAACCCATTCACCGGGGACATGTGAACCACACTGTCCCTGATTTGCTTTCTGGAGGATATCTCATGCATGACAGCCTGCCTGCGGAGAAAGCGTACCGTATTCTTGAAGCTGGTCCCGTTATTCTGGTATCCACGAGGGGGACAGATGGCCGAACGAATCTGATGACCGCAGGTTTTCACATGATGATGCAGCATGCCCCACCGCTGGTCGGTGTGATTATCGGCCCCTGGGATTACAGCTATCAGGCGCTTTCAGATACAGGAGAATGTGTTCTGGCTGTACCGCCAGCCGGGATGGCAAAGACCGTTGTGGACATCGGTAATTGCTCGGGGGAAACAGACGACAAATTTGCTCGTTTCGGCCTGACGCCCATCGCCGCGCAATCGATCAGTGCGCCTCTGGTAGATGAATGCCTGGCTAACCTGGAGTGCAGAGTGGTGGATGACCGCCAGGTGCGGCGCTATAACCTGTGGGTGCTGGAAGTTCGGCGGATTTGGCTTGACAGCGCATGGCAGGAACTGCGCCTGCTCCACCATCAGGGCGATGGCCGTTTCAGTGTCGACGGAGAGATGCTTGACCTCAGTGACAGGATGGTAAAATGGCGCGACCTGATGAACTGAATTTTGTTCCATTCTGACTACAAGCGCTTGCTGGCAATACATTACCGGCAAAAGCCGGTAATGTATTGCCATGAAAAAGGACACAGGTCTTGTGATCCATCCCGTAGCAGAATCTGACGGCCAACAGAATGAAAATGTACGCTAAAAAGTTAACTCTCTTTTTTACTTTACTGACGATTATCCGGATGACTTAACATCGTTCTGCTCCAGTCATAAAAAGCGCGAACTGACGGTGGTATATACCGGCTATAGGGGTATACCAGGGATAGCGGTAATTCAGAGGTGCTGTTCTCCAGACAGGAGACCAGTACCCCGCTTTGCAGGTACGGCATAGTCAGATAACTGGCGACACGGATTAACCCACCCCTCTGTATCCCGGCCTGAATATAGGCATCGGTATCGTCAACGATTAGCGCCTCTCTCATACGGATTGCCCGATCCCCATCATCAAGGGTAAAAAAACCATTCAGTTGTGCATCCGGTGCGATGATTCATATAGCCAACCGCGTGAAGCTTTTCAAGTTCATCCAGTTTTTGCGGCTTGCCGAAAACATCAATATAAGACGGCGCGGCCAGAACGCCTCAGGTAAAACCAGGCAGTGGGCGGGCAACCAGGGTTGTTGAATCTTCGATCCTGCCAGTGGGGATCACGCAGTTATATCTTTCCCTGATGATACCCTCAACATTATCGCATGAGCACAGTATCAGTTACAGCCCGGGGATAATGCAATGTCGGGCGAGGGACTGGGACATCCCTACCTTGAAACGGCCTCCTGGCTGCTCAGATCGGGCGGGAAAAGACGACACCATGGAGGCAATATCCGTCAAGATCCTTCTGCATACAGAGCTGACTTACGTCAAGCTGCCTCCAACACTACTGTTCGTAGTGTCGCCATCGATACCGAGTCGATTTCCTCCTTATTGATAGTTGAACGTTCAGACGGCCTCCCGTCGTGCTTACGTTGATGTGGAAGTGAGTTTAAAACCGTACTGACACGGACTACATGTTGGTCAGATGGTAGTAAAACGTTGAAAACCACGTCGTACGTGGTTTGAGAGTAAGCGATGAGATGGTCTACCCCCTCCTTCACGGCGGGGAAACACTCATGGATGGCGGCAATATTCACCGTTCTGGATAATGTTTCATCCTGCAGCGGTCCAATGAACGACAAATCTTCTGTTCTGAGTTTAGCGAGAGGTAAGCGTAACTCGTCGGCAATGGCCTAACGGGCGGCTAGGTTAATCGGAAAGCCAGCCCGAAGAATGGGACTGGCCCATCGAATCGCTGCACATTTAATGTTTGTGGCGCATTGTTATTATTGGGCTCCACAACGACGAGATCCTGATCACCATTGACGGCGGCACAAAGGATAATCAGCTTGCTAAGCTGTGTCCCCTAATAGCATTACGTTTTGTCAAATAGCCGGATGCAGCCAGCTTCACCATCTCCAGATAATTCCTCGCCTTTTATCATAACATGTGGCAATACGGTGATATTCTTTTAATCGACCAACGCTGCGCTTCGTAACATTGCGATTCCGGTACTCTTTACGATCAAGCTGTGAGCGGCCATCCGATGCCATGTTTTCATTGGATTTCCGGGGAATGACTATTTTTATACCCCTTGTTTTTCAGTTCGTTACGTAATGCATGTCTGGAGTATGCTTTGTTAGCCAGAGCTGTATGACCACGACGTTTCATGCTGCCGTTCTGGCGCTGAACACCAATCCCATCCAGAAGACGTAACGCGAACTGCCTTTCGTGAGCCTGCCCGGGACTCAGAACGATGTTAAATGGGAGGCCGCTTCCGTCTGTTGCCAGATGAATTTTGGTGCTAAAACCACCGCTAGAGCGACCCATTCCGGTAACTCCGGAGATATCGGGATTTTTTTGAGCACCGACCGCGCATCTGAGCGCCCGGATATTCCTGCCATCCAGCGCCGTGGCAGACCAGTCAACCAGGCCATGTGCATGAAGTGATGAAAGTAACATCTTGAAAATAATGTTGAACACACCTGATTTAGACCATCGATATCGATAAAGTGGTTGTAAACGGTTTTCCATGTTCCGTATCTCTCTCAGGCAAATCGCGTCATGACGCCCCTGAGCACAGCCCCCAGAACCAGAACATGCCGTTGATAATTTTACGATGCTCTGACCATGGGCGTCCGGCTCGTGGAGATACAGGCTCAGCACGTAGTAAGGGCTGGATAATAGCCCATTCTTCATCAGGAAGATCGTCACGATACCATAGTTCAATATGTTGTGAAAACAGGACGTTACTATAGCTCAGATAGCTCAGATGATTAAAGGACACGGCCTAGTTAACGTCCGTAAAAAACCTAGATAGCGCTTACCTGTTCAAATGCCTATCATTTAGGTCACGCTTACTTATATCAACCACACTGATATGAGCAAGCGCAAGTTTTGCGTAGAAATCTTCGAGCGTAAAGCGGGAATCAATGGCGTTATAGACCCGTATCTGACGAGTATTGTCCTGGGGTATATAGGTGAGATCTTCATTTAGCTGAGGTGCATTCACCAGTGTGTAATGATATTCATGATCATCCAACAACAGCGCAACCGAAGGGTTATCGCCTAATACCCAGACTTCACTTTTCGGCCATGGAACATCCTTAAGGCTAGCAGAAATGGCACGATTAAACTCGATCAGTTGCTGCCACAGATATTCACCAAGTTTTCCTTGAGGTTTTACGCGCACGGCGAGTTCAGATAACGACACACGCACGGACATATAGACATTGTGCGGAACCTGCCACAATGGTACCTGAGACTTGAAGATGTTGTTTGCGGCGACAGGGTCGTTAAACAGATTATATTCCCAGCCTCCTTTCGGATAAGGCATACCGCCAATCCACACTACGGTCATTTTGCTGGCAATTTTCGGTTCAGCCTGCAACGCGGCGGCAATATCAGTAATCGGCCCCATAACTAACACAAATAAGGGATGCGGATCATCTTTTAACGCTTCCTTGATCAGCGCTTGAGCGCCTTCACTCAAAGCAGGCTTATCGCCAGCAGCCGTTAACGCGCCTGTGGCTCCACGATAAATGGGTATATCCGTTTTACCCATCACTTTCATCAAGCGTTTAAGTTCATCATAACTTTCCATCATGCTGTTTGTGCCATCACGCTTTAACAACGGCGCAGTACGGGAATAATGGGCGGCAATCAGCCCTTTCACCCGCATCGTGGGTGTCAGCACCGCATGAGCAATGGCAAAATCATCATCAGCCTCATTTTTAGCATCGGCGCTGATAATGACACGAACCTGTTTATGATCGGCAACCTCAAAAGTTGGGTTTTGGGCCTGAGCAGTAGACAGACAGAAGAAAGGGAGTGCCACTAACAACATGGCAGATCGGGAGAAAAACCTGTGAATATTCATGATGATCCTTAATGATGTTTATAATGCAACCCTGGAATTCAGGTTGCTATCAGGGTTGGGGCTGGAAAATATTCAGCCTGCTACACGCGAGTTTTGTGATTTATCAATATATAATCGTTCCATCCTGAACAATGGCGGACATTTAAGCCCGCCATTGTTCGCAGCAATATATTATCACCACCACACCTCAGCCTGAACACCAGCTATGAACTGAGATTTAGTTTCATCATCTGAGAATTTGTAGCCTGAAATTTCATTATCCAGAATATTCAGGTAAGTACCGTAAAAGCGGATTTCTGGTCTGGAACTCAGAATACTGGTATCCACTTTCAATGCATGATAAAGCGTCGTTTTATAACCAGACTCGCGGAAACTAACACCAGTCTTGCTGGTATTTTTCTGGGTAAACCAACTCAGTTCAACACCGGTTTGATTAAACTTATCCCAAATATATGCAGGACGGATTACAGTACGGATACTATCAAAATCGCTATGCGCACCCGTTTCATAGCTGTAAATATCCTGGCCCCAGGAGTACACCAACGCATTTGCCATGATTACATTTTCATGTAAGTATATTTCACCTTGTGAAAGTAAGCGAAATGCATTCCCCCCTGTATGATCGCCATAATAATATTCACCCTGACCAATTGAAGGGTTCCCGTCATTATAACGAGCGAATCCGCTGGCAATAGAGTTATTCGCGGTTTGTAATGTAAACTCGTTAAACCCACCACGTGTATCCAGCGTCTGTCTTATGATCGCAGTTGCCAGATAGCTATCCTTCATTTTAAAATATTCATTATTCTGTTCGTTCTTTTTCTGGGTATCATTCTTATTTGCCATTACGTATTTTCCGATCAGGGACAAGGTACCGTTATCCCATAATGGCAGATCTCTGTAACGCACCTCAACGGTATTGGTGTTCATTTTGGTCGTATCAGCATCTTTGCCGATATCCGGGTTTTCATAGTCTTTTGAATAAACCTTAACATCTTCACGGGTTAGCGAGATATCTAATTTCCCAGGCCCCACGTTCATATTTTCTATACCCAGTCCGGCACCGGCGTAAACACGATCACTTTTCCAGTCAAGCATTTGAATTTCATACACAGGAAGAACATGTTTCCCAACCCAAAAATCTGCATCTGGCGCAAAAGGTAGAAAACCTTTAGTCGTAAGATACAGATCGGAAAATTGAAGAATATTTTCATTGCCGGTGTTGTCGCCAAACCACCCGGAACTGTATTGCTGGCCAACATTTCCGTCGAGTTTAACCACAGCATGAGCCGTTTTACCCTCATTGTTATAAACCCGTTGAGTGAGGGTCAGATCGAACCAACCAGAATGTTCATTACCAAAACGTCCTAAAGAACCAATTGCATAGGACTCCGGTGAACCATTCGTTCCGGTTGCCCAGCCGGAACGTAAATAACCAGTATAAGAGAACCCGATATCATCTTTGACATATTTACTGATCTCATCCAGCGTCAGTGATTTTTTTCTAGCGTTAGTGGTAGCGGTAATATCAACAGTTTTTGTCGCGGTTGTTTTATCCGTTTGATTAACAGAAGAATGAGTCGCAGATGTAACGGAAAGCGATTTATCACCGGTCGTTAAATTCGCTGGTGACTGAATCCTGTTTTCCGCAACAGACTTATATTCACGCAGTTCTTTTTTAGTTGATTGCAGCTCTGCTTTATTTTCTGCCAGTTCTTTTTCCAGTAGCGCCAGCCGCTCCTCTACCGTCAGCGTGGCGGCCATTGAGGTATTGGATAAAAGAATAGACGAAATCAGTAGTACAATTATTTTTACTGGGAATTTTTTGCGCATGATTATTATCCGAGCAGGGTTAATTTAAAATTAAAAACCGTGGTTTAAATTTCCAAAAAATATGTAGATGTTAATCTTGAGTTTGTTTTATGGAACCATAAAAGTCGCCATTCAGTGAATTAACCACCCGTTCATCACCTCCCGCCCTGATTATTAATCATTTTTCTGTCAATAAAGAAAACAGATAGCGCATTCATTCCGATAATGCTTTCTGAGAATGAATGCGGAATGAGTTTATCAACGCACTGGTTTATTTCAATGTCGCTCCATTAGAAGAAATAACATCTTTATACCAGTAAAAGCTCTTCTTACGTCGACGTTCTAATGTACCGTTACCCTCATCATCACGATCAACATAAATGAAGCCATAACGTTTCGACATTTCAGCTTTTGACGCACTGACCAGATCAATAGGCCCCCAGCAGGTATAACCCATGACTTCAACACCATCTTCAAGCGCCTCCCCCACTTGTTTTAGATGGTCATTGAGATAGTTGATACGATAATCATCGTTAATACTGCCATCGCTCTCAATTTTATCTTTAGCGCCCAGGCCATTTTCCACGATGAATAACGGTTTTTGGTAACGGTCATACAGATAATTCAGCAAATAACGCAGACCTTCCGGATCAATTTGCCAACCCCACTCAGAACTTGGTAAATGCGGATTTGGTACCATGTTTAAAATATTGCCACGGGCCTTCAGATTCATCTCTTCATCAGTGGTTACACAGCCCGTCATATAATAGCTGAATGAAATGAAATCAATGGTTTCTTTCAACGACTGTCGGTCATCTTCGGTTATCGCCAGTGTAATACCGTGTTGCGCAAAAAAACGCTTCATATATGCCGGGTAATATCCCCTGGTCTGGACGTCACCAAAAAATAGCCAGTCACGATTCTGTTGCATTGTTTCCAGCACATCACCAGGCTTGCAGGTCAGTGGATACATCATCGCTCCTAACAGCATGTTGCCCACTTTCGCATCCGGGATAATTTCATGGCATGCTTTTACTGCTTTTGCGCTGGCAACCAATTGATGATGTATAGCCTGATAGATATCCTGCTTAGTACTATCAGAAGGCAGACCGACTCCGGTAAAGGGCGCATGTAACGCACAGTTTATTTCGTTGAATGTCAGCCAGTACTTCACCTTATCTTTGTAGCGTTGGAACACAGTGCGTGCGTAACGCTCAAAGAAGGCTATTGTTTCACGGCTACCCCAGCCCCCATAATTTTTCACCAGACCGTACGGCATTTCATAATGAGACAAGGTGATAAGCGGTTGAATACCATATTTCTCCATCTCATCAAACAGGCGGTCATAAAATGCCAGCCCTGCCTCATTCGGCTGGGTCTCATCGCCTTGCGGGAAAATACGCGTCCAGGCAATCGAGGTGCGTAACACCTTGAACCCTATTTCAGCAAACAACCGGATATCTTCCGGGTAACGATGATAAAAATCGATCGCAACGTCTTTAATTTCACTGTCACCCGGTGTACGCATGACAGTGTCGCCAAAAATGCCGTATGGCTGTAAATCGGACGTAGATAATCCTTTGCCGTCCGTTAAATATGCACCTTCAACCTGGTTTGCTGCGATTGCTCCACCCCATAAGAATTCTTTCGGAAACAGATAGCCCATATTTTCTCCTCCCATTTGGGTCATAAATGTCGATGTCAGCGAATTAGCGTCAGCAGGTCACTCTGTTCTTCCACTGCATTTTCAGCGGTTGGCAGAACATCCACGTAATCTTCGCTATTCGTAATAATGACTGGCGTTGTCGTGTCATAGCCGGCTTTTTCGATCGCCCGGTAATCAAATTCCACAAGGAGATCACCTCGTTTTACAACATCGCCGGTTTTGATGTGTGCTGTGAAAAATTGACCATCCAGTTTCACCGTATCAATACCAACGTGAATGAGCACTTCAACGCCCTCATCCGATTCGAGTCCGATGGCATGATGAGTTTTAAACAATGAGGCGACTGTTCCATTCACTGGTGAAACAACACGTCCAGTCCGTGGTTTAATCGCTATACCTTTTCCCATTAATCCGCTGGCGAACGTCCCATCTCCCACCTGCTCCAGTGGCAGAGTTTCACCAGCAATTGGGCTTCCGACCGGTAGCCGATTCAGCAAGGTGGTTGGCTTCTGTGATTGCCCGTCGTTGTTCACCTGAGTTTCCGTCACGGGTTCTTTTTTAAGTCCGAAAAGATAGCTCGCCAGCGCAGAAAACAGAAAAGCAACGGTTGTACCGATAATGGCGCCCCAAACGGTGATATCCATACCAGTTGACGGGATCATTTGGGTGAAAGCAAAAATACTTGGCATGCCGAAAGAGTATTGCGTCGCACCGAAATAACCTGCAACACCACCGCCCAGAGTCCCACCAATGCAGCCAAAGATAAACGGACGACGCAGGGGTAGATTCACACCATAGATTGCCGGTTCGGTGATGCCGAATATCCCCGCCGGGAACGCCGAGCCAGCCATACCTTTTAGCTTTGCGTCACGAGTACGTAAGGATACCCCCAGAGATGCTCCTGCCTGTGCAAACACTGCCGGCGTCAGTACTGCAATTAGCGTATCGCTGCCCAGCGCGCTGAGGTTGTTCATCATTAGCGGGACAAACCCCCAATGCAGGCCAAACATAACAAACACTTGCCATAGCCCGCCCATAAATCCGCCGGCGATAGTCTGGTTAGCGCTGTAAATGACCTGGTAGCCGCTGGCCAACTGGTGGCTCAGCCAGGTGGTCACGGGGCCGATAGCTAAAAATGTTAATGGAACGGTAATGACCAGACATAATGCCGGCGTGAAAAAATTACGGATATTTGCATGTAATATGTTATTCAACGGTTTTTCCAAACGGCATGAGACCCATGCCGCAAAAATAATCGGGATAACCGACGAGGTGTAATTAATGAACGTAATAGGAATACCAAAGAAGTGTAATGGCTGATAATCGACAGCTGACATCGCATTAAATTCAGCGATCATCGTTGGGTGTACTAATGCACCACCAATCGCCATGGTTACAAACGCATTACCGCCAAACTTTTTCCCGGCAGTGTAACCCAGAATAATAGGGAAGAAGTAAAACAATGCATCGCTGGCGGCGAATAACAATTTATAGATACCGCTACTGTCTGTCATCCAGCCACATGCTAAACTGAGTGCTAAAAAGCCTTTCAATATGCCGGACGCAGCCAGAATACCCATTAGAGGCGTGAATATTCCGGCGACAATATCAATCAAACGGGACAGTATATTTTCTTTTTTGTCGCTATTTTTCTCTTCATTATCCGCATTTTCGCTTATACCGGATACATTAAGCAATGCCAGATAAACCTCACCGACATGATTTCCCACCACGACCTGAAATTGCCCGCCACTTTCCACTACCATGATGACGTCTGGATTATTTTTCAGTGCGTTAGCATCGGCTTTTTTACTATCTTTAAGTTTAAAACGTAATCGAGTTGCACAGTGCATGACGTTAATAATGTTATCGCACCCACCGACACCATCGAGTATCTCACTGGCTAAGGCCTTATATTCCATGGTCCACCTTCAATGCAAAAATAGCCCAATATCAATAAGTTAATGTCATACTCTTTACTTTGAACAAAAAAAAACCCAAATCATCTCTCAAAAATTAATTGAGAATAACGATTTAGGTTTTGCCTGCCATAGAATTAGTCTGACAGTAACAATCCTGATTACGCTATTGATGTAAAGTCCATCAATAGCATAATCTTTTTAATGATCTGACTCACGTCTTACCCTGACAGAATAACTAAATTATTTTACGTAACAGCCACTAAGCCAACATATATCTATTTATCACTAAAGCAAGGTTACATAATATAATAAATTCATTCTGTGACGAACATCAAATTCATCAGAATTATTCTCCATCACCGGGCTCATTTTTATCTTCTCCTTCCGTACGCACACGCTCGATATGAATGCTTAGGAACATCAGTTCTTCTTTTGTTAGTTTATAATGATATCTCTGAAGAATGTGTTCTTGTATTTTTTCAGAACAACGGTAAGATTGCTGATATCTTTCTCTCACAACATCATGCAGTGATTCATCATTACTGGATACGGTGCTTTTACCTATTAAACGTTGCGCGAAAAATTTTAAATGCGTCACAAAACGATGATAACTTAACGCTTGTTCATCATAATCCAGACTCAGTTGATATTTTACAATATTCAGTATTTCCTGCATAATTTTGGTAATTTGCAGGATTTCGGGCATTTCGCTGTCAAGTTGTGCATTAACCAGATGTAAAGTAATAAAACCCGCCTCATCTTCCGGCAACCGCACCTTCAAACGTTGTTCAATAATATCCAGTGCTTCCAACCCGATGGCAAACTCCTTTGGATACAACCGTTTTATTTCCCATAACAGCCCATTCCGGATATGCACGCCCTATTTGTGACGTTCTATCGCAAAGTGGCAGTGATCCGTTAAAGAGATATAAACGCTGTGTTGCAGCTTCCCGGGAAGACGCTCTTTTGCCAACAGAATGATCTTGTCAGTCGTGGTTATAACGTCCATCGGGATCTCGGACAGTATCTCCTGTAGACGCGATGTCAGTTCTCCGGGTTTCATGACGAAAACCCGTTCAATCAATGTTTCGTCCACCAAATCGCCAGAGTGCTTTTTGAAGCCCAGCCCGCGTCCCATCACAACCGACTCATTATTGTTTCCGTCGATTACGGTCACGATATTATTGTTGAGAATCTTGGCAATCTTCATTCTTCAAACCCTGGAAACAAAAAAACCAGACGCTCGTAGGAAAAACGAGCATCTGGTTTTGCCTGCTGACGCAGTAACAATCCATAATGAGTATTAACGTACCACCTGAATTCAATTTATCAAACAGTTTCATACAAGAACGTGATATGGATCTATACAAACATAGCATGCGGGATGCTCCTGGCCAAAATGGTCAGACCTCATCACGAGGATGAACAGGCCTTTAGTGAAATGGCGATGGATTATGAATACCTCGCCATATTACCGCTCGGGAAGAAGAGTTTCATAGAAAAGACGGCTTGTTCAGTCTCGTTATAGAGACAAGACGACTTCCTGCCCCCTCATTATCCCGCACAGAAGAGAATCCCCAGGGAACCAGAACTTCTGTGTACACAAAGAAGTAACTAATCCGGATGATGTTCGTCACCCATATGAAGCTTAATTTCAGTTGAGTAAGTCCCGCGGATTCCTACATGCCACGAGGATTACTGTTACATAGACAAGGGCCCACTTGAAAGAGGTGGCACCTAAGTTACCAGTACATACTTGCTTAATGGCTACATACGGCATTCAGTATATGCTCACGATACATTACTGACTCCACACCAGCCACGAGAAAAAAACCGTTGTGTCAAGACAAGAACAGGAACGATAGAACCAAATTATGATAATCAACCTGAGCATGCTGACCTGCATCGTCTCACACATCTGGTGCATTCCCAACCTGACGAACGTGCTGCTGAGACGGGACAAAATTTCGCCGCAATGGGAAATGAAGTGCATAAACTAGCTACAACCAGCGAGTTAATAGACAGGCCGTGTCCATGATTGCCTCCTGCTGGCGACCGTCAAACGTTATTGCCAGGATAAACTCATCCAGGGAGGTATGAATCCCCTCTCAATATTTCTTACCAACGAGGTCAGAGAGGGGCTACGCCCATCATGCACATGATGGCAATCAGGGTAGCGATTGATAGCACTGTCGAGATGAGAATGACGCGCGATGTCACCAGCGCATCGCGGCGATAGTATTCAGCCAACATAAACGGCCCTGTGCCGGTGGGCAACGCGGCCAGCAGTACCGCCATAGCGCTCAAATCCGTCGGCAGCGAGAAGACCCGGATCGCCAGTATGGCAGTCAGCGCTGGTTGTAGTGCCAGCTTCGCCAGCACAATCGTTACCACCGTTTTCACCTGCCCGTGCGGCGTCGGCCTAGCTTTTGCCTCACTCTGGCTGGCGATAAATACACCCAGACAGACCAGCGCTGCCGGGCTGGCAGCCCCGCCCAGCAACCTGAGAAAGGTTTCCGCGCTGGCGGGAATGGCCACACCGGAACCGGCGCACAACGCCCCCAGCAACGGGGAGATAATCAGCGGGTTTTTACCCACAGCACGTCCCACCTTGAACACCAATTTGTGCACCTGACGTTCCGCTTGCAGGCCGATTTCAATCAGCGTGATAGCCACCGCGAAAAACATGCAGGCGACGACGATCGTGGCAGTGGTCGTCGGAATTTGGCTATTCTGACCGAACACCAGCAGCAACAGCGGAAAGCCTATATAGCCGGTATTGGGGTAAGAGGCGGCCACCGCGTCCACGCTGGCGTCCGCTGCCGGTTTCCCGTTCCAGCACTGGATCGCGAACACGGCGATGAATACTACCGCGCCCGCAATAACGAACGACCAGAAAAAACCGGGCTGGTAGATTTTCGCCCACGAGGTATGCGCCACAATATCGAACAGCAACGCAGGCAGAGCCAGCCAGACCACGAAACGATTCAGTTCCGTTGCCGACGATGGCCCGAACACCTGACACCGACGGCAAATATAGCCTGCAAAAATCAATGCGAAAACGGGCAAAAGAATTAGGACAGTGGATATCATGACTACCTCCAGTTAAGCTGACAGCACTTTAATGGGGTTCATTGTGTTGAATCCAATGCTAAAAATAGCGTTAATTGATACAGAAACTGAATCGTGCTTGATATAAAACCTCTCAGATACTTTATTACTCTGGCGGAAATGAAAAACTTTCATCGCGCCGCCGAACGCCTGCATCTGTCGCAACCTTCTCTGAGTCGGCATATCGCCGCACTGGAAAAAGAAGTGGGAGCCCTGTTGGTGGAGAGAAAATCTCGCCATCTGGCATTGACGCCAGCAGGCGAATGCTTCTATACCGAAGCCCGAACGCTGCTCGAATCACTTAAACGCGCTCAGATTTTGGCTCGTGAAACGGCGCAAGGCAAAAGCGGTATGCTACGCATCGGTTTCACCATGTATTCTGTGCATTCAGTCATCCCCCGCTATGTGCAGTTACTCCGCTCATCCTTTCCTCTGATCGCGCTGGAGCTGGAGGAAATCGTCTCCGATGAGTTACCAGACAAAGTCATAGCGGGGGAAATTGACGTTGCGGTGATACTCGCCTGCGCTCCCCGAGTCGGAATGCTGACGGCAACGGCACTGACCGAACCCTTGTGTGTCGCGCTATCACGCAACCATAGCAAAGCGCGATCCCGCACAATCAAAATTACCGACCTGAAAGACGATCCCTTCGTAATGACATCATCAAATGCAGGTAGCAAATTAAACACTGAGATCATGAATTTCTGTTGCAGGCATGGTTTTGAACCCAAAATCAGCCTACAGGTGCGTCTGCAACAAACCATGCTAAGTCTGGTCAATAATGCTAATTACGTCGCGCTGGTCCCCGACTCCATGCGTCAGATCAAAATGGATGGTATTGCCTTCAAACCGTTGATAGATGCCCCGCTCGTCAGTCTGGAAATCGCGTGGAGCGCCAATAATAGCAACCCTTGCCTGGATAGTTTTATTCAGCTTTTCCGCTCCCACAATAAGGACTGAAAATTGTACCGGTGGGAAAATACCGGTTCGAGTGAGCAATGAGGAAAATACATTTCACCGAAATGGTGCAAAAAGTGCAACAGAACCAAATATGGGCCCAAATGTAGTGCATGATTTTTACCACTACATTTAACCATTTGATAATAATAAATAATTTATTGGCATTATCTTTGCAGTGTTCAGAAAAAATTTGACAAGGCAACAGAGCCCCAGCGACCACAGCTATGTGGTCGCTGGGGCTTTTTTTTAGTCTGGTGACATAGGAACACAAAATGGGCTATCAACAACTGGCAAAAGATATTCTGTCCCACGTGGGCGGCCGCGAGAACATCAGCGGCCTGGTGTACTGTGCGACGCGCCTGCGCTTTAACCTGGCTGATTCGCAAAAAGCCGACCGCGAAGGACTTAAAGCCAAACCAGGCATATTGACTGTGGTGGAAAGCGGCGGCCAGTTCCAGGTGGTGATCGGCAACCATGTACAGGAGGTCTACCACGCCGTATGTCAGGAAGCGGGGCTGAATGACGAATCAACCAGCCGCCAGGAAAGCGCCAAACCCGCCGCGGAAGAAAAAACCGGCGTCATGGCGCGTCTGGTGGATGTTATCTCGGCGATTTTCGCGCCATTCCTGGGCGTGATGGCCGCATCGGGGATCCTAAAGGGCGCCCTGGCGCTGGCAACAGTCGGCGGTGTGCTGGATACCGACAGCGGCACCTATAAAATCTGGTCAGCCGCCAGCGACGCGCTGTTCTATTTCCTGCCCGTCATCCTGGGTTATACCGCCGGGAAGAAATTTGGTGGCACGCCGTTCATTACCATGATTATCGGCGGCGCCCTGGTGCACCCCACCATGATCGCCGCTTTTCAGGCCGCCAGTCAGCCCAATGCCGCGCCGGAATATTTTCTAGGAATTCCAGTAACGTTCATTAATTACAGTTCTTCGGTCATTCCGATTATATTCGCTGCCTGGGTCAGTTGCTGGCTGGAAAAATACGTCGGCCGCCTGCTGCACTCCACGATAAAAAATATTATCACGCCGGTCATCTGTATTGGTATCACCGTGCCCCTGACATTCCTGCTTATCGGCCCTGCGGCTACCTGGCTGGGACAAACGCTGGCTCACGGCTATCAGGCGGTATATGTCTTCGCGCCCTGGCTGGCTGGCGTCGTAATCGGCGCGTTCTGGCAGGTGTTCGTGATCTTTGGCCTTCACTGGGGATTTGTGCCTCTGATATTCAATAACCTGTCGGTGTTAGGTCACGATACCTTCATGCCGCTGATCCTGCCGGCGGTTATGGGACAGGTCGGTGCCTGCCTGGGCATCTTCCTGCGCGCGCGCGACGCGCGACTGAAAATGCTTGCGGGTTCAGCCGCGACCGCAGGGGTATTCGGCATCACCGAACCCGCAATCTACGGCGTTACCCTGCCCAACCGTCGCTCGTTCATTTTTGCCAGCCTGGGGGGCGCCATCGGAGGCGCCATCATCGGTTTCTTCGGCACCAGGGTGTTTTCGTTCACTATTTCCAGCATATTCACTTTCGCCGTCGTTATCCCGCCTGCTGGTATCGATATGTCGGTATGGGGCTGTATTATTGGCGCAACACTGGCATTTATCATCGCTACGATACTGACCTTGATCGCCGGCCTCCCAGCCGCAGCTAGAAACATCAAATAGGCTCCCCAAGACACCGGTATCAGCTTACCGGTGATTGAATATTAACGATACAGGAACAGGTATGATTCAGTTTCCCAAAGATTTTTTGTGGGGCGGTGCCATCGCCGCCAACCAGGTGGAAGGCGCATGGCAGGAAGATGGGAAGGGACTTTCCACCGCCGATTTCCAGCCAAACGGCATCTTCGGCCACGCGCTTGAGCGAGAACCGGGTGAAACGCGCGTTAAAGATACGGCCATCGATTTTTATCATCGTTACCCGGAAGATATCGCGCTATTTGCTGAAATGGGCTTTACTTGTCTGCGCATCTCGATTGCCTGGACGCGTATTTTCCCCAACGGCGACGAAAACGAGCCCAACGAAGCGGGACTGGCACATTACGACCGGTTGTTGGACGAGCTGGCCAAACACGGCATTCAGCCGTTGGTCACGCTGTCCCATTACGAGATGCCCTGGGGGTTGGTTAAAGACTACGGTGGCTGGGGAAATCGTCAGGTCATCGACTTTTTCGAGCGCTACGCGCGCTGTGTTTTCCTGCGTTTCAAGAACAAGGTCAAGCTGTGGCTGACCTTCAATGAGATTAATGTATCTCTGCATTCTCCGCTGACCGGCATTGGCATCCCCGATAGCAGCGACAAGCAGGCCATCTATCAGGCAATTCACCACCAACTGGTAGCCAGCGCGCTGGCGGTCAAGTCCTGCCACGACATTATCCCGGACGCACGTATCGGCAACATGCTGTTCGGCGGACTGATGTATCCCCTCACCTGCAAACCGGAAGACGTACTGGAAACCCTGCAGAAAAACCGCACCTGGCTGTTCTTCGGTGACATGCAAACCCGCGGCGACTATCCCGGCTATATGCGGCGTTACTTCCGTGAAAACGGCATTACGCTGGATATAACCGACGCCGACCGCCAGGCGCTGAAAGAGACCATTGACTTCGTTTCGTTCAGCTACTACATGACTGGCTGCGCCACTGCGGATGACGACACAATCAAGAAAGCCCGTGCCAATCTCATGAATATCGTGCCCAATCCCTATCTACCCGCCTCGGAATATGGATGGCAAATCGATCCTATGGGTCTGCGCGTGCTGCTCAACATGCTGTGGGATCGCTATCAGAAACCGCTGTTCGTGGTTGAAAACGGCCTGGGTGCCAAAGATACGCTGGAGCCGAATGGCGATATTGCTGACGACTACCGCATCGACTATCTCAACGATCATCTGGTTCAGGTGGCGGAAGCGATTGACGATGGCGTCAATGTACTCGGCTATACCAGCTGGGGGCCGATCGATCTGGTCAGTGCCGGAACATCGCAGGTATCCAAACGCTACGGATTCATCTACGTCGATTGCGATGATCAGGGCCGTGGCACGCTGGAACGCCGCCGCAAGAAAAGTTATTACTGGTACCGGGACGTGATTGGCAGCAATGGCGCCAGCCTGAAACGAAAATAATACCGCGTTATTATCATCCGCCGGGGCCCTGGCGGAATGTAGAGAGCAAGGAGAACCTATGGCAGTTTCCAAATCATTCCCGGCCGATTTTCTGTGGGGAGGAGCCACCGCCGCCAATCAGCTTGAAGGCGCCGGTGATGTCGGGGGCAAAGGACTTTCCGTTTCCGATGTGTATATATTCGACAGCAGCACGCCCAAAGAACGTTGGTCGGATCAATGGTTCTGCATGACTCACCAGCAGGTGGCGGAAGCGCAGGATCCAAACAGCAAAAAATATTACCCTAAACGCAAAGGCATCGATTTCTACCATCGCTATAAGGAAGACATCGAGCTGTTCGCGGAAATGGGCTTCAAGTGTTTCCGCATGTCGATCGCCTGGACGCGCCTCTTCCCGCGCGGCGATGAAGCCGAACCTAACGAAGCTGGGCTCGCGTTCTATGACAACCTGCTGGACACCCTGCTGGCGCACAACATTCAGCCGGTGGTTTCCCTGTCGCATTATGAGATGCCGCTCACGTTCGTTACCGAATACGGCGGCTGGCCGAACCGCCAGCTCATCGACCTCTACCTGCATTTCGCTACCACCGTATTCGAGCGCTATAAGCACAAAGTCAAATACTGGATGATGTTCAACGAAATCAACTGCGTAAAACACCATCCTTACGTCAGCGTCGGCGTTATCGAGGAAAACCACCCGCACCTGGAGCAGGATAAATATCAGGGTGCACACCATCAGTTCGTCGCCAGTGCGCTGGCCGCCAAGGCCTGCCGTCAGACCATCCCCGGCGCGCAAGTAGGCTGCATGATCAGCTACCAGATGCTCTACCCCTACAGCTGCCATCCTGACGATGTTCAGGCCTGCGTGGAGGCACAGCGCACATCTCTGTTCTTCAGCGATGTGCTGGCGCGCGGCTACTACCCGTCTTACACCGAACGAATGCTGGCGGAGAAAGGCGTCACGTTGAAGAAAGAGCGCGGCGACGACGAAATCCTGCGCCTGTATCCAGTAGACTTCGTATCGTTCAGCTATTACATGTCCAGCACCATCAGTGCTCATCCGGAAAAACTTGAAAGCGCACAGGGCAACCTGATCACCGGTGGCATCCGCAACCCGCACCTCCCCTCCAGCGACTGGGGCTGGCAGATCGATCCTAAGGGGTTACGTCTGGCGCTGAACCAGCTTTATGACCGTTACCAGAAGCCTCTGTTCGTGGCTGAAAATGGATTAGGTGCTCTGGATGTCCCAGACAGTGACGGGGTTGTTCAGGATGACTACCGCATTGATTATCTGCGTCAGCACATTGAACAGATGAAAGAAGCGCTAGCCGATGGAGTCAAACTGTTTGGATATACCTGGTGGGGGCCAATCGACATGATCAGCGCCAGCACTTCACAAATCTCAAAGCGCTATGGCTTTATCCATGTCGATCAGGATGATGAAGGCAACGGTACGCAGCAGCGCACGCGTAAGAAAAGCTTCCATTGGTATAAGCGCGTTATCGCGTCCAACGGCGAAGACCTGAACAGCGTGGAATAATATTATCTTTTTTGCCTGTCATTGGGAGTGTTCCAGAGTTACCCGTTATTTGGGTAACTCTGTTTTTTTACCTGGTACAGGTATCTTCTGATTATTCCACTTTAGTGACATCAGGCTGGTTTAATTCTTCCACCGCAGCGTCAGAATCCACCTGCTGAGGATAGTTTTCTTTAATCAGACTAATGATATTATATGTGTAGTATGAGTTTTTACGTGAAATACTGTTAAACGCAGAACGGTCGATCTCCGCAATAGCAAAATCACTATCACAATTATCCGCCTCTACAACAATTTCACCATCCGCATTAAAAATAGCTGACCGACCAACTGCCGCCAGAATTGTCCAGGCACCGGAGTTTTCGGCATAATAGGCGGAATTAATCATATTCATATGATATTTTTCCCACCACACTCCTTCGCCTTCCACAATATTATAAGGCCAGGCCGCAATGTGAATATTTTCTGCCTGAGCCATCATATTGAAAGTCATGTGTGCCCTAAAATGTTCGCCGCAGGAAAGTTGACCTATGCGCCCCAAAGGCGTATTGACCACTCTCAGGTTACCGTTCATGGGAACATCTGAAAAATAATTTCTTTCATCGCCCGATGGATTAATTTTGCTTCTTTTATCCAGCACTGTACCATTTGGCCCGATAAGCAACTGCGTCATGTACAGATGCTTTTCTTTCATATTTTTTTCAGCAATACCAATTGACAGATAAACCTGATGGTCCTTCGCAATTTTCAGCAACGCATGCCATTCAGGCGCCCCTTCTTCCAGGGAATTATCCAGATAGTTTTTAAATGGTTTCGGCGGCATTCCCCGCTTGCCGACAGGACTACCGTTAATGAACCCTGGTAACCATAATTCCGGGAATACTACCAAAATGGCGCCGGCATCCTTTGCAGCACTGGTGATTCTGTCCGCTTTAACCAGCCCGGCCTGTAGATCGAAAAGTTCAGACTCCGCGTTAACTGCCGCAACCATAATCGGCGAGGTATCGACCAGCAGATCATTCTTTAATAAATCCGCTGTCGACTGTGACAAACTGTTCATTTTATCGTCTCCAAAATAAAAAAGCCCTGCCAGTCACACAATGTGTGATTGCCGGGGCGCTATTGCCTTTACAACTCAGTATTGGAGTCGATAAAGCAATAATTATGCCAAATGAGATTTTCTTTACGACAGGGACATGAGGCATACTAAAGGAGGGAGTCTAGTCCTTTCGGATTAAAACAGTGCAGTAAACGCACCAAAATAAACGGAGCGCACTAATCCAGAGCAACCTGACTAACCAGGCGGTTTGTCTCTCCAGCAACAGAAACTGTCTTTAATAATAAAGCGTACTAAACCAAAATGAGTAACATTCAGGACTGAGAGACTCTACCGAATTCGTGACAGCCCAGCGTGGCACAAACACAGTAAACAGTAATCAAGGCTGATACGATGGAATCATACACTCCGTGCACCCTTTGTATTGGTGCAATTACAGAAGATGCGGGTTTTAATAATAAAATAAAATCTATTTTTGGTTCTGTATTACAGTGGGACCAACTGGAAAACAGGATCTGCGAATCTGATAATAAAGTAGACCTGCTCATTATTGACTATGACAACACACGGATTAATCATGAAATGATTAAAGAAACCTCCGTCGCCAAACTGGGAGTAGTATCAAGTTACAAACCGGCGATTATCAACAACCATAACCTCCATGCCGTATTATTTAAAGCATCCCCTGAACATGAGATCCAGCTTGCCGCCAACTTGGCCGTCATCACATTTAAACGAGAAAAGTTATTACGTGATACTAATAAGGATCTGGAGTTTAAACTGGAATGCCGGCGATTTATTATCCTGGCGGAAATTGCCGTTATGAAATGGTTTTCCTGCAATGAAAAAGATGCCTATACGCTGTTACGTAATATAGCCATGCAAACCAATGCCAGGATTGAAGACATTTGTATTGACCTGATTTCAAACCCAGAGAATTGGGAACGAAAAATGAAATCCATACGATATATCGAATCAATAAAATAACCTCTTTTTGTCTAGTCCTATTTTTATCGCCAGATAATCTGAACTATTCATCCTGTCTCCTGCTGTTCATATAGAACAGCAGGATAAATTTATTGTATCAGATTTTTCTATCTTACTCCCTATGTCTATTTCACTATAGATCATGACCGCCACAGCAAAGAAAAATATTATCAAATGAAATAACTTGTCCTTTTGTTAGCCTTCAATTGCACTAACAAATAGCAATTGATGAAATTCTTATTTTTTATTTATGAGAAATGAGTACATCATTTTATTCGCAAAAGGTGGGGTAAACCATGCCAAGATTGACTCGCTTATCCAAGGGAACACTGCTTACACTCAGCTTACTAAAGATTATGTTATCAAATAACGCATATGCGGAAAATTTAACAACAGAAGAACGAATCGCCGCGCTGGAAGCGCAATTAAAAAATAACCTTCATGAATTATCCCAGCTAAAAAAAAACCTGGCGAATAAAGACAGTAAAAATAACGATTCAGATAAAAAAACTGCGAATATAAACATTGTAGATAATACCCAGTCCAGAGGAGAAAATAGTATATTATCCTCTTCTGAAAATGATAAATCCTATTCATTAAAGGAAATCAGCGACTATATTAAAAAAGACATCGGTTTTTCCGCCTCCGGATATTTCCGCACCGGCTGGGGATACACCTCCAAAGGTTCACCGACATCCTGGGCCATTGGCTCCCTGGGGCGCTTCGGTAATGAATATAGCAACTGGTTCGATTTCACGCTGACCCAACGATTTTATGATGACGGCGTACGACGCGCAAAAGCCGTCGTGATGCTGGACGGGATGGTCAGCCAGTCTTCCAACAATTCTTTCTTTGACTCCGACAGTGATAACCTGCTCCAGTTCTATGATATGTATGTCGATACCCAGGGCTTTATTCCGGTGCTGCAAGATGCGACCCTGTGGATCGGTAAACGTCATCTTAAGAATTATGAAATCCAGATGCTCGACTGGAAAGCAATCCGCCATGACGCCGCCAGCGGCTTCGGGATTGAGAACATTCCACTTGGCAACAGTAAACTTGATATTTCCGTCGGCCGTCAGGATCTGAAAAATTACGCCAGAGACTATTCCGATACCACCAGCGTGAATACCAATCTTGTCAACCTTAATTGGCATGACATTCCGCTATGGGATAAAGCCAGTCTGTCTCTGTCAGCCAGATATAATTTCGCCAACAAGACGGACGAGCAGAAACGGGGCGAAAACGACCACCAATACTTTAAGCTAAAAGATGCCTGGCTGGGCACCGCACTCCTGCATCAAAAATATGACAACAAGGATTTCAATGACTTTGTATTCCAGATCGCCAACAATGCCATCGGTAGCAGTTTCATAGGTCTTGATTCATCGAATCCGGAATACGGAGCAAATGATTATTATTATGGGGACCATTCCGGCGGAGTAGCATACCGATTGATTACCCAGGGCGAAAACTACCTTAGCGATCGGATCCTGCTCGCCAATACTGCAGTCTTGAGTACTGGCAACGATTTGTATAGTTACAATACCGGTGCCCATACAGATTTTAATAGCCTGCGCCTGGTGCTTCGGCCAGCATGGATCTGGGATCAATATAACCAGACGGGGACAGAGCTCGCTTATTTCAATCAGACCAATAAGTCTAACGGTCAAAGCTATCATGAATCTGGCTATAAAGTGACGCTTTATCACGCTCTGAAAGTAGACACCAGCATGCTGACTTCCCGGCCGGAAATTCGTTTCTATACCTCTTATTTAAAAGCGCTGAATAACGAGATCGACGGTTTCAGCTTTAGTGACGACAAAGATCATCAGGTTTCTGTTGGTGTTCAGGCTGAAATCGCCTGGTAATGCCAAAAAACAGCGTTATTGATTAACTAATTCCCCATCCATACACATTTGAATGGGGCTTTTTACCAGAGGAATAAATAAAAATGAGTAGAATGAAGTCGTGGTTTCAAGGCCCTCAAAATATTTCCAAAGCCGAAGCTGTCGAAGACTATGCCGTAGGACGTGTTCCCTCCCACTATCGATGGCCTATTCCTGCGATCATTGTTGTGCTTCTTGGCAACTCTACCGCCATGTTCTGGTTCAGTTTTGGTGCCGGCATTAGTTACCAGGTTGGCTGGCCATACATGTTACTGCCTGTCACCTATATGGTGATATTTGCCACACTGATTGGATCCTGCACCATGAAACTGGCCAGCAAGGAAGGGTTATCCCTGAACCTGCTCACGCGTGGATTGGGATTTGGTTATATGGGTTCAGCTTTAACTTCCTTTATTTATGCTATTAACTTCATATTCTATTTTCTCTTTGAAGGCACCATTGTCTCGCATGCAATAGCTAATTATTACGGCATTGCTATCAATTCTTTCGCCGGCATTGCCATCTTTTCTATCATTGGCCTGTTTGCCATTTTCTTTGTCTGGAAAGGCATGACGTCATTGCAATTCTTGCAAACCTGGGGCGGCCCAATCTTTATTGTCCTGTTCGGGTTTTGTATCTGGCAATTGGTTCACCATTATCCCGTTGCAGGATTTGATCACTGGAAAGCGAGAAACGAAGTCGACAGTAATGCGCTATGGCTGGTATTCAGCATGGCCAACGGCCAAATTGTCTTTCAGGGGCTGATGGGCACCGACTATGGACGGTTTGCCAGAGCGAATGTGAGCTATAAAGGAACCATGGCTATTATGCTGGGTATGCTGTTACCGGTGGTGGCGGTCATGCTGTTTGGAGCGTTCATCGCCTATACGCTTATTCCTCATATAACCAATGGCGATCCCTGGTCACTTGCTATGGACCCGGGGTTTGTATTTCCGTTAATTATTTCCGCTATCGGTGTTATCTTTGCCATTGTTACACAGATAAGAATTAACGTACTGAATCTTTATTCCGGTTCTATTGCCTTATCCAATACGATGGACATGGCCTTCAACTTCCGCCCAGGACGGCAATGGTGGATGCTCCTCGTCTTGATTCTCGGGATCGTGTTTTACTCTTTCAACGTATTAGAACACACGGCAACGTTTCTAACGATTAGCGGAATCCTTACCAATACGTGGGTTTTCATTATTCTTGCTGACTACTATATCTGCCGAAAAATGCTTAATCTTGCACCATGCGATTTTGTGGAATACAGAAAGGAGTATCTATACAAATATAATCCCGCGGGAGTGGTGTCTCTATTTATTTCCGTTGCCGTCGGCGCCGCAGGTGTTTTAGGCATATATCCCATGGTATATGCTTCTTTCATCGCCATGATACTTGGCCCCATTATTCATGTTATTATCAGTGTCATTACCAAAGGGAAGTTTTATTTTAAAAAATTCCCTACTGATATGACCACTCAGTGGATAAGACAGAAGAAATAACGATGACAGCCCGATGGCACAGACTGTGCCATCGGTTTCATTTAAACAAAATAGAATTTATTTCTGGAATAGACTTCTTTAGGCGTCATACCAAACTGTTTCTTGAACGCCTGACTAAAATGCGACATATCTTTGAATCCATACTCTAATGCTACCTGAGTAATATTTTTTGCATGTCCATCACTGAGTATTTTTTTGCATAAATCCAGCCGTTTCTGCCAGACAATACTCATGGGCGACTGTCCATATCTGGCAAAAATTCTCGTCAGTGTTCGGGTTGAAATATGATTATCGCCTGCAATTTTCTTCAGCGTTAATTCACTATCTCCAATATTTCTTTGAATGTAATTAATAATACGGGCGTAAGATTTATAGTCTTTATTTCCATACCCTGCCGACTGCAAATTGATGCAACTACTTATCAACTCCAAAAGCAGCCTGGAGCATTCCCCGGCATAAGCATTCCCCGACAAAAAAAGCTCTTCACTGGCCCCACGTCTGGTCATCTCAAGTAGCATTTCACGCATTGGTCTCATGAACGGGGCATTTTTATCCAGCATCATTGCGATAAAATTATCGATGCCAGGGATTTTCTTTTCTATCTCCGCACGAGGCAGACGTACCACATGCATGGCCGATGCATCAATATGATTTCTAAACGGCTTCGACGCATCGTAAAGCGTCATGTCGCCTTCTCGCAAGTGAACCTCTCTCCCGTCCTGCTCGAAGAAGGTGTAGCCTTTCTCGATAAATCCCAACCAGTAATCATCTTCCGACGTTTTTCTCAAATAGTTTGCGGTTCTTTCCCAATCATGCGGCGATGAACTAATGGTTGTAACCTCAAGATCGTCAAAGCGTCTGACGTTCAGCGAGGCGCTGAAGTTTTTTACTGTCTCAAACCTGGAGCTTGCCGGAATGCAATGTTTACAGATGACATCTGTCCAGTATCCGAGTCTTTGGTTACATTCGACGGAATCTGTTGAATAGTAAAGGTTCATTCGGTTTTCCTGTGTTACAAACCCGACTATTCATAACCATGCAAATAGAGCGCCAGGATAACGAATTTTGCGGACTGACTTAAGAGAACCGAATTTTATTCAGAAGCGCGCCAGTCAACAGTTTTTTTCCTCAGTATTATTTGAGAAAAAAGTATAAAAAATCTTATTTCCGCACCACGTTAGCACCGCTCACGCACGCGTTCAGTGCAATAAACGCAGTGCGCGCCATAACCGACGCGACTCCAGACCTTCATTTTCCTGGCGAAAAACCATTAACCTACAAACGGATAATCTCAAGTAGCGCTTTTTTCACCTCCATAATCGCAGCGTCGCGTCGGCTATCCGAGCGTATCGCCAGTTCAACAGAGTAGGCAGGCAATATCAGCGGACAGGCCACCACATGAAGTCCTGCGACCTCCGCGATGGCCCGTGCAGCGTGGTGCGGAACGGTCGCTATCGCATCCGTGCCTTTTATCAGCCAGGGCAATGCGGAGAAATGGGTGGTGGATGCAATCACCTTTCGGCCTCTGCCGATCTCCGCCAGTTTCTCATCCACAATGCCGACAAAACCGCCGGAGGAAACCAGTACGTGATTTCTGTTCAGATAGTCTTCGATATCCATTTCACGTCGTTCACCATCAAAAATACACGAATAGGTTCCCGTCCCAAGCAGCTCCTTCGACAGGAGGGTGGAGCGGATGCCACCGGCAGTGACTGCGATATCCGCATTGCGATGCATCAACATATCCTGAACCAGGTGAGCGTTACTTTGCCGGAACTGCAATCGTAGTCCCGATGCCAGCACCTGTAATAACTGGATGATTTTTTTACCCCACACTATCTCAAAGTCATCAGACGCGGCCAGAATAACGGTCCGCCCGGTAAAATCATCGGGGCCGCCCACTGCCGGCGGCAGCGTCTGACGGCATTTTTCCAAAATATCACCGACAGAACTTTTTAACTCGCTGGCTTTGGTGGTCGGTTTAAGTCCCCTGCCCGTTCTTTCAAACAGATGATCGCCATAAATCTTTCGGAGACGATTGAGCGCCGCGCTCACCGCTGACTGGGTGATCCCCAACCGCAGCGCGGCACGCCCTGCGCTTTCCTCTTCGTACAACGCTTCCAGCACTTTGAAAAGATTAAGGTCTAGTTCATTGATATTAATTCTATTCATATCAAATACCGCTTTTTCTGCATTGATAAATAATCCCAACTATCTCAGCATGTTTTTCTGAAGACAACAGGAGAGAATTCCATGCAAACAAAAACGCTTGCCGCATTACAACTCGGGTCGTCGCCGCTGGGAAAAGGGGCGACGTTGCAGGATATACTCAGCTTTGAGCCGGACATCACCGCGCAAGAAATCGATCTGCTCGTCATGCCGGAAGCGCTTCTGGGCGGATACCCCAAAGGCAGCGCGTTTGGCACCTATCTGGGCTTCAGATTACCGGAAGGCCGTGAGGAGTACGCAGAGTATTACGCGAATGCCATTGATGTACCCGGACCTGAAACGGATGAACTGGCCGCGCTGTCATCAAGAACAGGAACGGATATTGTCATTGGCGTAATCGAGCGTGCTGGCAGTACGTTATATTGCAGCGCGTTGTTTTTTTCCGCTCAGGATGGGCTGGTTGCCAAACATCGTAAACTGATGCCGACGGGGACAGAGAGGCTGATCTGGGGACAGGGCGATGGCTCAACGCTGCCCGTCATCGAGACGTCCGCAGGAAAAACCGGTTCGGCAATATGCTGGGAGAATCATATGCCTTTGCTGCGAGCAACAATGTACGCCAAGGGTATTGAATTCTGGTGCGCGCCAACCGTTGATGAGCGCGACATCTGGCGCGCGTCGATGCGGCATATCGCCCATGAAGGCAGATGCTTCGTTATCTCTGCCTGTCAGGTTCAACTGTCTCCGGCGGCGCTGGGTCTACAGGTTCCCGGCTGGGATGATCAGCGCCCGTTGATTAACGGTAACAGCATGATTGTCGGCCCGCTCGGCGAAATTCTCGCCGGACCGCTGGAGAACGCCACGGGTTTGCTGGTAGCGAAAGTCAATCGCGAAGATCTGGTAAAAGCGCGCTATGACTTTGACGTATCAGGCCATTACGCCCGCCCTGACATCTTCTCGCTCAAGGTTGACGAACGCCCAAAGCATAATGTGGAGTTTACGCGTTAAACGCGATTAAACAGAGCCACCGTCGGTGGCCTCTTTATCATCTGCGCCCCGCGTCCGACTGTCTGAGACCGGAATGTCATATAAACGATGATGGCCCGGTCAGTTGTCGCCGTAACACCTTTCCGGAAAAGGTTTTTGGCAGGGAGGGAATAAAAAAGATATGTCGTGGTTGCGCAAAACGGCCACAGCACGATATTACCTTTTCACGGATATTCTTTTTCAGTTTCCGTAATGCCTCCGTTTCAATCCACTCGGTAACGACATAAAGCGCCACCATTTCCCCCAGCAGCGGATGCGGCGTTCGCGTTGCCGCGACCTCAAGGATACCGGTCATACCGGCCAGAACGCCCTCAACCTCAGCGGTTGACAGCCGCTTGCCACCAATGTTGATCACATCATCCATGCGCCCCATCAGCTGGATTTTCCCCTGACTGACCACCGCGCAGTCATGGGTCGCATAACACCATTTTCCCTTGAACATCAGCCAGTATTTCTGATCGTGCTGGAGGTCATCCTGCCATAGCGTTGTCATCCCGCCAGGTCCGAGCGTTTCATGGACGACCAGCATGCCGGTTTCGCCTTCCGCACAGTATTCCCCCTTCACTGGGTCGATAACAGACACTGAACGACTGAAAACCGGCGATAATCCAACGCCCTTCCCGGCCAATAGCGGCCAGCCTGATTCGGTTTGCCAATAATGATTTTCCAGCGGCGTCGGCAAGTTATGGCTGACCCACTGCTGGGTCGCGCTGTCCAGCGGCTCGCCCGCCAGATACAGACACTTCAGCGAGTGTAGCGCCGCCTGCGGCTTCCCTTGCTGCCGCGCTAGACGAATAGCGCCCGCAATCGTCAGTAAACGTGTAATGCCAAGTTCATCGACCATTTGCCACCAGCGCTTGCCGGGCGCGTTGACCGCGCTGGCCTCGCACATCACCGTCGTGATGCCCGCGAGCAACGGCGCATAAACGCCGTAGCTATGCCCCGTAACCCATCCAACATCCGCCGTGGTAAAAAATACCTCATCCTGACCGATGCCAAACAGATGGCGCATACTCGTCAACAGCGCCACAGCATAACCGCCGGTATCCCGTACAATACCTTTGGGTTTACCCGTCGTTCCTGACGTGAACAGCAGATGAGAGGGGTGCGATGATTCAACCCAGCAGCAAGGGACATGCTGTCCCTCATGCGCTTTCATGCTTGCCGAAAATTGTTTGCCGGCCGTGTCGATTGCCACAACCGGATGAGCGCTCTGTTGCACTACAGCCTGAATATCCGGCAACGCGCTGCGCCCACGTTTGTCGCTGCAATGCAATATCAGCAATGGCCGGCAGGCATCCAGACGCTGGCTCAACACATCGGTCGTTAACCCTGAGTAAACAACAATATGTATTGCCCCCAGTCGGACGCAGGCCAACATCGCGACGGCAACAAGCGGCGTCGCAGGCAAGCAAATCAATACCCGGCTGCCACGCGTCACGCCATAATCACACAGTAACGCGCTCAGGGCGTTCACCTGCTCCCACATGTGCTGGTAACTGATACGGCTCGTCTGCCCGCAAAAATCGCGATGGATAATCGCGGTGCGCGCCCCGCGTGAAGGCAAATGGCGATCGAGCGCATTGTAACAGAGGTTGGTTTCTCCCCCGGGGAACCAGCGACAGCGCGGCGTCGTTCCGACAGCCTCGACAACCTGATCAAAAGGACGCCGCCAGTACAATCCGTCAGCTTCCTCCCGCCAGAAATCGCTATTCAACGCGGGCGATGGCGCGGATTCTCTGCGATCAACGGACGGTCTGCGCATAGTCATTCTCCACCGGCGACCTTGCAACCAATAACGCTTCGACGGCATCAGCAATCCAGACAGCATCTTCCCCCACCCCTTCGAACCGCCCGGATCCCCATGTCCATAGCCAGGGCAATCCCAGAAAATAAAGGCCGTTATGGGTCGATACGCCACGACGATGTACCGGATACCCTTTATCATCGAAAACGGGAATATCTATCCAGCTAAAATCAGTATGGAATCCCACCGCCCAAATCACTGCGGAGATACGGCTGAGATCGATAGCGCGGGACGGCTGTTCAGGTTGCCAGACCGCCTGATAACGCGCCTCCTCCGGCGCATCAATGCCCTGCTGCGCAATCCATGCATCTATACTGTCCTTGATTTTCTGTGACGTGGCATCAGCGGCGTCCAGATTACGTTGCAGATCGTCACCCGTTTGCAGTTTACCGTCAGCATAGCCCAGTAACCGACCATAGAGCGCCATGCCCTGACGGGCAAATTCACGCAGATCAATATCGCGTCCGCCATCCCGACCGGTAACATAATGGTTAGTTTTGCGACGGGCATCTTCTCCCAGAGGATGATCGTCTACCGTGAGTTTGTAATGTCCCATATCATCCAGCCAGTCCACCACGTCACGTCCGCGATAGAAGCGGGCCACTCGCGGTGCGCTTCCCACGCAGAGGTGAACTTTACGGCCTGCGAGATGCAGATCTTCAGCTATCTGCGCGCCGGACTGAGCCGATCCGACCACCAGGACTTCCCCCTCAGGCAGTTGTTGACTGGAACGATAATTCGCCGAATGAACCTGCATGATGTGCGGCGGCAACTGTGCCGCCAGATCCGGAAAACGTGGACGATGATAGTTGCCTACCGCCACCACCACCTGTCCGGCGGAATAGTTCCCTTCTGACGTTTCAATAAGGAAACCGCCAGTTTGTTTACTCACCCGGGAAACATTCACGCCTTCACGGAGGGGGGGATTGAAACGCCGCGCGTAGCGTTCGATATAGGCGATGATTTCGTCTTTGACCATAAAACCGTGGGGGTCGTTACCGTCATAGGGAAATCCAGGCAATTTACATTGCCAGTTAGGCGTCACCAGACAGAAGTTATCCCAGCGTTGCTCACGCCATGCCCATGCCAGACGATGACGTTCCAGGATCAGGTGAGGAATATCTTTTTGCGTCAGGCTCCAGCTCATAGCGAGTCCTGCCTGCCCGCCACCAATGATGATGACAGGATAGTGTCTGTTTTCCATGTTGAATCAGCTCCGGTTCAGGATTAAATTGCTGTGATTTTTTCGATCGTCACGGTTTGTTCAGGTTTAAAACGTTGTGCCCTGGTCATAATTGACGACAACTGATCCTGGGCGCTGGAGCAGTAATAACCAAATTTCGCATTGACACGCTCACTGGCTTCTTCCAGTGCCTTCGTCGTTATCTCGACAAAGTCATGCAACAGATAAGGATGGTTTATCTGAAAATATCGCTCCACCACCGTCGAGGGGGAGTAACAGGTATCTTTACTGCCGTCTGGCCAGCAGACAATAAAATGCATCGCAGGCATGGTTTTCTCCTTCAGAGTGCGGTCATTCCGGTAAGCGGTTGTGTTTCCAAATCCCAGTAGCACGCGCGCTGCGCCTGATACTGTAAGTAAAGTTGGCGCTCAGGGATAAAGCGCCCAATGGCCGCCGCAGTGATGCCGCAAGCGGTAAACTGTTGCCGAACAGTCTCGATATTGGCGTCGTCCACCGCCATCAGAAAACCAAAGCTCGGAAAGGCGCACAGCCAGTCATCAAACCCGACGCCATCAGGGCGCGGAATGCTTTCCACATCAATCTCAGCGCCGATTCCGGCGCTTTCCAGCATCATAACCAGCGTCCCGGCCAGCCCGGCCTGGCTGATATCTTTGGCGGCATGAATCAGGGTATCTTCCGCCAGTGTTGGCAGTAGCGCCCACGCCCGACGTAAGTGAGCCGGTTCAGCCTGCGTCGCGGCATCCCAGTTAAGTCCGGGCGGATGCCAGCGTCCATTGAGATTAATGGCAGCCATCACCGTCTGGCCGGGCCGCACACTGAAGCTGCTTAACGGATGACGGGTTTCGCCCAGGATCGCGACAGCCAGTTGAGCCTGCGCGCTGCGCAGGTTGGTATGTCCCCCCACAACAGGAACCCGCCATGCATGAGAGGCGGCCGCCATTCCCTGTAATATCTGCTCCGCATGAGGAATCGTCGCATCCCATAACGCATTGACCACGGCAATCGGTCGACCGCCCATCGCCGCGATGTCGCTCAGATTGACCATGACGCCACACCAGCCGGCAAACCAGGGATCGGCCTCCACAAAGCGATTAATAAATCCCTCCATTGCCAGCAATTTAAAATTTTCGCCATCGGGTATAAGCGCGCTGTCATCACCGTTAGGAAAAGGGTTGGGCCATGCCTCGCGCAGTTTATTCGCCACCCGCTGGATATCCTGTTTATGCTGGATGCCACCGGATGTTTTCAACTGTGCAACCAGGGCCTGCAGGTCAATACTCATAATACGCTCCCTGCCAGCCATGTCGGTTCCGCTGACATGCGTCCGCGCCGGGCCGATGTAATCACCATGCCGCTAAACGGGTCATGACACGCGGGGTAATAATCAAGATCGGCCTGCATATACGCATGCGTCATCCCGCGTAGCTCAATCCACCCCAGTGTTTCCCAGTGCATACGTCTGAACAGCGGTTCGTTTTGATGCTGTACCTGAGCAAAGAATTGCTGGCATCCCAGCGCATGCGCACTGCACACTGCCAGACGAATCAGCATCTGTCCGAGCTGCCCCTGCCGCCGGAAACGCGTATCCACCGCCAGCCGTGAACCGGACCAGACGCCCGGCGCGTCTTCATTAATACGCACGGTGCCTACCACCTCTTCATGCCAGCCCCCCACATTGCCCAGCGCGACAATCAGGCGAGCGCTGCCATCAATGGCATCAATGTCATGATCGTCAAATAACCGTTGCTCCTGGCAGAACACCCGCTGCCGCAGCGCGTAAGCCCGTTCTCGCTCCCATGGTAACGTGACCCATTTGATCGTATAACCTGAATAGTTTTCCATCGTCTGAACCTCACGCCATCGCTTGTTCAAAACTGGACAGGGAGGAGCAGGCGCCGCATCGTCCGCATCCTGCCTTAATGTCGCTGGAACGTAGCCCCGCACGGTTCAGCATGCCGCCCAGCGGCTGCAAAATGCCTGACATAAAGGCACTGTCCGGAGCAGGATGATGCTCCAGCGGCGTTCCGCTGATAGGCACGAAAGGAACGACGAATGGATAAACGCCGAGCGTTATCAGCGTTTCAGAAAGTGACAGGATGGCTTCCGGCGTATCCCCCAGCCCGGCCAGAATATAGGTGCTGACCTGTCCCCTGCCGAAAACCGCCACCGCGTCCGCAAAAGCCTCCAGATAGAGTTCAATGCTGACCTGTGCTTTCCCCGGCATAATTCGCGCGCGAACTTCCGGCGTCACCGCTTCCAGATGCATCCCGAGAGAATCAATACCGGCGTCTTTAAGACGCATGAACCACTTTGCGTCCCCCGGCGGTTCACATTGCCCTTGCAACGGCAAATCGACCGCCGCTTTAATCGCCAGCGCACTTTCCACCAGGACTTTTGCGCCACGATCGCTGCCGGAAGGGGTTCCGGTGGTCATCACCATATGTTTGACGCCATCCAGTTCCACGGCCGCTTTGGCGACTTCAGCCAACTGTTGAGGCGTCTTACGGGCGATAGTGCTCCCGGCCGCAAGCGACTGGCCAATCGCGCAGAACTGGCACGCCTTCGCGCGGTTTTCATAACGAATGCACGTCTGTAACACCGTTGTAGCCAGTACATCCGTCCCATGCAGGGTCGCAATCTTTGAATACGGCACGCCATCAGCCGTCTGGCGATCATAAAACCGTGGCTTGTGCGCAAAGGTGATATCTCTCACGGGTATGGCATTGTTATAAAGCGTCGTATTGCCCGAGGTCTGATGGCGAACCTCCCAGGGCGAGCGGTGCGCCGAATGGGTATAGATCGGCACCATCACCGTCACGCCATCAATGACCACCGCCTGATGATCAGAAGGGCCGGCACCACCATGACGACTGACATGCTGCTGCTGCGGATTGATGACGTTAACGCCCTGTGTGAGCAGTTCAGTAATCAGTTGCTGTTGAGTCAACGGAGTGTCTGGCATCATTTTCCCCTTCTCTTGCAGTTTCACGAGGCACGACGTAATTTGCCGGGCGATCATCTAATCGCAAGCTCAGCAATTCAGGGCGCGCATAATGTCCAACCGAGTCCATCATGCGTTTACGTTTAGTGATCAACGCCATATCCATATCGGCGATAAGAATGCCTTCGCCTTCAGTAAGCGGCGTGACCAGATGCCGGCCTTCGGGCGTGATAATCGCCGTATTGCAGCCGCCGCGCAGCCCCTTTTGCAGTGCGGGATCATCCGTCAGCTCGGCAATTTGCGCCTCGGTAAGCCAGCCGGTGGCATTAATGACGAAACAGCCGGATTCAAGCGCATGGTGGCGAATGGTGACATCCATCTGTTCAGCAAAAATGGGGCCAACCAGCGACCCGGGGAACTGGCTACAGTGAATTTCCTCGTGTTGCGTCATCAGACTATAACGCGCCAGTGGATTGTAGTGCTCCCAGCAAGCCAGCGCACCAACCCGTCCAACGGCGGTATCTACCGCTTTTAATCCGGAACCATCCCCCTGGCCCCAGATCATCCTTTCATGATAGGTCGGCGTGATTTTGCGGCGTTTGAGCAACAATTCGCCACTGGCGTCAAACACCAGTTGCGTGTTATAGAGCGTGCCATGATCGCGCTCATTCACGCCCAGCACGACGACAATGCCACGTAACCTCGCCCGCTCCCCTACCGCATGAGTGATGGGGCCCGGCACCGTTACCGCCTGTTCATACAAGCGAAGATGCGCGGCCCCGGCAGCAATCGCCGGGGTAATGAAGGAAAAATAGGGGTAATACGGGACAAACGTTTCGGGAAAAACGATGATCTCGGCGCCTTTGGACGCCGCTTCATCAATCGCATCCAACACCCGGGCCAGCGTTTTGCTGGCCTCATGGAGGTCTGGCGCGATTTGAGCCGCTGCAGCACGGATAATGCGTGAATGAGCCATTTCGCGCCTCCGCTTACAGTGTCCAGGTATCAATAATGACGGCGTTATCACGCACGTGTAATAATTTCAAATCAAGCACATCTAGCGGGCTAATCGGCCTCACCCCTTCCAGCAAGGAAGGTTCGCCATGGCCATACAGCGCCTGTAATGCAAAGCGACAGGCATAAACTTTCCCACCTTCCGACATAAATTTTGTCAGTTGATTGGCGTAGTTCTGATGACCGGCAAACGCTTCCGCGCCGAGTGTAGGAAAACCACGCTGAATGCCCAGCATGACTCCCGGACCGTAGAGCAGAATGGAGGTTTCAAAACCTTTACGTTGCAAACGCGTGGCCTGCAACATGTTAACGAACCCAATCGACCCTTCGAAAGCGACAGTATGAAACGTCACAAGCGCTTTTTGTCCTGCTTCCGCTTTTACGTCTTCAAACACTTTCTCTTCGTAGTCGACAAAGAAATCGCCGGTTTTATGGGCTGGATAAGTTACTTCTGGCATGACGTTCTCCTGCATGTCTGTGTATGAGAAGCCTCAGGCTCCCCGTTATTGCGCACCTTCGGATGCTGCAATGTATAAAGAGCAAAGGTCGTGCCACATGCTGTTCACATACATGCAATCAATACGCTATCAATGCCTTCTTTTCTCATTAAAAAAATTACACCCATCACCAAACGGCATCATTCCAGTAACATAAAAACCATAACCCGATCATCTTATGCACGTTATTGATGCTTATTTGCACCATAAAAGCACACATCAATAATCATTATGCAATCAATGATACAATCAAATCTGACAATGATTGCATCACCGCACAGGGAAACCTATAGTAATGGCCATCGTTCTCGCCTCATCACGCACAGATAAGAAAAGCGACCATGCTCAATAAAATCACCAGCCGCTGGATATGGCATCAGACGCAACAAACCCAACGTCCCGCTTATCTGCTTATCGCCGATATCATCGCGGACGGCGTGAACAATAGTGAGTTTCAACCCCGTGAGCGATTGCCGCCGTTACGTGAATTAGCCGCAGCGCTGTCGCTGAATTACACAACGGCAACCCGTGGTTATGCCGAAGCAAAACGGCGCGGGCTGATTGATTCCAGCCCCGGATTAGGCAGTTATATTCGCGGCAAAGTCCCCTCCGTTCCTCTGAATGGCGGCAGCAGTTATGAAATGACAATGAACTCCCCCATCGAGCCAGGCGCGGAACTGGCCCAGGCTATCCGTGACGGCACCGTGAATCTGTTCTCACAGAAAAATATCCTGTCACTGCTGCGTTATCAGGATTTTGGCGGTAACGCAGAGGATAAAGCGATGGCAAAAGTCTGGCTGGAGAAGCAACTGCCGCCCATTCATCACGATGAAGTACTCATTGCTCCCGGCATCCATAGCGCGCTCGTGGGTCTTCTGACCCTGTTCTGCCGTAAAGGCGGGAGCGTGTGCGTGAGCGACCTGATTTACCCTGGATTGAAAGCCATCGCCAGTCAGTTAGGCATCACTCTGCAATCGATCCGTTGCGATGAAGATGGCCCCTTACCCAGAGCCTTTGAAAATCAGTGCCAGACGGGAACCGTCAGCGCCCTGTATATCAATCCCACGATACAAAATCCTACCACCCTGACCCTTCCCTTAAGACGCCGGGAAGCGCTGGCAGATATTGCGTTGCGTTACAGCATTCCGATTCTGGAAGATGAAGCCTATGCGGCATTAGCGACACAACATGTCCCTGCATTTGCCGAACTGGCGCCCGAATTAACCTGGTATCTCACCGGAATGTCAAAGTGCTTCGGCCCGGGTCTGCGTACCGCGTTTATCAAAGGCCCCGGTAAACGGAATACCCAGTTGCTTGCCGGCGCGCTGCGGGCATTGAATGTGATGGCAAGCCCCATAACCAATGCGTTAGCGTCACACTGGATCATGGAAGGCACGGCGGATCGGGTGCTTGATGCCATAAGAAACGAGGCGAGGATCAGACAGAAAATGGCGGCGGACATTCTGGGAGAATTTCAGTACCGCGCGTCACCGGAAGGATTTCATCTTTGGTTATTATTACCAAAACATTTCAACTGGAACCCGGCTGAAGTAGCGGTAAAACTCCGTGAACAAGGCGTCAGCGCCGTTTCCAGCGCGGCATTCTGTACGGATAATAACCCGCCCGATGCCTTAAGAATTTGTCTCGGCGGAGCCTGGTCCCGAGAAATGTGCTCAGAGAACCTGCAAACCATCGCGCATCTCATTAGACATCCGGAACATTTCAGCAGCGCCGTATTTTAATATAAAAAACGGGACGCTCGTTCGTACCGACCGGAGCGTACAGAGATACCGGCCTTACACCTTTCAGCCCGGAAAACATCAGTACCAAGATGCCCACATGCCGGCCCAATCTGCCCGAACGTCAGTTTGTTGTACTGGAGCATATTCGGGGTCAGGGTCAGAGCCTTTGCTCAGATCACCGAAAGGAACTTACCCGGCCCACTGGGTATGCCTGCACAGGCGCGAGCCAGGTGCCAGATCGTGGCTCCCGAAGTACGCGGACAAGACTCCTGAGTCCACGTACTTCGAATGTACAGTCCGACGCCAGGCTCCCTATTCATTATTCAAGCGACGCCGACAGAATGCTGTGCAGCAGAACATTAGCGCCTTTTTCTGCCCATTCCGGCTGAATGTTTTCTGCCTCGTTATGGCTGATGCCTTTTTCACAGGGGATAAAGATCATGCTGGCGGATGCGATTTTGCTGATATAACAGGTATCGTGACCGGCGCCGGACACCATCCGTTTGCTGCTGTATCCCAGTGCCTGGGCTGCGTTTGCGCTGCGCTGCAGGCAGGTCTCGTCAAAGGCGATGGGGGCGTAATCGAAGATACGTTCCACGTCGAGCTGAATGCCGCGCTGATTCAGATCTGCTGTTGCCTTGCGAAACGCCGTTTCCATTGCCTGGAGAGCGGCAGTCTGTGGATGACGAAACTCCACGCTGCAATGTACTTCCCCTGGCACTACGTTACGCGATCCCGGTGAAATCTGCGCCATGCCGATTGTCGCTCTGCCGTCTGGTTCGTGCTGATTGCCAATGTCTTCCACCGCCAGCGCCAGACGGGCGAAGGCGGTCAACGCATCGCGGCGGCTGGCCATTGGCGTGGTGCCGGCATGGGCGGCAAATCCGCGGATTACAACGTTGAACCAGCGCTGGCCCATAGCAGCATGTACCAGGCCGATATCAATACCTTCCTCTTCGAGAATCGGGCCTTGCTCGATATGTAGCTCGTAACAGGTGTAGACAGGGAAGGCGACGGCGGGCTGTTCGCCACGGTAACCGATGGCCTCAAGCGCCTCGCCGACGCTGATTCCGTCCTGATCTTCACGCGACCACGCGTATTGTTGTGTGAACTGCCCGCTCCAGACGCCGGAGGCCAGCATAGCTGGCGCGAAGCGCGCGCCTTCTTCACTAGTCCAGTTGACCAGTACAATATCGCGTTCGGTCTCAATGTTCTGATCGTTTAAAGTACGCAGCACTTCCAGCCCGGCCAGCACGCCGTAAATTCCATCATATCGCCCACCCAGCGGCTGAGAATCAACGTGTGAACCGGTCATCACCGGCGCAAGCTGGTTTTTTTTACCGGCGCGGCGAATAAACATGTTGCCCATGCTATCGATTTCGCAGCGAAATCCGGCTTCCTGCGCCCAGTCGCGCAGTAAATCACGGGCGAGGCGATCCTCATTGCTTAATGCCAGTCGGGTGACGCCACCGGCTGGCGTGCCGCCGATTTGCGCCATTATCTCAAGCGTCGACCATAAACGTTCTGCATTCACGCGGATCATACGTCTTCCTTTTGGGTGCGATAGCGAAAGTCACAGCATGCGCCACCCTGCATGATGGTGGTCGTACGGGTCAGCTCCACATCGGGTGCGTAGCCGACAATAAATTTCTCATCGCGAGCGCAGGAAAGCAGGTGGCCAATCTCACCGAGGCCCATCTCGTGGTACATCTCGGCGTAACGGCAGCGGGTGACGTTATAGTTGTACTGCTTGTCGTCGGCATCGATCACCTGGACATCCAGAGCGTTATCCTTCTCCCACAGGTATTGCAGGGCGATAAAACTCTTCACATCTGTGCCATTCGGCTCCTTGCGCGCAAATTCTTTGCCGGCATCGATCGCCGCCTGCTCAATGGCTTCGCCAATGACCGCCTGGGCGCGGGCCTTCCCTATCTCGCGCACCAGGATTTCATAGATTGGTTTAATGATCTCTGCTTCTATTTTGCGGCGGGCGAGAATGCCCAGCTCATTATTATCACTCATCACATTGCCTCACTGCGTTACTTCGTTTTGGCGCCGCCCAGTACCGTTTGCGGCTGCCATTTGCCATCCACGACTTTGTAGACGGTGAAAGACGGCGATGTCAGGTTGCCTTCATTATCAAAAGCGATCTGCCCGGTAACGCCGGAATAGCTCATTGCGCGCAGAACCGGCAGATACTCAGCCGGATCGACAGAGTCGGCGTTTTCCATTGCGGCAACCAGAACGCGGGTGGCGTCATAGGCGAATGGGGCGTGGAGTTCAATATGGGTGTGGTAGCGAGACTGATACTCTTGCTCGAACGCCTTACCGCCCGGCATCTGCTCAACCGGCAGGCCCGGCTCCAGCGCCACGACGCCTTCACCTTCTTTCTGGGCCAGTTGCAGGAAGGTCTGGCTGACGAAGCCGCCTGCGCCCATCAGCGTGGCGTTCATACCCAGCTGTTTGATACGACGCGCCAGCGGCGCGGCCTGGCTATCCACGCCGCCGAAGAAGATCAGGTCAGCGTTTTTGCTACGAATGGCGGTCAGCACGGCGCTGAAGTCCACGGTTTTGTCGTCAACGTACTGACGGTCAACAATCTTCACGCCCTGCGCTTCAAGTGATCTTATAAACTCGTCAGCCAACCCCTGACCGAAGGCGGTACGGTCGTCGATCACGGCAATACGTTTTGCCTTCAGGGTATTCACCGCATACTGACCGGCAAACTGGCCGCCGTCATCGTCATGCCCCATCACACGGAAGCTGGTATCAAAGCCCTGTCTGGTGTAGGCATGGCCGGTGGCTACGGGCGCGACCTGGGCGATACCCGCATCGTGATAAACGCGTGCCGCCGGAATACTGGTGCCGGTATTCCAGTGGCCGACCACGCCCGCCACGCCGCTATCGACCAGACGCTGCGCCACAGCCACGGCAGTGCGCGGGTCGGACTGATCGTCTTCAGATTGCAGCCTGAAGGTCACCGCTTTACCCCCGATGGTCGGGTGCTGCTTGTTGATATCGTCAATCGCCAGTTGGGCGCCGTTCTCCAGATCTTTACCAATACGGGCAGACGGGCCGGTAAGCGGGCCTGCAAGACCGATGGCCACGGTTTCGCTTTCCGCTGACCATGCACCAGTAGAGGCAAAACTACTGAGCAGAATAGCGGCGCTGAGTGCACTGATTTTTACTGTTTTCATTGTTTTTCCCTGCTGTTGGTGGGGGTGTTAAACAGGTATTTCGCCCAAATAAATCTGCGCTATTTGATCGTCATTAAGCATTGCTTTCGACTCGCCGTTATGCACAATGCTGCCGCTGTCCATTACCCAGGCGCTGTCGGTTACTTCCAGCGCCAGTCGGGCGTTTTGTTCAATCAGCAGCAGGGCGACGCCGCGTGCACGCAGTCCGGCGATCACGGTAAAAATGTTTTCCACCATCCTGGGGGCTAACCCCATAGACGGCTCGTCGAGGATCAGCAAACGCGGGCGGCTCAGCAGGGCGCGGTTGAGCGCCAACAGCTGCTGCTCGCCGCCAGAGAGCAGCCCTGCAAGCTGGTGCTGGCGTTCGCCAAGACGCGGGAAACGCTCAAAAATCTCTGCCATTTCGCGCTTAACGCTGGCGGTGTCACGCCTTAACCATGCCCCCATCTGCAAATTTTCAAGCACCGTCATGCGGGCAAAGATGCCGCGACCTTCCGGCACCATCACCAGCCCGTTGCGCAGCAGCGTCTCCGGTTTCTGTTTGCGTACGGCTTTGCCATTGAACTCAATGTTGCCGTTAAAACTTTCCAGCCCGGTGATGGCGCGCACGGTGGAGCTTTTACCCGCGCCGTTGGCGCCAATCAGCGTGGCTTGTTCACCCTCATGCAGGGTAAAGGAGATATCGCGAACGGCCTGAATACCGCCGTAATGCACATCCAGGCGTTCCACCTTCAGTAACTCAGGCATGCTTATGGCCTCCAAGCCAGGCTGCGATAACTGCCGGGTCGCGACGCACGCTATCCGGCGTGCCGCAGGCCAGCGTTTTGCCGTAATCGAGCACCGTCAGGCGGTCGCAGATGTTCATCACCAGTTTGACGTCGTGCTCGATCATCAGCAGGGTTTTGCCATCTTCACGAATACGGATTAACAGCTCGCCAAGCGCGACCTTCTCGGCGGCATTCATCCCCGCTGCAGGTTCGTCAAGCGCCAGCAGCAGCGGATCTGTAGCCAGCGCGCGGGCGATCTCAAGACGACGCTGGTGGCCATAGGCCAGATCGCAGGCGCGATAGTGGGCAAACTTTGCAATGCCGGTGTACTCCAGCCAGCGCCAGGCCTGTTCGCGGGTTTGCGCTTCTTCCTCACGGGCGCGTTTATGACGGCTCAGTGCAGCCCACAGCCCATTACGGGTACGAACGTGGCGACCGACCATCACGTTTTCCAGCACCGACATCTCGTTGAACAGACGCACGTTTTGAAAAGTGCGTGCAATCCCGGCGGCGGTGACTTTCTCTATCTGTTTTGGGTAATAGGGTTGGTCTGCAATAAAAAACGCCCCCCTGTCTGCCGGGTAAAGCCCGGTAATCAGGTTAAAACAGGTGGTTTTTCCGGCGCCGTTGGGGCCGATCAGACCGTAGATTTCGCCTTTATTAATGGAAAGCGAAACATCGTCCACGGCGGCCAGGCCACCAAAGCGTTTGGACATATTGCTCACGGTTAACAGGCTCATGCTTTCACCTCTTTGTGACGAACCGGCCAGATACCGGATGGACGAACCAGCATCACCAGCACCAGTGCAAGACCGTAGAAGAGCTGACGCAAAATTTCCGGGTCAATCAGTACCGTGCCGAACAACATCTGTTGAACAGAGGCCGCCTGGCTACGGAGCAGTTCCGGCAGGGCGGTCAGGAGCACTGCACCGAGGATCACGCCGGGGATATGGCCCATACCACCCAGCACCACCATCGCCAGCACGGCAATGGACTCTTGCAGGGTGAAAGATTCCGGGGAGACAAATCCCTGAAACGCGCCAAACAGTGCGCCAGCGACGCCGCCAAACGAGGCGCCCATAGCAAAAGCCAGCAGCTTATAGTTGCGCACGTTAATGCCCATCGCGCGGGCCACGTCTTCGTCCTCACGAATCGCGTGCCAGGCGCGACCGATACGTGAGTGCTGCAGGCGCAGGCAGACAAAAATGATCGCCACAATGACCAGCATCAGCAGGTAGTACCACAGCCACAACGCGGGCACTTTAAAGCCGATCCAGTGATAAACACCGCTGAACTTCAGGCCAAACAGGTTAAGCGTATCCACGCTGGTAATGCCTTTAGCGCCGTTGGTGATATTCACCGGGCGATCGAGGTTGCGCATCAGAATGCGGATAATTTCGCCAAAGCCCAGCGTAACAATCGCCAGATAATCCCCGCGCAGCTTCAGCGTCGGTGCGCCAAGCAAAATGCCGCATACGGCAGCGACCAGCGCCGCAGCCGGAACGATCAGCAGATACGAGGTATGTAGCCCGTCCGGGAACCAGACGGCGAGGATTGGGAACACCTCAGACAGATGGGGAGAGGCCAGCAGAGCGGCCAGATAAGCCCCAACGGCATAAAAAGCAATAAACCCCATATCCAGCAGGCCGGTATAGCCCACGACGATATTGAGCCCCAGCGCCAGCATGATGTAGAGCAGAGCAAAATCGATCACGCGAACCCAGTAGTTACCGCCAAGCTGGCTGGCAACGACAGGAGCAATCAGCAATGCGATGCAGAACAAGGTCATGCCTGACCAGAATTTGCGCGTCGTGGCTGGAGCTTGCAGTTGTACGGTTGTCATTGATTTTCCCTTACGCTCTGTGCGCCACGCGCTCGCCCAGCAAACCTGCCGGACGGAATACCAGCACCAGGATCAGCACGATGAAGGCAAACACGTCCTGGTAATTACTGCCAAAGATGCCGTTAGTGAGCTCACCGAGATAGCCCGCACCAAGCGCCTCTATGACGCCCAGTAAAATCCCGCCGATCATCGCGCCGCGAATATTGCCAATGCCGCCAAGCACGGCGGCGGTGAACGCTTTAATTCCGGGTAGAAAGCCCATTGAGAAGCTGGCGTTACCGTAGTTGCTGGCCATCATCACGCCGGCCAGCGCCGCAAAAATGCCGCCGATAGCAAACGTCAGGGTGATGATGGCGTTTGGGTTAACGCCCATCAGCGTGGCCACCCGCGGATTCTCTGCCACTGCGCGCATGCCTCGCCCGAGGCGAGTGTATTCAACCAGCAGCCACAGACCGGTCATGACCGCCAGCGCCAGCCCGACGGTGACAATGCCGGTGAGAGTGATAATCGCGGGTGGATGAGTTTCGCTGCCGGAGGTCACGGCGATCGGGTCCATCGACAGGATCTGCGGGAACATCATCGGGTTGCGGGTCCAGACGATCATCGCCACGGTTTGCAGTAATACGGAAACGCCGATACCGGAGATCAGCGGAGCCAGCCGTGGGGCGTTACGCAGCCTGCGATAGGCGAAACGTTCTACCGCCATCGCCAGCAGGGCGCAGACGGCCATCGCAATGAGCAGCGCCACACCCAGTTGCAGTAACTGCGGCATAGCAGGGAAAGTATGATTCAGGACATTGATGGCGGAGAGCGTAGTGAGCGCGCCAACCATCAGGATATCGCCGTGAGCAAAGTTAATAATACGCAAAATACCATACACCATGGTATAGCCCAGCGCGATCAGCGCGTAGATGCTGCCCAGCATCACACCGTTTATCAGTTGTTGTATGAGTGTGTCCAACGTTTGTACCCGACAAATTGCTCTTTCAGTGGGTACCATCCAATAATTGAATAAAATTGTAAAATACACATATATTATTTCTTATGATAAACAAATATTTTTATATCTTAATGATTAATATGATTATTCTGTTAATCACCAAACAAGGTCATAGCCTAAATAAATCAACATATGAATAAAACAGAACAATTGACGACATTGCCCTCCTTTGCGGAGAGTCGCCTTGCCAACGATCCTCCGCTGCGGGCGGTGCGCGCCTTTGAAGCCATTGCCCGGTTAGGAAGCGTGACGCAAGCCGCGAGGGAACTGGCGATTTCGTCATCTGCGGTTAGCCATCAGCTCAAATTACTTGAGGGATATCTGCAAATCGCGCTCACCGAACGGCATGGGCGACGACTGGCTCTGAGCCAGCAAGGGCGTGAATATTATCGTTCGATCCGTGCGGCGTTTAACGTTTTACGTCAGGCGACGGAGCATCTGGTGGAGCAGGAGCAGACCCGGCAGGTAACGATTAGCCTGATTCCGCTTTTTGGGATGGGCTGGTTTATTCCTCGTCTGCCGATGTTTATGCGCGCGAATCCGCATACCGTGATTAACGTGGTGTATGCCAATCACCGCAACTATCTGAGTGACGCTTCAGACATGTCGATCCGCTTCGGCAATGGCAACTGGGTGGGATATCAGAGTAACAAACTGATTTCCGGGCGTATGGTGCCGGTATGCAGCCAGGCGTTTTTGCGACTGCATGGTCATATTGATACCCCCGAGCAACTGCTGCAGATGCCGCTGCTGCATGATGAAGAACGAACCACCTGGCATCAATGGTTTATTCAGCAGGGCGTGAAGCGTTCTCCGCCGCGCAGCGGCCCCTTGTTTGAGGACGGTCTGCTGACGCTGGCGGGCGTACAGGCAGGACTGGGATGCGCCCTGATGCGCGAACCCCTCATTATGCCGTACCTGGACAAAGGCGAACTGGTGAAGATTTTCGATCTGCCAATAGATGACGGGCGCGACTACTATTTGTGCGTCCGCCAGGATAGTGAAATGACGCAGGATGGCAAACTATTACAGAACTGGTTATGGCGCGAAGCGTCCGTCATTTAACGATGTCACCGTGTATGAAGCGGAATAAGCGAGGAGCGAGTTCTAGTCAGCCATGACCTGAATAAGATATCGGGCCAGCCAGTCCATAAAAAAGCCAATCGCACCGATGGTCACAATCACCGCCATCAGGGCGGAATAGTCCAGCCGGTCGCGGGCATCAAGGATGGCGTAGCCAAGTCCTGAGCTGACCCCCAGCATTTCACAGGGCACCAGCACAATCCACAGGATGCCGATGGCCAGCCGGACGCCAGTGAGAATGTGGGCGCGTACGCCGGGCAGAATTATATGCCAGAGCGTCTCCCGGCGCGTCGCGCTCAATGAACGGGCCAGCTGCAGCCAGCCGGGCTGCAGCTGCCTGACGCCACTGGCGGTATTGAGCAGCACCGGCCAGACGGCGGCAAAACTGAGCAAGAACCAGATCGGCCGATCGCCGATCCCCAGCAGCATTACCGCAACGGGCATCCACGACAGCGGTGAGATCATGCGCAGAAACTGCAGCACCGGCATTGCCAGACGTTCGCTTGCCGCCGAGCAGCCAATCAGCAGGCCGCACGGGATGCCGACGATCATCGCCAGCCCCAGGCCGACCGCCACCCTCGACAGGCTGATGGCGATATTGCGCGCCAGCTCCCCGTGGGCAAGCATCTCCTGCAGGCTGTACAAGGCGTTTTCCGGCGCGAACAGCCCGGCCATTCCGCCAGCAAAGTGGGTGATTGCCCCCCAGATCAGCAGCAGCAGCGCCAGACCGGGCAGCGCCCAGCCAATACGGATGAAAATCGGCTTCATGGTGCGATCGTTTCCTCACGGTCAAATGCCCCGTCTGGCAGACCAAACGCAGTCATGCCGCCAGCGCGGGCGATACTTTGACGCACGAAATCCGACGCCACCAGATCGGCGGCGACCTGCTGCCCGTCGAGCCGGGCGAGAAAATCGCGATTCCCCTCCATCACCGTCTGCTTTAGCTGGTCGGTCAGCGATGCGAAATAGCTGGCGTAGGGCCAGGGCTGGAAATCAATCCGCTGCTGGTGCCACGCTTCGTGCCGGGTCGCGCCGTCCTTTTGCCAGCCGGCCTGCATCGCCGGCGTCGGCAGCAGCACCTGGCGAAGCACGTCGGCATCGTGCGGCGTATAGCGATGCTCGTCGCCGCGCGCCAGCAACTGGGCCGTTTCCGCCCGGTGCTGGCGGATCCACAACTGCGCGTTAACCAGCGCATCGGCCACGCTCTGGCTCCATGCGGGGCGCGTGCTGAGATCGCTGTCGTGCATCATGACCACGCAGCAGGCGTGGTTTTGCCAGACATCGCCGGTAAAGCGCAGGATCCGCCCTACCCGGCGCGCTTCCGCCAGGGCGTTAAAGGGTTCGGCGACGATAAAGCCCTGAATCTGCCCGGCCGCCAGCGCCGGCACCATATCCGCTGGCGAAAGCACCAGCAGGCGAACCTGCTTTTTCCCCGGCGCGCCGGTGACCGCCTGCAGCCCGGCGCTGCGCAATATTTGCTGCAGCACCACGTTGTGTATCGAGTACCAGAAAGGCACGGCGACGGTTTTTCCCTCCAGCTCTTCGGCGCGGCTAATCTGCGGCGCCACGGTCAGCGCCGAACCGTTGGTATGGTTCCAGGCCACCACCCTGGCCGGCAGCTTCGCCTGGTAGCGCGCCCAGATCGTTACCGGCGAAAGCATATGAATCACATTCACCCGGCCGGCAATAAACGCCTCGGTCAGCTGCGACCAGCTGCGGAACATCACCGGACGCTCGGCCTTCACCCCGGCCTTATCGAACAGGCCCATCCCGTGCGCCACCAGCAGCGGCGCCGCGTCGGTGATCGGCAGATAGCCGACTCTGACCGGCGCGTCCGGCTCAGCGGCGGCGCGCGCCTGCTGCTGCATCACCAGCGGCAGAGCGGCTCCGGCGCTCAGCAGCGCACTCAGTCTCAGAAAGTCGCGGCGCGACATCGCATCACACATCAGGCACATAGCGTTTCTCCGCATCGGTATCCGCGCGCACATCGCGCAGTTTCTTCAATATTTCCAGCCGCAGGGCGGCGAGCGCCTCCAGTACATTTTCGCGCGGATGGGGGATCTGCGGGCGCCATTCGCCCATCAGGCGGCCCGGGGCGCCACCCAGCAAAATAACCCGGTCCGCCACCAGCAGCGCCTCGTCAATATCATGGGTAATCAGCAGCGCCGACATCCGGTGCTGATTCAGTACGTCGATCAGCAGCCGCTGCATATCGTGGCGGGTCACTTCATCCAGCGCGCTGAACGGTTCGTCAAGCAGCATCACCTTCGGCCGCCGCGCCAGGCATCGGGCTAAGGCCGCGCGCTGGGCCATTCCGCCGGAAAGCTGGGACGGTAGCTTGCTGAGATGGGCGCTCAGGCCGACCGACGCAATCGCCTGATGCACCCGCTCCCGTCGTTCCCACGCGTCAAGCCGCGGCTGATGACAGAAATCGAGGCCAAAGGCGACATTGTGTTCCAGAGTGCGCCAGGGCAGCAGCGTGGGGTCCTGGAAAGCCACCGAAAGGTGAGGATGCGGGCCCTCCAGCGGCTGGCCGAGATAGTTCACCTCACCGGCCAACGGCTTTTCCAGCCCAGCCAGGATCCGCAGCAGGCTCGATTTCCCGACGCCACTGGCCCCCACCACGGCGACAATTTCCTTTTCCGCCAGCGCAAAGTTGAAATCCTGCAGCAGGCGGGTCGTTGCCTGCCCGCGGCGATACCCCACCTCCAGGCGGCTGGCATGCAGCAACACACTCATGACGGCAGCCTTGCCAGCTGCTGTTTGAGCTGCACAACGCTGGGCGTCACCAGCGGCAGGAAGGCGCATTCGCGCCAGCGGCGCGCGGTCCCATCGCCCTGCGGCGACAGGTAGGCCCGGCCTCCCGTCAGCATGAGCTCCAGCTGTATGCCACTCATCGCCAGTTCGACCAGCCCGATGCGCAGGTGAAACAGTTCGCCGGGCTGCTGCACAAAGCGCTGGCTCTCCACGCCAGCGTAAATGTCGCTGCGGATCTGACGATAGCGCCGGGTCAACGCCTGCCATTCGTCGCGCAGCACGTGGCCGTCGCTTAGCCGGTCGCGGCACTCGTCAAGAATACGTTCGGCCAGCCCCAGCGCCATTCCGCACTGCAACCCGAGAAAGCGCGGGCGCACCGCGGGCAAAAATGCCCGGGCGACAGGGTGGATCACCCCGTCCTGCTCCAGCGCGACGTCGTCAAAGCGCAACGCCGCCGTGGCGCTGCCCTGCATCGCCATCAGCGCAAGATCGTCAGAGCGTGACACATCGGTAAGCCCGGAGCCGATGCTGGCGATAAACGGCTCGCCGCCGCCATCGGGCTGAACCACCGTTACTGCCTGGAAACCGCGGGTTTGCAAATTGGTGACCCAGTAGAGCTGCCCGGAGAGCCGCCAGCCCCCTTCCCCGTCGGGCACGCCGCCCACCTGCAGCTCTTCCAGCCCGGAGAGGAATTTCATGGCGTTGGATAAACCGGTCGCTCCCGCCAGCCGGCCTGCCAGCAGATCGGGCAACAGGCGATCGCGCAGCGCGCTCTCTGGCGCCTGCGTCAGGATATCGATATAGGTACGGTGTCCCCAGAACATAAACGCCGCCGTCAGCGAATGGCGGGCCACCGCGCTGATGGCGTCAATCGCGTCCAGCAGCGTACCGCCGCTGCCGCCGGACGCTGGCGCGATCCCGATCCGAAACAGGTTCGCTTCCGCCAGCTTTTGCAACAGCGCGTGGCTGCGTTCGCCGGAGCGGTCGAGTTCCGCCGCCCGTTCGTCAAGCCACTCGCGTAATGAGCGATCTAGCATTCGCACTCTCCTTCAGCACAGGCAGGGTTCACTCGGCCCAGGCCCACGGGCTTAGTTCGGTATTGAGCGGCGTTTGCGCCAGGCTGTTGGCGAAGTTGCACAGCGTAGCCAGGCTGACGCCGAGGATCACATCCAGCGCCTGACGCTCGCCGTAGCCCGCGGCGCGAAATGCCTGCCATGCCGCCTCGCTGACCGCGCCGCGCGTGGCGATAACCTCGCGGGCGAAGCTGGCGATGGCCTCAAGGTGCGGATCGGGCAGCGGCTGGCGGGCGGGCAAGGGCCCGAAAAATCTGGAAAA
>OCPI01000107.1_pt1 | contig 53451 bp, 39 predicted proteins | sample 1476291 | NCBI WGS metagenome assembly OCPI01 (sample SAMEA2580054, study PRJEB22360) | human gut metagenome | reverse complement strand
TGCCCGGGATTGGCCGCTGGACGGCAAACTACTTTGCTCTGCGCGGCTGGCAGGCGAAAGATATCTTTTTGCCGGATGATTACCTGATTAAACAGCGCTTTCCGGGAATGACCCCGGCCGCCATCGCTCGCTATGCCCGTCGCTGGCAGCCGATGCGATCGTATGCGCTGTTGCATATCTGGTATACCGACGACTGGATCCCGGCGGCGGAATAGCCGTCCGGGGCGCATACCACTGGTATCGGGACGCTGAAATCCCTATAATTGCCGCGTTTGGCGGTCCGCCGCCACCCTCCATCTCTATCCAGGTTAATCAGGTCGCAAAAATTTATGACTGATATGTCCCATCAGTGCGTCATTGTAGGTATCGCCGGCGCATCGGCTTCTGGCAAAAGTCTTATTGCCAGTACTCTCTATCGCGAATTGCGTGAACAAGTTGGCGACGAACATATTGGCGTCATTCCGGAAGACAGCTATTACAAAGATCAAAGTCATCTGTCGATGGAAGAGCGCGTCAAAACCAACTATGACCACCCGAGCTCAATGGACCACAGTCTGTTGTTCCAGCACCTGCAGATGCTGAAAAGCGGCCAGCCGATTGAACTGCCGGTCTATAGCTACGTCGAGCATACCCGCACCCCGAACACCATTCACGTCGAGCCGAAGAAGGTGATCATTCTTGAAGGGATCCTGCTGCTGACCGACGCGCGCCTGCGTAACGAGCTTAACTTCTCTATTTTCGTCGACACCCCGCTCGATATTTGCCTGATGCGCCGTATTAAGCGCGACGTTAACGAGCGCGGCCGCTCCATGGACTCGGTGATGGCCCAGTACCAGAAGACTGTGCGCCCGATGTTCCTGCAGTTTATTGAACCGTCGAAGCAGTATGCCGACATCATCGTGCCGCGCGGCGGCAAAAACCGCATCGCGATTGATATTCTGAAGGCCAAAATCAGTCAGTTCTTTGAATAACCTGGCCGAATTGTGTAACGTGCAAAGAGTAGCCCTGTTGCCCTCTCCGCCGCGAAGCGTGCGGGAAGCAGCCTTATAAGGAGAAAGCCCATGCGTCTGTGTGACCGAGATATCGAAGCCTGGTTGGATGAAGGGCGACTCGCCATCAATCCGCGCCCACCCGTTGAGCGTATTAATGGCGCGACGGTTGATGTACGGCTGGGTAATAAATTCCGCACCTTCCGCGGCCACACGGCGCCGTTTATCGATTTAAGCGGTCCGAAGGCCGAGGTCAGCGCCGCGCTGGACCGCGTGATGAGCGAAGAGATTGTCCTGCCGGAAGGGGAGGCCTTTTTCCTGCATCCGGGCGAACTGGCGCTGGCGGTGACCTATGAGTCAGTCACCCTGCCTGCCGATCTGGTGGGCTGGCTGGACGGACGCTCCTCACTGGCGCGGCTGGGGCTGATGGTGCACGTTACCGCGCACCGCATCGACCCGGGCTGGTCCGGCTGCATCGTGCTTGAGTTCTACAACTCCGGCAAACTGCCGCTGGCGCTGCGCCCGGGAATGCCTATCGGCGCGCTGAGCTTTGAGCCATTATCGGGCCCGGCGGCCCGGCCGTATAACCGCCGTGAAGACGCCAAATATCGCGACCAGCAGGGCGCGGTGGCGAGCCGAATCGACAAGGATTGATAACGTCAACGGGGTGTTGCTGAGGGTGCCATGAGACGAATACTGACAACGCTGATGATCCTGCTGGCGGTCATTGTCGCCGGGCTTACCTCGTTGGTATTGCTGGTCAATCCCAACGATTTTCGCGCCTATATGGTGCATGAGGTGGCAGAGCGCAGCGGTTATCAGCTTGAACTCGATGGCCCGCTGCGCTGGCATGTCTGGCCGCAGCTCAGCATTCTCAGCGGACGCATGACGCTGACCGCCCGGGGCGCCGAAGAGCCGGTGATCCGCGCCGACAACATGCGCCTCGACGTGGCGCTGCTGCCGTTGCTGTCGCACCAGTTGCAGGTGAAGCAGGTGATGCTCAAGGGGGCGGTGATCCAGCTGACCCCGAAAACCGAGGCGGTTCGCGATAGCGCTGCGCCGGTGGTGCCGCATGACAACACCCTGCCGCAGGCCCCGGAGGACCGCGGGTGGTCCTACGACGTGCGCCAGCTGCAGGTGGCCGACAGCGTGCTCTTCTTCCAGCATGAGAACGGCGAGCAGGTCACAGTGCGTGATATCCGCCTGCAAATGGAGCAGGATGAGAATCACCGGGCCACCGTCGACTTCTCCGGCCGGATCAACCGCGACCAGCGCGACCTGGCGCTGAGCTTCTCCGCTACCGTGCAGGGCGGCGACTATCCCCACTCCTTAAAAGCCGACTTTAGCCAGCTAAGCTGGCAGCTGCGCGGCGCCGAGCTGCCTCCTGATGGCATTAATGGCCAGGGCAGTCTGCAGGCCAGCTGGCAGGAAGATGGCAAAACTCTGCGCTTTGACAACCTGAATCTGATGGCCAGCGGCAGTACCCTTACCGGCAACGGCAGCGTGGTGCTGGGGGATCGCCCGGACTGGTCGCTGGATCTCCACGCGACCACCCTGAATCTCGACAGCCTGCTGGCGCCCTCCTCGCCAGCGACCGACAGCAGCGCCAGCCAGCAGGGCCAGAGCCAGACGCGACCGCTGCGTCCGGTGATCGCCGACAGCGATGAGCGCGAAGATTACCAGAGCCTGCGCGGCTTTAACGGCCGGATGGCCCTGAGCGCCGACCAGTTGCAGTGGCGCGGCCTGAACTTCACCCAGGTGCAGAGCGAAATCAGCAACCAGCAGGGGCTGCTGACGGTCAGCAAAATGCAGGGCAACCTCGACGGCGGGCAGCTCTCTCTCCCCGGCACTCTGGATGCCCGTGGCGACACGCCGCAGGCGACGTTCCAGCCGGCGCTGCAGAATGTGGAGATCGGTTCGCTGATCAAAGCCTTTAACTATTCATTAAACCTGACCGGCAAGCTGTCGCTGACCGGCGAGTTTTCCGGAACACGCATTGACGCGGATGATTTCCGCCGTCACTGGCAGGGGCAGGCCCAGCTGCAGATGGCCGATACCCGTACCGAGGGGCTGAATTTCCAGCAACTGGTGCAGCAGGCCGTGGAGCGCAGCACCAACGTGCGGGCGCAGGAGAATTACGACAATGCCACCCGCCTGGATTCTGTTAGCAGCCAGCTGACGCTGGATAACGGGGTGGTGACGCTGAACCGCCTGCAGGGGCAGTCCGACGTGATGGCGATGACCGGCGAAGGTCAGCTTGATCTGCAGAAAGAGAACTGCGATATGCGCTTTAACGTGCGCGTGCTCGGCGGCTGGAAAGGGGAGGGCAAACTTATCGACCGCCTGAAACAGACCGCCATCCCGCTGCGCATCTACGGTGACTGGCAGTCGCTGAGCTACAGTCTGCAGGTTGATCAGATCCTGCGCAAACAGCTACAGGATGAAGCGAAGCAGCGTCTCAACGACTGGGTTGAGCGTAATAAAGGCAGCAAAGAGAGCAAAGACGCCAAAAAGCTGCTCGATAAGCTGTAATCTCCACCACCACGGCCCGGGCATTCCGGGCTGTGAGAATGTCGTCAACGTGTGATGTCACGATGATGCCGGGTGGCGGCTGTGCCTGACCCGGCCTGGGTTGCGCGGTGGGGGTAATACCCCGGTCTGCATTGCCATCCATGTAGGCCTGATAAGCGAAGCGCCATCAGGCATGGGTTTGATTATCCATCCCACCGCCCGGGATACCCCGGGCCTTTTATGCCTGACGATTACACCTCATAATCCAGCTCATCCTGCTTTACCGGCGGGACGATCTGCACCTTCTGCACCCGATGGCTGTCGACCTGCAGCGTGCGCAGGGTATAGCCGTCAATCTCAATAGTCTCCCCCACCTGCGGCACATGCTGCAGATACTCCATCAGCAGACCGGCGACGGTGTGGTACTCCCGTTTATCATCCAGCGGCAGCGGAACGTACTGCACCAGGTCCTCCAGCGGCATATGGCCGTTAACCGTCCACGAACCGTCCTGATGATGCTGAATATCATGCCGGGCGTCGATCTCCTCCACCTCGTTAGGCAGATTACCGGCGATAGTCTCCATCACGTCGCTCAGGGTCACAATCCCCTCGACGGAACCAAACTCATCGACCACAAAGGCGAAGTGGGTGCGGGCCTGACGGAACTGCTCAAGCGCGGAGAGGAGCGGTAACCCCTCCGGAAAGACCAACGGCTGCCGCACCAGCACCTGCAGATCCAGCGGCTCCTGGCGCAGGGACTGCTGGAGCAGGTCAATAACGTGAACCACTCCCAGCAGGTCTTCATTATCTTTCCCGCCGGTCACCACCAGCCGGGTGTGCTGATTTTTCTCAACCAGGCTGCGGATCTCTTCCTCCGGCGCGCTGAGGTTGATGCGCTCGATATCATGGCGTGACGTCATAATACTGCTGACGCTGCGCTGATTAAGGTTCAGCACCCGCTCAATCATCAACCGTTCCTGCGGATTAAACAAAGGATGATGGTCCTGATCGGCCACCAGCGACGCCGTGTCAGCATCCAGTTCAGCTTTTTCCTTCTGGCCGCTCAGCAGGTTCATCACCGCCTCGGTGGTGCGCTGACGCAGCGTCATATTGGCCGACAGGAAGCGACGGCGGTTAAACAGCGCGAGCTGATTAAGGGCTTCAATCATGACCGAAAAGCCAATCGCCGCGTACAGATAGCCTTTTGGAATAATAAAGCTGAAGCCTTCAGCAATCAGGCTGAAGCCGATCATCAGCAGGAAGCTCAGACAGAGGATGACAATGGTCGGGTGGCTGTTAACGAAGCGCGTCAGGGCCTTGCTGGCCATCAGCATCAGGCTGATGGCGATGATCACCGCGGCCATCATCACCGCCAGGTGGTCGACCATGCCGACGGCAGTGATCACCGAGTCGAGCGAAAAGATGGCGTCGAGCACCACGATCTGCGCCACCACGGCCCAGAATTTTGCCCCTCTGCGCTGGGTGGGATTATCGCTGTCCTTCCCCTCCAGCCGTTCGTTGAGTTCGACTGTGGCTTTAAACAGCAGGAATAAGCCGCCGAACAGCATAATTAAATCGCGGGCGCTGAAGCTGAAGTCGTGAAAAACAATCAGCGGTTTGGTCAGGGTCACCAGCCAGGAGATAGAGGCCAGCAGCAGCAGACGCATGACCATTGCCAGCAGCAGACCGGTGATACGAGCGCGGTCGCGCTGGGCGGGCGGCAGCTTTTCGGCGAGGATAGCGATGAAAACCAGGTTATCGATACCCAACACCAGTTCGATAACCACCAGCGTGACGAGACCTGCCCAGATTGACGGATCGGCAATCCATTCCATATGTATTAAAACCTGTACGACTGCGGTATGTGTTACCACGATCATGGATAAGATGAGTCTAAAATGCAATAACGACGCGGATATCACTCCGCCAGGGGTGGATATATTTCCAGCAAATTAAGAGAACAGAAAAGAATTATGTTCCAGAAAAGATCAGCGGAAAAATAACAATATGGCGGAACGCGCTGGAATAAGCTTGCTGATATCAGAACCATAACCCGCTGTGTTCTGCCCGGCGCAAAAGCGCGGGCAGTCCCGTCGTTCTCCACGGTAGGCACCCTTCCTCATCCCCGGGTGAAGTGCGAAGCCCGCTCACAAAATCGGCATAATTCACATCATGAAGTGAGCGCAGAATAGCGCCGATCGCAGTTCTCTGCCGTGGTTTACGGTTATTATCCTGCCATATCTGGCTGTTTGTGCTGAAATATATTGCCTGGTTAAATTAATTATCTATATCTATTCTTTCCGGACACATGGGCGCCGCAGCCTGCAGCTGGCAGGGGCTGCGTACCAAAGGCCGCGATGTACGGGCCTCGCGGCGGCATCGCGCTGTGCAGGGAAGCGGGCCGCTGAATATCCTGATGGAGAATAAGATTATTCTCACTTCAAACTGTTGGTAAAAGGAAGTTGTGTATTCTTTTAGGGGACAGTGAATTTAAGAATTTGGCGGGCAGATGCCCGGGCAGTATCCGTGTATTATCAGTTCCAATGGATTTGTGACATGTACAATTTTGCAAAACTGCGTGTTTTGCAACCAAACAGGTGAAGATGAATATGGCGAATTTGAAAGCGGTTATTCCGGTCGCAGGACTAGGCATGCATATGCTGCCGGCCACAAAGGCAATTCCAAAGGAGATGCTGCCGATCGTTGATAAGCCAATGATTCAGTACATTGTTGACGAAATCGTCGCCGCCGGGATCAAAGAGATTGTTCTGGTGACGCACTCCTCGAAGAATGCAGTGGAAAACCACTTTGATACCTCCTACGAGCTGGAAGCCCTGCTCGAGCAGCGCGTGAAGCGCCAGCTGCTGGCGGAAGTCCAGGCCATTTGCCCGCCGGGCGTAACCATCATGAACGTGCGCCAGGCACAGCCGCTGGGTCTGGGCCACTCCATCCTCTGCGCCCGCCCGGTAGTCGGGGACAACCCGTTTGTGGTGGTGCTGCCGGATATCATTCTCGACGGCGGCACCGCTGACCCGCTGCGCTATAACCTCGCTGCCATGGTCGCCCGTTTTAACGAGACCGGCCGCAGCCAGGTGCTGGCGAAACGCATGCCGGGGGATCTCTCCGAATATTCCGTTATCCAGACCAAAGAGCCCATGGTGGCGGAAGGGCAGGTGGCGCGTATCGTTGAGTTCATTGAAAAACCGGACGAACCGCAGACCCTGGACTCCGACCTGATGGCAGTGGGCCGCTACGTGCTGTCGGCAGATATCTGGGCTGAACTTGAACGAACCCAGCCGGGCGCCTGGGGCCGTATCCAGCTAACCGACGCCATTGCCGAACTGGCGAAGAAGCAGTCCGTTGACGCAATGCTGATGACCGGCGAAAGCTATGACTGCGGTAAAAAAATGGGCTACATGCAGGCCTTCGTCACCTACGGGATGCGTAACCTGAAAGAAGGTACCAAATTCCGCGAAAGCATTAAAAAATTGCTGGCCTGAGCGCCGGCGTAAGAGTGAGCGGCAGGGCAGGGGTATTTTGCCACGCCGCTCATAACGTTATGCAGAAATTATTCATAACGTGAATGTTATAACGATTGTAAAGAAACGTATGGCTTCGGAGACTTCTGGTAGTTTGTCTCTGGCCTCTGTGGTGCAATGGTCGGAGTAGCGGCAATAATGCTTTGTGAATAGTCACTTAGTGCGACAATTCCTAAAGCGCAGGGAAAGCGGTCAACGTCAGCCAAAAATAAAACTTGACTGCGATCATGTTTCCGCTTTAAACATCTCACTTGCATGCATAAAAATGTGAAATGAATTGGCATGCGAGCTGGTACAGACATTACGGATAATCCCTGAGCACGGCAGTGGACATCATCGAAGGATCACAGGTATATGAACTGGCAACTCATCTCATTTTTTGGCGATAGCACCGTTTTGCTGCCCAGCGCAGCGGCGCTGTTTATTGTCCTGATGCTGCGTAAAACGTCGCGGTTGCTGGCGTGGCAGTGGAGTTTGCTGTTCGGCATCACCGGCGCCATCGTCTGTGCCTCCAAACTGGCCTTTATGGGCTGGGGTCTGGGTATTCGCGAGCTGGATTACACCGGCTTCAGCGGCCACTCAGCGCTCTCCGCGGCCTTCTGGCCTATCTTCCTGTGGCTGCTTAGTGCTCGTTTTTCCGCGGGCTTGCAAAAAGCAGCCGTCGCCACCGGCTATATTCTGGCCGCTGTGGTGGGGTATTCACGGCTGGTCATCCATGCGCATTCCGTCTCGGAAGTGATCGCTGGCCTGCTGCTCGGCGCTGCTGGCAGCGCTTTGTTCCTGGTGTTGCAAAAACGTACCTCTGATCCGGAAAGCGTGAATATCTCATGGGGCGGTGTCGCATGCCTGGTGATGGTCCCGCTTATCCTGTTGCATAGCGGCAATAAAGCGCCGACTCAGTCCCTGCTGGGGCAAATCGCCACCGCGGTGGGGCCGCTGGATAAACCTTTTACTCGAACTGATCTGCATAAGCAGGCTTGGTAATCGCCATTTGTTTTACAGGGGAAATTGAGTTTTCGCCGGTTAATTAGACAAATAAGAAAATAATCTACTATATGCCAGTCAATTGATAATTCATATTTATGAAATAATGCAGTGCTACTACATTGTTATTGTCAATTTGCGTGGATATAGCTTTGGTCAGACGTTTCTTAAATGCGTTCAGAAAGCACCTGTTCCACGTTGGATGAATAATCCTGCATCGAGAAACTATTAGAAATTGTAGTTGACTGTCGCGTCATCATCTGATTTTGAAATGACATAAGCATGATGGAAAAGATCTTTTTTTACAAAGGGTTATCTGTGACTAGGTCAGCCTGACGGCCCCAGGCAGATGTTTGATAGTTGAGAGCAATAAATAATCTTTATTGGCGAGCCGCTTATTTTCCGCCAATAAAACAGCGGATGGGATTAATTGGCAGATATTCGGCATCAAGACTCCCAATTGTGACCGAAATCCCGTAGACTTAACGCCGCAAAAAATAAAGGCCTGACCAATTTATCACCCACAGGCCGATTAAATACGCCGTTCAGGTAGTCAGTGCGCTGGTAGCTGTTAAGCCAGGGGCGGTAGCGTCGCTGAAACCACGTGCTGCTGCACAAAATACCTTCTCTGAAAGGCTATAAAAATCGATGCACTTTGGGTGATTACCGCCATAAGATATCTATCATGCTCATCAGATATCCTCATAAAGCGGTCAGGCGCGGCTGCTGATATCGCCTTTACACCAACTTTCCCGTCTCATCGATAGCCTGTACGGTAAAATTCGCCTACATTGTGAGCTGGGTGGATGTGATAAGGATTACGAGCAGCTTAGGGTAACTGTACTTGCCTCGCCGGTGTTGCACAGTGAAGTCAGCTGGTGCCGCGAGCGCTTTCTATCTTAGTATTCCCCTCATTCTCATTGAGATACGACAGCGGGGCTGAAAATGGATCTTGTACAATGATAAAAATTGCGCGCATTGCCGTGACATTGGGCTTGCTTTCCTCACTGGGAGCCCAGGCTTACGCGGCCGGGTTAGTAGTAAATGATAACGATCTGCGAAACGACCTTGCCTGGCTTTCCGATCGCGGGGTCATCCATCTGAGCCTGTCGACCTGGCCGCTGAGCCAGGACGAGATCGCCCGGGCGCTAAAAAAAGCTAAACCGTCCTATTCTTCTGAGCAAGTAGTGCTGGCCCGTATCAACCAGCGACTGTCTGCTTTAAAAGCCGATTTCAGGGTCACCGGCTACACCTCAACCGACCAGCCTGGCACCCCGCAGGGGTTTGGCCAGACGCAGCCGGCAGATAACTCGTTAGGCCTGGCGTTTAACAACAGCGGCGAGTGGTGGGATGTACATCTCCAGGGCAATGTCGAAGGGGGCGAGCGGATCAGCAACGGCTCGCGCTTCAACGCCAACGGCGCCTACGGTGCGGTGAAGTTCTGGAACCAGTGGCTCTCTTTTGGTCAGGTACCGCAGTGGTGGGGACCCGGGTATGAAGGGAGCCTGATCCGCGGGGACGCGATGCGGCCGATGACCGGCTTCCTGATGCAGCGGGCAGAGCAGGCGGCGCCGGAAACCTGGTGGCTGCGCTGGGTAGGTCCATGGCAGTACCAGATCTCCGCCAGTCAGATGAATCAATATACCGCGGTACCCCATGCCAAAATTATCGGCGGTCGTTTCACTTTCACACCGTTCCAGTCTTTAGAATTAGGCGCGTCGCGCATTATGCAGTGGGGCGGGGAAGGGCGCCCGCAATCACTTAGTAGCTTCTGGGATGGCTTTACAGGGAAAGACAATACCGGAACGGATAACGAGCCGGGGAACCAGCTGGCCGGCTTTGACTTTAAGTTTAAACTGGAGCCAACTCTCGGCTGGCCGGTCAGTTTCTACGGACAGATGATCGGTGAGGATGAATCTGGTTACCTGCCATCGGCAAATATGTTCCTCGGTGGGGTCGAAGGGCACCACGGCTGGGGAAAAGATGCCGTAAACTGGTACCTGGAAGCACATGATACGCGCACCAATATGAGCCGGACCAATTACAGTTATACCCATCATATCTATAAGGATGGCTACTATCAGCAGGGATATCCCCTTGGTGACGCAATGGGTGGTGATGGCCAGCTTATCGCAGGAAAAGTTGAGCTTATTACGGAGGATAACCAGCGCTGGAGCACGCGTCTGGTATACGCCAAAGTTAACCCGGAGGATCAGTCGATCAACAAAGCATTCCCTCATGCAGATACTTTGAAAGGAGTACAGCTGGGCTGGAGCGGGGATGTTTATCAGTCTGTCCGTTTGAATACTTCACTGTGGTATACCAACGCTAACAACAGCGACAGCGATGACGTTGGGGCCAGTGCAGGGATAGAGATACCGTTTAGTTTATAAGGCTGAATGCTGAAAACAGGGGAGAGAGGGTGGTAGCGCTGCAGGACGCAGTCAGCTTTTATCTCTCCATAGGCCGGCAGGGAAGCAACGGCTATGACAGCTGCTCAGGAATTGGCAAATTTTGATTTACTGATGATGTGACATTATGAAGAAAAAACTTGTTAGATTTTCGGCATTAGCGTTGGCTATTGGGTTTTTATCGGGTTGTACAATTATCCCTGGTCAGGGATTAAATAGTCTGCGGAAGAACGTAGTGGAGCTTCCGGACAGCGATTACGATTTGGATAAACTGGTAAACGTTTATCCGATGACGCCGGGCCTGATCGAGCAACTCCGTCCGGAGACTGTGCTCGCTCGTCCAAACCCACAGTTGGATAATTTACTACGTAGTTACGAATATCGCATTGGGGTAGGTGACGTACTGATGGTTACGGTATGGGATCACCCGGAATTGACAACGCCTGCAGGTCAATACCGTAGCGCCAGCGACACCGGCAACTGGGTTAACTCCGACGGTACCATTTTCTATCCTTATATCGGTAAAGTACAGGTGGCGGGAAAAACGCTTAGCCAGGTACGCCAGGATATAGCCAGCCGTTTGACAACATATATCGAAAGTCCACAGGTGGACGTAAGTATTGCTGCATTCCGCTCGCAAAAAGCTTATGTGACTGGGGAAGTTGCTAAATCAGGACAACAACCGATTACAAACATTCCTCTTACTGTCATGGATGCTATTAATGCAGCAGGTGGTTTAGCTGAAAATGCAGACTGGCGTAATGTTGTTCTAACCCATAATGGTAAAGATACTAAAATCTCATTATATGCATTAATGCAAAAGGGCGACTTAACGCAAAACCATATGCTCTATCCAGGAGACATCCTTTTTGTTCCTCGTAATGATGATCTTAAAGTTTTTGTGATGGGTGAAGTTGGTAAACAAACCACAATGAAGATGGATCGAAGTGGTATGACCCTAGCCGAGGCTTTAGGGAATGCTGAAGGGGTATCTCAGGAAATGAGCGATGCAACAGGGATATTTGTTATACGTCAATTGAAATCCAATAAGCAGGGGAAAATTGCTGATATATATCAATTAAATGCACAAGACGCATCAGCAATGGTTCTAGGAACAGAATTCCAATTGCAACCATATGACATCGTTTATGTCACTACAGCACCTTTGGTACGCTGGAATCGAGTAATCTCTCAATTAGTACCAACTATAACAGGTGTACATGATATGACAGAAACAGTTCGTTATATTAAGAGATGGCCTAATTAATGTTTAACTCTATACTTGTAATATGTACCGGGAATATATGTCGTTCACCAATAGGTGAGCGCTTATTACAAAAGTATCTACAAAACAAAACTGTTGACTCTGCTGGTGTAGGGGCTTTAGTAGATTATCCTGCGGATGATTCCGCAATAAGGATAGCAGCTACGCATAATCTTTCACTGAACAATCATCAGGGTAAACAATTCACATCTTCGATGGCCCGAAAATATGATTTAATACTTGTGATGGAGAAGGCGCATATAGAAAAAGTAACTCATATCGCACCGGAAGCACGTGGGAAAGTAATGTTGCTAGGCCATTGGATAGGTGAAAGAGAGATTCCTGATCCCTATCGTAAAAGTGATGAAGCATTTGAGTTAGTATATCAATTAATTGACCAAAGCTGTAAAAGTTGGGTCGCAAAATTAGGTAGATAACATCAGGATATAAGGTATGACATCAGTAATGAATAATAAGCCTTCTCCCGTAGATTCCGATGACATCGATTTAGGCCGTTTAATTGGTGAATTGATTGATCATCGCAAGTTAATAGTTGCGATAACTACAGGGTTTACGGTAATCGCGGTATTTTATGCTCTGTTAGCTACGCCAATCTATCAGGCAAATGCATTGGTACAAGTTGAACAAAAACAGGGTAATACAATTTTAAGTAATTTAAGCCAAATATTACCTGATAGCCAACCGCAGTCTGCACCAGAAATCACTCTGTTACAATCTAGAATGATTCTAGGTAAAACAGTAGATGATTTAGGATTGCAAACCCAGATAAAACAGAAGTTTTTCCCTGTAATTGGGAGAGGCTTAGCTAGAATAATGGGAAATAAATTGGGTGCAATTGAGGTAAAAGATCTGTACTTGCCTGATAATAAAAGTGGTGAAAATCCTGAGGTAATCTTAACTGTAATTGATAAAGATAATTACTCAATAGAAGCGGATGGATTTGATTTTAATGCCAAGGTAGGAGAATTGGTCGAAAAGAATGGAATGTCGATTTTAGTTACAGCGATTGAGGCTGAGCCTGGTAGTAAATTTAGTATTAACTACCTGACGCGTCTAAAAGCAATGAATATGCTACAAAATTCATTTGGAGTTGCTGATCAAGGAAAAGACACTGGCATGCTAACGCTGACAATGACTGGTGACAATCCACAGCAAATTACAAAAATTTTAGATAGTATTAGCCAAAATTATTTAGCACAAAATGTGGAGCGTCAAGCTGCTCAAGATGCGAAAAGTTTAGATTTTTTAAACGAACAATTACCTAAAGTCCGAAATGATTTAGATCAAGCTGAGGATAAGTTAAATGCTTATCGTAAGCAACGTGATTCAGTCGATTTGACAATGGAAGCAAAGTCAGTATTAGATCAAATTGTTAATGTGGATAACCAGCTTAATGAGATCACATTCAGAGAAGCTGAAATATCACAACTCTACACTAAAGAGCATCCAACTTATAAAGCATTAATGGAAAAAAGGCAAACACTCCAAAATGAAAAAACAAAGTTAAATAAAAAAGTAAGTTCGATGCCATCGACACAGCAAGAGGTGCTTAGGCTTAGTCGTGATGTTGAATCTGGAAGAGCTGTGTATCTTCAATTACTTAATCGACAACAAGAGTTGAATATAGCAAAATCTAGCGCAATAGGTAATGTGAGAATAATTGATAATGCAGTTAGTGAACCAAAACCAATTAAACCCAACAAACCACTAATTGTTGTGGTCGGATTTATCTTTGGCTTATTGTTTTCAGTTGGGATGGTTTTATTAAGAATTCTATTAAGACGCGGTATTGAATCGCCAGAACAATTAGAAGAAATGGGAATAAATGTTTACGCTAGTGTACCTGTTTCTGAATGGCTAAGTAAAAACTTAGCGAAAAATAAAATTAACAGAAAAGAGTCTGATATTTTACTAGCAGTAGAAAATCCTGCAGATTTAGCCGTTGAAGCGATCAGGGGGTTACGGACTAGCCTTCATTTTGCAATGATGGAAGCCAAAAATAATATACTTATGATTTCTGGCGCTAGTCCAAATGCTGGTAAGACATTCATCAGTACAAATTTGGCTGCAACAATCGCATTAACAGGAAAGAAAGTACTTTTTATCGACGCAGATCTGAGAAAAGGGTATGTGCATAAAATGTTTGGCGGTAACAATGAGCATGGTCTGTCAGACATTCTTTCTGGACAAGCCACTCTCGATAATTCTTTAAAGCATGTTAAAGAAGGGGGCTTTGATTATATTGGACGTGGTGCGGTTCCGCCTAATCCTGCAGAATTGTTAATGCATCCACGATTTGAAACCCTTTTGAAAAAAGTAAGCAATGAATATGATTTGGTAATTATTGACACGCCACCTATTTTGGCCGTGACCGATGCGGCTATTATTGGCAGATATGCAGGTACGACTCTTCTTGTCGCTAGGTTTGAAATCAATACGCCTAAAGAGTTAATGGTAAGTGTGAAACGCTTTGAACAAAGCGGTATCACAATCAAAGGATGTATTCTGAATGGTATTGTAAAGAAAGCCAGCAGCTATTATGGCTACGGATATAGCCATTATGGCTACTCCTACGAGGATAAAAAATAATACAAATTTGGCTCTTTTTAAGGGCCATTTTTGAGATATATTAGAAGAATAGTAATTTAACTTGTCTTCAATAGGCAGAGGAAATTATGACGCATTTAGCGAAGAATATAGGCTGCACTATTGCCTTAGTTGTGTCTGATTTTATTAGTTTTGTGCTTTCATTATATTTAGCTGTTGGTCTTTTAGCTGTATCAATGACTGATTTTGAAACTAGAGTTCCGGGTGAACAACTTGATACTTGGATTTTGTTACATTTACTTCTTGGAGTGTGTTGTGTCGCTTGGTATGGTATAAGGCTTAGGCATTATTTTTATCGAAAAACATTTTGGTATGAACTAAAAGAAATTTTAAGAACATTAATTATTTTCGCTGTTATTGAAATGGCGGTGATGGCTTTTGCGAAATGGTATTTTTCTCGCTATGTTTGGCTATTAACTTGGCTTTTGGCTGTTTTCTTAGTACCGTTAGCCAGAATGGGGACTAAATGGTGTCTAAATAAAATAGGATTCTGGTTGCGGGATACATGGATAATTGGCAATGGGAAAAATGCAATCGAAGCTTATAAAGCTATATATAGCGAGCGGAATTTAGGCTTGAAAATTGTTGGCTTTATCGATAGTGGGAGTGCGTCAAACAATACTCATGGAACAGATGTTATTAATGGTATTGAGGTAATCAAAGCTAGCAAGGATTGGCTGGAGTCCATTGATAGGCGAACACAATTTATTGTTGCGGTTGAATCAACAGAAAGTGAGACTCGCAACAATTGGTTACGTGAGTTCATGATTAAAGGCTATAGATATGTTTCGGTTATACCTACTTTAAGAGGTGTTCCACTAGACAGTACAGATATGTCTTTCATATTTAGTCATGAAGTAATGATTTTTCGTGTTCAGCACAATCTTGCAAAATGGTCATCAAGAATAATCAAAAGGCTCTTTGATGTTGTTGGATCTCTAGGAATTATATTCATTTTATCTCCATTGTTAATATACATTAGTTATAAAGTAAAAAAGGACGGTGGACCTGCAATATATGGACATGAGAGAGTTGGGAAGAATGGGAAACCGTTTAAATGTTTGAAGTTCAGATCAATGGTTGTAAATTCCAAGGAAGTGCTTGAAAACTTATTGGCCACCGATGATTCAGCCCGTCATGAATGGGAAATGACGTTCAAATTAAAGAATGATCCTCGCATTACAAAGATAGGACAACTATTAAGAAGAACAAGTCTTGATGAGTTACCACAGCTCTTCAATGTACTTAAAGGTGAAATGAGCTTGGTAGGACCTCGCCCAATTATTACTGCAGAATTAGAACGCTATAATGATGAAGTAGCATATTATTTACTTAGTAAACCAGGAATGACAGGCCTTTGGCAAGTTAGTGGGCGTAGTGATGTAGATTACGATACTCGGGTCTATTTAGATGCATGGTATGTTAAAAATTGGTCGATGTGGAATGATATTGCAATACTCTTCAAAACTACAACTGTCGTATTGAAGAGAGATGGTGCATATTGATGGTCTATTTAATGTCACAACAGAGTGTTTAGTATGAATTACTACATTGCTATACCAACCTATAATGGTGGTAGTGTTTGGAAGGAAGTAGTAGATGCAATTAAGAAAAATATCTCCTCAGATGTTTTTATCCATGTCATCGATTCCTCAAGTAAGGATGAAACAGTTTCAATTGCAAGAGAAGCAGGTTTTAATATCGTAACTATTGGAGGGCATCAATTTAACCATGGTGGAACAAGGAATCTTGCAGTATCGAACTTTGCTAAAAAATATGATGTAGTTATCTTCCTCACACAAGATGCAATACCTGAAGCTGGATTTATTGAGAATATTATCTCTGTATTTGACAACCCTGGAGTCGCATGTGCATATGGGCGCCAACTGCCTCATAATAATGCCAACCCATTAGCTAAGCACGCAAGGTATTATAATTATCCTGCTGAGAGTTATATTGCCAGTAGAGAAACAGTCAAAGAAATGGGACTGAAAGCTGTTTTTATGTCTAATTCATTTTCGGCATATCGATTATCAGTATTTGAAGAAATTGGTGGTTTTCCATCGAATACAATTCTTTGTGAAGACATGTTTTTTGCTGGCAAAGCATTGCTCCGCGGCCATAAGATAGCATATGTCGCGGATGCCAAAGTCCGACATTCACATAATTATTCAGCAATAGAGGAATTTAAACGTTATTTTGATATTGGAGTTTTCCATGAATGTGAACCATGGATACGTCATAACTTCGGTGGTGCTGGGGGAGAAGGGAAAAAATTCATTCTTTCTGAACTAAAATTCTTGGCCGAACATTATCCACATTGGATACCTGTCGCATTCATAAATAACTTTATGAAAATTTTAGGGTACAAACTGGGACAGCGTTATAAACATATTCCGTATAGTGTGATTCAGAGATTTAGTATGCACAAAAAATTTTGGATAAAATGATCCATTAAACTCCTTTAGTATCTTAATGTTTTATAAAATATAATAAATATATTCTGACATGTAAATTTTCAGCTGAAAATATTTTGCTAAACTTAACTATATACTATCAGATTGAGAGGTTTTCTTGTCACGTATAAAAGTGCTTTATATATTGCCTGACTTGTCAAACGCCGGGCCAGTTAATATGTGTCTTAGTTTAATCAAAGGATTAGATAAAAAAACATTCGATATTAATGTTGCCGCTTTGGGTAGCGGTGAGTTAATTCATCAGTTTGAAGATTTTGCCTCTGTTAAAATTTTCCCGCGGTCAAAAATATTGAATTTTATCAAACAAATTAAGATGGGAAATTATGATATTATTCACTCGCATACAATAATTGCAGATTTATTTTCTTTTACAGCATGTTCTACTGCTAAAAAAATTACTACAATTCATAACTATCCTGATATAGATTCAGTATTTAGAAGAGGAAGGATTGTTGGCGGTGGTCTGTATATTTTACAAAAAATTGCCATTAGGAGTATGGTAAAGGTTGCTTGTTCTATTTCAGTGAGAGATTATTGTACAAATAAATTAAACTTTGGGAAGGTGATTGCTATACCAAACGGAGTTCCTCCTTCTGCCTATTCAACAAAAAATGTTAATGTAGATAGTGGTACTATAAACTTTTATTACTTGGGAAGTATTACAGCACGAAAGAATGTTGAAGAATTGCTCCTGGCCTTTTCCAAGTGGAGCGTAAATAAAAATGCAAAGCTTAATATCATTGGTGGTGGTGACCTTTTGGAGGCATTATCATTAAAATATAATGATAACAAAATTAAATATTATGGGAAAATATCTGAACCAGCACAGACGGTTATTGATTTTGATTGCTTCGTTTCAGCATCCAGAGCCGAAGGAATGCCTCTAGCTTTATTAGAAGCGCTAAGTTTAGGGAAAGCGTATATTTGCTCGAATATAGACCCTCATATGGAGGTCTATAAAAGTGATAATGGACGCTCTGGATTTATTTATGAGTTAGAAAACAAAGAGGAATTAATTCAATCCTTTGATAAATATTATAATACTCCAAACCGCGCCATGTTATCACAAAATGCCAAACAATGCTTTGATTTATATTATGATATGAGAATTATGTCAGAACATTACTCTAAATTATATTTAGAGATGGGTAATAAGGTATAACATCAATTTTTTATATATATGCTACAGGAATTCTGTATGGATCTTAAAAAAAGGTTTTTATTAAAAGCATTGACAGCCAACTTAATTGTGAGTGAAGCTTTATTTAAAAATCTTGTTTGGTCTGCGGAGTTTTCTGTTGAAGATCGAACGTACTTATATCCCGAGGATTTTGGTGCAAAAGGAAATGGCTTAATCGATGATAGTGCTGCTCTGGCTGATTGCCTTAGAGTAAGTATTCTGATGAAAAAAAAAGTTCGTTTTAAAGAATCAGCTAAATATCTTTGTAAGCAGACTATTAGTATAGTAGGCACGATTAAAGTCAATGCAACCGGAGCGACAATTATCAGTAATGGTAATTTTCTTGAGGTTATTGACGGTGCTGGTAGTGAATGGGTAGGCGGATTATTAAAGGCAGCATCAAAACCGTACACTATTACCTATACTCAAGACTGGAATATACAGCGTGAAGGAACATTAGGCTACGGAAGAATGCCATTTGATAACGAGTCGCAAAGAATCAACCGAGATTTTTTAGATCAAAAAATTGGATGCGCTCTCGTATTTAGAAGTTCTAACGGTTATGCTCTAGATGGTGTAATAATAAAAAACGTAACTACGGACTATGGCAATATTATTATTGCTGGCTTCAAAAATGTTATTATTGATTCCTGTAAAATAAAAGGAGGAGCTCATATGGGAGGTTGTGCCATATTAAATGGCACAAGAGACCCTATATTGTGGGGTTACAAGAATAGGATAAATGATTTCGAATTTGCACGTGGTTATGGACACAAAATTAGTAATTCCATCTTTTATCAGTGCCGAAATAACGGTCTTTTTTTGAGTGGTTCTGAAAATGTAGTGATTGATAATTGTAAATTTATTGATAATGGAGAATCTGGATTTAAGACAGCTCAATATGTTAAAAGAAGTTGGACAAATACTAATTGCTGCTGCAAAAATATAAAAATTTCAAATTGTTATGCATCTGGACAGGGGTATGATGGTTTTGATTTGCAGAATGTTTTTGGAAGTGGCGAGCAAGTTCACATTCCATCAAATATTTTGATATCAAACTGCATTTCTGAAAATAATCGTAGAACTGGCTTTATATCACAAGGCGGTGGTAATTTTTTTGTAGAGTGTATTTCATCTAATAATGGCTCACATGGATTAGTCTCCAAATTTAGTAGAAATGTTAAAATGCTTCGGTGCAAATCCACAAATAATCTTCAGTTTTTTGATGGGATTGAATTAGGATTATTAGGCCCAGACTGTATTATGGAAGAATGTAGTGTTGTACATAACAAAGGAAACGGGAAGTATTTTTTAATAACGCATACTATTAATGATTCATCTATTAACAGGAAAGCAGGGTATTCAATAAGAAATAAAGTCCAAGATCATAATAAATGTGATATTGACCCTCGTGTTATAATTATTAATTAATATTGTTTAATGAGGAATTTATGAGAACACCATTAGTATCTGTATATATCCCAACTCATAATCGCGCTAATTTACTAAAAAAAGCTGTAGAATCTGTACTAAGACAAACATATCCACATGTCGAAATTTTAATTTGTGACGATGGATCTACTGATAATACTGAAGAGGTAGTTAATCAGTTAATTGAAAGAAATTCTGGGAAGACGATTATTTATTTAAAAAATGAACAAGCTCGTGGAGCCTGTTTTAGCCGTAATAGATGTCTCCAACATTCGAAAGGTGATTTTGTTACAGGTTTGGATGATGACGACGAGTTTACACCTGAAAGGATAAAAGCTTTTATAGATTTTGCACATGCGAAACAAATAAATTTTCTAACATCAGCACTTATGTTCCACAATGGACGCTTCTATAAGCGTGATAATAGTGTCGCTGAAGAAATTACCTTTGAAGATATGGGCTATAAAAATGTAATAGGTAATCAAGTGTTTGCTCCTCGAAATATGTTCTTGGATGTGGGGGGGTTCGATGAGACATTTCCTGCTTGGCAAGACTATGATATGTGGTTTCGTATGATTAAAAAATTTGGACCATGTTACAGGTTAAATGACGCTACCTATATTATGAATGTAAATGAACAGCGTAAACGTATTACTACAGGTGGTAACGCACATCAAGGATATCAAAAATTTATTTTCAAACACAAGAAAGAACTTTCTACTAACCAGCTTAAGTCATTATACCTACGCGATATAATCAATAGAAATGATACTATTTCTATTAGCGATATTCTTAAATGTGGAACCGTAAATACGGCGCTGGAAATTTCAAAATATTGGTTAAGGAAGAATATTTCCGGGTTAGATAAAATAATTGCGCTAGCAAGAAGCAAAAAAACATCATAATAAAGTAAATGGATTTATATCTCTTCAGGTGACTTTTCATATGAACAATAAGTTTATTATTTCATTTTGGTCTTTTTTATTGTTGTTTATTCTTCCCGTAGCCGGATTTATTACATCTTTTTTTGCTCTAAGGCCGAATAAAAATAATAATCGCGTTTATTTAATAATGGCGCTTTTTTATTTTTTCTTTATGATCAGATATCCACCATTTTCGGATTCTTATTTCAGATTTTTGCAATACCAAAGTCTGTATTCATTATCTGGTGTGTTTAGTTCGGGGAATGATATATTATTCTATTTGAGTGCATTCATAGCAAAAAAAATAGGTGTCGACTTTTACTTAATACCTGCGTTCTACTCCTTTTTAATGGTTTATTTTTCATTGTCTGCATTTGGCGTTGTTATTAATAAAGAAGTGTATTGCACAAATGATAAGAAATTTATTTTTGCCCACGTGGTTTTTATCTCTACGTTAAATATCCTTAACTGGGCGGCTGGAATCAGATATGGCATGGCCATGATATGGATGGTGGCTGGAATAATTTACTACCTCTATGATTCCAGAAAGATCGGTATTTTATTAATTCTGTTCTCTGTATTTATGCATTTTTCAATGCTGTTTTTCTTACCTGTTATTTTTATAAATAGATTCTATAAACTTAAAAGTAAAAAAATAATTGTTCCGGTCTGTATCTTTTTTTACTTTTTAAGCACAACTATACTACCATTAGTTTTATCTAGTATAACATTTTGGGGAATATCAGACCATTCTTCTATATATGTTGATGGTATGTATTCACGGCAGAATAGCAACTTCAATGCAATGTTTTTATCAATTCTAGGTTATGTTTTTTTTGGGATTTTACTTTTATCATTTGTAACTGATAGAAATCATAGATTTAAAATAGATGAGTTTACAGGGATATGTTCTATGGCTATTTTTCTCTCTGCCTCCTCTATAACTGGCTTTGGTAGATTTATTGCCTTGTGCAACTTTTTTTTGGTGTCGCGATTTCTTGTTGTTTATCTCGAGGGGAATTTTAGTATTCTCTCATTTAAGAAGTTATTTATATTATTCTTTTGTGTTGTTAATATTTTTCTTTTTGATATCTATCTTCAGCGCGATCAAATTTTCATGGCCAAAATGTGGCAAGGATTATATAAATCACCAGTCACTCTTTTAGACTATTCTCAGACTGACTATAATAAATATCTTTATCAAATTAATGCTGATGGTACTTGGATTCAACATGATCGAGATTCATATTAATTATCAATAATAATAGTGGTTAATATATGAAATTAAAAGAACAAGTAGGATTTTCTATTAATGAAAAGGCGATTGTCCTCCCTTGTAAGAAGGATTACAAACCTAAAAGTTGGGGAGTGGGAGGTGTTATAGACCAAGACGGTAAATTCATAGATAGTTCCGGATTATATATGAATTGGATTTCGTTTGGTGGAAAGTACGATTTTAATGCAGATGATGTTAAGCATGAAAATAAAAATGTAATTTGGTTTGGATTTTTTTACAAACATTGGGGGCATTTTCTTCTGGATTTTTTAAGTAGGATGTGGTATCTGCTTGAGCAATATAATGGTGAGGATATTATTTATGTTAGCCATGATCAAACCATAGACTCAAATTATATTCTTTTTTTTAAACTATTAGGAATAGATGAATCAAAAGTTCGAAGGATAACATCTTCGACATCCTTCAATGCCGTAATAATTCCTGACTATTCACGAACAGAGGATTATTATAATGAAAATTATTTGAAGATTTTTGAGGTTATTTCAAATAAAGTATTGAACGATGCTACTCAACAGGAAAAAAATAAATTTTTAGGTAAGTCATTTTATCTTTCTCGTTCTAAATTTAGTGATGCTAATAAAAAAGAGATAGGTGAGAACGGCATAGAAGCTGCTTTCAATACTGCAGGATTTGAATCAATTTCTCCTGAGGTTTTGACTCTACCACAGCAGTTATTGCTATGGAATTTGTCGTCAAAAGTAGCTTGTATAAATGGAACACTACCACTTAATTTTCTATTTGGAAGTAATAGTCTAAATTTAATTGTTCTTAATAAGACCAATCTTGTTCATCGAAATCTTGATGACGTTCTAGAAATTAAAAAGCACAAGACTGTAGTTTTTATCGATGTGTTCGAGCCTTGCTTTAGATGGGCGTCTAAAAATATTGGTGATGGACCTTTTGTCTTGAAGGTTACACCTTCTCTGCAAAAGTACTTAGGTATCAAAAACACTCATCAATATGGAGTTCGTTTCTATATCAAGGCCTCGCTGTTTGTATTTTCTTTCAAATTAAAATATTTTTCCGTTAGAATAATCAAAAAGATTGCTAAAAAAACTTTAAATATAATTGCTCTATTTAATATAAAGAAGAATAACCATGAATAATATTGCGATTCTAGTAGTGCTATACGATAAAGAATTGATAGACTCCAAAACATTAACATCGTTGGTTAACTTTGACTTTAATTTTAATTCATTAGTTATTTATAACAACGGACCCGTCAATTTGGCTGTTAACGAGCAGTTTGTGAATAGTTTATATCACAAATTTAAATCTGTGAAAATCGTCAACGATTTAAATAATTCTCCTTTGAGTAAGATTTATAATAATTTTATTTCGGAAATTGAAGTTTCTTCATATGTTATACTGGATGATGACACAGAGTTAAATCCTAGTTATATTGATATGTTAAATGATAATTATTTAAAATCAAAATATGATATTGTAGTTCCTAAAATCATATCGAAGGGTGGAGAACAGTATTATCCCATATCTAATGGTTCGCCAGTTATTACTGAAGGGGATGTTAATAATTTACCTAACCTATTATCTATAACTTCTGGAGTTGTCATAAACAATACTCTACTAGCAAAGATCAATGTTCTTAATAACCGTGTTTTTGACGAGCGATATGCATTATATGGTGTAGATACCAGTTTTTTCAAAAATATATCCAAGAATAAGCGGGTGTCGATAGGATTAGCTTCGCATTTATCTCATTCTTTATCTCGCGCTGAATCAATAGATTCACCTTTTAGGAGAAAAGAACGCTTATTCGATTTAGCCATTTCTACGAGATGCTATCCTAGCCTTTTCAATTATTATTATTTTATTAAGACTTTAATTAAGTTGTTTTTTTCCAGAAACTTTAAACTTGCATTATCAGTAGTAGATGTTTTTTGTAAAGGTAGACATCCCAAATGCTAAATTCAAACTTTACGTGCATTATATACTGTGTGAATAATATTTTTTTTATTGAGCCTTTCAAACTCGATGGGACATGCATATGACTTTATTAAAAAACGCTCAATGGAATATGCTTTCCCAGTTTTTTAAAATGCTTGTCCAATTAATTAATGTTATTTATTTAGCTAAAATAATACCTCCCGCGGAATATGGTATTATGGCCATGGCTCTGGTTATTATAAATCTTGGTATCTTGTTACGCGATTTAGGTACTTCTGCAGCTATTATCCAAAAAAAATCTTTAAGTCAAGATTTAGTAAATACGGTTTTCTGGCTTAACAGTTTTATGGGATTAGCTTTAGCTATTATCGTAGCTGTTTCAGCACCTTTTGTCTCATCTTTTTATGGACAGGTGAAACTATTTCCAGTTTTAATTTTATTAAGTATTACTTTTCCATTATCTAGTTGCGCTGCAACACACTTAGCCTTACTTGAAAGAGAGTCTCGTTTTAAAACAATATCTTTTATCGAAGTCTCATCCTCTATTATTGCAGTGATTGTAGCAATTACTATGGCAAATATGGGGTTTGGTGTGTTTAGTTTGGTTGGCCAAGCTATCATTCTTAATCTTATGTCAGCAATTCAGTTTTGGCGTGCGTCAAAGTGGAGACCTTATTTCAAACGATTTATTAACCTTGATGAACTTCGAAGTATTTTTGGATTTAGTGCGAATTTATCTCTTTTTAATTTTATTAATTATTTTTCGAGAAATGCTGATAGTTTTATAATAGGTAAGTTTTTGTCTGCAGCAATATTAGGTAGTTATAACCTTGCTTACAGACTTATGTTATTTCCTATTCAGACATTAACTTTTGTTGCCAATAGATCCTTATATCCAATTTTAAGCAGGCATCAAGATGATAATTCAGTGATTTCGAAAAACTATTTTAATTGTGTGTTCATTATTTTGATGTTGACAACACCATTAATGTGTGGGTTAGCTTTCTATAGCACTCCATTTATATATTTAGTTTTTGGTAGTCAATGGTTTTTAACTGCGGAGATTCTGCGTTGGCTTGCACCTACGGCAATTATTCAAGCGGTTTTGAGTACAACAGGTGCAGTATTTATGGCTAAAGCTAAGACAGACGTCTTAATGCGTTTAGGTTTTCTTGGTACTTTTTTACAAGTAAGTTCTTTTATTATTGGTGTACAATATGATATTAAGATATTTGCAATGTGTTATTTTATTGCAAATTGTCTTAATTTCTTTCCAGTAATGTTTTGCTTATTTAAAATTATTGATGTATCTTTTATCGATTTCTTCAAGCGAATTAGTCCCATTTTTGTGTCTTCTTTTCTTATGGTGCTATTTTTATATGCACTTTCAATTATATATCCAGTAAATGATATTGCCAACTTATTAGTCCTTGTGTTATTTGCTGTGGCAGGTGCATTTGTTTATATTCTCGCTTTATTTTTAGTGTCTAGCGATTTTCGAAGTTATTTTATTGCTCGTGTACTGAAGAGGTATTGATATATAATCATTTTTATCTTCCCTAGAAAGTCATATGCTTATTCTTGGTGTGGATTTTATTTTTATAAATGTTCTATCAGTTATCTCCTCTTTGAGTTAAAATTATCTAACATGATTAATTTTGCTACTTTGTGCATTGACTAAACCTGACAGGAGTATGTAATGTCCAAGCAACAGATCGGGGTTGTCGGTATGGCAGTGATGGGGCGTAATCTTGCGCTGAACATCGAAAGCCGCGGTTATACCGTCTCCGTTTTCAACCGCTCCCGTGAAAAGACCGAAGAAGTGATTGCCGAAAACCCAGGCAAGAAGCTGGTCCCTTACTACACAGTACAAGAGTTTGTTGAATCCCTCGAAACACCACGTCGTATCCTGTTGATGGTGAAGGCCGGGGCTGGCACCGACAGCGCCATCGATTCCCTGAAGCCTTACCTCGACAAAGGCGACATCATCATTGATGGCGGTAACACCTTCTTCCAGGACACTATTCGTCGTAACCGTGAACTGTCTGCTGAAGGTTTCAATTTTATCGGTACCGGTGTCTCCGGCGGTGAAGAGGGGGCTCTGAAAGGCCCTTCCATCATGCCTGGTGGGCAGAAAGAAGCCTATGAGTTGGTTGCTCCGATTCTGAAGCAGATCGCGGCGGTTGCAGAAGACGGTGAGCCATGTGTGACCTATATCGGTGCTGATGGTGCTGGCCATTATGTGAAGATGGTTCATAACGGCATCGAGTATGGTGACATGCAGCTGATTGCTGAAGCTTATGCGCTGTTGAAAGGCGGTCTGGCACTTTCTAACGAAGAGCTGGCGCAAACCTTCACCGAATGGAACGAAGGTGAGCTGAGCAGCTACCTGATCGACATTACCAAAGATATCTTCACCAAGAAGGATGAAGAAGGTAAGTACCTCGTCGATGTCATTCTTGATGAAGCTGCAAACAAAGGTACCGGTAAGTGGACCAGCCAGAGCTCACTGGATCTCGGCGAACCTCTGTCTCTGATCACCGAGTCCGTGTTTGCTCGCTATATTTCTTCGCTTAAAGACCAGCGTGTAGCCGCTTCGAAAGTGCTGAGCGGCCCGCAGGCTCAGCCGGCCGGTGATAAAGCTGAATTTATTGAAAAAGTGCGTCGCGCGTTGTACCTCGGTAAAATCGTTTCCTATGCTCAGGGCTTCTCCCAGCTGCGCGCTGCTTCTGATGAATACAACTGGGATCTGAACTACGGCGAGATCGCTAAGATTTTCCGCGCTGGCTGCATCATTCGTGCGCAGTTCCTCCAGAAGATCACCGATGCTTATGCGCAAAATGCTGGCATTGCTAACCTCCTGTTGGCGCCGTACTTCAAACAGATCGCTGATGACTATCAACAGGCGCTGCGTGATGTCGTGGCCTATGCTGTGCAGAATGGTATTCCGGTACCGACGTTCTCTGCCGCAATTGCCTACTACGACAGCTACCGTTCCGCAGTTCTGCCAGCTAACCTGATTCAGGCTCAGCGTGATTACTTTGGTGCGCACACCTATAAGCGTACTGATAAAGAAGGCGTTTTCCACACTGAGTGGTTAGATTAATATTTATCTTATTAGACCTCCTGAAATTTATTGGAGGTCTAATGTTAAAGTACATATATAATCAAGTTCTATTGTGATAAATAGTGGGAAATTAAGAATTTCGCTATTTGTTTTAAAAGTGTTCCTTCGATATTATCCCCATAAAATTACATCTCAGACATTTTAATATGGAGATGTATGCAATTATTTTTTTTGCATGAGTAATCAAAGGTAAATAAAATATGAAGATTCTTGTCACCGGTGGCGCAGGCTTTATCGGCTCTGCTGTAGTTCGTCATATCATTGAAAATACCCGGGATGAAGTCCGAGTGGTGGACTGCCTGACCTACGCCGGCAACCTCGAATCCCTGGCGCCGGTGGCCGGGAGCGAACGCTACTCGTTTTCCCAGACTGATATCACCGATGCCGCTGCCGTGGCGGTCCAGTTCAGCGAATTCCGCCCGGATATCGTGATGCACCTGGCGGCAGAAAGTCATGTGGACCGTTCCATTGATGGCCCGGCGGCCTTTATCCAGACCAACGTGATCGGCACCTTCACTCTGCTGGAGGCGGCCCGTCACTACTGGTCCGGGCTTGGGGAAGCGCAGAAGCAGGCTTTCCGCTTCCACCACATCTCCACCGATGAAGTGTACGGAGACCTGCACGGCACCGATGATCTGTTCACCGAAGAAACCCCGTACGCGCCGAGCAGCCCGTACTCCGCCTCCAAAGCGGGCAGCGACCATTTGGTTCGCGCCTGGAACCGCACCTACGGCCTGCCGGTGGTGGTGACCAACTGCTCCAACAACTATGGTCCGTATCACTTCCCGGAGAAACTAATCCCGCTGACTATCCTTAATGCCCTGGCGGGTAAACCGCTGCCGGTATATGGCAACGGGGAGCAGATCCGTGACTGGCTGTATGTTGAGGACCATGCCCGTGCGCTGTACAAAGTGGCGACCGAAGGCAAGAGCGGCGAGACCTACAATATCGGCGGTCATAACGAGCGTAAAAATATCGATGTGGTGCGCACCATCTGCGCCATTCTCGACAAGGTGGTGGCGCAGAAGCCGGGTAACATCACTCATTTCGCAGACCTGATCACTTTTGTCACCGACCGTCCTGGACATGACCTACGTTATGCCATTGATGCCGCGAAAATTCAGCGCGATCTGGGCTGGGTACCACAGGAGACGTTCGAGAGCGGGATTGAAAAAACCGTGCACTGGTATCTGAACAACCAGACCTGGTGGCAGCGCGTGCTGGACGGCTCCTATGCCGGCGAGCGTCTGGGCCTCAATAACTGATATCTGACTAATTAAGGAAAAGATTTATGAAAGGTATTGTTCTGGCCGGCGGCTCCGGCACGCGTTTATATCCGATCACCCAGGGCGTCTCCAAGCAGCTGCTGCCGATCTATGACAAGCCGATGATTTTCTACCCGGTGTCCGTCCTGATGCTGGCGGGGATTCGCGACATCCTGATCATCTCTACACCGGACGATATGCCCTCCTTCCAGCGCCTGCTGGGCGATGGGTCACAGTTCGGGGTGAACTTCAGCTACGCCATCCAGCCGTCGCCGGATGGTCTGGCGCAGGCCTTTATCATTGGCGAGAAGTTTATCGGCAACGATGCCTGCGCCCTGGTGCTGGGGGATAATATCTACTTTGGCCAGAGCTTTGGTAAAAAACTGGAGGCGGCAGCGGCGAAGACCTCCGGTGCCACGGTGTTTGGTTATCAGGTGCTGGATCCGGAGCGCTTCGGGGTGGTGGAGTTCGACGAGAACTTTAAGGCGCTGTCTATCGAGGAGAAACCGCTGAAGCCGAAATCGGACTGGGCGGTGACCGGGCTCTACTTCTACGACAATAACGTGGTGGAGATGGCGAAGGACGTGAAGCCTTCTGAGCGCGGCGAGCTGGAGATCACCACCCTGAACCAGATGTATCTGGAGCAAGGTGACCTGCATGTTGAACTGCTGGGGCGCGGTTTTGCCTGGCTGGACACGGGCACCCACGATAGCCTGATGGACGCATCACAGTTTATTCACACCATTGAGAAGCGCCAGGGGATGAAGGTCGCCTGCCTGGAAGAGATTGGTTACCGCAATCAGTGGCTGTCGGCGGAAGGGGTGGCGGCTCAGGCCGAACGCCTGAAGAAAACCGAGTACGGTGCTTATCTGAAGCGCCTGCTGAACGAGCGTTAATGCTTTCTCCGTCAACGACAGGATACAGAGAATGAAGATTTTACTGATTGGCAAGAATGGCCAGGTGGGCTGGGAGCTCCAGCGTTCACTGTCCACCCTCGGCGACGTGGTCGCGGTGGACTACTTTGATAAAGAGCTGTGCGGCGATCTGACGAATCTGGAAGGCATCGCGCAGACCGTGCGTACCGTCCGCCCGGACGTGGTGGTGAATGCCGCCGCGCACACGGCAGTGGACAAGGCCGAAAGCGAGCGGGAGCTCTCCGACCTGCTGAACGACAAAGGGGTGGCGGTGCTGGCGGCAGAGTCGGCGAAGCTGGGTGCCCTGATGGTGCATTATTCCACGGACTATGTGTTCGACGGCGCCGGCAGCCATTATCGCCGGGAAGATGAAGCGACCGGCCCGCTGAACGTCTACGGTGAAACCAAACGCGCCGGTGAACTGGCGCTGGAGCAGGGCAACCCGCGTCATCTGATTTTCCGTACCAGCTGGGTGTATGCCACCCGCGGCGCCAACTTTGCCAAAACCATGCTCCGCCTGGCGGGTGAGAAAGAGACGCTCTCCATCATTGACGACCAGCACGGGGCGCCCACCGGCGCTGAGCTGCTGGCAGACTGCACGGCGACGGCAATCCGTGAAACGCTGCGTAATCCGGCGCTGGCCGGCACCTATCATCTGGTGGCCAGCGGCGAGACCAGCTGGTGCGACTACGCCCGCTATGTGTTTGAGGTGGCGAGGGCGCACGGTGCAGAGCTGGCGATCCAGGAAGTGAAGGGCATTCCGACGACGGCCTATCCGACGCCAGCGAAGCGTCCGCTCAACTCACGCCTGTCGAATGAAAAATTCCAGCAGGCATTTGGGGTGACTCTCCCGGACTGGCGTCAGGGTGTGGCTCGCGTGGTAACGGAAGTTCTGGGCAAATAAACGGGTAGCAAAAGATGAACATTATTAAAACAGATATTCCTGACGTGCTGATTTTTGAACCGCGCGTGTTTGGTGATGCGCGAGGTTTCTTCTTTGAGAGCTTCAGCAGCAAGGTGTTTAATGAGGCGGTGGGCCGCCAGGTGGATTTTGTTCAGGACAACCACTCCCAGTCCCAGAAAGGCGTATTGCGTGGGTTGCACTATCAGCTGGATCCGCACGCCCAGGGCAAACTGGTCCGCTGTGTGGAAGGTGAGGTATTTGACGTGGCGGTGGATATCCGTCGTTCATCGGCAACCTTTGGCAAATGGGTAGGAGCAGTGCTCAGCGCAGAGAATAAACGTCAGCTGTGGATCCCGGAAGGGTTCGCCCACGGGTTTATGGCGCTGAGCGACACGGTGCAGTTTGTCTACAAGGCGACGAACTACTACGCGCCGCAGTCAGAACGGAGCATCATCTGGAACGATCCGGAGATCGGGATTGACTGGCCGGCGCTGAGCGATTGCGCGCTCTCGCTGTCGGAGAAAGATCTGCAGGCACATACTCTTGCCACTGCAGAAGTATATAAATAATTAGGTTGTTTTTTTCCTAAAATGGCGGGTTCCAGATGGAACTCGTCATGTTTCTTCGTTAACAAACCGGGTCAACCGACCGACTTGACTTACCTTCCTTCTCAGCGTAAAACCGCCAACAGCATTATTTAAATTCGTGGCTATCCGCCATTACCCAGTTAACTGATTAAAGTGTAATCGAATGAAAATTACTATTTCCGGTACAGGTTATGTTGGTTTATCGAACGGTGTCCTGATTGCGCAAAACCACGAAGTGGTTGCTCTGGATATCGTACAGGCCAAAGTGGATATGCTTAACCAGAAGATCTCTCCGATTGTGGATAAAGAGATTCAGGAATATCTGGCAGAAAAACCGTTAAATTTCCGTGCCACCACGGACAAGCACGACGCCTATCGTAATGCCGACTACGTGATCATTGCGACGCCGACCGATTACGATCCCAAAACCAACTACTTCAACACCTCTACAGTGGAAGCGGTTATTCGCGATGTCACAGAGATCAACCCGAATGCGGTGATGATCATTAAATCGACCATCCCGGTGGGGTTCACCCGCGACATCAAAGAACGTTTGGGGATTGATAATGTTATTTTCTCTCCTGAGTTCCTGCGTGAAGGCCGTGCGCTGTATGACAACCTGCACCCATCGCGCATTGTCATTGGTGAGCGCTCTGCGCGTGCCGAACGTTTCGCAGACCTGCTGAAAGAAGGCGCGATCAAGCAGGATATCCCGACTCTGTTTACCGACTCCACTGAAGCGGAAGCGATCAAACTGTTCGCGAACACCTACCTGGCGCTGCGCGTTGCCTATTTCAACGAGCTCGACAGCTATGCTGAAAGCCAGGGGCTGAACAGCAAGCAGATTATCGAAGGGGTATGCCTGGATCCGCGTATCGGCAACCACTATAACAACCCGTCCTTTGGCTATGGCGGCTACTGCCTGCCGAAAGATACCAAGCAGCTGCTGGCGAACTACGAATCGGTCCCGAACAATATCATCGCGGCTATCGTGGATGCTAACCGTACCCGTAAAGACTTTATCGCGGATTCTATTCTCGCCCGTAAGCCGAAAGTGGTGGGTGTGTATCGCCTGATCATGAAGAGTGGTTCGGACAACTTCCGTGCCTCTTCTATTCAGGGCATTATGAAGCGCATCAAGGCGAAAGGTATTCCGGTTATTATCTATGAACCGGTGATGCAGGAAGATGAGTTCTTCAACTCCCGCGTCGTGCGCGATCTGGATGCCTTCAAACAAGAAGCGGATGTGATCATCTCTAACCGTATGGCGGAAGAGCTGGCGGATGTGGCGGACAAGGTATACACCCGCGATCTGTTTGGTAACGATTAATTCTGCCTGTCTGAGACTGGCGGTTCCCTGCCGCCAGTGTTCTTCTTTATCTCCCCGTTATATCCCTCACTCCGCGTATTTCTCGCACATTCAGATTAGCCTCAATAAATTGTGATGGACATTACGATCCTGCTCAAAAGCCGTTGCGGGTTGAAAACAGGTCCGATAAGTTAAACTTACCTTGTGAAGAGCTACCGTCACTGTGATGTAGATGCCGGAGATAAGCGCCGGGAGGTAAAACAAAGCCTGCAACGCAGGCTTTTGTTATTTATGCCCTATGGAAATATGATGAACAGGGCGCGATTAACACTATTTTTTCTTGCCTTAATGCCACGCCAAAAAGCAGAATGAACGCTCATTCTGTAATATCATTTTTTTATCTCTTAATGTTATCTTAATCTGATTGCAATACAGAGCGGTCCTTACCACTTGCGTTTATTAAACGTCAGTTTCGTTTTCTTTCTGTCTTTTAAATAAGAAATCAAGAAATAAACGGAAACAGCAAGTAGTATGGCAGCCACCACTAAGAAAAATAGGTTTTCCATAATATCTACCACAGAGCGTATGTTGATTGAATTATTAGTTTGATAAGCAATGCACCAGTTTTGTTCTGTTGCATGGCTTGCTCTAACATATCCTGGATTTAGGAAAATTCCTACAGAGAGTAATGTTTTTGCTCAATCAGCATATAATGCTGTTTCCACTCACCAAATTGGGATGGATGACAGAAAAGTTTGAGTGCCTGGCGCGCGGATATTTGCTTTTTTGAAAAAGGCTGGATGAAACTGGTTTCAGGCAGGCGAGAAAAAAGGCAAAAATACCGTCTATAGCACAAAACATTATATATAAAACAATGAATGTGCATTCAGTCGACATATAGTCAGGATAACGGAGGTTCCATAGAAGAGATTGCCGCAACCTGACGATTGCGGCAGGGCAGGGGATTAGATCTGATAGTAATCCTTATACCACTCGACGAAGTTCTTCACGCCTTCCTTCACTGACGTCTGCGGCTTGAAACCCACCAGGTCATATAGCGGTTGGGTGTCTGCGCTGGTGTCCAGCACATCGCCCGGCTGGATCGGCATCATATTCTTCTTCGCTTCCATCCCCAGCGCCTCTTCCAGGGCGGTAATGTAGTCCATCAGTTCCACTGGCGAGCTGTTGCCAATGTTATAGACCCGATATGGCGCGGAACTGGTGGCCGGGGAACCGCTCTCAACGGTCCAGTCGGCATTAGCCTGCGGGATCACATCCTGAACGCGCACCACCGCCTCGACGATGTCGTCGATATAGGTAAAGTCGCGCTTCATTTTGCCGTAGTTGTAGACGTCAATACTTTTCCCTTCCAGCATCGCTTTCGTGAACTTGAACAGCGCCATATCCGGGCGGCCCCAGGGACCATAGACCGTAAAGAAGCGCAGCCCGGTGGTGGGGATGCTGTACAGATGGGAATAGGTATGCGCCATCAGCTCATTGGCTTTCTTGGTAGCGGCATACAGGGAGACCGGATGATCGACGGAATCTTCGGTGGAGAACGGCATTTTACGGTTGAGGCCGTAAACCGAGCTGGAGGAGGCGTACACCAGGTGTTTCACTTTGGTATGGCGGCAGCCTTCCAGAATGTTCAGATAACCCATCAGGTTAGCGTCCGCATAGGCATACGGATTTTCCAGCGAGTAACGCACACCGGCCTGAGCCGCCAGGTGGATCACGCGATCAAATTGCTCTACGGCGAACAGCTTTGCCATACCTTCCCGGTCGGCCAGATCCAGCTGCTGGAAATGGAATGCCGGAGATGCCAGGCGATCCAGACGGGCCTGCTTCAGGCTGACGTCATAATAGTCGTTCATGTTGTCGATCCCGACAACATCATGCCCTTCATTCAGCAGGCGCTGCGCGATATGAAAGCCGATAAAACCTGCGGCACCAGTGACCAAAAACTTCATATTTTTCCTCCGGGGTGTGGATATCCCGTTCTACATAAGTGCCGATTTTACACTGGCTTGCGGTTGGGATCACTTGCTTTGCCGCGTCATCTCCGCCAGACGTGAGGTGAAGGACGTTTTTTCTGGCAAAATAACCGTGGCAAAAGGTGATAAATAACAACGTTTCTCATTTGACTGTTAGCATCCGAATAATAACCTTGTGACTTGTCAGCGGTTTAGCGATTTGTGGCTAAACACAAAGGCAACAAATACCCATTGAGCCCGGCATAAGTTTGTTTAAAGTTATATTTTTTGTGCCCGGTTTATTTATCAAACGGGCTAAAAGCGCGCAATGATGGCTTTCTTTTCTTCATGGATATCAAGAAATTGCTCTTTTTTTGCTTGTTTAATGAATGTTTATGATGTGTGTCATTTGAGTAATCCATTAATCAGTAGGCTTTTTTATTTTTATTCCCGCCGACCAGCGCTATAATCTACGCACGATTTTCTTTGTGGAATGTGCAGTGTAGAGGCATGAGTCGTTTATCCCACCTATCGGAACATAGCGCCGTTGTTGTGTGCGCAGGGCCATCAAGCCTGAATGTGCGTGGTCTCCCTGGCGGCGAAGGCGATGTCTCTTCTTATCTTTCCCCACGTCGTAAACGCTCCTTTCTGACGGTTGCCAGCATCGGCTGGGCGCCCGTTGCGCTTTTTTCGGTGGCGGTAAGGGCATGTGTTTTGCCCTGCGTAAATGAGAAAGTCCTGATGGTTAACCCGGCGGCAAATGCGGAAAGTGTGGTGCGTTTGGCGGCCAGGTGAGGGAAGATGCATGTTAAAAGCAGAGATATGCCTGAAGGTATATCTCTGCTTTTAGGTTTTCAGGACACGCGTTCCGCCAGGCTGTCATTGTAGCCGCTGACTGAACGATCTGCCGACAGCCTGAAGCGAAAGAGGGTGGCGCTTAGCCTGGAGCACGGGAGCAGTACGCATTTTGGTTGCGACAGCCAATGGCGGTAGCGTGCCTCAAAAAGGCCACGCCACCTGACGGTCGATTGATTGATAGTAAAATAAAGCAATTATTTATTTAAGGATTTCATTATGTTACTTCCTGTAATTATGGCTGGCGGTACCGGCAGTCGTCTCTGGCCGATGTCTCGCGAGCTTTACCCGAAACAGTTCCTCCGCCTGTTCGGGCAGAACTCCATGCTGCAGGAAACCATCACCCGACTCTCGGGCCTTGAAATCCATGAACCGATGGTCATCTGTAACGAAGAGCACCGCTTCCTGGTGGCCGAACAGCTGCGCCAGCTCAACAAGCTGTCCAACAACATTATTCTTGAGCCGGTCGGGCGCAACACCGCCCCGGCCATCGCCCTGGCGGCTCTTCAGGCCACCCGCCACGGCGACGACCCGCTGATGCTGGTCCTCGCCGCCGACCATATCATCAATAACCAGCCGGTCTTCCACGACGCCATCCGCGTCGCCGAGCAGTATGCCGATGAAGGCCATCTGGTCACCTTCGGTATCGTGCCGAACGCCCCGGAAACCGGCTACGGCTACATCCAGCGCGGCGTGGCGCTCACCGACAGCGCCCACACCCCGTACCAGGTGGCCCGCTTCGTGGAGAAGCCGGACCGCGAGCGCGCCGAGGCCTACCTCGCCTCCGGGGAGTACTACTGGAACAGCGGCATGTTTATGTTCCGCGCCAAAAAATACCTCTCCGAGCTGGCCAAATTCCGCCCGGATATCCTCGAAGCCTGCCAGGCCGCGGTCAATGCCGCCGACAACGGCAGCGACTTCATCAGCATTCCGCATGACATTTTCTGCGAGTGCCCGGACGAGTCCGTCGACTACGCGGTGATGGAGAAAACCGCCGACGCGGTGGTGGTCGGTCTCGATGCCGACTGGAGCGACGTCGGCTCCTGGTCCGCCCTGTGGGAGGTCAGCCCGAAAGACGAGCAGGGCAACGTCCTCAGCGGTGACGCGTGGGTGCACAACAGCGAAAACTGCTACATCAACAGCGACGAGAAGCTGGTGGCGGCCATCGGCGTGGAGAACCTGGTGATTGTCAGCACCAAGGACGCCGTGCTGGTGATGAACCGCGAGCGTTCCCAGGACGTGAAGAAGGCGGTCGAGTTCCTCAAGCAGAACCAGCGCAGCGAGTACAAGCGCCACCGCGAGATTTACCGTCCCTGGGGCCGCTGCGACGTGGTGGTCCAGACCCCGCGCTTCAACGTCAACCGCATCACCGTGAAACCGGGCGGCGCCTTCTCGATGCAGATGCACCACCACCGCGCCGAGCACTGGGTCATTCTCGCCGGCACCGGCCAGGTGACGGTCAACGGCAAGCAGTTCCTGCTGACCGAGAACCAGTCCACCTTTATTCCGATTGGCGCCGAGCACAGCCTGGAAAACCCGGGCCGTATTCCGCTGGAAGTGCTGGAGATCCAGTCGGGGTCGTACCTCGGCGAGGACGACATTATTCGTATTAAAGACCAGTATGGTCGTTGCTAATTTTTTCGGGACAAAACGCAGAATGACACAGTTAACATGCTTTAAGGCTTATGACATCCGTGGTGAACTGGGCGAGGAACTGAACGAGGACATCGCCTACCGTATCGGCCGCGCCTACGGCGAATTTCTGAAACCCGGGAAGATAGTGGTGGGGGGCGATGTGCGCCTCACCAGCGAGTCGCTGAAGCTGGCGCTGGCCCGCGGGCTGATGGACGCCGGCACCGACGTGCTGGATATCGGCCTGAGCGGCACGGAAGAGATTTACTTCGCCACTTTCCACCTCGGGGTGGACGGCGGCATCGAGGTGACGGCGAGCCATAACCCGATGAACTACAACGGCATGAAGCTGGTGCGCGAGAACGCGAAGCCCATCAGCGGCGACACCGGCCTGCGGGATATCCAGCGCCTGGCGGAGGAGAACCAGTTCCCGCCGGTGGACCCGGCGCGTCGCGGGACCCTGCGCCAGATTTCGGTGCTGAAGGAGTACGTCGACCACCTGATGGGCTACGTGGACCTGGCGAACTTCACCCGTCCGCTGAAGCTGGTGGTGAACTCCGGCAACGGGGCGGCGGGGCATGTGATTGATGAGGTGGAGAAACGCTTCGCGGCGGCCGGGGCGCCGGTGACCTTTATCAAGGTGCATCACCAGCCGGACGGCCATTTCCCGAACGGTATCCCGAACCCGCTGCTGCCGGAGTGCCGCCAGGACACCGCCGACGCGGTGCGTGCGCATCAGGCGGACATGGGTATCGCCTTTGACGGCGACTTCGACCGCTGCTTCCTGTTCGATGACGAGGCGTCGTTTATCGAGGGGTACTACATTGTCGGCCTGCTGGCGGAAGCGTTCCTGCAGAAGCAGCCGGGGGCGAAAATCATTCACGACCCGCGTCTGACGTGGAACACGGTGGACATCGTGACCCGCAGCGGCGGCCAGCCGGTGATGTCGAAGACGGGGCATGCGTTCATCAAGGAGCGGATGCGCCAGGAAGACGCTATCTACGGCGGGGAGATGAGTGCGCACCATTACTTCCGCGACTTCGCCTACTGCGACAGCGGGATGATCCCGTGGCTGCTGGTGGCGGAGCTGCTGTGCCTGAAGAACAGTTCGCTGAAATCGCTGGTGGCGGACCGCCAGGCGGCGTTCCCGGCGTCGGGGGAGATCAACCGCAAGCTGGGGAATGCGGCGGAGGCGATAGCGCGCATCCGGGCGCAGTATGAGCCGGCGGCCGCACACATCGACACAACGGACGGTATCAGTATTGAATACCCTGAGTGGCGCTTTAACCTGCGCACGTCCAATACCGAGCCGGTGGTGCGTCTGAACGTGGAGTCCAGAGCGGATACGGCGTTAATGAATGAGAAAACCGCCGAGCTGCTCAACCTGTTAAAAGAGGAATCGCTTTGAGTCCTATGTTTTCAGCGATCTATCGCTACCGTGGCTTTATTATTGACAGCGTTAAACGGGACTTTCAGTCCCGTTACCAGACCAGTTTTTTAGGCGCGGCATGGCTGATCTTACAGCCGATCGCCATGATTTCCGTCTATACATTAATTTTTTCAGAGTTAATGCGTGCCCGCCTGGCGGGCATGGATGGTCCTTTTGCCTACAGTATCTACCTCTGTTCCGGGGTATTAACCTGGGGGTTGTTTACGGAAACGCTCGGCAATCTGGTCAACGTTTTTCTGACCAATGCCAATATCCTCAAGAAACTGAGCTTTCCGCGGATCTGTTTACCGATCATTGTCACCGCCTCGGCGTTCATTAACTTCCTGATCATTTTTGGTCTGTTTGTACTGTTTCTGATCGTCACGGGCAATTTCCCGGGCATGATTTTCTTTGAAATCATTCCGGTGCTGATCGTCCAGATGCTGTTTACTCTTGGCCTAGGGATTATCCTCGGGGTGCTGAACGTTTTTGTCCGCGACGTCGGGCAGTTCGTCAATATCCTGCTGCAGTTTTGGTTCTGGTTTACGCCGATTGTTTATGTATCCAAAACGCTGCCGGAATGGGTATCAGGTCTGCTGGCGTATAACCCGATGGCGACCATTATCGGTTCCTACCAGAACGTGATGCTCTATCACCAGAGCCCTAACTGGATGGCGCTGCTTCCGGTCACAGTGGTGTCGGTCATTCTGTTTTTATTTGCCTGGCGTTTATTTAAAAAACATGCCGCTGATATTGTGGACGAGATTTAATCATGAGTATCAAAGTTCAGCACGTCGGCAAGGCGTATAAATATTATCCATCTAAATGGAACCGGGTCATTGAGAAACTACTGCCGGGCGATAAGCCGCGGCACAGCAAGAAATGGGTATTGAAAGATATCAATTTCAGCATTGAACCCGGTGAAGCGGTCGGCATTGTTGGGGTGAACGGCGCAGGTAAAAGTACGTTACTGAAGCTGCTGACCGGCACCACTCAGCCTACCAAAGGCAGCATTGAAATCCAGGGGCGCGTCGCCGCGCTGCTGGAGCTGGGCATGGGCTTCCATCCTGACTTTACCGGCCGGCAGAACGTGTATATGTCCGGGCTGATGATGGGCCTGGGCCGGGAAGAGATCGAGCGCTTAATGCCGGAGATCGAAGCCTTCGCCGATATCGGCGACTACATTGAAGAGCCCGTACGCATCTATTCCAGCGGTATGCAAATGCGCCTGGCGTTCGCTGTCGCCACGGCCTCCCGGCCGGATATTCTGATCGTCGATGAAGCGCTCTCCGTGGGTGACTCCCGTTTTCAGGCGAAATGCTATGCTCGCATCGCGGACTTCAAAAAGCAGGGGACCACGCTGCTGCTGGTTTCCCACAGCGCCGGGGATATCGTCAAGCACTGCGACCGCGCCATTTTCCTCAAAAATGGTGACATCTGCATGGACGGCACCGCCCGCGACGTGACCAACCGTTACCTGGATGAGCTGTTTGGCAAACCCGATAAAGACAGCGCGACAAAAAGCGCAACGGCTATCTCGTCAGCCAGTGGCGAAAGCCAGATGTCTCTCGATGAGATTGAAGATGTGTACCACACGCGCCCAGGCTATCGTCCGGAAGAATATCGCTGGGGGCAGGGTGGCGCGAAAATCATCGATTATCATATCCAGAGCGCCGGGGTTGATTTTCCCCCCTCACTGACGGGCAATCAGCAGACCGATTTTCTGATGAAGGTCGTGTTTGAATACGATTTTGATTGCGTGGTGCCAGGCATCCTGATTAAGACCCTCGATGGCTTATTCCTCTACGGAACCAACTCTTTCCTCGCCTCTGAAGGGCGGGAAAATATTTCGGTTTCCCGCGGCGATGTTCGGGTCTTTAAATTTAGCCTTCCGGTTGATTTAAATAGTGGCGATTACCTGCTGTCATTTGGTATCTCTGCCGGCAACCCACAGACGGATATGACGCCGCTGGACAGACGTTACGACTCCATTATTTTACATGTGACCAAGAGCATGGATTTCTGGGGTGTCATCGATCTTAAGTCGTCCTTTACTAGCTACCAATGACGTTGAGAAAAACGATTCCATGACTAAAGACCTAAACACGCTGGTTAGCGAATTACCTGAGATTTATCAAACTATTTTTGGCCATCCCGAATGGGATGGCGACGCCGCTCGTGATTGTAATCAACGCCTCGATTTGATTACCGAACAGTACGATAACTTATCCCGTGCGCTGGGGCGCCCGCTTAACGTTCTCGATCTGGGCTGCGCGCAGGGCTTTTTTAGCCTGAGTCTGGCAAGCAAAGGCGCGACTATCGTTGGTATCGATTTCCAGCAGGAAAATATTAACGTGTGCCGCGCGCTGGCCGAAGAGAACCCCGATTTTGCCGCCGAGTTCCGGGTAGGCAGAATTGAAGAGGTGATCGCCGCGCTGGAAGAGGGCGAGTTTGATCTGGCCATTGGCTTAAGCGTGTTTCACCATATTGTTCACCTTCATGGTATCGATGAAGTTAAACGTCTGCTCTCGCGCCTGGCCGATGTCACCCAGGCGGTGATCCTTGAGCTGGCGGTGAAAGAAGAACCGCTTTACTGGGGCGTTTCTCAGCCAGACGACCCGCGCGAACTGATTGAGCAGTGCGCGTTTTATCGCCTGATCGGTGAGTTTGACACCCATTTATCCCCCGTACCGCGCCCGATGTACCTGGTCAGCAACCACCGGGTGCTGATCAACGATTTTAATCAGCCGTTCCAGCACTGGCAGAATCAGCCCTATGCCGGGGCCGGCCTGGCGCATAAGCGCAGCCGTCGCTACTTCTTTGGCGAAGATTATGTATGCAAGTTTTTCTATTACGACATGCCCCACGGCATCCTGACGGCGGAAGAGAGCCAGCGTAATAAACATGAACTGCATAATGAAATAAAGTTCCTGACGCAACCGCCAGCGGGCTTTGACGCGCCGGCAGTACTGGCCCACGGCGAAAATGCTCAGTCTGGCTGGCTGGTGATGGAAAAACTCCCGGGTCGTTTGCTGAGCGATATGCTGGCAGCCGGGGAGGAGATCGATCGTGAAAAAATCCTCGGTAGCTTGCTTCGTTCCTTAGCGGCGCTGGAGAAACAAGGGTTCTGGCATGACGATGTACGCCCGTGGAACGTGATGGTCGATGCCCGACAGCATGCCCGCTTAATCGACTTCGGCTCTATCGTTACCACGCCGCAGGACTGCAGCTGGCCGACGAACCTTGTCCAGTCGTTCTTCGTGTTTGTGAATGAGCTGTTTGCCGAAAACAAAAGCTGGAACGGTTTCTGGCGCTCGGCGCCTGTTCATCCGTTTAATCTGCCTCAGCCGTGGTCTAACTGGCTGTATGCGGTCTGGCAGGAGCCGGTTGAACGCTGGAACTTTGCCCTGCTGTTGGCGCTGTTCGAGAAGAAAGCGAAGCTGCCGTCAGCTGAACAGCAGCGCGGGGCGACGGAACAGTGGATCATCGCTCAGGAGACGGTGCTGCTGGAGCTCCAGTCCCGGGTGCGAAATGAAAGCGCCGGCTCGGAGGCGTTGCGCGGCCAAATCCATACCCTGAAACAGCAGATGGCTCAGCTGCAGGCCGCTCAGGATGCGTTAGTCGAGAAAGCTCAACAACCTGTGGAAGTCAGCCATGAACTCGCCTGGCTTGGTGAGAATATGGAGCAGCTGGCGGCGCTGTTGCAGTCGGCACAAGCGCACGCCCAGGCTGACGTTCAGCCCGAGTTGCCACCTGAAACCGCTGAGCTACTGCAGCGACTGGAAGCCGCTAACCGGGAGATCCACCATTTAAGCAACGAAAACCAACAGCTTCGCCAGGAAATTGAAAAAATCCATCGCAGCCGTTCCTGGAGAATGACCAAGGGTTATCGTTATCTGGGCCTGCAGATCCATTTGCTGAGGCAGTATGGTTTCGTGCAGCGGTGTAAACATTTTATTAAGCGCGTCCTGCGGTTTGTTTTCTCATTTATGAGAAAACATCCGCAGGTAAAACATACCGCGGTAAATGGTTTACATAAGCTGGGGCTTTATCAGCCGGCCTATCGTTTGTATCGTCGTATGAATCCACTGCCGCACAGCCAGTATCAGGCTGATGCGCAGATTTTAACGCAGACTGAACTGCAAGTGATGCATCCGGAGCTTTTACCTCCGGAGGTTTATGAAATTTATCTCAAACTAACGAAAAATAAATAAGGAGATTAACTTGCATATTTTGATTGATGTCCAGGGTTACCAGTCGGAAAGTAAAGTCCGCGGTATTGGTCGCAGTACCCTGGCCATGAGCCGCGCCATTATTGAAAATGCCGGTGAGCATCGCGTCAGTATTTTGATCAATGGTATGTATCCCATTGATAATATTAATGATGTTAAAATGGCCTATCGGGACCTGCTGACGGATGAAGATATGTTCATCTTCTCAGCCGTCGCGCCAACAGCCTATCGTCATATTGAAAACCATGGCCGCAGTAAAGCGGCCCAGGCGGCCCGCGATATCGCTATCGCCAATATCGCGCCTGATATCGTCTATGTTATTAGCTTCTTCGAGGGGCATAGCGATAGTTATACCGTGTCTATTCCGGCGGATAATGTGCCCTGGAAAACGGTGTGCGTATGCCACGATCTGATCCCGCTGTTAAATAAAGAGCGTTATCTCGGCGATCCGAATTTCCGTGAGTTTTATATGAATAAGCTGGCGGAATTTGAGCGGGCAGACGCGATCTTCGCCATTTCGCAGTCGGCAGCTCAGGAAGTGATCGAATATACCGACATCGCCAGCGATCGGGTACTGAACATCTCCTCGGCGGTGGGCGAAGAGTTTGCGGTGATCGATTATTCCGCTGAGCGTATTCAGTCTTTAAAAGACAAGTACAGCCTGCCGGATGAGTTTATCTTGTCGCTGGCGATGATCGAGCCGCGGAAAAATATTGAAGCGCTTATTCACGCCTACAGCTTGCTGCCTGCCGAGCTGCAGCAGCGCTATCCGATGGTGCTGGCGTATAAAGTGCAGCCAGAACAACTGGAGCGGATCCTGCGTCTGGCGGAAAGCTATGGTTTGTCACGCAGCCAGCTTATCTTTACTGGGTTCCTGACCGACGACGATCTGATTGCCCTGTACAACCTGTGCAAACTGTTTGTGTTCCCGTCGCTGCATGAAGGTTTCGGCCTGCCGCCGCTGGAAGCGATGCGCTGCGGGGCGGCGACCTTAGGTTCAAACATTACCAGCCTGCCGGAAGTCATTGGCTGGGAAGATGCCATGTTCAATCCGCATGATGTGCAGGACATTCGCCGGGTCATGGAGAAGGCGCTGACCGATGAGGCGTTTTATCGTGAGCTGAAGGCGCATGCTCTCGCGCAGTCGGCCAAATTCTCGTGGGCCAATACCGCCCATCTGGCGATCGAGGGTTTCACTCGTCTGCTGCAGTCGTCCCAAGAGACGGATGCCGGGCAGGCGGAAAGCGTGACCGCCTCCCGCCTTCAGATGATGCAGAAAATCGATGCGCTGAGCGAAGTCGACCGTCTTGGTCTGGCATGGGCGGTTGCGCGCAATAGCTTTAAGCGCCATACCCGCAAGCTGCTGGTGGACATTTCGGTTCTGGCGCAGCATGACGCGAAGACCGGGATCCAGCGCGTCTCGCGCAGTATCCTCAGCGAATTACTGAAATCTGGCGTGCCGGGTTACGAGGTTTCCGCCGTCTACTACACCCCTGGCGAGTGTTATCGCTACGCCAACCAATATCTGTCCAGTCATTTCCCGGGCGAATTTGGTGCTGACGAACCGGTGCTGTTCAGCAAAGACGATGTGCTTATCGCCACCGATCTGACCGCGCATCTCTTCCCGGAGCTGGTGACGCAAATTGACAGCATGCGCGCCGCCGGGGCGTTCGCCTGCTTCGTGGTGCATGATATTCTGCCATTACGCCGTCCGGAGTGGAGTATCGAAGGCATTCAGCGTGATTTCCCGATCTGGCTGTCCTGCCTCGCAGAGCACGCCGACCGGCTGATCTGCGTCTCTGCCAGCGTCGCCGAGGATGTGAAAGCGTGGATTGCGGAAAATCGCCATTGGGTGAAACCGAACCCGCTGCTGACTGTCAGCAACTTCCATCTGGGAGCCGACCTCGATGCCAGCGTACCGTCCACTGGCATGCCGGAAAATGCACAGGCGCTGTTAGCAGCGATGGCTGCAGCCCCGTCATTTATCATGGTGGGTACCATGGAGCCGCGCAAAGGCCATGCCCAGACGCTGGCCGCCTTCGAGGAACTGTGGCGCGAGGGCAAAGACTACAACTTGTTTATCGTCGGCAAACAGGGCTGGAACGTTGACAGCTTGTGCGAAAAATTACGCCATCATCCGCAGCTGAACAAAAAGCTGTTCTGGCTGCAGAATATCAGCGACGAGTTTTTGGCCGAGCTATACGCTCGTTCACGCGCGCTGATCTTTGCCTCGCAGGGAGAAGGCTTTGGCCTGCCGTTGATTGAAGCGGCGCAGAAAAAGCTGCCGGTGATTATTCGCGACATTCCGGTGTTTAAAGAGATTGCTCAGGAACATGCCTGGTATTTCTCCGGTGAAGCGCCGTCCGATATCGCGAAGGCGGTAGAAGAGTGGTTAGCCCTGTACGAGCAAAACGCGCATCCTCGTTCCGAAAATATCAACTGGTTAACCTGGAAACAGAGCGCGGAATTTCTCCTGAAAAACCTGCCGATTATCGCGCCAGCCGCGAAGCAATAATCGCTATCAACAGGGCTACTCCGGTGGCCCTTGTGATGAGTTCGTTATGAAAATTATTTTTGCTACTGAGCCAATTAAATACCCATTAACGGGCATCGGTCGGTATTCCCTGGAGCTGGTTAAGCGGCTGGCGGTTGCCCGTGAAATCGAAGAGCTGAAGCTGTTTCACGGCGCGTCGTTTATCGATCAGATCCCCCAGGTGGAGAATAAAAGCGATACCAAAGCCAGCAATCATGGTCGTCTGTCGGCGTTTCTGCGTCGCCAGCCGCTGCTGATTGAGGCGTATCGCCTGCTGCATCCGCGGCGCCAGGCGTGGGCATTGCGCGATTACAAAGACTACATTTACCATGGTCCCAATTTCTATCTGCCGCATCGCCTGGAACGCGCCGTGACCACGTTTCATGACATCTCCATTTTTACCTGCCCGGAATATCATCCAAAAGATCGGGTTCGCTATATGGAGAAGTCCCTGCACGAGAGCCTGGATTCGGCGAAGCTGATCCTGACCGTCTCCGACTTCTCGCGCAGTGAAATCATCCGCCTGTTCAACTATCCGGCGGATCGGATCGTCACCACCAAGCTGGCCTGCAGCAGCGACTATATTCCGCGCAGCCCGGCGGAGTGCCTGCCGGTCCTGCAGAAATATCAGCTGGCGTGGCAGGGGTATGCGTTATATATCGGCACCATGGAGCCGCGTAAAAATATCCGCGGTCTGCTGCAGGCCTATCAGCTGCTGCCGATGGAGACCCGCATGCGCTACCCGCTGATCCTCAGCGGTTATCGCGGATGGGAAGACGATGTGCTGTGGCAGTTAGTCGAGCGCGGTACGCGTGAAGGGTGGATCCGTTACCTGGGCTATGTCCCGGATGAAGACCTGCCTTATCTGTACGCGGCGGCCAGAACCTTTGTTTATCCCTCCTTCTATGAGGGATTCGGTTTACCTATTCTTGAAGCGATGTCTTGCGGTGTGCCGGTAGTATGTTCCAATGTCACTTCTTTGCCTGAGGTGGTTGGCGATGCCGGCCTCGTTGCCGATCCTAATGATGTAGACGCGATTAGCGCGCATATTTTGCAGAGCCTGCAGGATGATAGCTGGCGGGAAGTCGCCACCGCGCGCGGTCTTGCCCAGGCGAAACAGTTTTCGTGGGAGAACTGTACGACCCAGACCATTAACGCCTATAAATTACTCTAAGGGTGTCAGTTGAGAGTTCTACACGTCTATAAGACCTACTATCCCGATACCTACGGCGGTATTGAGCAGGTCATTTATCAGCTAAGTCAGGGCTGCGCCCGCCGGGGAATCGCAGCCGATGTTTTTACTTTTAGCCCGGACAAAGAGACAGGTCCTGTCGCCTACGAAGACCATCGGGTCATTTATAATAAGCAGCTTTTTGAAATTGCCTCCACGCCGTTTTCGTTGAAAGCGTTAAAGCGTTTTAAGCAGATTAAAGATGATTACGACATCATCAACTACCATTTTCCGTTTCCTTTCATGGATATGTTGCATCTCTCGGCGCGGCCTGACGCCAGAACGGTGGTGACCTATCACTCGGATATTGTGAAACAAAAACGGTTAATGAAGTTGTACCAGCCGCTGCAGGAGCGATTCCTCGCCAGCGTAGACTGCATCGTCGCCTCGTCGCCAAACTATGTGGCCTCCAGCCAGACCCTGAAAAAATATCAGGATAAAACCGTGGTGATCCCGTTTGGTCTGGAGCAGCATGACGTGCAACACGATCCACAGCGGGTGGCGCACTGGCGGGAAACCGTCGGCGATAACTTCTTCCTCTTCGTCGGCGCTTTCCGCTACTACAAAGGGCTGCACATTCTGCTGGATGCCGCCGAACGTAGCAGGCTGCCGGTGGTGATCGTCGGGGGCGGGCCGCTGGAGGCGGAAGTGCGTCGTGAGGCGCAGCAACGCGGGCTGAGCAATGTGGTGTTTACCGGCATGCTCAACGACGAAGATAAATACATTCTCTTCCAGCTCTGCCGGGGCGTGGTCTTCCCCTCGCATCTACGTTCCGAAGCGTTTGGCATTACATTACTGGAAGGCGCGCGCTTCGCCAGGCCGCTGATCTCCTGCGAGATCGGCACCGGGACCTCGTTCATTAACCAGGACAAAGTGAATGGCTGTGTGATCCCGCCGAATGACAGTCAGGCGCTGGTGGAGGCGATGAATGAGCTCTGGCATAACGATGAAACCGCCAGCCGCTATGGCGAAAACTCGCGTCGTCGTTTTGAAGAGATGTTTACTGCCGACCATATGATTGACGCTTACGTCAATCTCTACACTACGCTGCTGGAAAGCAAATCCTGAGGTCAGCTACCCCCGCCGGCCTGGCGTGGGAAAACCGATCCCGGTGGCGCCCCCCCCCCGCCGTTGCGGCGGGGGTTAACGCGTTAGTGACGACTCTTCAGATTATCAATCACTTCCCCGAGATCCAGCCCCTGGTCCTGCAGCAGCACCAGCAGGTGGTACATCAAATCCGACGCCTCATTCTTCAGCTCGAAGCGGTCGTTCACCGTGGCGGCCAGCGCGGTCTCCACGCCTTCTTCCCCCACTTTCTGCGCAATACGCTTGGTGCCGCTGGCGTACAGCTTCGCCGTGTAGGAGCTCTCCGGGTCGGCGTGCTTACGCTCGGCCAGCAGCTGCTCCAGCTGATAGAGGAACAGCCACTGGTGGCCGGTTTCGCCGAAGCAGCTGGTGGTGCCTTTATGGCAGGTCGGCCCGATCGGGTTCACCAGCACCAGCAGCGTATCGTTGTCACAGTCCGGCGTGATGCTCACTACGTTGAGGACATTGCCCGAGGTTTCACCCTTGGTCCACAGCCGCTGTTTGGTGCGTGAGTAAAAGGTGACCTTGCCGGTGGCTTCGGTTTTCTCCAGCGCCTCCTTGTTCATGTAGCCCAGCATCAGCACTTCGCCGGATACGGCGTGCTGCACGATGGCCGGCACCATGCCGTCCGTTTTTTCCCAGTCCAGCTGTTCAGTCAACATACCCTTATCTCCACGCCCTGTGCCGCCAGGTACGCTTTCAGTTCGCCAATATTAATAATCTGTTTGTGGAATACCGAGGCCGCCAGCGCGCCGTCAACGTTGGCGTCGCGGAAGGCTTCGAGGAAATGTTCCATGGTGCCCGCGCCGCCGGAGGCGATCAGCGGGACATGGCACACTGCGCGAACCTTCGCCAGCTGCTGCAGGTCGTAACCGTTGCGCACCCCGTCCTGGTTCATCATATTGAGGACGATCTCGCCCGCGCCGCGCTTCTGCACTTCCTCCACCCAGTCGAGGGTTTCCCACTGCGTCACCCGGGTGCGGCTCTCGTCGCCGGTATACTGGTTGACGTGATATTTGCCGGTCTCTGCATCAAACCAGGTATCAATCCCCACCACAATGCACTGCACGCCAAAGCGGTCGGCAAGGCGGGTGATCAGCGTCGGGTCGGCGAGAGCAGGGGAGTTAATCGAAATCTTATCGGCGCCGAAGGAGAGGATCTGCGCCGCGTCTTCCAGCGACTTGATCCCACCCGCCACGCAGAAAGGAATGTCGATCACTTCCGCCACGCGCGACACCCAGCTCTTGTCGACCACCCGGCCGTCGCTGGAGGCGGTGATATCATAGAACACCAGTTCGTCGGCCCCTTCGTCGGCATAGCGCTTGGCCAGCGGGACGATGTCGCCAATGATCTCGTGATTACGGAACTGCACGCCTTTCACTACCTGGCCGTCGCGAACGTCGAGGCAGGGGATTATCCGTTTTGCCAGCATTGAATGGCCTCCGTTACGTTGAATTTACCTTCCAGCAGCGCGCGACCGACAATCACGCCGCGCACTCCAGTGCCGCGCAGCGCGGCAATATCATTAAGATCGCCGATGCCGCCGGATGACTGAAACGCCACCTGCGGGTAGCGGGCGCAGACTTCCTCGTACAGCGAGACGTTAGAACCTGCCAGGGTGCCGTCACGGGAGATATCGGTGCACAGCACATGCTGCAGGCCGACCGGCAGATAACTTTCCACCAGTTCCTCCAGCGTCACACCGGAGTTTTCCTGCCAGCCGCTGACCGCCACCTGCTTGTTGCCGTCGGCGTCAATGCGCACGTCGAGCGCAAGCACCAGCCGTTCAGGGCCAAAGCGTTTAAACCAGCCTTTCACTTCCTCCGGGGACTTCACCGCGGTGGAGCCGACCACCACGCGGGCGACGCCGGCCTCAAGCAGGGCCGCGACATCCGCTTCGGTCCGCACGCCGCCGCCAACCTGTACCGGGACGTCAACGCCGGCGACCAGCGATTTCAGCAAGGGGATCTGGCGTTTCGCCGGATCCTTCGCCCCGGTCAGGTCGACCAGGTGCAGGACTTCCGCCCCCTGAGCGGCATAGGACTGCAGGCGCGGCAGCACCGCGCTGCCATAGTCGCGCTGCTGGCCGTAATCGCCCTGGTGGAGACGAACGACGGTGCCGTCGATTAAATCTAAAGCAGGAATAATCATCACATCTCCAGGAAGTTTTTCAGCAGCTGCGCCCCGGCGCTCCCGGAGCGCTCCGGGTGGAACTGCACGCCAAAGAAGTTATCTTTCTGCACCGCGGCGGTGAACGCCTCACCGTAATTGCACTGGGCGATGGTGTACGGGTTGACCGGCATGGCGTAGCTGTGCACGAAGTAGAAATACGCGCCTTCTTCAATGCCGCGGAACAGACGATCGCCTGCTTTGGCATACACCCGGTTCCAGCCCATGTGCGGCAATGGCAGACCGTGGTCGGTCATCTTCGGCACCTCTTCTTCGATAATGCCCAGCAGATCGACGCCGTTGTTCTCCTCGCTGCGCTTGCCGAGCAGCTGCATGCCCAGGCAAATCCCCAGCACCGGCTGGGTACAGGCTTTGATCAGGTCGATCAGATCGCGGTCGCGCAGCTGGTCCATCGCCGCCTGGGCGGTGCCGACGCCGGGAAGAAACAGTTTATCGGCACGCAATACCACCTCCGGATCGCGGCTGACCACCGGCTCATAGCCGTGGCGGCCAATCGCCGATTTCACCGAATTGAGGTTGGCGCACCCGGTATCAAGGATCACCACATTCATCACAGCACCCCTTTGGAAGACGGCAGGGCATCGCCCTGGACGCGGATCGCCTGGCGCAGCGTACGGCCAAAGGCTTTGAACAGGCTCTCCACGCGGTGGTGATCGTTCTTGCCCTTGGTTTTCAGGTGCAGGGTCACCGCCATGGTGTAAGAGAGCGAGCGGAAGAAGTGTTCCACCATCTCGGTGCTCAGATCGCCGACGCGCTGATAGGTGAAGTCCGCCTTATACTCCAGGTGCGGACGGCCGGAGATATCCAGCGCGCAGCGGGCGAGACACTCGTCCATCGGCAGCACGAAGCCGAAGCGGTTGATGCCGCGCTTGTCGCCAAGCGCCAGCTTCAGGGCTTCGCCGAGGGCCAGGCCGGTATCTTCCACGGTGTGATGATCGTCGATGTACAGATCGCCGCCGACGTTGATCTCCATGCGGAAGCCGCCATGGGTGGCGATTTGGTCGAGCATATGGTCAAAAAAGCCGACGCCGGTGTGGATCTTGCTGCCGCCTTCGCGGTCCAGCCACACCTTCACGTCCACCTGGGTCTCTTTGGTGATGCGCTCGACGTGGGCATAGCGGTCGCGGCGGGTCAGCTGCTCGCTGATGGTCGGCCAGTCCAGGGTCTCACGGTCATAGCGCAGGCCGGTAATCCCCATGTTATCCGCCAGCTCAAGGTCGGTGGCCCGGTCGCCAATCACATAGCTGTGGCTTTTATCCAGTACGCCGTCTTCCAGCCACGGCAACACCAGCTGCGTTTTCGGTTTGCGGCAGGCGCAGTTGTCGCCCGGGAAGTGCGGACAAATCAGCACCTCTTCGAAATTGACGCCCTGCGAGGCGAAGATCTGCATCATCAGGTTGTGCGGGCCATCAAATGCTTCCTGCGGCAGACTGTCGGTTCCCAGGCCATCCTGGTTGGTGATCATCACCAGCTTATAGCCTTCCTGCTGCAGCTTCAGCAGCGCCGGGATCACCTGCGGCTCAAACGCCAGCTTGTCGAAACGGTCCACCTGGAAATCCACCGGCGGTTCGGAAATCAGGGTGCCGTCACGGTCAATAAAGAGATACTTCTGGGTCATACATTCTCCGCAGTCAAGGCGTCAATCACGCGCTGGCTCTCAGCGCGGGTACCGATAGTGATACGCAAACAGCCGCTCAATGAAGGTTGTTTATTCTGGTCACGTAAGATAATGCCCTGATCCCACAAAGATTTAAACACTGCGCTGGAGGCGGTTATCCGCGCCAGAACGTAGTTCGCCTCGGAATCGAAGACCTGCTCCACGCAGGCGATGCCGCGCAGCTGTTCCACCAGGTAGCGGCGCTCGTCGAGGATCTGCGCCACGCGCTGGCGCATCGCCGCGATGCCTTCCGCGCTCAGCGCCTGGGCGGCGATATCGGCCACCGGCGTGGAGAGCGGATACGGAGCGATCACTTTCAGCAGCACGTTAATCACCTCGGCGTTGGCGAGGGTGAAGCCGCAGCGCAGGCCGGCAAGGGCGAAGGCTTTGGACAGCGTGCGCAGCACCACCAGGTGCGGATAGTCGCTGAGCCAGCCGGCGAGCGTCGCCTGCGGGCAGAATTCAATATAGGCTTCGTCGGCGACCACGATGGCTTTATCGCGAGTCATCTCCAGCAGGTCGCGTATCGACTGCGGATCGATGATCTGGCCGGTCGGGTTGTTCGGGCTGCAGACAAAGACCACCTTCACGCCGTCCAGCTGCGCCTCGATACCCGGCAGGTCGAGCTGCCAGTCGGCGAGGGTCGGCACGGTGCGGCATTCGACGCCGATGGTCTCGGCGCTGACGCTGTACATGCCGTAGGTGGGCGGGCAGTAGAGTAGCGCGTCTTTGCCGGGCTCACAGAAAGCGCGGATCAGCAGCTCAATCCCTTCGTCGGCGCCGCGGCTGACCAGCACCTGCTCCGGTTTGACGTCGGCGTAGCGGGCGTAGCTCTCGATGACTGTCTTCGGCTGCGGCTCCGGATAGCGGTTCATCGTTTGCGCGGTAAGCTGGAAAGCCACGGCGGTCGGGAATTCGTTGGCGTTAAGCCAGACGTCGCCTTTGCCGCCCAGACGGCGAGCGGATTGATACGGGGTCAGCGCACGGACGTTGGCGCGGGCTAAATCTTCAATGCTCATGCTTGCTCCTTCAGGGCGGCAACGCGCAGCGTTACGGCGTTTTTGTGGGCGTCAAGGCGCTCGGCGGCGGCCAGGATCTCAATCGTTGAGGCGAGGGCGGCGAAGCCGTCGCGCGTCAGCTCCTGCACGGTCATCCGCTTCTGGAAGTCGGCCAGGCCGAGGCTCGAACAGGTGGCGGTATACCCATAGGTCGGCAGGACGTGGTTGGTGCCCGAGGCGTAATCGCCCGCGGATTCCGGTGACCAGTCGCCGAGGAAAACCGAACCGGCGCTGGTGATGCTGTCCACCAGCTCGCGGGCCTGACGGGTCTGAATGATCAGGTGCTCCGGACCATACTGGTTGGAGATAGCCACGCACTGCGCCAGGTCGCGGGCCACGATGATCCGGCTGGCGGAGAGGGCCACGCGGGCGGTTTCCGCGCGCGGCAGGGCGGCCAGCTGGCGTTCGACGGCCTCAGCGACGCGACTGCCGAGGTCGGCGTCCGGGGTCAGGAGGATCACCTGCGAGTCCGGGCCGTGTTCCGCCTGCGACAGCAGGTCGGAGGCGACAAAGTCCGGGGTGGCGCCGCTGTCGGCGATCACCAGCACTTCCGACGGGCCGGCCGGCATGTCGATGGCTGCGCCGTCCAGACGCTGGCTGACCTGACGTTTGGCTTCCGTGACGTAAGCGTTACCCGGGCCAAAGATTTTATCCACCTTCGGCACCGACTCGGTCCCGAGGGCGAGGGCGGCGATGGCCTGGGCGCCGCCAACGTTAAAGATGGTTTTCACGCCGCACAGCTGCGCGGCATAGAGGATCTCATCGGCGATCGGCGGCGGCGAGCAGAGCACCACCTGCTCACAGCCGGCGATGCGCGCCGGCGTTGCCAGCATCAGCACCGTGGAGAACAGCGGCGCCGAGCCGCCCGGAATATACAGCCCGACGGAGGCGATAGGGCGGGTGACCTGCTGGCAGCGCACCCCCGGCAGCGTTTCGACATCCACCGCCTGCAGCTGTTGCGCGTTGTGGAAGGTCTCGATGTTTTTCACCGCCACCGCCATCGCCTGCTTCAGCTCGTCGCTGAGGCGTTCGCCGGCGGCGGCGATCTCCGCCTCGCTCACCTGCAGCGCGGCGACGGTGGTTTTATCAAACTTCGCGCTGTATTCGCGCAGCGCCGCGTCGCCGTTGGCTTTGACGTTATCGAGGATCTCCGCCACCGTTTTACTGATGCTGTCGGAGGCGGAAATCGCCGGGCGCGTTAAGAGTTGTTGCTGTTGGTCTGCGCTACAGCCGTTCCAGTCGATGATTGTGTTGAAGCTCATGATTGTTTTCCCCTGTGTGTCCCGTGACCGGCTGGCCGATTACTCCATCATCTTCTCAATCGGCAGCACCAGAATGGAGCTGGCGCCCAGCGCTTTCAGTTTTTCCATGGTCTCCCAGAACAGGGTTTCGCTGCTGACCATGTGCATCGCCACGCGCTGCTTGTCGCCTGCCAGCGGCAGAATAGTCGGACGCTCGGCGCCCGGCAGCAGGGCAACCACTTCTTCCAGGCGTTCGGTCGGAGCGTGCATCATGATGTATTTCGACTCGCGGGCCTGGATCACGCCCTGAATACGGGTCAGCAGGCGGTCAATCAGCTGCTGTTTGGCGTCGGCCATCTCGCCGTCGCGCTGGATCAGGCAGGCTTTGGAGCGGTAGATCACTTCCACTTCGCGCAGGCCGTTGGCTTCCAGGGTGGCGCCAGTGGAGACGAGGTCGCAGATGGCGTCGGCGAGGCCGGCGCGCGGCGCCACTTCCACGGAGCCGTTCAGCAGACAGGATTTAAAGGAGATACCTTTTTGATCGAGGTAGCGCTTCAGCAGGTGCGGGTAAGAGGTGGCGATGCGTTTGCCATCCAGCGCCGCCGGGCCGTTCCAGGCTTCATCCACCGGGGTCGCCAGCGACAGGCGGCAGCCGCCCGGGGCCAGAGCGGGCAGGTTAAGCGAAG
>OCPI01000094.1_pt1 | contig 59920 bp, 50 predicted proteins | sample 1476291 | NCBI WGS metagenome assembly OCPI01 (sample SAMEA2580054, study PRJEB22360) | human gut metagenome | reverse complement strand
GGTTTTAGGGCGGGGGGCCGGGGGGGGGGGGGGGCAGCCTGCTGCCCCTTCCGGGGTGCTTGAGGTGGATCTTTCGGCCTCTCGAAACCCCTCTTGAAACCTCCTCACGGAATTTCATAGAACCGTCGTGAAAGTACCCTGGACTGGTTTCGGAACGTCTCCCGATGCGTCTTTCGAGGTATTCCTCAGTCCGTCTATCGGGGCTTCAAGCGGGTGTGCCCATGGGGGTGGTGGAGTCACTTCCGAGCGGTTGCTGGAGGGTGGTTACGCCTTCTTGAGACGCTGCTTTTGAGCTCCTTGAAAGGGGATCTGAAAGGGGTCCTGAAGGGGGCTCTGGGGCGGGTCTCAAGAGCGTGATGAGGGGTCCGATAGGATGCCTGGGTGGGGGAGTGGCGAGGGGGCTGTTTTTGCCTCAAAGTGCATTCTCAAAGTGGAATATGCGAAAGGTGCCTATATTCCGGGCTTGGAAATCACCCGTTTTGCCCCGGAATTCCGCGGTTTTTGGCAAAAATTGGGCTTCGAGTGCAACAATTCACTCTGAAAGTGATTGTAATCACATACGAAACATTCAAGTTAATTGTAGAGTTTTTTGAAACTCTTTCAAAAAACGCTCAAAAACCCCGGAAAATCAAGGAAAAATAGCCCATTCAACCTCTACTTGAGGGTGATTCAAGTTAAACTAGAAGCTTAGAAAAAGCTCTTGTTAAGATTGAATCTTGTTCGATACCCAAAAATAGCCCCAAAAAACCGCTGGAAAAGGCTTTTTGACCTGGTAGCTTTGAGTACGTGGTCACCGCGGTCCGCCGCGTAGCTCTCCGAAATGAATACTGCACCCCTCCATCACACGAGGAAACCCCCGCAACACACACGGGACGGTTACTGGACTTGCTCCATGCGGCATCACATTCGCAGGCCGACCGCCTATAGGCTTCTCACCTATAGACCACCTATCACTCAACCACTCTCGGGCGTCCGCGCCCCACGAAACACCAACAACGAGGACAACCCATGGCACTTCGCCCCCGCACCGTTAAGGCTGGCTCTCTCGCAGCCATCGCCGTACCCTCCGTGCTCGGTAGCACCCTGGTAGCACCCGCTTCCGCATTCGCACCCGTCGTTCAGGACATCCCCGGCGCAGCTACCCAGGCTCCGAAGTCCCTGTTCACCTCCACCGTGCAGCCCACCCTCTCGCAGGTTGCTGTGCAGATCCGCCAGCAGGCAGAACAGGCAAAGCAGACTCAGCAGGCTCCCGCAACGACCGCGGTTCAGCCCATCCAGAAGACCTACACTGCCCAGGCAACTCAGCAGACAACCCCCTCGGCTACCTTCCAGTCCGCACAGGCGGCTCAGCCTTCCGCTCAGCCCACCCTGGCACAGGTTGCACAGACCCCCGCAGCTACCCAGGCTCCCGCAGCTACCCAGGCTCCCGCAGCTACCCAGAGCGCTGCAACCCCTGCCGCGCAGCCCGCGCAGACCGCACAGGCTACTCAGGCGGCATCCGGTGTGGCAGCAACCCGCACCAACCAGACTTTCCTGTCCTACACCTCCCCGGCTGGTACCACCTCGCAGTACCACGTCTACGCTGAGGGCGTGGACTTCTCCAAGCCCGTTGGCGTGGTCTTCTACTTCGACGGCGACTACTGGCGCAACGACCAGTCCAAGGTCTACGACCCCTCCGGTGAGCTGGCTCAGATGGCTGCATCCGCAGCGGCACAGAACATGCTGTTCGTGCCCGTCATCTCCCCGGACGCCAACCGTTACGACGCTGGCGTGACCTGGTGGGAAGACATGGAGCGTAACGGCGAGTTCTTCCGCTCCTTCGCTTCCTCCTTCATCGCGGCTAACGGTGTGGACTCCTCCAACGTGTGGACCATGGGCTACTCCGGTGGCGCTGAGTTCATCACCTACGAGCTGAACACCAAGCCCCAGACCTGGCGTAACGGCGGCGGATCCATCATGGTCGCTGGTGGTGGCCTGGATGAGGGTACCCCCTCCGCAGCGTTGAAATCCCAGCCCATGTACTGGTACACCAACGCGAACGACGGTGCCGGTGAGACCTACCCGCAGACCTGGAGTGCCCGCGGCGCCGTGGAGGGCGGTTACGATGCCTACCTGACTGCTGGCTACACCAATGCCTCCGCGACCGTTCTGAACGGCTCGGGCCACTTCGACTACAACTTCTCCCAGATCCTGAGCGACTCTCTCGCCAAGAGCAAGAGCACCGCCGCACCCAAGGCTGAGCAGAAGACCGAACAGAAGTCTGAGCAGAAGCAGCAGAACACCCAGCGTGCCCGCACCATGCACTCGGGTACCTACCTGAGCTACACTTCCCCGGCGGGCACCACCTCGCAGTACCACGTGTACGCCAACAACCTGGACTACTCCAAGCCCGTCGGTGTGGTCTTCTACTTCGACGGTGACTACTGGCAGCGTGACGAGTCCAAGGTCTACACCCCCGACGAGGGTATGCTCGCCGCCATGGGTAAGATTGCGAACGCCCGTAACATGGTGTTCGTGCCGGTCATCTCCCCGGATACCAACGCATCCGGCGACGGCATCACCTGGTGGGAAGACATGGACACCAACGGTGAGTTCTTCCGCTCCTTCGCGAAGTCCTTCGTGAGCGAGAACAATCTGGACGCATCCCAGATGTGGACCATGGGTTACTCCGGCGGCGCCGAGTTCATCACCTACGAGCTGACCGATCACAACACCTCCTGGCGTCAGGGCGGCGGTTCCATCATGGTCGCCGGTGGTGACTCTGACGGTTCCGTGGATGCCGACGCAACCACCAAGGGTCTGCCCATGTACTGGTGGGTCGGCGCTAATGACACCTCCGGTAACACCAACCCCGTCACCTGGAGCGCACGAGGCGCGGTTGAGTCCGGTTACAACGCATACCTGAGCGCAGGCTTCTCTGACGCCCGCGTGAAGCTGATTGATGGATTCAGCCACCACAACTACGACCTGCCGCACATCCTGGCCTCCTCCCTGGACTTCGCCGGTAAGACCCCGGCGCTGGGCTACAGCGACCTGTCTGACTCGAACCCGAACTACAACGAGATCAGCTGGAACTCTGACCACCGCATCATGCTCGGCTTCGCGGACGGCACCTTCCGCCCGAACGCATCGGTCAACCGTGCGCAGCTGGCAACCTACCTGTACCGCGTGGCTGGTCGCCCCGCTGTGAACGCACCGGCTGTTTCGCCGTTCAACGATGTTCCGGTCAACCACCCCGCGTACAAGGAGATTTACTGGCTGAGCCAGCAGGGCATCACCGGTAGCGACTTCCGTCCCCTGGAAGCCGTCACCGAGTCCACCATGGCTGAGTTCATGTATCGTGCCGCCGGTTCCCCGGCACAGGATCAGGGCGGCTACGCATCGCAGGCCCTGGCCTGGACCGCCTCGAACGGTATCGGCACCGGCTCGACCTCCTCGGCAGCTATCACCCGCGACGCTATGGCAGGCTACCTGTACATCTACGCTAACTAAGGTGCAGAGCCCTAAAGCATAAAGAACCGTCCCGCTCCTGAACTTCAGGAACGGGGCGGTTACTTGTATGTGACCTACAGGGGATGCGCCAAGCGGCGCGCTACCGTATTAGAGAGCCTGGGTGGGGGCGTCGCCACCGATAGCGGGGGCCTGCTTTGCCTTCAGCGCAGCCAGACGGGCGTCCAGCTCGGTCTGGCGACCCATCTCCTCCAGGGTGTTGAACTGTGCGTCCAGCGAGGAGGATGCCAGCTCCTGCTGACCAATAACGCGTGCCTCTTCGCGGCGAACCTTCTCTTCGAAACGGTAGATTTCGCTGGTCGGGTCCATCACGTCGAAGGCCTTCAGCGCGTCGTTGACCTGGCCCTGAGCGGCGGCGGTCTTCTGACGGGCGGTCAGCTCATCACGCTTGTACTTCAGCTCGTCGAGCTTGGTACGCATCTTGTCCAGGCCGTCCTTGAGCTGGTCCACGATCTGGGTCTGAGAAGCCAGCTGGGGCTCGAGAGCCTGGGCAGCCTTCTCTGCCTGCATCTGCTTGCCCAGAGCAACCTTAGCGAGGTTGTCGAACTTGTCAGCGTTGGCGACGTCGCCAGCGGTGCGGAGCTCATCTGCCTTGTTAGAAGCGGCCAGAGCCTTGGCGCCCCACTCCTGAGCTTCCTTGAGGTCCTCTGCGTGGTCCTTTTCCAGCAGTCGCAGGTTGCCAATAGTCTGGGCGACGGCGGCCTCTGCCTCACGGATGCTGTTGGTGTAGTCGCGAACCATCTGGTCCAGCATCTTCTGCGGGTCCTCGGCAGCGTCGAGCAGGGCGTTGATGTTTGCCTTCGCCAGCTGTGCGATTCGACCGAAGATAGTCTGCTTAGCCATGATTTCCTACTTTCTGTTCAACGGGCTGCGGGGGAGCGCTACGCTCCTCGTGAGCCGTGCCCGTACAACTTATTATGTGAGAGGTTTCTGGGCGCAGGCTGTGAAAATCATGCACGCCCGATGGCCTCAACCTGAACTTTGGGTAAATTGGGTGACCTAGAAGCTTCCGCCGTCGCCACCGCCGCTGCCCCAGTCGCCGCCTCCGCCGCTGAAGCCGCCTCCGCTCCAACCGCCGCCGGAGGAAGAGCCGCCGGAGCTGCTGCCCCAGCTGTGGGTGGAGCCGGAGCCCAGGGTATTCAGAATCGCACCCAGTAGCAGGCCCTTCGCGAGGTCGCTACCCCAGCTATTGCCACCGCCACCGCTGGACCGTTCGGAGAACTGGCCCATCTCGCGGGCGGCACGGTTCTGCGCATCGTTGGCCTGTTGAAGGGCAATATTTGCTTCGTTGAGGGCTTCTAACGGGTTGGAGTTACGCATCTGGTTGGCGTTCATGAGGTGACGCTCAGCTTCAGAGATCGCGGTCAGGGTCGTGGGACCCACGGCGCCGCGACGATTCTCGATGTACCCGCGGGCACCGGTGACTGCGGCGTGCGCCGAGCGGAGGGTACGGTCGAGGGTCTGGCTTGCGGCGCGAGAACGATCGCGGGTGGCGCGCATTTCTGTCATCGACTTGTCCAGCTCGCTCGAGAGCTGGCGCAGCTGATTAGCCAGTGCCAGCGGGTCGTTCGGGCGGGCGGTGGAGCTCTGCGTCACCTGTCCGAGGACCGCCTCCATACCTGCGGCCACGGCGGCCAGGTCGGAACGACCCTGAGAAGTAGCCAGGCTCTTAGCCTCGGCCACGTCACGCTGAATACTCAGCAGATCGGTGCTCAATGCCTCCTGCGCCGCGTTGAGCTCGTTGTTTCGGCTCGTCACCGCATTGGACAGCGTGAGAATCTGCGCCGATGCTTCCTCGGCAGAGCGCAGGTGGGCAACAGCCTCGGTTCGGTTGGTATCCACCAGCTGATGTGCCTTCTGAAGCTCATCGGTGCACAGGGCCAGGTTCGATTCCAGCAGGCTGGCGGTCTTCGAGATGGGTTCCAGAGCCGAGGACAGAAAGCGTTCCTTCATCTGGGTGTAGCGGGCAGAACATTCCTCTACCGTGCTACGTAGCTGCGGGAGGCGCTCGTTCAGCGCTGCGATGGCCTGGGGGGCCTGTTGCTCCAGGTCGCGCATCTGGGCCAACTGGGCGTCCTGCTCCTGCGAAATGCGGGCCACGGCCTGGGAATTGTCGATAATCTCGTTCAGCCAGGCGCGCTGCTCCGCGGGGGTGTCCGGGATGGAATCGGTCAGCAACTGCTGGCGCTGGAAGGACCGGCGCATCAGCTCTTCGGCGCGAGCGATTTCCTGCTCAAAGCGGGTGACCTGCTGATCGCCGTACTGGGCGCGCGCGAACTCCAGCTCCTGCTTGGCACGGCTCATCGTAGTGTCAGCCTGTAGTAGGGCACTACCGGCTCGGGTGCGCAACTCCTCCAAGGGGATCTCCGGGACCTGCGGATGCGGAACCGGCCGGGGAGCGTTATAGGCGGTCTGCTGCGGGGCGTTATTGCGGCGCCTACGGCGACGAACTGCGTACACGCCACCACCAACGGCAGCTACCGCACCCAGACCCAACACACCGGTCACCACACCCGAAGAGCTACCACCCTTCTGCGCCTCAATACCTTCGACCGCGGCCAACGCCGCACCGGAGTAATCGCTGTTCTGCAACTTGGGCTTGACGTAGTTCTGGTACACCTTCGTCTGCTGATCACTGGACAGGGTCTTGGTACTACCGGCCATGAAGTACGCCTGGCGGGTCTCAGTCGCAATCACCAGCACCACATCGGCCGAGCCCCAGTTATTCTTCGTGGCCAGGGCCTTCGTCCAGGCCTGGGAGCCCGAGGGATTCTCGAACTTATCGATGGTCACCACGTGCAGGTCCACGTTGTGCTTCTTCGAAAGAGCCGAAATCTTGGAACTCAGCGTGGAGGTATTGCCCAGCGAATTCGTGGTGTCATAGATGCGAGTACCGGTAATCTGCATGGGGTCGGCGGCCTGCGCGGTCGAGGGGCCGGTGGCGGTAAAGAATGCCGAACCAGCCGGTGCCACGACGGGGGCGAAGGACAGACCTGCGGCCAGCGCTGTGGCACCTACTACGGTGCGTAGGCGCGGGTACTGGATGCGAGAGTGACGCGCGGGGGTGTGGTCGGTCATACTATTTCCTCCGTTATCGTGACGTATTTATGTGCTCGTTCGTGCAGGTAGCGGTCATTGCGTACCCTCAACACCGGTCACACTATTAGTGTAACCGTGGCCCTGCGGCCAAGGCCCGATGATACGAAGCCTTCAGCGAATATGACCCCATTATTGTGTGGATGTTTGCCACCCGTTTACCGGCTTCCCAGGCTTTATACAGGAAAGCCGGGGCCTAGCCTTACACCAGACCCCGGCCCACCGGTTTTCAGCCGGTTAGCGCCGGCGCGCAATCTTCAGATTGCTCATCAGATGCTCCACTACCTCCGCGGCATTAACATCGTGGATACTCTGTGCTATGCCGTTCACCACCTTAACCCGCGAAGACGAGGCGAACATCCAGCCTAAGAACTGCACAGTATTCAGCAACCTAGAACTGCGATCTGCCTGCTTCCGCATCTGCGACCACAAAAAGGGTGTAGTCGGCACGCCACGGCCCTTATACACCTGGGAGTTAGAATGGGCGTCCAGAAGCTCAGCGAGCGCCTCAATATTTTCGGTCAGCTCCTTCAAATCCTCATCAGCGGCAGAGGGGCTGACGTAATACCGGTCAACCAGGCTCAAGGGCATGTAGCCGCTACAGCTACTCACCCACGCCAGCTTCAAACGCAGATTCTGCAGGCGAAGCACCTGCTGCAGAAGCCGCGAATGGGTGCGCAACACTGACAGCGGCATGGAAGATAACTTCATCTCCTCCGAGAGCAGGCCCTCGGAGAGACCCTCCCCGGAAAACGCCTTATACGGATCTGAGACGCCCACCAGAAGCTTGGTGCCCTCGTAGTGAACGAACGCCAGAACCTCGGGAACACTCGATAGGGAACGGATGCGCTCGCCAATGGTCGGCAGGTCCTCCCCGTCGGGGGCGTACTGTTCGCGGCTGAACATCAACGTCTGGATAGGTTGCTCGGCAAGGTCGGGCGAGTCATGAGCAAGCGTCCGCAAATCGGTCACAATCTCAGCCAGAACGCCGTCCTGCTCAACCTGTAGAAGCTCCTGGAGAAGCTCAATGACAGAGCGCGCCTGCAAGCTCAAGACCGCAGCGCAGAACTCTGCATCCTGAAGCTCAAGACGCACCTTCTCTAGGCGCTCTTCCAGCGTGGATTGCACGCCCTTGAGCTCAAACTCGCTTAGCTGTTCCGGGCGGAGCATACGGTGCGTACCATCCTCGCCGGGACGGTAGAAAAGCTCGCTAAATTCCAACGTAGATTGAATGCCCTTCAACGCCTGCTTTCGTAACTCGGGCAGAACGTCAAAGGCAACTTCCATCATTTCATTCCAGACCTTGACCTCATCGAGATTTGAATCCTTACGGACAGTCTTCTTCCAGGTCTCGGCAAGCTGCATGGCGCGCTCAAATTCGCTCAGCTCCACGAAGGCCGCCAGCTTCTGCGCACTCTCACGCAGATAACGCACCGCGTAGAGACAATCGCTCAAAGAATCCGGGAGGGTATCCTCCAACAGACGCCGACGGAAAGTACGCTCAAAGCACTCTTCGGTCAGGCTAATGACGGTGGCGCTTAGGGAGAGCGCGTGGTCGCGGGCAAAAGCGAAAGAGCCCGGAGCATCCGCCAGACGAGGCAGGGACGTATAGAACTCCAACGCCCCGCTCAACTTCAGCCGAGACTTCTGGATAGTCTCTTCTAGCTCGGCAGCAAGCACCGCGCGGTCGGCCTGGGCAGTCTCCTTGAAACTGTGCAACGGAGAAACTTGCGCGCGCTCGAGCGTCTGCAGGTTCATGACCGCACGCATGAGGTAGTTCTCCAGGATTCTGACCTGCTCCCAGCGCTGACGCTGATTCAGCGGAACATGATTCTCTTGGGCGCCAACCAATAGATGCTGCGGCACACCGCTAATCGACGGCAACGCAAAGACTTCATCCTCAGATTTACTGACGGAAAGCACCATGGGGTAGCGGCTACGCTGCGCGTTCTCTAGAGGGGGGATGAGCTTGAAGTTAGTGCTCAGAGAGAAATGGTCGGAAGGGGCCGGCTTGGGCTGGTCGGCCTTGTCCTTCTGTGTAGTTCCTTCCGACTGAGGGGGAGTGGCCTCCTGCCGAACGGCCTCGTCCGGTCGGGATTTTTCGCGCGCACCGGCGTCTTGAACGTCCGCGGGGCTTTCCACCTGCAGGGGAGTGAGCGGGGAGGGCACCCCCTGCTTCGCCGCGGTGCTCTCAACACGGTTCTGCTGTGCATCGTTGGCCGGGACGGTACCCTGCGGGGCACCCGAAGGCTGCGGATTCGGCAGGTACTGCTGGGGGTAACTGACGGCGCCCCGGACGGGCTGGCCCTGCCGATTCTGGGCCTGCGGAGGATACGCGTACTGGGGCTGGCTCGGAGCGTGGGGAGGTGCCTGCGGTGCGCTCGCCGGGTACGGGCCATACGGAGGCGGCACCTGCTGGCTCTGCTGCGCGTCGTTTTGCCCCCGTCGTTTCTGTGCGCGGAGACTAACCAGCAGAACGACAAGAGTGATAACGAGTACACCTCCGAGGAAGGTGTACAGGGGCGCGGGGCCCGCCACCGATAGCGAAGGTAGCGTGGCGAGAAGAGCGAACGCGGCGCAGGAAGTACTCATGTCATTACGATAGCCCAGCAAGCCGGGCGGTGTTAGAGCATCGGCCAGATTGCCGCATACTAAGCCTCCGTATTCGGAGCAAGAGATGCAGAGCGAGACAACAAGCGAGACAACAAAGATGCGGTCCCCACCCGTATTCGGGGTGGGGACCGCATCCTCATCACTCATCACTAAACACATATGCCCCGGCTCGGCCTCACCCGAGCCAAAGGCCACCTCGGGGATACACCCCATCCGTTACGGGCCTCTCAACTCCCGTACCGGAAAACTCGTTTGACGGATAGGTCCTCGTCCGTCGTCTCGGCCAAGGTTATCTGGAGATAGCCGCGCTCTGGTGTAGCTCGTGGAGTCGTTCCTCCCGCTGCCGGCGATACACCATGCCTGAGCAGCAGGCCACTACGCCGACACCGATGCCGATTGAGCCTACTAAGATGGCGCAAAAGATCATGGTTGCAATCACTGGAGTTCCTCCTTCGTAAGTCATCTGCCCTCCACGCTACGGGCCTTCTCTGTGCCTCAGCTGTGCGTAGAGGTGAGTGCTGCTGTGTAGATTACGGTGCGTTAGACCTCCTTGTACGGGATCTTCGCATGTGGGGCAGCGAAAAATCGGTACTCAGAAAATTCCCAGGGAACTCTACGCTGAGTGACAGTGAAAAAACACTGAAGGGCATGAACAACCCTCTACAGTAGATAGAGACAGTGCGCCCGAACGACGCACGGGTAGACTTCAAGGAGAACAACCCATGACTCAGAACACCGGATGGTCTCAGGGGGGCAACGACGGCGCCTCCGATGCGACACGGCCTCTGCAGAGCGTGAACGGGCGACCTATTTACCAAAACTCGGGTTACCAGCAGGCCGGGTATCAGACCTCCCAGAACGCTTACTCGCAGGCGTACCCTCAGAACGGCTATGGGTATCGCGCTACTGCCGCGGCGACTTCCCCCACCCCGGAAAAGAGTAAGCGTTACGGCGGCGGGGTTATTCTCACCGCGGCTGTGCTTGCAGCTCTCGTGGGCGGTGGCGTGGGTGCCGGTGTTGGCTCCTTCACCGCCTCGGCCGGCTCCTCCTCGTCGAGCTCCGCACGCGGGTCGGTGAGCTCGAATATCAGCAATTCGTCAACTGTCACCGGTGTTGCCGAGACCGCGAAGAAGGCTCTTCCCTCAACCGTCAGCATTGTGGCTTCTAACGGGTCGACTGCTGCCGGCGGCGGTAGCGGCGTTGTTCTGGACAAGGAAGGCCACGTCCTGACGAATAACCACGTGGTGGTTTTCTCAGATAGGGAAGCTTCCGTCGTCGAGGTGCGTCTGAACGACGGCACGGTGCGCACCGCTAAGATTGTGGGGCGCGATGAAGCCTCCGACCTGGCTGTCTTGAAGATTGACCCTTCCGGGCTGAACCTGCAGCCCATCACCTGGGGAGATTCTTCGAAGCTGGTCTCGGGCGAGGTTGTGGTGGCCCTCGGCGCGCCCTATAGCCGGACCGACACGGTCACCTCCGGCGTGGTGTCGAACGCGAACCGCGTGCAGCCTGCCGATGAGAAGGGCCAGAACTACATCCCCATGGTTCAGACGGATGCCCCCATCAACCACGGTAACTCCGGTGGACCGCTCGTGAACCTCAAGGGAGAACTGGTCGGTATTAACGCACAGGGCCAGGCAAGCCAGGACGGCGGTACCGCCGACGGTATGGCCTTCTCGATTACTTCGAACTACGCCAAGCGCATCTCTTCTGAGATCATCGCCAGTGGCAAGGCCACCCACGGTTACCTGGGCGCAAACGTTAAGAACAGCCCCGCCGACACCGGTAGCGGCTCCTCGAAGCTGATTTCCGGCGGCGTGGAGATTAGCTCCGTGACCTCCGGTAGCCCGGCAGCTAAGGCAGATTTGCGCGCCGGCGACATTGTGGTGGAGGCGGACGGACACCCCATCACGAAGAGCGACGAGCTCAATGGCACGGTGCGTGCAGCGGCGGCCGGCTCGAACATGACGCTCAAGGTCAAGCGCGGCGGGACGACCAAGGACATCACCGTGACCCTGGGTAGCGCCAACTCGTAACGCTAACCTGTAAAGCTAACCCGCCTCTTTGGCGCTCGCCTCTGCAACGGGGATGCGAGCCGACAAATACGGGCGGGTAGAAGAGCAAATAGAGACGAAGCTCCCGACCCTCAATGTGAGGGCCGGGAGCTTCGTCGTACTAGCGTCACGGAAACGGCCTTGCGGGAAGGCTAGGCGTTCTTGAGAATCTCTGCCACGCGCTTCTGCAGAGCCGGGATGACCTCCTGCTCGAACCAGGGGTTCTTCGCCTGCCATCTAAAGTTTAGGGGCGAAGGATGCACGAGCGGCAGGAACTTCGGAAGATAAGATTCCCACGCACGAACCGTCTCCGTCAGGTTCTTCTGCGCCTTCGGGGCGTGCACACCATCCAGGTAATACTTCTGGGAGTATGCGCCCACCAGCAGAATCAGCTGAACGTCCGGCATGAGAGTCAGCAGCTGCGAATGCCACTTCGGCGCAAAATCCTTGCGCGGTGGATTATCACCGTGGGCGCCCTTGCCGGGGTAGTAGAAGTCCATCGGTAGCAGCGAAATCAGCTCGGGGTCGTAGAACTGCTCATCGGTGACACCCATCCACTGTCGTAGCTTCTCGCCACTGGGATCATTCCACGGAATACGGCTCTCCTGCGCAGCCCTACCGGGCGCCTGACCAATTACCACGATGCGTGCCTTGGGTGAGGCCGAATAGACCGGCTCCCAGCCCAGCTCGGTGTACTCTTTATTCTCCGGATCCTGGCGAATCTGCTCGGCCAGGGGAGGAGTAGAACTCAGAATCTGCTGAACCATCTGCTCGGACAAATCGTGGTGCGCGGTAGCCATGCTAGATGGCGCCTCCTTCAAATCCGTTCTGACGCCAGGCCTCAAACACCGCAATCGATGCAGAGTTAGCCAGGTTGAGGGAACGGCGGCCAGGCTTCATGGGAATCTTGACCCGTTCGGTAACGTGCTCATCCCGCTGTACCTCGGCGGGCAGACCCACCGACTCGGGGCCGAACATGAGGACGTCTCCGGGACGGTACTCGATATCCGCATAGGAGGTCGAGGCCGTGGTCGTGAACGCGAAGACGCGCTCCGGCTCGAGGGCCCGCCAGGCGTCCTCGAGGGTCTTGTGGACGGTCACCACGGCCAGGTCGTGGTAATCCAGGCCCGCGCGGCGCAGGTGAGCGTTATCGAAGTTGAAACCCAGCGGCTCCACCAGATGCAATTCGGCACCGGTAATCGCGGCCAGGCGGATGGCGTTACCGGTATTACCCGGAATCTCGGGGGTATAGAAAAGAATCTTGAACACAATCCCAGTGTACCCCGCGGCCGTGCGGGGCTCGGCGGTCGCCTCCACCGCACGACGCAAGCGGACGGGGCGTGAAGCAGGGAACGGACAAAGCCAACGCACATAAGGGGACGCGCTAGAATGGCCAAGTGGGCGTGCACACCCGGCGCGTGCGGTCCCGCACCCCAGCCAATCGTGTCCCGTTGATTCGCGAGCAACCAGGAGGAACCCATGAGCACAGCATCCGAGCAGCCGGCCCGCGTCTACCTCGACCACGCCGCAACCACCGACGTGCTTCCCGCCGCCATCGATGCGATGGTCGAGCAGATGCGCGCCGGCGGCAACCCCTCCTCCCTGCACGCCCTGGGCCGCGACGCCCGCGCCACCGTCGAGTACGCCCGCGAACGCATCGCCCGCGCCATTGGCGCCGACCCCGCCGAGGTTATTTTCACTTCGGGCGGTACCGAGGCAGATAACCTCGCCGTCAAGGGCATTTACTGGAAGCGCCGCGAGGAAGACCCGCAGCGCACCCGAATTCTCGTCTCCTCCATCGAACATCACGCGGTAGAAGACACCTGCGAGTGGCTTGAAAAGGCCGAAGGCGCACACGTCGAATGGATTCCCGTGGACGAACGCGGCCGCGTGGACCCGCAGACGGTCCGCGAGCTCATCGAGAAGAACCCCGAGGACGTCGCGCTTGTGACCGTTATGTGGGCCAACAACGAGGTGGGCACCGTGCAGCCCATCCCCGAGATCGCCGCCATCGCCGCCGAGTACGGGATTCCCATGCACTCTGACGCCGTGCAGGCCTTTGGCGCAGTGCCGATTGACTTCCACGCTAGCGGCACAACCACCCTCGCCATTTCTGGCCATAAGATTGGCGGACCCATGGGCATCGGCGCGCTGGTCGCCACCCGCGCCGTGCAGATGACCCCCGTCCTGCACGGAGGCGGCCAGGAACGCTCCGTGCGTTCCGGCACCATCGACGCCCCCGCCATCGCGGGCTTCGCCGAAGCCGCCGTGCACGCGGTTGAGCACCTGCCCGAGGAATCGGCCCGCATCGCCGCGCTACGTAACGAACTGGTGGCCGCCGTTAGCGCGCTCATTCCGCAGGCGCACCTGAGCGGCGAGGACCCGCTCACCGAAGAATACCCCGGCCAGAAGCGGCTGCCCGGCAACGCGCACTTCACCTTCGAGAACGCAGAGGGTGACACCCTGCTTTTCCTGCTGGACATGCAGGGCATCAGCAGCTCTACCGGCTCGGCCTGCAACGCCGGGGTGACCCGCCCCTCCCACGTGCTCATCGCCATGGGCATGGATGAGGACACTGCCCGCAGCGCCCAGCGCTTCACCCTGGGGCATTCCAGCACCGGTGCGGATATTGCGCGCCTCATCGCGGCCCTGCCCACCGCCTACACCCAGGCCGCCAAGGCCGGGTTGTCGTCTCAGCTGCCGGACGCATCCCGCTGGTACTAAGCATCCCCGCATAGAACGCCCCGGAACCATCCAAAACACCCCGCCGCCCCGGATTCCACCCTTAGACCGGAGGTTCGCTGAGGGTGCACTGCCCGGTACCGGGGCATCGCTCTGCGTACAATAGGTAGCTACAGCCCCGGGCCCGTGCTTCTGCGCGCCCGCGCATCCGAGGCAGCCGATAGAGCATTGGCGTGTAGACGACACCAACACATGACAGGCCAAACATCCCTCCGCGCACCGCGCGGAAAGATACGGCCACGGAAACGAGGAATAGCGTAGTGAAGATTCTGGCAGCTATGAGCGGCGGCGTTGACTCCGCCGTGGCCGCGGCCCGCGCCGTCGATGCGGGTCACGAGGTCGTTGGTGTGCACCTGGCCCTCTCGCGCATGCCCGGAACCCTGCGCACCGGCTCCCGCGGATGCTGCACCCTCGAAGACTCCATGGATGCACGCCGCGTCTGTGCCCAGCTGGGTATTCCCTTCTTCGTGTGGGACTTCTCGGAACGCTTCAAGGAAGACGTCGTGGACGACTTCATCGCCGAATATGAGGCCGGGCGAACCCCCAACCCCTGCATGCGCTGCAACGAGAAGATCAAGTTTGCGGCCCTGCTCGAGCGCGCCGTCGCCCTCGGTTTCGACGCTGTGGTGACCGGCCACTACGCCCGCGTCATCACGAACGAGGACGGTAACCGCGAACTGCATCGCGCCGCCGACTGGGCCAAGGACCAGTCCTATGTGCTCGGCGTGCTCACCCACGAGCAGCTCAAGCACGCCTGGTTCCCCCTGGCCGACACACCCTCGAAGGCGCAAGTGCGCGCGGAGGCCGCCGAGCGCGGCTTCTCCGTGGCGAAGAAGCCGGACTCTTACGACATCTGCTTTATTCCCGAGGGCGACACCCGCGCGTGGCTCGGCGAGCACATCCAGATGCGTCCGGGCCTCATCAAGGACACGAGCGGTCAGGTACTCGGCGAGCACCCCGGCGCCCAGGCCTACACGGTCGGCCAGCGCAAGGGCCTGGCCCTGGGTCGCCCCGCCCCCGACGGCAAGCCTCGTTTCGTGCTGGAGGTGCGACCCCAGCAGAACGAGGTGATCGTCGGCTCCCGCGAGCTTCTGGCCGTGGACGAGATTCGCGGCATCCGCGCTACCTGGGCAGGAGTGCCGGTGGAACAGGCGGCCCGGTTCTTGCAGGAACCGGCGCAACTGGGCGCTCGCAGCGAGGAGTTCGAGGTGACCGCTCAGGTACGTGCCCACGCTGACCCGGTGCGTGCCAAGGCGTACCTGACCTGGGCGCCTGACCCCGAAACTGAAGAAAAGGAAGCACTGCGCCTAGAAACCGTGGTGCGCCTGCTGGACCCGCTCTCGGGCGTCGCCCCCGGCCAGACCATGGTGCTCTACCAGGGCACCCGTGTGCTGGGCCAGTCCACGATTGCCCGCGCGTACTCCCTGAATCGTGAGGACATTCAAGAAGCCCTCAACGCCCAATCCGCGTAATACTTCATCACCACCGATAACCTACCCGAGGAGATTCTCATGACCGAATCCACCCCCGCGCAGAGCCAACCCGTCCCGTTTGACCCTCATGCCACCTCCCTGGGTGATGAGGTTGCGCCCGAGGTCTACGAGGAGCTCTTCGCGATGCGCCGCTCCATCGACAACTTCGATGCGGCCCTCGTGCATATTCTGGCGGAGCGCTTTCAGGCCACGAAGCGTGTGGGCCTGCTCAAGGCTAAGCACAATCTGCCGGCGGGCGACCCCGGCCGTGAGGAAGCTCAGATTGCTCGTCTGCGCGCCATGGCGAAGGAGTCCAGCCTGGACCCTGAGTTTGCCGAGAAGTTCCTGAACTTCATTATTTCTGAGGTGATTCGTCACCACATGCGTATCGCAGCTGAGCAGCAGGATGACGAGCAGGGCGAGAACCCTATCTCGGCTGATCATGCCGACTAACCCTCGCCGGGGTGTGCGAGGCCCCGCGCTGGAACCGACGCCTCAGCGCCTGCTGATGCCTGGCGAGTACCGCGCCCCCGAGGGCGACGAGCTGGACGAGCGGGAGCTCGCGGCTCTCGCCGCTGAACGCCCCCTGGTGCGCGCCAGCGGCACCGGACCTTTTCCCGGAACCTCCCTGGCGGAGGCGATGGCCCGCATCGAGGGGGAGCTGGGGGCGCCGCATCTGCCGTACCTGCCGCAGCTACCGGCCGCCGGCTGGAAGGGCACCGCGACCGCGCGCACCCTGGCAATCTGCGAGGGAATCGCCTTTGACGGGGCGTCCTTCGGGTGGCGCATGGTGCACAGTACCGGCCGCGGCGCACGTGAGTCGGCCCTGGCAGAGGACCGGCTTCTTTCCACCATTAACCTGCTGGCCGACCGAGTGGGTTCGCGGGCTTCGGATCGTCGTACCTTTGAACAGGCCGGGGGAGAGGCCCCTACCCGTCCCGTATACAAGGTTCAGCTCACCGGCCCGCTGAGCCTGGCCGCGCAGGTGTATCTGCCCGGTGGCGAACGCGCGATGAGCGATGCCGGCGCGAGCCGCGATTTGCTGGATTCTTTCCTCGAGGGGATGGAACGCTGGTTCATTCTTCTGCGGGAGGCCTTGCAATCCCCGAACGCGCCGCTGGCTGTGCAATTTGACGAGCCTGAATTTCAGCGCCTGCTGGAGGGGTCTATCCCCACTGTGAGCGGCTTCCGCACCCTGCCGGCGCTCGAACCTCACGTCTATCGCGAGGCGTACCGGCGTCTGGTGGAGCGGTGCACCGACCTGAACCTGCAGGTCATCCTGAGTATTGACGGTACCGGGGTGAAGCCGTTGCGCGCGCCGAAGGTGAGCGTCAAGCCCGCCCCGAGCCTGGACGCGCTTGAGCTGCTCAAAACTATGCAGACCGTCGCCAAGCCCGACCTGTCCTGCGCCCTGATGTTGCATCCTGACCGTTCCCGTCCGCGTGGGGCTGGAATGCTGCATGTGCCTCCTCTGAGCGACCCGCGTTCTTGGGAACCTGTCGCTCAGCTAGTGGATGCGGGCGCTCGCGTCTGGCTGCCGGTCGTCACCGAGGAAATGGTGCCTCACCAGGCACGACGCCTTTTTAGCCTGTGGCGCGAGGTGGGGCTAGAGGTCCGTCAGTTAAGTTCCGTGGGCCTCATGCCCGATGACGCCCGCCTGCCCGCTGGAGGCTACGCCTCGTTGAGCCTTACGGAAGCAACGGCTTCTCTGACGCGAGTGACAGAGTGTGCCAAGGCTCTGGGTGAGTGCGGGGTATGATTAGAGGAATGACATTTTGGTGTAAGTAATTCCGACAATTCTTTTAGGGAGGTACTGTGAGCGTAGGCGACGCACACACCATTCTGGTGGTTGATGATGATGATGCCCTGGCGGAGATGATCGGTCTTGTGCTCGCACAGGAAGGGTTTAACGCCGTTTTTTGCGAGAACGGTGCACGCGCCTTTGAAACCTTTATGCGCTCCACTCCCGACTTGGTTCTTCTGGACCTGATGCTTCCCGGAATGAACGGTATTGAGGTGTGCCAGCAGATTCGCCGTTCTTCGAACGTGCCGATTATCATGCTGACCGCTAAGAGCGATACTGAGGATGTGGTGAAGGGCCTGGAGGCTGGTGCCGATGACTACATCGCCAAGCCGTTTAAGCATGCTGAGCTGTTGGCCCGCATCCGTACTCGCTTGCGTCCGCGTGAGAGCCGTCAGTTGGTTGTGTCGATTGGCGATATTGTCATGGATATGGATGGCCGCACGGTCAAATACCACGACACTGAGGTTCCGATGACTCCGCTGGAGTTCGATCTTTTGGCTGCTCTGGTACGCCACCCGGGCCAGGCTTTGAGTCGTCAGGAGCTGTTGGACATGGTCTGGGGTTACACCGATGTGAGCGATTCTTTGGTGAACGTGCACGTCCAGCGCTTGCGTGCGAAGTTTGACGAACTGGGCGCGGATCGCTTTATCCAGACGGTGCGTGGCGTTGGATACAAGATTCCGTCTGAACTGGTTGGTTCCTCCGCGAACTAAGCAGTAACACACGATGACTCTCACCACAGCGGCGAAGGGATAATCTGATTGTCTGTTGCGAAGTTGCGCCGTAAGCACGGCGCTTTGGCGGCGGAGGCGGTTGCCTCCGCCTCTTCGCGTACCCGAACCCCTCGGTCGCGGGAGGACCACCAGCCGCGTCGAAGCCTGCCGCATCGGATGCGCAGGCTCTGGCGTGAGTCCCTTCAGTTCCGTGCGTTGGCAACTGCTGGTGTGCTGATGTTCTTGAGCTTCTTGGCGGTGGGTTGGTCCCTGTCGAGTCAGATTGCGACGAGTCTGTTTGAGAACCAGAAGTCGCAGGCGCTACAGGAGTCGATGAGTGGTTTCCGTAACGTGCAGAGCGTGTTGGATTCTTCCGAGATGCGAAGCGACAGCGAGATTCGCCGTAACGTGAGCCGCACGCTGACGGTGTTGGATGCGGGCGCGTCGGGTAAGCGTAGCTGGATTCTGGTGCCGTTGGAGGGGCAGGGTAAGCAGGGTTTTATTCCTGAGCAGAGTAGCGATAAGTTCCTTAACTCTTCGAGTATTCCCACGGATTTTAAGAACACTGTTCGCGATAAGAACGGTGTGTATTGGCAGACTTCTACGGTGACGACGGTTGAGAATAATCGTGAGCGCACCTACCCTGTGCTCATCGTGGGTACGCATATTTCTATCGCACAGAACCCTAATTACGGTCTGTTCACTGTGTATGACATGACCGATTCTTCTGCAACGATTGCGCACATTAACTTTGTGCTTTTCGGTGGTTTCTGTGCCCTGCTGACTGTGGTGCTGTCTGTAGTGTGGTTTGTGACCCGATTTGTGGTGCGCCCGATTACGCAGACCGCTATCACGGCGGAACGTTTGGCTGCTGGCGATTTGGATCAGCGTGTGTCGGTTAAGGGTGAGCACCAGGCGGCGCGTCTGGGTATTTCCTTTAACCGCATGGCTGATTCCTTGCAGGAGAAGATTGTTCAGTTGGAGCGTCTGTCGACTTTGCAGCAGCGTTTCGTGTCGGACGTGTCGCATGAGTTGCGCACCCCGCTGTCTACGGTGCGTCTGGGTACTGAGCTGCTGTATGATTCGCGTGAGAATATGACTCCGATGCAGGTGCGAAGCGTGGAGCTTTTGCACGGTCAGGTGGATCGTTTCCAGTCGATGCTGGCCGACCTGCTTGAGATTTCGCGTTTCGACGCTGGTAGTGCAATGCTGACGATTGACACTGAGGACTTTATCCAGGTGCTGTCGAATATTCTGCAGGAGGCTCTGCCTCACTTGGAGCGTACGAATACGAAGCTGAATGTGCACACTAATCACGAGAGCATCATGGTCGATATGGACCGTGTGCGTATTGAGCGTGTGTTGCGCAATCTGCTGTATAACGCAATTGAGCATGGTGAATCCCGGCCGATTGACGTGTATGTTGACGCGAATGCGACGAACTTGGGTATCGCTGTGCGCGACCATGGTATCGGTTTGTCTGAGGATGAAGCTGTTCAGGTCTTCAACCGTTTCTGGCGTGCTGATACTTCGCGTAAGCGCACTTTGGGTGGTACCGGTCTGGGTCTGTCGATTGCGGCTGAGGACGTACGCCTGCACGGGGGCACGCTTGAGGCGTGGGGTGAGAAGGGCCGCGGCGCCTGCTTTACGATGAACCTTCCGCTGGTTCATGGTGCCCCGCTTGGGGAGTCTCCGGTTCTGGCGACGGGTGAGCCGGAGGCGTCGACCAGCCGCCCTGCGATTGCGAAGGATACCTTGCCTTCGATTGATCCGCGTCAGAAGAAGGACGCTGCGGAGGGTAAGGAAGGGTAGCTTCGCCCTGACTTACTGTGCTCGGGATGTCAGGGGACCGGTTTTCTCAGGTGCTCGTTCCTTCCCTGACGAAGCGCGGTGTGGCTATCGGTGTGTTGTTGCACTCGATGATGATTCGCACCCGCGCTGTGCCTCGTCACATTGCGCGCACTAGGTACCTAACCAGTACAATCGAGGAACGTATATTTTCACTCCGTTGTTACTTCTGTGGGAACGACGGCCATAACGTCATTGTTTTAGAGGAAGGTCTGACCCCTATGCCCCAGGGCGCTGTTTTCTCTCGGCGTATTGCGCTCTCTGCGGGTGTCGCCTCGTTGGCGGCTCTCTTCAGCTCTTGTGCGGGTCTTCCTTCGAACGACCGCGTGACGCAGCACAGTAGTACCCTGGGGGCGAAGGATTCGAAGACTTCCCCGGCACGCGCATCTGGCCCGCTGACCGGTGCCACCCCTGAGGCTATTATTGAGGGTTTTATTCGTGCGGGGGTTGATAGCATTGAGAACTATGCGGTGGCCCGGCAGTATCTCAGTACCTCGTATAGCCAGCGGTGGAACCCTATTGGTACGACCCGCGTGTACCGCAATACGGTTCAAGCTCGGGTTGATGAGGGTGGTTCTTCGTCCGAGCCGGCAGAGAGCACTTACCACGTGCGTTTCCAGCAGACTGCTACGGTGAACAGTCAGGGTCTGACGAGTACTTTCCCTGAGGCGCAGACTGAGACTCAGGATTTCAAGCTGGTGAAGGAAGACGGTCAGTGGCGTATTAGTTCGTGTCCTGACGGATTGTGGCTTGACGGCAGTGAATTTGAGCGGGTTTTTAGCCCTTATCGCCTGTACTTTTATGATCGGTCCTTCCGTTATGCCGTGCCTGATATCCGATGGTTCCCGCATATTGAGAACTACTTTGATCTTTTGGTGCGTACGCTGATGTCCGGACCGGCGTCCTACTTGAAGGGTGTCGCTTTTTCTGCTCTGACAGATTCTATGACCTTGGATGAGGCGCGCCTGGTGAATAACCAGGACGCTACGGTGCGTCTGACGGGTGAGCGTTTGGATGATTCTCGTTTGGCGCGTATTCGCGAGCAGATTGTTCACGGGCTCAGCAACTTCTCTGGTTTGGAGAAGACCGAGGTGTACTATAACGGCGCTCTCATTCCCGAGCAGGCCCCGAACGGGTATACGCCTGTGTCGTTGACGCTTTCTGTTCCTGACCGTACCGTGGCTATTACTGCGAACGGGCAGATGGTGGCTCGTGACAACTACATGAGTTCTTCGGGTGAGCAGATGCTTCTGCGCGGCGTTAGCCAGCTGAGTGCTCCGGCGATGAGCTATTCGGGTGATATGTTCGCTTGTCTGGCGAATGATGCAGGTAGCCTGTACACGGTGTATCAGGGGACTGCCCGCCGTGTGTGGCAGGGCTCGAACCTGACTGCTCCGACCTTTGACGCGTATGGTTGGGTGTGGGTTGCTGATGCTGAGGGCACGGTACGTGCTTTCAAGCCAAACTCCGAGGATGCTCAGGAGCGTGAACGCGGGGTCGATATTGGTATAATGTCCTGGCCGCGCAATTTGAGCTTCACCAGCATTAGTGTGTCGCACGATAGCGCGCGCATCGCGGTTGTTGCCTCGACGGAGGGCGCATCGGCTGTGATTATTTCGGGTGTGGTGCGTGACGATGCTGGTAAGCCGCTCAACCTGACCGAGATGGTTCGTCTTAGCTCCTCTGTGGTGCCTCGCAATGCGCGTTGGGCCGGTGACCAGAGCGTTGTGGTGGTCAACGTGAAGAATGGCGAGTCCGAGGTGATTTCGCTGAGTGGTGAAGAGACGAAGCTGGATCGCTTGGATGGTGTGATGAGCGTGTCGACGGCCGATAACACGTCTAACATTATTGCTCACCGTTCCGATGGTTCTTGCTATGTGCTGGAGGAACGCGGCTGGACTCGTCTGGATACTCTCCTGCACGAGATTAGCTACGCCGGCTAGGGAACGCGCATGAATGTACAACAGCGTGGTGTGAGTTTTGGGCGAGTCTCGGGTCGGAAGCTGGGGCGCTCCGCGGACTGGGCGGCTCGTGCGTGGGGTTCTTTGGGCGAGTTGCTACTGCCTCGGTCGTGTTCTTGCTGTTCTGTGGCTCTGCCGTATGGATCGGGGCCCGCGCTCTGTGACGAGTGTTTGATGCGCTGGAAGCGAGCCTGCGCTAAGACTGAGCGGGTTGACCCGATGCAGGATGTTCCGGAAACCGTGGTGGCTTCGCGCTATGACGGGATTGTGCCCCGGGTTGTTCTGGGAATGAAGAACGCGGGACGAACCGATCTTGTGCCGTTGATGGGGGATGCCCTGGCCCGGTGTGTGTTCGAGCTGCTGCGGGCACATCGCGAGGATTTTGGGAGGAGTTCTGTACTCGGTGCCACTGAGCGTGAGGTTCTTCTGATTCCGGCTCCTTCATCGTCCTCGAGTGTGAGTCGTCGAGGCTATGCTCCGGCTACGCTCCTGGCCCGTGAGGCGGCCCGTCGGTTGAAGGGGCGCCTTCCCGCCAGCTTGCGGGTGATGCCCCTGGACATCGTGGGGTACGCATCTGCCTCATCCCGGAATGATGGGGGAAGTATTGGAGATGTTGCGGGTACCCTGGCTGGGCTCCTGAGTGGCGCCTCCGGCGGAGGGGAGCAGAAGACCCTATCAGCGGTAGCCCGTTCCGAGCGGATGCACGGGGCCCTGCGCGTGCTGGAGCCAGCCCTGGTTGCGGGGCGGCTGTGCATTATTTGTGATGATGTGGTGACGACAGGCGCAACGGTTGCCGAGATGGTTCGTGTTCTGCGTGAGGCTGGTTCCGTGGTGCTGGGTGTGTGCGCGGTGGCCTCTGTTCCGAAGAAGGCATCGCCCTAGAACTTGATGTGTGAGATGTGTCTTTTCTGCGAATGGGTCTGCTGATTGTTCTGACTATTGATCAATAGAGAGTAACGTAGACGAATATTTGTCACATATAGTGATGTACGGCATCCGTTCGTATTAGAATATAGGCAAGGGACGGCATCGTCGTCGGCCCCCGTACCGGGTCCAGCCGGACGCGGTATAAACCCCCGAACTGGAGGGAATGATCGTGGAAGTCAACATCTACGGCCGCAATATCAAGGTCACCGAACGCCTGGAAGAGTACGTGAACGAGAAGGTTCAGAAGTTTGCTCAGCTTGGTGATAACGTGAAGGATATCGACGTCAAGTTCAGCAAGGAAGGCAACCTTGGCGGTGAGTCTATCCGCGTTGAGATTACCGTGGTCGGTACCGGCCCGGTCCTTCGCTCTGAGGCCCAGGGTAATGATAAGTTTGCGGTCTTTGATGAGACCTACGGTAAGCTCCTGGAGCGTCTGCGCCGTGCACGCGACCGCCGTAAGCTGGCAAAGCGCGGTGGCAAGCACCCGGTGTCTGTAGCTGACGCTACCGGCTCGATTCCTGTTGTGGGTGAGGCGATTACCGAGATTCTGTTGCCGGATGTTCCGGTGGAGGAAGCCGCCTTTGATAACAGCGAGGTTACTCTGGCTGATGAAGCGGCATCTCCTATCGAGATTCGTCACAAGAGCTTCAAGGGTGAGCGCCTGACTGCTGCGGAAGCTGTTGATCGTATGGAGCTGGTGGGCCACGACTTCTACCTGTACATTGACAGCGAAACCGGCGCCCCGGCTGCGGCATACCGCCGTAAGGGTTGGAGCTACGGCATCATCACTCTGACCGAGGACTAACCGGCCAGAGATTTTGACGGCTTATACCGTTGAGAAATCTTCTGTGAGGCGTTGGTAACGGGTTCTAACCCCTCACTCTGAAAAGCCCGGGCCCTGACGGACGCATGGCACTACGTATTATTGCCGGTTGGTCCGCTACGGGGCCCGGGCTCTTGTCTGCCCCCGCGCAGAGTGCCGCCGGGCTCTTGGCTCACGGCCCGAGCGTAGAGCGTAAAAAAGAGCTCGGACGGGCGAATTAGGCGGCTCTGCCATACAATATGTAGGAAGGCCTCACCGCGCGCATTCTTGCGTGCCCTTGGTGAGGGTACCGAGACAATCAAGGAGTAGAAGCTCAGTGGCATCTTTCTTGGAGAAAATCCTCCGAACCGGCGATAAGAGGGTTCTGCGACAGCTCGAGGCGTACACGAAGGCGGTGAACTCGCTCGAGGATAGCTTCGCATCCATGACTGATGAGGAGCTGCGAGCAGAAACCGATAAGTTCCGTGAGCGTGTCAAGGACGGCGAGTCCCTCGATATTCTGCTGCCGGAGGCCTTCGCGGTGGTTCGTGAAGCGTCCAAGCGTACCCTGGGCAAGCGTCACTACGATGTGCAGGTGATGGGCGGTGCCGCACTGCACCTGGGCAATATTGCTGAAATGAAGACCGGTGAGGGTAAGACCCTCGTCGCGACCCTGCCCGCATACCTGAACGCGCTGAGCGGCAAGGGTGTGCACATCGTGACCGTGAATGACTATCTGGCTGAGTATCAGGCGAACCTCATGGGCCGTGTGTTCCGCTTCCTAGGCATGGAGTGCGGTGTGATTCTCTCTTCGATGGAGCCTGATGAGCGTCGTAAGCAGTACGCCGCAGACATCACCTACGGTACGAACAACGAGTTCGGCTTCGACTACCTGCGTGACAACATGGCCTGGACCGTTGAGGAGCAGGTTCAGCGCGGCCATAACTTCGCCATTATCGATGAGGTCGACTCCATCCTGATCGATGAGGCGCGTACCCCTCTAATTATTTCCGGTCCCGCCGCGGGCGAGGCAAACCGCTGGTACGCAGAGTTTGCGCGTATCGCCGCAACGATGCTCAAGCGCGATGAGGACTATGAGGTAGACGAGAAGAAGCGCACCGTCGGTATTCTTGAGTCCGGTATCGACAAGGTGGAAGACCACTTGGGCGTGAAGAACCTCTACGAGTCGAAGAACACCCCGCTTATTGGCTTCTTGAACAACGCTATTAAGGCGAAGGAGCTGTTCACCAATAACAAGGACTACGTGGTCATCGACGGCGAGGTCCTGATTGTGGACGAGCACACCGGCCGTATTCTGCCGGGCCGCCGCTACAACGACGGCATCCACCAGGCGATTGAGGCGAAGGAAGGCGTCGAAATCAAGCCTGAGAACCAGACCATGGCGACCGTGACCCTGCAGAACTACTTCCGCATGTACGACAAGCTCTCGGGCATGACGGGTACCGCAGAGACCGAGGCAGCCGAGTTCATGAACACCTACAAGCTGGGCGTCGTGCCGATTCCCACCAACAAGGGTGTGCAGCGCATCGATAACCCCGATAAGGTGTACCGCGACGAGATTGCCAAGTTCAAAGCCGTCGTGAAGGACATTAAGGAGCGCCACGAGAAGGGCCAGCCGATTCTGGTCGGTACCGCCAGCGTGGAGAATTCCGAGTACCTCTCGCGCCAGCTGGCGAAGGTCGGTGTGCGCCACGAGGTGCTGAACGCGAAGAACAACGAACGTGAGGCCGCGATTGTGGCTCAGGCGGGTCGTAAGGGCGCCGTCACCGTGGCGACCAACATGGCCGGCCGCGGTACCGACATTATGCTCGGCGGTAACCCTGAGTTTGAGGCCGTCGAGAAGATGCGTGAGCTGGGTCTTGATCCCAACACCAACTCTGAAGCGTACGAGGCCCGCTGGCCCGAGATTCTGAAGGTATGCGAAGAAGTCGCTGCTGAAGAGCATGAGGAAGTCACCAAGCTTGGTGGTCTGTACGTGCTCGGTACCGAGCGCCACGAGTCTCGCCGTATCGACAACCAGTTGCGCGGTCGTTCCGGCCGTCAGGGCGACCCTGGCGAGTCTCGATTCTACCTGTCGCTGACCGATGAGCTCATGCGCCTGTTCAACACCGGCATGGCAACCCGCCTCATGGCTGCTGCCCCCGAGGACTCGGCCCTGGATTCCAAGATTGTCAGCCGCGCTATTGCTACCGCGCAGGCCAACGTTGAGGGCCGTAATGCTGAGCAGCGTAAGAACGTGCTTAAGTATGACGACGTGCTCAACCGCCAGCGTGAGGCCATTTACAAGGACCGTGGCCGTATTCTTCATGGTGATGACCTGAAGGAACAGATTTCCGGTTTCGTGGATGAGGTTCTGACCTCCATTATTGACGCGCGTGTCTCTGAAGGCCACGCTGAAGACTGGGACTTCGAAGACCTCTGGAGCGCCCTCAAGCAGGTGTACCCCATCTCCATTACCGTGGATGACCTGGCAGAGGACGCTGGCGACCGCACCAAGATTACCCGCGATCAGATTGTGAAGGAAGTCCTGGCGGACGCCCACGTCGTGTATGACGAGCGTGAGGAGAGCGTCGGCGAAGAGAGCATGCGAGAGATTGAACGCCGCGTGATGCTCTCGGTCATCGGTCAGCGTTGGCCCGAGCATCTGTACGAGATGGAATACCTCAAGGAGGGTATCGGTCTGCGTGCAATGGCTCAGCGTGACCCGCTGGTCGAATATCAGCGCGAGGGCTACGACATGTACCAGTCAATGCTCGACGCTGTTCGCGAAGAGACCGTGACCTACCTGTACAACCTGGACCTGTCTAAGCAGCGTACTCAGGCTTCTGCCGTGCGCCTGGCTGAGCCGTCGCGCCCGAAGTTCCTGCAGTACTCGGCCCCTGATGAGGACGGCCACACTCAGGTGCATGTGGCGCGTTCTCAGAAGAAGTAGCCTCGGCGTAAACCCAGAAATATACGGAGAGGGTGCGAATCCACCATTGGATTCGCACCCTCTCCGTATACCCGCTAGTTTACGTCTGTCTGACTCTGCAGTTGTTCGATGGAGGTAACGAACCAGGCTCCGTGAAGCTCCCGGACCTGCAGGGCAATTACTTTGATGCTCTGGCCACATCGGAATAGAGCAACCGCCTCGTAGAGCTTAGGATTGACCCGCTGAGCGCGAACCCGCAGTAGCATCGGAGGCTTTGAGAGCGTTTGTTCTGCGGGGACCTGACGAGGGTTCTTGGGAAAGCGCGGCAGCAAGCGGTGGAAGCAATCAGCCGAAACCCACTGGGCGAGCTGCTGGCGCGAGCGTCGTGCAGCCATGATTTCAAGGTATGCGATGGCTACGCCTACGCAACGTCCCTCAATTTGGCGGGAGATAGCGTCTGCAGGACGCAGAGGGCGGCCAGTTCGAGGGCGAGGTGCCCGGCCTGAGGTGGTCTGCTCGTAACGCGGGAGAGGAACAATCGATACGGGGGAGTTAAAGCCTCGGGCCTGTACAAGGGCCAGGGTGCCTGGCGCCTGTGGGAGCTTTTGCGAAGGGCCCGGGACAGGGCTGGCCGTTGGGGAGTCAACGTTCGGGGGAGGAAACGTGCGGAGTGCTGAAGTGCGGCGGGGGAGCGGGGGTAGAAGATGCGTGAAGCCCATGACGGGTTCCTTTCAGAAAATGGTGTGGAGAAAAATCTGGTTAGCGGTGGGACGTTTGAAGCGGCTGCTCGGGAATCTGGAGTACTTGTCCCTCGTACAGCACATCGGCGTTCCGCCCCAGTGCCTCGCGGTTGGCGCTGTAGATGTCGAGGGTGTAATCGTAAATAACGGAGGCCTCGGTGCCTTCGCCCAGCTGTTCGGCGGCGATGGACCATAAAGTATCTCCGGCACGTACCGTGTAGGCATAGATGCCCTGGGCGTTGTGCGAGGGAGTGAAGAACGGGCTACGGTCGTGGGGCGATCCTGCGGATTGGGTGTGGCTCGGGGCTAGGGGAATCTCACCGAGGGCGATGATTTGCGCATCGTCCGATTTAGCGCGGTATGCGACCGATAGGCTGTCGGTGTGATGTTCGCTTGGGTGCGCATCCGAGGTTATCGACGAGGCGGTCTGGGTGGTTGAGCCGGGGGAGTGAGGAGCCTCTGTAGCATGGGCCGGTGCTAAGACCGCCCCAAGCCCAATGGCCGTGCCGCCTAGCGTCAGAACGATGCGGCGCATAAAGAGCGGGCGGAAAATGCGCGGTGTTCTCGGCGTACGAGGCTCCAACGGGTGGATGTCTTGACGAGCGGTTCGAGCTTCATAGAGGGTGCAGACGAAACTGACAATCCACCAGCAGGTGATGAGGATCGCCGAGGCTCCCGTGCAGAGGAGCACCGCGTCGGTGAGCGGGTGAGCGGAGGGAAGGCTCGGCAGGTAGGCGCAGAGGGCAGCTAGCACAATCGCTGAGAGCACCGGTGGAGCAATGAAGAGAACGATGTCTTGACGACTGGCCTGTGGCTCAGAATGGAACACTTCGGTGCAGGACACTACGCCGCGTACACCGTGTGTATGTTTTATTGTTTGGTCCACGATGACCTCCAATGAGTGTGTTTGATAACCGTATTTGTACTCTAGTTATACCCTATATATCCATATTTGGATAGCAAAACACATCAAAATGCATGAAAGTTCTAATTTTTTCCTTGAATGCAAGGCATGAGGAGCGATTCTGTGCCACATTGGGACCTGAGGGCCTGTCGCGCCTCAAGATTCCTAAGTATCCGGTAGGGTCGAACTATGAGTATGGAAAAGTTCCTTCGGGATATAGAAGCTCGGCTGGCCTCCGAACGGGCCTGGGAGCTCGAACAAGATACCCGCCAGATTGCGCGCGTGCAATACTCCACCATCGCTCTCGATGATCGCCTCCTAGCTCAGAAGGGAGGCCCCATCCGGGTCTGCGCAACAGATATGCAGGTCTACGAGGGGACTCTCGATACCGTGGGAGAGGAATGGATCAGTATTGAATCCCGCGGTGAGAGCATCCTTGTCCCTCTGCGGGGTATGCTCTGGTGGGAAGGGGGTCGTGCGCCCGGTCGCGCAGAAGTCCACCCCGGGCGATACCGCATGAAGATGCAACTTGCCCTGCGAGCGCTGGCAGTAGCGCGCGAACCAGTCCGCCTCTCTCTTGAAGGCGGGGCTGTCAGCTACGACGGGGTCATCGAGCGCGTGGGAGCTGATTTTTTGGAGCTGCGCCTCCTCAATGGGGGACAGTATCCTCGTATCTACGAACGAGGATCTTATGCGCACGAATCTCGGGAGGCGAGGGCTCCCGGTGCGGGGGTTCGAATCATTCCGTTGGCGCGCCTAAGCGCCGTCATTGCGCGTATCTCTCGTTAGCTCCGCGCTCACTCCGCACCGGATAGTAGCACCGGATAAAAATAATCGTTCAGGCATAGAGTAAGGGCCCACCCCCTCACCGGAGGGGACGGGCCCTTACAGACACCAGGCAGAGCGCCTTCGGTAAAACCAGTAATGCTGTATTACTCAGCCTTCGCCTTAGCAGTTAGCTTACCGGAAGCAATGGCTTCCAGAGTCTGCTCGTGACGCTCGGTAATGTACTCCTCGAAACGCGAACGTTCGATACGCCACTGATTACGGCCGCCAATCTGGATTGCAGGCAATTCACCGCTACGCACCAAAGCACGCACCTGCGAAAGCGAAACCTGCAGTTCTTCAGCGACATCGCTCAGGGTAAGGAAGCGAGGTGCAGTCATGAATCTATCCTTTCCATATGTGGAATCTTGGGCCCCGGTGTCACGATATCGCGGCACTACATATAGAGTTCTCATCGAACGTCTATAGAGTACCTTCAGTATATGACACTGGGGTAAAAATTGCTTGCAAAAGCCTTATACTGCCTGAAATATTATCGAATCGTGTCCGAAAATAAGGGTATGTGCGTGAATATTTCATAAGCGAAAGTATTGTTGAGTGAATACACTAAATGAAATATCCTGTTATGGTTAGACTCCTAGAAGTCTCATAGAGATGTCTAACACTCCACTCGCTCATCGGTTAGTTGAATATGACGACTCGGCAACCCGCCGAACTTCCATACCGAAAGGCCACAACCCACATGCGTACACGACAGAACGCGACGACGCGTTCTACCCTCACCGAACCGCACGCTAAGCGCCTCAAGAGGCCTACCATCAAAGACTGGAGATTCATTCTGGGGATTCTCCTGGTCCTCGTCTCCATGACAGGTGTTCAGCTCTACGTGCAGGCGAACAACCACAAAATTGAGTACTACACTGCCAAAACAGAGATCCGCATGGGAGAGAAAATTACCGACGATAAGCTCGCCCGTGTGGAAGCCAATATCGACGCTGCCCAAGATAAGTACTTCACTCGAGCCGACACCAGTCTGACCCAGGGGAAAATTGCAACGCAACGCATCCCCGCCGGAAACCTCATTAGCAAGGACGCAGTCGGTGCCGAAACCCCCTCCGGCCGTCGCCTTGCAACCATTACCATTGACCGTACCGCCGCCTCCACACTGAAGACGGGGGAACGCGTAGATGTATGGACCTCAGGGCCCCGTAACCAGGACTCCAAACGCCAAGAAGCAGCCGAGAACAGCCCCTCGAGCGCCCACGCTATCGTGACCAACGCTGAGATTGCCTCAATCGCTGTGGACGAGGGAGTACTGGGTGCCAATGGCAAAGCCACCGTGCAACTGTGGGTGAAGGAAGAAGCCGTGGCCGCTATCGTGCAGGAAAGCAACAGCGACTCGAAGCTCAGCCTCATTCCCGGCACTTACGGGGAGGGCGAATGAACATCCCGATTATTCTCTACGGCGACGACGGTACACTCCTGAAAAGTATTGAGACCCAACACGGGCGCATTACGGTCGCCCGCACCGTACAAGATTTCAGTGAAGCACTCGGCATGGCCCATACCGGTATCGCCAGGGTCCTGCTCTGCGTCCGCGTTCCTTCTGAGGTGAGCGCATCGATGGTTGACTCTCTCGCTCAATCTGAGGTTCTACTCGCTGTCATTGCGCCCGAAAACCTGCCGCTACCCACTGAGGTTCACCGCATCCGCGCCGATGCCGCGTTGGAAGAGATTCTGGGCTCCATCGAACGAGCTGTCGACGCAGCCCTAGGGCGGCCTCGTAATATGTACGGTGTGCATCAAACGACGCTCAGCGCAATGCCCGGAAATGCCCTAACTGTGGATCCTTCCGGCTACGGCTACGATGCAGCGGGTCAGAACGCGGTAGGCTACGGCTACGATCTCGGATATGGGCAGGCAGATTGCTCCTTGTCTGATTCGTCGGGTGGAGCATACGGCTACGATCTGGGCCGCAGAGCTTCGAGCGCTGAAGCCGACACTGACCCATACGGGTATGGGGTTTCTGCAGGGAATGAAAACAGTTCTTTAGCGTCCAACCCTGTAGATCAGAACCCCGAGGCGCCGGTGTCTCCAAGTGATGAAGAATCCGTGCTGGCTCGCGCAGCTGCCATCGTGGATGCAATCGCTCCCGGCAACGAATACACCCGCCGTTTCGAAGAGGAGATTGAAGATAGCCTGCCCCAGCATCCGGATATCACTCAGGATCCCGAAGCCCCGGTCCGCTACCAGCCCGGGCATCGCCTCGGCAAGATTCTGACCGTCTGGGGAACCCACGGCGCACCCGGCCGAAGCACCATCGCGTTCAACCTCGCGGCTTTGGCCGCCCAGAAAGGGCAGAGCGTGTGCCTGATTGATGCGGATACCTACGCCCCCAGCCTTGACGCACTCATGGCCCTAGAAGACGCAGGATCGGGTCTGGCCATCATCTGCTCGGACGCTGACCGCGCGCAGCTCGATGAGAAGAAAGCCGGAGCAATCATGGAACGGGTTCCGCTCAAGCAGGGATTCTTCGACTTTCTGAGTGGAATTACCTCAGCCTCTCGCTGGCCTGAGGTGCGTGCTCGTGCCTTTAGCGAGGTGCTGGGGTGGCTCAAGCCCCGCTACGACATCATCATCTGCGATGTGGCCGCACCCATCGAGATGGATGAGGAGCTCACCTTTGATGGCCCTGCACCCCGCCGCAATGCCGCAACCCTCACCGCCCTGGCGGAGTCTGACCGTGTGATTGTCGTGGGAGAAGCCGACGTGGTGGGTCTGCCTCGCCTCATTAACCTGGCCCGTGAGGTTCAGGAGAGGCCGGATCTCATGGCGCCCGGTGCGAGCGTGCAGTACTGGCTCAACCGTTCCCGGCGTGAAGCAGCGGGCTTCAACCCCGAGGCAAAAATGCGCGATAACTGGTCCCGCTACCTCTCCGTTCCCCTGAATGGAGTGATTCCTTACGAACGGAAGATGATGGATCGCCTACGCCGTAACGGGGAAGCCCTCCTGGAGGTAGCGCCTCGACACGCCCTGGTGCAGGCTTTCGATGCGATGCTGGAGGGAATGTACGCGGTCCAGCCTGTGACCTGACCTCCTTTCTCGCGTGACTCTGTCACTTCTGCCCTTCGTACATCTCAGTCCCCATAGATATACCCGGCGTCTCGCGCCCCGGTAGCCCCTCGCGGGTACACCGGATGTGATGCGTCGGGTATATTTTTCGAAGGGCTATATAGCGTAAGAACGATTTGCTCTGGGCAACGGATTGTTTAGGGAAATCGTAGGTCATGAGATCGCCTCGTATCGTTGCTTTTCTAGTCGTCCCTGTGACGGTGGAAGGCCGCCACGGCGCTTTCAAGCGAGCTCTCAGACATGCACGTTACACTGGCCGAAATATTACCGCCTGAAATGGGACTCAGGCGGGCAACCGCATAAAATGGTTGAAGATACCTGAACTTATGGGAAGCACACAAACATGTCTTTTGCAGAAGGAACTCTGAGCGCCTGCGACTTTGGCCCCGGCGATATCGAACGCGTTCACCTCATCATGGGAGAATGGCAGATTATCTCTGACATTGCCCAGAGCGACCTTGTCCTCTGGTTCCCAACTGACTACGTCGTTGCCGACGGCACCTCCCCGGACGCCGTTTCCGGTCCCCGCGAAACCAGTACCTTCGCCGCCCTCGCCCATGTGCGTCCCTCTAACGTCCGCACTCTCTTCCATCACGACATCATCGACCACACTATGGAAGACGGTATTCGTGACGAAGCCTATCGTGCATGGACGACTCAGAATATCAGTACCTATACAGACCCGAGTAGGGGAGAAGGCGTGGGTTATCGCCCGGAGGTGAATGTCACCTTCGTGCCGATTGTGCGTAATAACCGCACTATCGCGCTACTCACTAGCCATCGTGTTGCCACTCCTCATACCTATCCCACTCTGAGCGAAGAAGTCTACGAGTTTGTCACTGACGCGCTACTGACCATGTTGCACAACGGTTTGTGGCCCGACCCTCTGGCTCAGGGTAGCCGCACTCAGGGTAATCCCCGCGCGATTGATGGCATTATCGTGCTCGACCCGACCGGCCGCGTGGTTGTCGCATCGCCCAATGCCAATTCGATGTACGCCCGTATGGGTATGACCGGTTACCTTGAGAAGCGTAACTTGGCCGACGTAACCCGTGCGATGCTCTCTCCCGGCGAGGAGGCGGACGAGACCCTACAGCTGGTCCTGGCCGGTCGTAGCGACCTGCGGACGGAACTCACCATCGCCCGAGCACGCGTGACCATGCGTGCTATCCCTCTGCTCAAGCAGAGAGGGGCACACCTTGAGCGTCTTGGAGCTCTGATTCTCTGCCGCGACGTCACTGAGTTGCGCCGTCGCGAGATGGAGCTCATGACCAAGGACGCAACCATTCGCGAGATTCACCACCGTGTGAAGAATAACCTGCAGACGGTGTCTGCTCTGCTGCGCCTGCAGTCGCGCCGCATGACCACCGACGAGGCGCGCCAGGGTTTGGAACAGGCAATGCGTCGCGTGGCCACGATTGCTACCGTGCACGAGGCGCTCTCGCAGGGCCTGACTCAGAACGTCGACTTTGATGAGCTCATTGAGCGTCAATTCCATTTGGCTGCCGAGCTGGCCTCTCCCGGTCAGCATGTGACGACTAAACTGCTGGGATCCTTTGGGGCCCTACCGAGTCAGTTCGCGACTCCTCTGGCACTAGTCATTAATGAGATTGTTGCCAATGCCGTGGAGCATGGACTTGATGGCGAAACTGGAACGGTGACGCTCGAGGGTATTCGCGGTACCAACGGCGAGGGGGAAGACACCCTGACCGTCGTTATTGCCGATGACGGCAAGGGTATGGGTGATAAGAAAATTGAAGAATCCGGCCCGAGCGCGTACCGACCGGTCAGCGGTAAAGAGGGACTGGGTATGCAGATTGTGCGCACTCTGGTGGCGAGTGAACTCAACGGTTCAATTCGTTGGGAAGCCAACGAACCGACCGGTACGCGCGTGATTATTAAGGCTCTCCTCCTGTAGGGTGAACAGTGGACCGGGGCGTGGAATCTTGATTTTAGGGCTCCGCGGCCGGGTTTCTTACGACTCCGGGTATAGCAAAAGCGTGGTGCGGTGACCGATAAGTCACTGCACCACGCTTTTAATGCCCTATTGAATACTCCGGAAGTTAGGATGCACGGCGGGCGCGAGCTGCGCGACGCTTCATGGCGCGACGCTCATCTTCACTGGTGCCACCCCATACGCCGGAGTCCTGGCCGGTCTCGATGGCCCACTTCAGGCAGACGTCAATAACTTCGCAAGAGCGGCAGACAGTCTTAGCCTCTTCAATCTGCAACAGGGCAGGTCCGGTGTTTCCAACGGGGAAGAACAGCTCCGGATCCTTGTCCAAACAAGCTGCACGACTACGCCAATCCACGGTGGACCTCCTTCTCTATATGCAGTCCCGCCGAGGCGAGATGCTGTTTATTATTCCTGTGCGCGTATCAAATAGACCCACTGTTGGGGCATACGCTCCAAGTTAGGGTGAAATTTGACTTATCAACTTTCGCACGTCGGGGCTGAAGTGACAAGTGCTTTAAGCTAAAAATTTCAGTATTACACTGAGGTATCTATCACTAAGGTAAACCTTTGTCTAATAAGGGTTCCGAAGGGTCGCATTGTGAACACTGATCAACTCGGCGGGAGAATTGATGACGTTTTCACCGGCTTCGGCGCCGCATTATACTCCGGATAGAATGGAACGGAGAGCTCTTCCTGGAGCGGTACATTTTAGGTATCTGTCTCCGTCGGGGGAGAAGCATCTGTGTAAGAACAATACCCAAGGCCCCTGTGCTGCATGATGTGCAAGCGGCCCAGAAATCACCGACCGCGCGCCCCGCAGGGGAGAGCACGCCCGCCTCCGAGGAGACCCCATGACGCCACGCCCGTTCAGTGTCCTGTACGCCTTCATCCTGACTGAAATCTTTGCGGCCTACCTTCTGATTCGAGGCGTCCTGTACCCCATCCTCCTTTCTCATGGTGAGCCTGCCCAGGGCATAGTCGGTGGCGTACTTCAAATACTCATTGCCGCGGGTATGACCTTCTATGCCCTGCGGTTCTACCGCGGACGTTACGGCTCACGCCTGCCCATGATCCTGATGACCCTCTGCGCCCTGTGGGTCACCGCCAGCACGCTGGTTCAGAGCGTGAGTACCTACGGTGTGAGTATTGAGGGTTTCAACCCTCTGATCGTGGCGGGCGTCATTGGTGCAGCGATGGCCTTTATCTTTGTGCTGCTACCTAGTAGCCGCCGCTATATTGAGGCCGTCACCGAGGAACGCGGCGAAGAAGCCAACCGCCTCGGCCGCCGCCGTTAGGCTATTGCCTGGTTATCGCTACACCATAGGGCGAGTATCGAGGGCCTTGGGTAACGGAACCTGTACCGCTTCAACCGCGCTACCGTCCACCGCTACCATACGTCCGGCTGGCTGCTCACCCCGTGTAAAACGATCTGCGGGAAGCGCCGTCACCGTACAGATATCGGCCTCCGCTAGGGACGTGGGCGCGAGCAGAAGCGCACGCGAGCACCCCATAAGCGCCGAAAGTAGCGGGGAAGAAGCCCTCCTCGGCCAGGGCGTGTAGGCCACGAAGACCGCGCGAAAGGCTCCGCGGCGCTCTAGCAGAACGTTCTGCACCCCGGCCGAAAGGTACTGCAAATCATCGACGAGTATCAGAGTCTGAGCGGGATGATCCTCCCCAGCCAACAGGGAGCGTACCGTTTCCTCCGTGAGTGGTGCGGAGCCGTCACCGCCCTTGATGCAGAGCACCTTCAGATGCGGGTTGAGCTGACGGATACTCTCGAGTAGCGTGCTCTTACCCGTCGACCGGGCGCCCGGGACGGGAATAATAGTTCCACGTCCGGCGCCCAGCCATACGGGCAGATGACGGCGGTTAAACCCCACAAGAAGTCGTTCATCTTGAGGATTGCAGGTCTTGTGCGCCACATGAAGATACTCCTCCGAGGGCATACGGAAATACTCCGGGAACTGGCGTAACAGAGTACTTTTCTGAGCGGAAGCACTCGCAGCCGGCAGCACATACGCCCCAAAGTCTCGGAGAGACGACGTGCAGGGAGCTAACACGGAGGCAGTAAGCGGCTGGTCCCCGATGAACTCATCGTTGATGCTCCCCTCAACACAGTAGTGGCCCTGGGCCGGGGCGGGGTAGTCGCGGCTGGCCGAACGCATCAGATCTGTATCAAGGAAGCGGCGGCTCAACAGTGTGGAATGCGCGACCGTGCCGAAGCGTCCTCTTGGGCTCAGCGCAGAGGTGAACAGCACCGAGTAGCCACGCCGGTAGCCTTGCGAGAGCACATCGTAGAGCAGGTTCTCTGTATCGGGATGGCGGATGAGCGCATCCAGCCATCCGTCCAGACCGTCCACGATAATGAGCGGACGGTGCCCTTCACGTTCGGCGAGTAGGTGCTGTTCTCGCAGCTCCTCAAGGCAGAAACGCAGATGCTGGAGCTCTTGCGGCCCCACAAGCACCTCAAGGAACGGAGAATAAGGTTCCATATCCCGCTGGAAGGAACCGTCGGAGGTGAGCAGAACCACCGGGGTGTTGGCTGATAGCGCCTGGGCAATCAGACTCAGAAGGAAGGGGATACGTTCCGCGCTCTGAGCCAGAATCCCCAGGGTTTGCTTGCCGCTCCACTGGTAATAGCTGCGAACACCGTAACGAGCGATCTCCAATTCTCCCAGCAGATACCCGTTCCCTCGCTCTGTCCCTTCGGGCAGAAGCGGCAGGGGCAGAGAATCGGGTAGCTCCTCGGGAATGGGGCAGTATCCTTCGTTCTCTTTCTCGCTGGGTCCATCGACCGTACCCGAAATGCCGTGCCGCCCAGAGGCACCGTAGGGCTCTGTTGCTGCGCTGAAGGTTTCTCTGATTGAGCGGGTGAGGCGCTCGTCTTCCCCGTAGTGTTCCCGAGGTGATTCCTCCATGACGTTGATGCACCTCCACCCCTCAGGCTCGAGTGAGAAGACCTTCGGGGGAACCGTCCGCACCTCGGAGGGCACACCATCCGTGAGGGGCGCGCGGAACGCAAGGGAGCGCCCATCTGGCAGGCGAACGTACCCGGCTCCAGGCTGAGCGGCCGAGATATAGGCGGCTGCTTCGTGTTCCAGCAGGTTGTAGGAATCTTGCGCACTGGCCACACGTAGACAGATACTCGTGGCGATATTAGCGCGGATATCCTGCGAAATCGTGCCCTGGGGGCGTTGCGTAGCAAGAACGAGGTGCAGACCCAAAGAGCGACCAATCGTTGCGATGCGCATAAGTTCTGTCATCGCATCGGGCATGGAATCAATCAGCATGCGGAACTCATCTACGACGATGAGTAGCTCGGGGTATCGGGGGAGTACACCTCGAGCCCGGCAATCGGCGAGGTAGTCGCGGTAGGAATTGACCCCGGCCGCCTGCAAATCTGTTTCTCTCCGATGGACGTCTGCCCGCAAGAATTCTAGGGCGCGTTCAACAGCGGAAACATCGAAATTGCTCAAGATGCTCAGCGTATGGGGTAGCTCGGCGAGAGGGCCTAGGCCTGCGGAACCCTTAAAATCCACCAGAATCAGCCCGAGACGCTCGGGCGGGTAGGCCAAGGCAGCACTCAGCACCAGAGAACGTAGCAGCTGGGATTTACCGGCACCCGTGGTGCCGCCCAGCAACCAGTGGGGCCCGTGCTCCGAAAGGCCGAGCGAAAGCGAGCCCGCCTGCGAAACCCCCAGATAACAGCGGACGTCTTCAGCATAAAGCCCCCTCGACCACCGTTCCCTAAGCCCTTCAGCAGATAGGTTAATCCCCTCTTCACACCTTTCGTTTTTCTTCGCCCGCAGGGAAGAGAACCGATGCCCGGATTGATGCACCTGAACGTCGCTAATTTTGCCTGCTTGCGGTCCTTCTGCGCTCCGATAGAGATAGCCAAGAGCCGGGACAAACGCCTCGACACTCAGCCCATCGGCATACAGGCACAGACCATTGAGGAGAAGAGGATGCACCTGTAGGACCCCCTCGCTGGGTTGCTCCGGAGGCTTCGAGTAATGCCGGGCTACATAACGAATGGACTGACGGTGGCTCCCCTCGCTGGTGCACTGGAGCCACCCTGCTGTGAAGAGAGACTCACAGTCGATACGAGCAGATGCCACATGCGAAGCTTCTTTGGGGGCGGCAATGATACATAGAGCCGCCGATGTACCCATGGGCTCTTTGGAAGCCCGCGCGCCGTTCCGTGCTGTAGCTTCGATGGATTTGGCCTCAGCCTGGAGCGCGTGCACGAGCGGAGCATAAATATTGCATGCATCCTCCGGCACAATCAGCAGGGGAGGGGTCTGTGCAGAAAGCTCGCCGCGCAGGGTATCGTGAAGAGCTTGCCGTTCCTCAGCGCTTGTCCCGAGATGCTGAGAATACACGCTGACGCGGGGTGCTACGGCGAGGGTTTGCAAGAGCATGTTGATTTGCTTCTGTCTCGCGCTCGCAGGACAGCCGAGCAGGATTGCGATATTTCCTGGATAACCGGCAACTAGCTGAACGAGATAAGCACGCAGGTGTCCCTCATCGAGCGAAAGGCGGTGCCCAAGCGCCGCGGTGGGTAAAGGGATGTAGTGGGGCGCCCTCGGGAGCTTGGGGAGTGAGGCGAGCGTTAGGTTACGCCCGCGTAGGTAGGGTAGCCGAGGGCCGCATCCGAGCACGATGCAAGGCTGAGCGGGGAGCATGGCAGGGGTTGGGGGAGTTTCTGCGAACGCCAGATTTGCAGCGGTGGGGAGATTCAATGCTCGTTGCTCCTCTTGTTCGGCCGCCGTGCGGGTCATAGCGCGGCCCGCACGGTTTTCGGCTCTGCTCCCAAAGAAGTGTAGGAGCATGAGCAGGGAGGAAGCTGCTGACATAAGTAGCAGAAACCATAGGCCGGTCAGCAGGGCAATGGCTAGGCCCACAAGGATGGGCAGGCAGATGCTGAGTAGAATCTGCTTGAGTTTGCGGGGTTGGGCAGGGTTGACCGTGACGGGCTCAAAGGGATTGTTGTTGAAAGAGATAGCTGAGGAATCCTGAGGGCTGTCAGTGTTGTCTCTGGGAGTGGAATGTGCTGCGCGCCCGGAAGGACTCGGACCTGAAACGTTGGGGGCTCGAAGAACGCAGAGAGACGACCCCAATAGGAATGGCTCGTTCCAAACAATGGGTTGTGATTGATTGTTCTGGACTCTTCTGGATTTGCATGCGGGAGCATTTGCTGGGCGCCACAGCACTCCCGAGCTGTCGGCGTGGAAGGCTCCGTGCACTCCGCGTAGGAAGGGGTCTCGCAAATACACGTGTCCGGTTTTTCCCTGCCGCCCGCGTGGGGACCTGCCCAGCGTGGTGTCTCCTCGAGGAATTGGGTAGGATTTGCCTGCGTCGGGGCCGCGTAGAACGTAGAGGGTGCTGATGGCATGTTCGCTGCTGTCTGTGCCGGTGGCATGTTCTTCTCCGGTGGGATGGCCGCCTCGTGCGGGAAAGCTCAAATGCTTCTCGCCACCGGCGGTTTGTTCTCGTAGAGCGGCGCTTAGATTGTGTTCCAGGTGCTTTTCTTCCTGGGGCAGTGTGATGTTTTCGATCGTACTTGGTTCGCCTTCGACCCGTACGACGCGGGGGTAGGGGTGTTCTGTGGAGGTCTTAGCGTGGTCAAGAAAATAGAGAGTCATGCCTATAGATAAACTTGTAGTGAATCAAAATTCAACATTTTCTATCAATGATGACTTAAATATTCGATTATTGCGTTTTTGCCACCAAGATACCTTGGAATCTGTGGATAACTGCATATTCGTATGTAAGTCTCCTGGGGACGATTCTTGAGTTATCTATGGTGTGGTACGCATGTGCGTATTGTTGGTGAGCATATGCACTGTTTCTTGAAGGGTCTAGCTGAACCTATCGGCCGAGCCACTTCCTTTAGTGAATATTTACGCGTAAATAATTTCTTGTTCTGTTGCATGGGGTCGTGGAGTCTCTTCTTCCGCAACGCACCTAAAAATCTCCGGGGGCGCGCTAATCCCGTCCTTATTCATCCGGAACTCATCGGGGGATGGCGCAAGAACTCATTCTCAAAAGTACTGAAAGTCATGTCATAAGTATGCGGACCAGTTGATAAGCGGGTATCTTAGAGTATGACTATATCCATCGTGGGAGGGGCGACGTATGCCTGCCCGCGCGGATCGTGCCCTCCCCGAATCAGCGGGGAATTGCCCGGTCTGGAAGGCGAAAACCATCCCCAATAGGGGCAGGAACGCCGTGATAATACAGGAGAAAACATTGACTGCTGACCTCGTAGTTGTCGGATCGGGCCTCTTCGGCCTGACCATCGCAGAACAGGCCGCCACCGAGCTGGGCCTGAAAGTCGCTCTGCTGGACCGTCGCTCCCACATTGGCGGTAACGCATACAGCGAGAAGGAAAAGCAGACCGGCATCGAGGTGCACCGCTACGGCGCCCACCTGTTCCACACCTCCAACGAGCGCGTGTGGGAGTACGTGAACCGCTTTACCGACTTCACGAACTACGTGCACCGTGTGTACACCCACCACAATGGCATCGTGTACCCCATGCCGATTAACCTCGGTACCATCAACCAGTTCTTCAACGCCGCTTACTCTCCTGCAGAGGCAAAGGCGCTGATTGCTGAGCAGGCTGGCGAGCTGGCTGGTACCGACCCGCAGAACCTCAACGACAAGGGCATCTCCCTGATTGGTCGCCCCCTGTATGAGGCCTTCATTAAGCACTACACCGCAAAGCAGTGGCAGACCCCGCCGGAGGAGCTGCCCGCGTCCATCATTTCCCGCCTGCCGGTGCGTTACACCTACGACAACCGCTACTTCAACGACAAGTACGAGGGTCTGCCGGTCGACGGCTACGCCGCTTGGCTGGAGCGCATGGCCGCACACCCGAACATTGAAGTTCACCTGAACACCGATTTCTTTGAGTCCGGCCATGAGTACTCTCGTGAGAACGTGCTTGGCCAGATTCCCGTGGTGTACACCGGCCCGGTGGACCGTTACTTCGACTATGCTGAGGGCGACCTGTCCTGGCGCACCATCGACCTGGAAGAAGAAGTTCTGCCGATTGAAGACTTCCAGGGCTGCTCGGTGATGAACTACCCGGATGCTGACGTCCCCTTCACTCGTATCCACGAGTTCCGTCACTTCCACCCGGAGCGTGACTACACCAAGGATGCAACCGTTATTATGCGTGAGTTCTCCCGCTTCGCGAACAAGGGCGACGAGCCCTACTACCCGGTGAACACCGCCGTGGACCGCGAGAAGCTGCTGGCTTACCGCGACCTGGCCAAGGGCGAGGATAACGTGCTGTTCGGCGGCCGCCTGGGTACCTACAAGTACCTGGACATGCACATGGCTATCGCTTCGGCGCTGTCGATGTTTGACAACAAGATTCGTCCGCACTTCACCGACGGTGCCAAGATTGAATCCGGTGGTGTGGACGCATAGTTATGGCTACTCAGATTTTGAAGACCCTGCAGCGGGTTATCTTCCCGAGCGCGGTTGAGACCGACGTCGTGCCCCTCTATGTGGATGCGGGCGTCGCAACCGGCGTTCAGCTGCCGACTCGTATCGATGGTGACGCCTCAACTTCCATCGCGGAGGCGATGAACACCTCCGGTCAGTCCCTAACAAGTGCGAGCGCAAACCGTGACGCCGCAAACGGCCTGAACAGCCGCCGCTCCATCACTGTGAGTGCGGGCCAGAGCTTGTCGTTCGGTACGTACTTCAATGCGTTCCCCGCTTCGTACTGGCGCCGCTGGACTGACCTGCAGAAGGTTACCCTGAGCGTTCAGACCCGCGGTGAGGGCATGGTCATTGTGTATAAGTCCAATGGCCGCGGCGTGATTCAGCGTGTGGATGCCAAGTTGCTCTCCGGTGAGGAAACCAATACTTTCACCTTGCCGCTGGCACCTTTCGGTGATGGCGGCTGGTACTGGTTCGATTTGTCTGGCACCACCGACCTTGAGTTGGTTGAGGCAAACTGGCTGGGCGACATCGAGCCCCGCGCGGATGTGAAGGCTGGCCAGGCAACCGTGCAGATTACCACCATGAACAAGGTGGAGTACTGCATCAACAACATTCGTGCGTTGGGTGAAAGCCCCGAGATTTTTGATGCCGTGCACGAGTTCCTGATCGTGGACCAGGGCACCCAGAAGGTTCAGGACCACGAGGACTTCGAAGAGGTTGTCAAGCCCCTGTCCGGTAAGTTCCGCATCATTAACCAGGGCAACCTGGGCGGTTCGGGTGGTTTCTCGCGCGGTATGTTCGAGGCCGTGAATAATGGCTCCGACTACGTGTTGCTACTGGATGATGACGTCATCGTTGAGCCCGAGTCGATTCTGCGTATGGTGACCTTCGCGAATTACTGCAAGGAGCCTACCATCGTGGGTGCGCACATGTTCGACATGTTTGACCGCTCGGTTCTGCACGCCTTTGGCGAGGTCGTGGACCCGTGGCGTAACTTCTACGCTAAGCCGCATGAAGACATGGCGATGGGTCACAATTTGGGTACCCACAACCTGCGCAACACCCCGTGGCTGCATCGCCGCGTGGACGTGGACTACAACGGTTGGTGGATGTGCCTCATCCCGACCGCGGTTATCAAGGAAATCGGTCTGTCGTTGCCGCTGTTCCTAAAGTGGGACGATGCCGAGTACGGCCTGCGAGCCAAGGCCGCGGGCTTCGCGACCGTGTCCTTCCCCGGTGCGGGCGTGTGGCACGTGTCCTGGACCGATAAGGATGACTCCGTCGGCTGGCAGGCTTACTACCACGAGCGTAACCGCCTCATCACGGCTCTGCTGCACTCTCCCTTCGACAAGGGTGGCCGCGTGCTGCTGGATTCACTCTTCCTCGACGTCAAGCACACCCTGTCGATGCAGTACTACACCGAGGCCGGCCGTCTGTTGGCTCTCGAAGACCTGCTGTCGGGCCCCGAGCACCTGCACCCTTCGCTCTCGAAGCGTCTGCCGGTGATTCGTGCTATGGCTAAGGAGTACCCGGAGTCCCAGGTGAAGCCGAACGTGGATGACTTCCCGGCTATCCAGTCGAAGAAGCCTCCGTTCCGTGGCCGTCGTTCTTTCGCGTCCCCCGGCTACAAGAAGCTTGTTTCGTGGACCGCGAAGACGGTGGGTCGCCAGCTCTTCAAGCCCGTGAGCGAAGAGGCTAAGGCTCACCCGCAGATTCAGCTGAACTACGGTGAAACCAACTGGTGGACCCTATCCAAGTTCGACTCGGCTCTGGCTACGAACGCTGAGGGTACCGGTCTCTTCTGGTACCGCCGCGACCCCGAGCAGCTGAAATCGAAGCTGATTCACGCCGCGAAGCTACATGCTCAGCTGGTGACTGGCTGGGAGAAGTTGCGCGACCTATACCGTTCGAAGGCCGCAGAAGTGGCTTCCTATGATGCCTGGGCTAAGACCTTCGCTGAGCATACGGATTCTGAGCTGACCCGATGAGCGATTTGAGTTCTCTGCCTCTGAAAGCACCCGGCCGCGGACGCGGCATCCTGGATGCGGTGAAGAACCGCTACCTGCTTCGGCTGCTGGTCGATAAGGAAATCCAGGTGCGTTACCGCGGCTCGGTGCTGGGTATTCTGTGGTCGTACATCAAGCCGGGCGTGCAGTTCCTGGTGTTCTATATTGCCATGGGTATGTTCCTGGGCTTGGAACGCGGTATGCACAACTATGCGGTGTACCTGTTCTCGGGCATGATTGCCATCAACTTCTTCTCGGAGGGGTTCGGCAACGGTGCCCGCGCCATGGTGGTCAATAGCGCGCTGATTCGCAAGATTTACCTGCCGCGTGAGCTGTTTTCATTGTCAACGGTGTTTGTGGCTCTGGTGCATTTTGTGCCCCAGATTGCGGTGATGCTGTTGGCCTGCATCCTGGTGGGGTGGTCCCCGAGCTTCCTGGCGTTGGGGTCTATCCTGGCGGGTATGGTGATTGTGATGCTGCTGTCCTATGGCTTGGGCCTGATTTTTGGTGTGGCGAACGTATTTTTCCGTGACTCGGAGAATATTGTAGATATGCTGCTGATGGTCGCGACATGGTTCTCGCCGGTGCTGTATTCCTGGGCTATGGTGCGTGACACCCTGTACCCCTGGGTGTTCAACGTGTTCATGCTTAACCCGTTGACGGTTGCTGTGGAGCTGTTCCACTACGGTTTCTGGCGTCCGACGTTGCGCATGGAGGAGTTGGCTCTGCCGTCTTCTCAGGTGGTTCCGCATCTCTTCACTTTCTGGACTCCGATTGCTATCGGTATTTCCCTGCTAACCGTTCTGATTGGCGATTTGCTCTTCCGTAAGTTTGAGGGCAACTTCGCTCAGGAGCTCTGATCTTGTGGATATTAAGAAGTTGGAGTTCCCGCCGGTGAGCCCGGATGCCCCCGTGGTGATTCGGGTGGATAACCTGGTTAAGCGTTTCGTGCTGCGCCACACACGTTCGATGAAGGAGGCCTTTGTCTGGCTCATTAAGGGCCGTAAGGGTGACCTTTCGGAGAAGTTCAATGCGCTCAACGGTGTGAGCCTGGATATTCGTCAGGGTGAGCGTGTGGCTCTTCTGGGTTTGAACGGCTCGGGTAAGTCTACGTTGCTGAAGATGATTTCGGGTGTGATGCGTGCTGACGGCGGCGAGGTTTTGACGCGCGGCAATATCGCGGGCTTGATTGAGGTGGGCGCTGGTTTCCACCCGGATCTGACCGGCCGCGATAACGTGTACCTGAATGGCGCGATCTTGGGTATGTCTAAGGAGGAGATTGAGGCTTCCTTCGATTCGATTGTGGATTTTGCTGAGATTCACGAGTTCATCGATACCGAGGTGAAGTTCTACTCTTCCGGTATGTACCTGCGCTTGGCTTTCTCGGTTGCTGTGCACACGAGCCCGGATATCTTCCTGGTGGATGAGATTCTTGCGGTGGGTGATGAGCCTTTCCAGAAGAAGTGCATCGCGAAGATTCAGGAGCTATGCTCTGTCGGTAAAACTCTGGTTGTGGTGAGCCACGATTTGGACTTGGTGTCGAAGATTTGTGATCGCGGCGTGGTGCTGGAGCACGGTAACCTTCGATTCGATGGTCCGATTAATGATGCTGTGAAGGTGATTCGCGGCGGCGACTAAACGTTAAGCGTCATGGTAAAGGGGGCGTGCATTCCCGTGAGGGGAGTGTACGCCCCCTTTCTGCGTCCTTGTACTGTACTTTTTAGGCTGCGTTTCAGCTCGTTAAGGGAGACACGGAGGGCTCCGGATGATTCCGCAGGTTGGATAAACTGTCAAATATTACGTACGTATTTGGATAGAAAGATGTGTTTGATGAGCGGTGCTAATGCCTGCATATTGCCTGTCTTTTGGGGTACCGTGGAATGGATGTGACGATTGACTAGGGGATTTATATCGTTCGGTACGTTCTCTACACAAAAATGTTGTGCATCGCAGTGAAAAATAGCAAGAAACTATACCTGTAAATATTAAGTAGCGAAATATATAGTTTTGGTAAATTTAATGCCTTGTGGTTAGGATGATGGACGTAATAAGTTACAGCCGTAAAGTTACACGTAGCACCACCACACACCGCAGCATCGGATCATTTCAATGGAGAATACCGTTCTGAATACCAAAGCAGAGCATCTGGCTTTATTCGAAGAGAACATTCGTGAGGCCATGCGTAGCCGCAATCTGGACCCTCGAGGGGACAGGGAAGCCGTGCGCGCACTCATCGGCGAGTGCTTGGATGAGTACGAGCAGCAGCGCACCCGTATTTCCCTGCCTGACCTGGGGGAGCGGAACGTCGTCATTCAGCGGCTCCACGATGAAATCTGCGGCTTTGGGGTCATCCAACCCTTCCTCGACGATGAGAGCGTTGAGGAAATCTGGATTAATTCGCCCGACGAAATCTTCATTGCCCGCAACGGCGAGAGTGAACTCACCGGCCTGCACCTGAGCCCCCAAGCCATTAGCAGTCTGCTGGAACGCATGCTCAAGCCCTCGGGCCGCCGCCTCGACCTTTCCTCTCCTTTCGTGGATGCCTCCCTGCCGGACGGTTCCCGTCTGCACGCGGTAATCCCGGATATTACGCGCCAGCACACGAGCATCAATATTCGCAAGTTTGTGGTGCGTGCGCGCCGTCTACCTGATTTGGTTCGCATGAATTCCCTGAGTGCCGGAGCGGCCTCGCTATTGCATGCTGCGGTGGAGAGCGGCATGAATATTCTCGTCTCGGGTGCAACCCAGGCGGGTAAAACCACGATGCTCAATTGCCTTTCCGCTTCGATTCCGCCGAGGGAGCGCGTGGTCACCTGTGAAGAGATTTTTGAGCTGTCTGTGCCGCTGCGAGATGTAGTGGGTATGCAGTGCCGCCAACCAAACCTTGAGGGTACCGGTGCTATTGAGCTACGCCGCCTGGTTAAGGAGGCTTTGCGTATGCGCCCGGACCGCATCCTCATTGGTGAGGTACGTGAGGCGGAGTCTCTGGACATGCTGATTGCGCTCAACGCCGGACTGCCTGGCATGTGCACGATTCACGCGAACTCGGCACGTGACGCCGTGACGAAGATTTGTACCCTGCCGTTGTTGGCGGGCGAGAATATCTCTTCCTCATTTGTGGTGCCTACTGTGGCTTCGTGCTTTGACATTGTGGTGCATTGTGGTCGTGATTCACGAGGTCAGCGCCAGGTTGAAGAGATTAGCATGCTTGGTGGCCGCGTTGAGGACGGCGTGATTGAGATGTCTCCGCTGTTTGTGCGTCGTGACGGCCGGATGGTTTGTGTGGCCCTGGAACTGCCGAATGCTGAACGTTGGGTGCGGGCGGGGCATCGTCCCGAACAGGTGTTGGCCGCCGCGAAAGCGGGGCAGTGATGTCGCTTTTCCTTAGCTTGATTCTGGGCATCGGCGTATGTTTGGTGTACCTTTCCTGTTTTCCGGAGGGGCAGAAACCTGTCCGTAGCACTGCCGACTCTGCATTGGTTGTGGCGTTGCGTAAGGCTGGGATGCACACGCTGACCCCTCGAACTTTCACCTGGGTGAGTGTTGCAAGCGCCGTTGTCCTGTCCCTGTTGCTCTTGATGATGAGCCAGTTGGTGGCCTTGGGCGTGCTCGGGTTTATTGCTGGCTTTGTGGCTCCTCGCGTGGTGGTGAATCATCGTGCCCGTGCTGCGGATGCGCGCATCTGGCAGCTGTGGCCGGATGCTGTCGATCACCTGCGTTCGGCGATTCGTGCTGGCCTTTCCCTGCCGGAGGCGCTGATTCAGCTTTCCTACCGCGGTCCGGAGGAGCTTCGTGGAGCCTTCGCCCATTTTTCGCGTGATTATCGCGCTTCGGGGGAGTTTGTGCCTTCGCTGAATCGGCTTAAGGAGTACCTCTCGGATCCTGTGGCGGACACCATTATTGAGGCCCTCAAGATTGCCCGCGAAGTGGGTGGTTCGGACCTGGGTAAGCTTCTGGGGGCGCTTAGCGATTTTCTGCGAGATAATGCGCGCACTCGTTCGGAGCTTCTGGCTCGCCAATCCTGGACTGTGAACGCGGCCCGGCTCTCGTGCGTGGCTCCTTGGTTTGTTCTCTGTCTGATGGCCACGCAGCCAGCGGCGCGCATGGTGTACAACTCCTTTGCCGGGGCTGTGCTCATGATGGCCGGGGCGGCGATTTCGCTGGTCGCCTACCGCCTGATGCTCCGCATCGGTGAGCTTCCGCGTGAACGGAGGGTTTTTGGATGAACATTCCCGTTGTGTTTGCCTTGTTGCTGGCGGTCGGTCTGGGGCTGATTCTCTCATCGCTTTTGAATACTCGAAGCGTTTCCTTCGCGGATCGCGTGGCTTCGCAGCTTCGCGGTGAGACTTTGCGTGAGTCGCTGCTGAGGGAGCAGGAGCGTCGAGAGCCGAGCCTGATGGAAGCTCTCTCGGGTTTCTGCGGGCCGTTGCTACGTTCGCTTTCTGCGACCTTGAACGGCTCATCATTGAGCGATGGTTCGGTGCAAGATCGCCTGCGCCGGGCAGGGTCTTCTCAGAGTCTGAGTGCTTTCCGAGCTGAACAATTGCTTTGGAGCCTGGCTGGTGTTACGGCGATGAGTGCGCTGACGGTGGTTGGCGTGTTGCAGGAGCGTTTCTCTCTCCCCGTGGCGGTTGCACTAGTGCTGGTGAGCGGCCTGAGTGGATTTCTAGCCCGTGATTGGTGGCTGGGAGAGGCTGTGAAGAAGCGAGAGAAGCAGCTGGTTGCCGAATTTCCTGCCTTGGCGGAGATGATGGCGCTATCGGTGACTGCCGGCGAATCAGCGTTGGCGGCTTTGGAACGTATTTGCTTAACCTCCCAGGGCGAGCTAGCTCGTGAGTTTTCCGAAATTCTGGCACAGACCCGAACAGGCGTGTCCTTACTCAGCGCTCTGCAGGACTTTGCGGAGCGTACTCGCGTCCCGGCGCTGAGCCGCTTCGTTGAGGGTATTGCTGTGGCGATTGAGCGCGGTACGCCTCTGGCGGAGGTGTTGAGGGCTCAAGCCCAAGACGTACGCGATAACGCAAAGCGAGACCTGATGGAGGTTGCGGGTAAGAAAGAAATTGCGATGCTCGCCCCGGTGGTGTTTTTCATCCTGCCGCTGACGGTTATTTTTGCGGTGTTCCCGGGCCTGTCGCTCATGCGTTTGAACTTTTAGATTTTGCGGCGGGTACACACCGTACCGGCTGCATCGCGGTGGGCTGGGCTGATTGCCCGGTGCGCCGCACCAACTACACACTACACCCTTTGATGAAGGAGAAAATTATGTTCCGTCGTTTCCGCACCACCCTCACTGTGCTGATTGCCCTGGCTGTTGCATCCGTGCTGGCTCTGCGCCTGAAGAATAAGCAGGATGACCCCGAGCGCGGCGACGTGCCCGGCTGGGTCATGATTACCATGATGAGCGCCGTGCTGGTTGCCGCTATTCTGGCGATTGCTCAGCCGGCGCTGACCAAGATGTTCAACGACGCAATCGCTCTGGTTCACCAGTAATGCGTAAGCCCCGCATCGCTTCTGAGCTAATTGCTGCTAAGCTCGCGGAACGTTCTGTGGAGGATAGCGAGCGCGGTGATGCCAGCACGGAATTTGTCATGGTTGGTGCACTGCTGGTGTTGCTGACCATGGCGATTCTGCAGGTTTCTTTCGCCCTGTATGCACGAACCATGTTGGTGGATGCTGCGGCGGCTGGGGCACGTTACGGTACGATGCGTGACCGTACCCCGCAGGAGGGCATGGCGCGCACCCGTCAGATGATTCAGGGGGTTCTTCCGTCCTCGTATGCTGAGAATATTTCGTACCGTCAGAGTAGTGATTCTACGGGTGTGCGCACCTTGGAGGTGACGGTGAAGTCTCCGTTGCCGGTGCTGGGTCCGTGGGGTTTTCCGGATTCTATTGAGGTGAAGGGGCATGCGATTTATGCGGAGCATCATTCCGGTGATTAGCAACTTTTCGCTTCGGCAGCGTGTGAAGGCTTGCTTGAAGAACCGGTCGGACCGGCCTCTCTCTGACCGGCATGGTTCTGAAGAGGGTAGCGCCATTGTGGAGTTCCTGGGCCTGGGCATTACTCTGCTCATTCCGGTGCTCTACGGCGTTCTGACGATTTTTAGTCTGCAGTCTTCGGTGATGGCGGCTCATGCGGCGAGCGCCCAGGTGGTGCTGTATGTGCAGGAGCAGCCGCAGGATTCGTCGGTGGGTCCTGATTTGGCGAAGCGTCTAGCGGCGCACGCCGCCGCGGATTACGGGGTTGAGCCTTCCGACGTGAGTGTGTCGTTGAGCTGTTCGTCGGGGGAGTGCGTCTCGGGTACGAAGGCGTACGCCACGGTGACGGTTCAGGCGCGACTGCCGCTACTACCCTCGTTTATGGGTGGTGGCGTGATTCCGGTGAGTTCTCATGCGACGAGTTGGGGGTCTGGTCATGCTGATTCCTAATGGTTCGCCGGCTCACCTGTTCGCGGCTGTACAGGAACGGTATGCCTGCGCTCGTGCCCGTGTGCAGAGTTGGGCGCTCGCTTCTAACCCGGAGGAGGGTAGCATTGCCCCGCTGATTGTGGGCATGCTGGCGTTGCTGCTGCTCATTGGTTCGGTGACGGTGGCGATTACGGGTGCGTATTTGCAGACTCAGCATCTGCAGGATATGGCGGATGCTCAGGCGAACTCGATTACCCGCACGATCCGCACCCCTGAGGAAGCAAGTGGTTCGGCGGCGTGGGAGTATGCGAACGCGTACCTGGCTGAGGTTCAGCCCGGGCAGGATTTTCAGGCGCTACGTCTGGAGAACGTGTCTGTGGATTCTGACCAGAGTGTGCATGTGTACCTGTCGGCTCGTATTCGTCCGCCGCTGCTGTCGATTCTGGTGCCTGATGGTATTGAAGTGACCGCTCATGGCTCGTCGCGTTTGAAGATGAGCCAGGGACCGACCACCGATTAGAGACGTTTGAGCCCATAGACTGCGAGGGTACATCCGCAAGGTAGTGTAACGGCTAGCGGATGCACCCTCGTTTTTATCCCGTTTACCTTCTACTTGCTGTATTCTTCTGCGCTGTGGGCTGTTGCGGGCTGTAACGGCGGGACTTTCTGGCCGTTTCACGATAGTGTTAAAAGCTATGGCATCCTTCGATTTTTCTGCTGAGATTAAAGAGCTTCGCGCTATCTTCGCCTCGATTGCCGCTGTGAGCGACATTGAGGGGATTGAGCGCGCCATTGAGGACCTGTCTGCGCAGGCTGCCGCACCCGATTTGTGGGATGACGTGGAGAATGCGCAGAAGGTGACCAGTGCCCTGTCCTATAAGCAGGCGGAGTTGAACCGCTTGCGTTCGCTATCCTCTCGTATCGATGATGTTGAGGTGATGGTGGAGCTTGCAGAGGCTGAGGATGCCGAAACCGCCGCCGAACTACTGGCCGATGCCCAGGAGGAGTGCGGCCAGATTCGCGCCAAGTTGGAGGATTTGGAAGTTCTGGTCCTTCTTTCCGGTGAGTACGATCAGCGTGAGGCTGTGGTGACCATCCGTGCGGGTGCCGGTGGTGTGGACGCCGCCGACTTTGCAGAGATGCTGCTACGCATGTACCTGCGCTGGGCGGAGAAGAACGGCTACCCGACGAAGGTGTTGGACACCTCCTACGCTGAGGAGGCGGGCCTGAAGTCGGTGACTTTTGAGGTGAACGCGCCGTATGCTTTTGGCCGTCTGTCGGTGGAGGCGGGTACTCACCGCCTGGTGCGTATTTCGCCGTTTGATAATCAGGGCCGCCGCCAGACGTCGTTCGCGGCGGTTGAGGTGATTCCTCTGATTGAGCAGACGGACGCTATTGAGATTCCCGAGTCTGAGATTAAGGTGGATGTGTTCCGCTCGTCGGGCCCGGGTGGTCAGTCGGTGAATACGACGGACTCGGCGGTGCGCCTGACTCACCTGCCGACCGGCATTGTGGTCTCGATGCAGAATGAGAAGTCGCAGTTGCAGAACCGTGCGGCGGCCCTGCGCGTGTTGCAGTCTCGCCTATTGCTGTTGCGTAAGGAGCAGGAGGACGCGAAGAAGAAGGAGCTTGCCGGCGATATTAAGGCGAGCTGGGGTGATCAGATGCGTTCTTACGTGCTACATCCGTACCAGATGGTGAAGGATTTGCGCACCGGCTATGAGGAGGGTAATACCTCTAATGTTTTGGATGGCGGTTTGAACGCCTTTATTGATGCTGGTATTCGCTGGCGTGCTTCGGGGCGCGCGGCTGAAGACAGCTAAGACGTGAAGGATTGAGTGATGGCTCAGAAAAAGAAGAAGGACGCGAAGAAGGACCCGAATAACGCGATTATTGCCCAGAATAAGAAGGCTCGCCACAACTACAACATTGTGGACACCTATGAGGCGGGCATTGTTCTGTTGGGTACCGAGGTGAAGTCTCTGCGTGGTGGTGGGGCGTCCATTGTGGATGGTTTCTGCCAGGTGACCGATAACGAGTTGTGGCTCGAGGGTATTCATATTGCGGAGTACGGTTACGGTACGTGGACGAACCATGCGGCTCGTCGTCGCCGTAAGCTGCTGCTGCATCGTTCTGAGATTAATAAGTTGGCGCAGAAGCTGAAGGAGACCGGTTACACGGTGGTTCCGTTGAAGCTGTACTTCTCGAATGGTCGTGCGAAGGTTGAGATTGCTTTGGCGACCGGTAAGCGTGAGTACGATAAGCGTCAGGCTCTGCGCGAGCGCCAGGATGATTTGGAAGCGCGCCGCGCGATGCGTTACCGCAACCTCGGCTAGGGAATAGTGCACCGCCTTCTCCCGCAGGGATGGCGGATACCTCCCCTACCTATAATGGTAGGTGGACGGTGCGTCAGCCGGATGCTATCTGCGATTCCACGCTCCGCCGCGCGCTGACACAAACTGTATTGATGTAAGGAGACCGATATGTCTGAGTCCTCGAACGTTCCGGGTTCTACTTCCCCCGTTTCGCAGGATAGGGCGGAGCGTAGCTCGCAGCCTGGTGTGGGGCCGAAGCCGGGTTCGGGGCTGGCTATCGCCTCTTTGGTCTGCGGTATTTTGGGTACTCTGACCGGTATTTTTATCTATAGTGGAGTTTCTCTTGGCCTGGCGGGTATCGTGCTGGGTATTGTTGCGCTGGTGAAGGTGAAGAACGGTACCGCTTCCGGTAAGGGCCTGGCGATTGGTGGTATTGTGACCGGTGTCCTGAGCTTCGTGGTGGCCGCGGTGACCATTTCGGTTCTCGTACTGAACGCCATGATGGGCCAGGAATGCATCAACAACGGTCACGAGACCGCTGATGGCGGTTACGTGTGTACTCTGGGTGGGCATGAGCAGACTTTGAGCCCTTCGGAGTATAAGAACCTGAGCCGTTTCTAATGCGAACGAGGCTGCTTTCTAGTGTGGGCGGCATGCACGCCAGCTCTGGAGCATATTCGTGGGTGGGAGGCGTAGCGGCTTTCCTTGGCGAAAAGATGACGTGGTGTATGGCTAAAGAGCGGCTTGTTTATATAATAATTGGGTAAGGCTTGGCGTTACGTGGCGCTTTGAGCGAGATGAAACTGTTCACTGCAACTGTGAAAGAAAGAATGACGGATGTCTGAGAATAACTACGGAAACCCCCAAGGGAACGGGCAGAACCCCTATGCTGCTCAGCAGCCTGCTTCTTCCCAGCAGAATGATGCGTACGGTCAGGGCTCGTACGGCCAGTCCTCGTATGGCCAGGATTCAGCCGCTCAGTCCTCCTACGGCCAGAACTCGTATGGTCAGTCCTCCTATGGTCAGGGTTCCTACGGCCAGGAGGGTCAGAACCAGTTCGGTCAGGATTCCTCGGCTCAGCAGCCTTCTCAGTATGGCCAGGGATACCCCCAGCAGGGCCAGCCGGGTGAGTTTGATAACTACCAGTACCAGCAGAACTCCTACCAGCAGCCCGGCCAGGATCTCTACAACTACGGCCAGCAGGGTAATTACCCTTACCAGGCCTCGAAGAAGACCCCGGCGTTGGCTATCACCTCGATGATTCTCGGTATTGTTGGTATTCTGACCGGTTTCTTCGCCATCGGTCTGCTCCTGGGCATTGTTGCCGTTGTTCTGGGTATCATTTCGCTGAAGCAGACTAAGGCTGCCGGTGCGGGTCAGGGCTTTGCAATTACCGGTATCATTACCGGTGCTTTGGCCTTTATCTTCGGCCTTATCATGGTGTTTGTTTATATCTTTGCCTTCCAGACCGTGCAGAAATGTGCCGAGGTTGGTACTAACGACGGCCACGGTCACGTAGTCTGCCAGGTTGGTGACGATCCGGACGACCTCATGACTGTCCCGGCACGTTAATAAACTTTATTGCGCTACTTGAGGAGCGTGTAAGGGGAGGGGCGGAGCGCTCAGATTTTCTGAGGCTCCGCCCCTCCTTTCGTATGTGGGGAGTTTGTATTGGTGGGAGGGGAGAGATACTCGGCGCATGCATGTTGGGGGCGAGAGACTTGCGCTCGCTCGGGCGTCTCCGATATACTGAATCTCTACCGTGTTTGAATGGCACCATGGCGTCTAGGTACGTTGAGGAAAACTTTCAGAAGACGGTGGGCTTTTTGATAAAAGCATAGGGGGATGATCGGTTTCGACGATGTGAGTTGAGATGGGTGAAGCGTGCCGAGGATGCAGGGTTATCTCGTTAACGCCCTCTGCAAAAAATTAAGTGCAGAATCTAAGCGCACTGACTTCGCACTCGCTGCCTAAGCGCGAGTTGCCGTCTGTCGGCCTGAGCATGCCTTTGGCTCAGTTACCGGCATCGACTTAAAAGGCCACTGCTGCTAGCCCTTGTTGCGGGGGTTAGCGGGACTTTTACGTGACTAGGTTCGTCGGTATATGTGTTTATGCAAGTACCGGAGCCGAAAAGTAGCGTTCGCATAAACTGCGCACGGAGAAGCCCCGTTGACGCCACATCGGACCGGGGTTCGATTCCCCGCATCTCCACGATCTCCCAACCGTCCGCTCACCTTCACCGGTGTGCGGCGGTGATTATCGGTTCCAATCCAGAGGAAGAACCGCGGTAGGTTTCTACCACCCGGCAGGACGCCTCACGGCGTCACCTGCCGGGTATTTTTATACCCTCTAGTAGCTTCTGAATTTGAGAGACACATCGATATATATCGTTTGAACAGAGCTAAATATAAGTTGGGAAGGTAATCATGTCTCATAGGCTTCCTAGTAAAAAGCACCGTCAGGTGTTTATGATATTTACTTCATGAAGAGGTATCGTAGAGGAAATACTCTTCGAAGAGCGAGATGTTTGCCTGGCGGTTTTCTAAGCTGAAACTGAGGCAAATCATCTGGTAGGTAGCCTACCTGCTTATAAGAGTAGGCAAGCCGTACTGCTTTGAGAGCGGAGGAAGAGCCGCTATGAGCAGGTACGGATATCGATTGGTAGACGCTGTAGACCTCGACATAGGGGCTACAGAATACATAGGAGGTGAACAAGTAATGAATCGGTTCAATATCATTGACACGGTTGGTCGTGAGTACCTTACGGAGAATCTCGAGAAAGGTGAATTTAGCTATCCTAAAGCTTTCAAAGAGAAGGGTCTTGCATTTGACCCAATCATGAAGAAGAAGGGGAAAGGCTCTTGGCAGTTTCTTGATATTCGATTTGAGCTGTCAGGAGTTTCGCTGCTCATTGAGACAAAGAACAATGCCGATAAGTGGCCTACTGTCGAAGAGCAAATTGCTGCATATGTCGAATATGAGAAGCGGTTAACTGGTAACAAGATTATTGCGATGGTTGCAAATACTGAGGATGATCGCATTACTGTTTGGAAGTCTGCAGTTGAAGATGATCGAAAACTGGTAAGCGAAGGAGCTATTCGTACGATGCCAGAGTATGTAGCAATGTTTGATGCAAAGCATACAAACAATAAAGAAGAGGTGATGCGAAATACTTATAAGCTCAATGAAAAGCTGCATCGTCACGGCATTAAAGAGAAGCTACGCGCTCAGTTTGTCGGTACATGTCTCTTGGCTATTAAAAATGGCCTTTCCTATAACCGAAAGCTAAAAACTTCGCAGATTATTAGTGGTATTCGGTCTATTCTTGAGGACCTGCTTGAAGGCTCTTTGCAAAAAGCTGAAAAGCTATCACTGATTGATGTCCATGTTCTTAAAGATCAAGATGTTCGTGATATGAATAATGAAAGCTTTTGTGATATTCTCGATTTTATTAAAACAGAAATCTTTCCGTTCATTAATGATAAAAGTACTGCGGGTCAAGATTTGCTAAATCTGTTCTTTGTTACCTTCAATAAATATGTTGGTAAATCGGATAAAAATCAGGCGTTTACTCCAGATCATATCACGGACTTTATGTCGACCATTTGTAACGTAAATAAAAACTCAGTTGTTCTTGATATGACGTGTGGTAGCGGTTCCTTCCTTGTGCGTGCAATGACTCAAGCCCTTGATGATTGCCGCACAAAAGCTGAAGAAGATCAGGTTAAGAAGTATCATATTTATGGCGTTGAGTATGATGAACAGGTATATGGTCTTGCGACAACAAATATGCTCATACACGGTGATGGAAACTCAAATATTGTACAAGGTAGTTGTTTTGATGAAGTTCCCAAATTTATTGAGGAGGGTATTAATTTTGATGTTGTTCTGATGAACCCTCCGTACAATGCAATGGCAAAACAGGTCCCAGGGGAGTTTTCTAAAAAATGGGGAAGCGCTAAACAAGACCCATCTAAGGGGCTTTACTTTGTTAAATTTATTCTTGAGCAGATGAATGAAAAAAATATGCGGGGTAAGCTGGCAGTTCTGCTTCCTATGGCATGTGCTATTGGAAATAGCTCACTAATGAAGCAAATGAAGAATGAAATTCTGAAGAATAATACACTGGATGCTGTTTTTTCGCTGCCTGATGACATCTTCTATCCTGGCGCGAGTGCATCTGCTTGTTGCATGGTTTTTGATATTGGAACTCCTCATGCTTCTGCCAAGCGGGAGACTTTCTTTGCTTATTGCAAGGATGACGGTTTTAAAAAGCGTAAAAATCTTGGTCGTGTTGAGCAGATAGATGAAAACGGTAACAGCTTGTGGGCTGCAATTCGTGAAAAATGGATTAATACGTATAAGAATCGAGATATTATGCCTGGATTTAGCACTCGTTATATGGTGACAGGGGATGACGAGTGGCTATGCGAAGCCTATATGGAAACCGATTACACTACTTTGACTCACGAGGATTTTCAGCAGACGGTTAATGATTATCTTGCTTATTTGGTAAAGACGGGTAATGTATATGAAATCTAAAATGATATATTGGAAGAATTTTCTGGTTGAAGATATATTTGAGATAATTAATGGTAAGGGGATAACTAATGAGGAGATTATAAATAATCCTGGCACACTTGAGGCTGTTCAAAGTGGCGAGGGGAATAATGGTGTTATGGGGTTAATTGATAAAATATATTGTCAAGAAAAAGGTTACTCATACTGCGACTATCCCTGTCTAACTGTTGCCCGAAGTGGAACAGCTGGTTTTGTTTCGTACCATCCAAGAGGATGTGTGGTTGGTGACTCCGCAAAGATACTTTTATTAAAAGACCCCCAGGTACGTACGAGTAATGTGTATCTGTTTCTGCAGACGTTACTAACGGCAAACCGTTTTAAATATACATATGGGCGAAAAGTTACCGAAGCTCTCTATAGAAAAACAGTTATTAAATTACCAGTGACATCTGATGGGAGGCCGGATTGGGAATGGATTGAATCCTATATGCAAAGTTTAAATAGTAAGCCTCTTGTAACAGGAAATAAATCTCCTGATAGTTCATTGGGGATGAATTTGGAAGCTTGGAAATGGTTTTATGTTGATGATTTGTTTGATTCGATTTATAAGGTTTCTTCGTATCAAGATAGTGAGCTTTCCCCTAGTACTCTTGGCGATAAAGAATCGATTGCATATGTTACTAGAACTGACTTAGATAATGGGGTTAAGTCTAGGGTGGATGCTGCTGGTCTTCTTAATATAGAGGCAGGAAATGCTATCGTTATTGGTGATACAACTTCAACGATTTCATATCAAGCTAGTCCGTTTGTTGCAGGTGAGCATATAGTTGCTGCTCGAGCTAAATGGCTTAACCAATTTACTGGTTTGTTTGTGGCGTGCCTACTTAAACGGGAGAGGTATAGATACTCATATGGTAGGGCTTATAAGCTTAATCTGATTAGAGGAACGAGAATTAAGATGCCTGTTGCATCTGATGGTAATCCCGATTGGAAATTCATAGAAGGATACATGAAGTCATTACCTTATGGAGATAAACTGTAAACATAAAATCGGTCTGCATTAGAATGTGCGGACCGATTTTTATTAAGTAGCTATCTCTCTATTTTCATGTATATAAAAAATTTATTGGTAGGAATGTGTCGAATATTGTCTGCCGGGTATTTTTATGCCCAATTGTCGGTCTGTTCTGGGATGTGCCGGCGTGCCCGAGGGTACTCAGGTGACCGCATTGTAAGTGGGTTGGGCGTCAAAAGGTTTGGGCTAACGTCAAAAAGTATGGGCTGGCGTCGAAAGGTTTAGATGGACAACATCTTCATCCGCACCGACCCTGCCGGGATCATCAAACCCGACAAAGAAAAATCCACCGAGAAGATCGACGGCGTGGTGGCCACCATCATGGGCCTTGACCGCGCGATTAGATGCGGCAGTGGGCCCGCCATTGAGAGCGTGTATGACAGAAGAGGCATGTTTTTCATGTAGTGTCAATTTACGTGGTGCCTCTGACGAGACTCTCTGATAGACTGCTGAGTAGTGACGTAAGATACGTCACTATATGACGTGGGAATGCAAGCACAACCGCAATTTCTGCTTGGAATTGGGGGTTCGCTGCTTCCACGATTGCAAGAGCTTTAGGGGCAGCATTCGTTGGTGGTTTTGGAAAAGCCATTGGAGGTCCGGCACTAATTGCCTTTGCGATAGCTGTTGCTGCAGTGTCCTGCACTCTTTAATCTGGGAGAGGTCAAATGCGTGCAAAGAATATATTTACACTAGGATTTCTTCTCACTATTGTTCCAATGTTCTGGGTGGTTATCTCAATTGCCAGAGATTGGGAGTTCTTCGAACCAGTATCAATTCTAGGTGCAATTTTAGGAGGTCTTTTGGTCACTTTTGTAGCCAGAAGGACGCTTGAGAGTGATTCAAAGTTCCCTAAGGGACCTCCTAAGGGACCTAGTAAGTAAAACATCGCTTAGAAGTTTCTAAGTGGTCAACGAGATGTGGTAGCAGTTTTAAAACTGCTACCACATCTTGCTGTATATGTATCTTGGTTTGGTCTTAAATCACCTGCTCCATCAGCACCACAGAATACCCGGTCTTTGACGAACACCGAGTTCTTCGCTTCTCCCACGTCGTTGGGTAAGACGGTGACGGAACGCTCTGCGATGCAGATGACCGCCGTCTACGCCTGCGTCCGTATCCTGGCCGAAGCCGTCGCCTCGCTGCCGCTCCACCTCTACCGAGAGAGGGCGGGTACTACGGGTGGCAAGGAGCGTGCCACCGCTCATCCGCTGTACCGGGTGCTCAGGTGACCGTATCGTAACGAGAACGTCACGTAAGAAGACGTAGAGAGAGATCATGACGTAGTATCAAAGAGTAGATATCATTCTGACGACGCGACGCTTGAGCCTTCGCGGCCGTATGATGAACGATAGAGAGCCAATGGATACCCACGTTGCCGGGTGTTCTGGGGGCGTACCGTCACCCACCGGAACTCGGCGACACCCGATCAAGGACACACCATGGATAACCAGAACCCCACTTCCGCTTCCGGTGGTGCCCACGGCGGATTCGCCCCGGCATCAAACACTAGCGCTCCCTACGGCGCTTCACAGGCTCAGCCCGGGGAGCCCGGCACCGTTGCCGCTCCTTCTTTTCAGCCCGCCTACGGCGCTCCGAGCGGTCAGCCTGGCGCACCTGCGGGAGTAGCTGTCGCGCCTGCTGCCTACCCCGATCGCGACGACACCTACCGCCGTATTCCGGCTGAATACACCGTTCCAGAAGAACACCGCCGACCTTACGGCGATGCCACCGGCGACTTCCGTGGCCCCGGCTACTTCTACTCCGTCGGCGCCTTCTGCTCCGGCCTGGGGGCCCTGGTGCTTGCCATCTACGCCTGGATGGTTGTGGGTCTACGTTCCCTCGAGATGAGCGAGACCAGTAGCCGTAGCTACCGTTCCAGCTCGTTGGCCTACGATTCGACTTCGGTTGTCGGTCTTTTCCTGACGGGCCTAATTCCCGCCGGTATCGCAATCTGGCTGGCCATCTACTCCGCGCAGGTCAATAGCGGCCACGCCACGAAGTACACCTCGAAGATGAACACGTTCAACATCTTCGCCTACATCCTTGCCGGCCTGAGCATTCTGGCCATGCTCGGCGTTCTGTTTGCTGCTCTCTAAAGACACGGCGTAATACAGGAAGGCGGCGGCACCCCGGTATTGGGG
>OCPI01000091.1_pt1 | contig 61208 bp, 52 predicted proteins | sample 1476291 | NCBI WGS metagenome assembly OCPI01 (sample SAMEA2580054, study PRJEB22360) | human gut metagenome | reverse complement strand
CGCCGCGGTATCCGGGTGCACGCGCGGTGCACAGGCGAGCGCCGCCTCCAGCTGGGCGAAGGGGTCTTCCCCGCCAGACTCAGCCGCCGCACGCGCCGAATCCACGCGCAGGGGCGACAGCTCCGCCGGAACCACGCCCACATACGAGGCGACCGACATGGGCGACTCCTCGCGCGCCGAATCCAGCCAGAAGGAATACTCGGCACCAGCAGTCAGCAGCGGATACGCGTCCTCGCAGTTCACCGCGAAAGGAAGCGGGCGCACGGCAAGCTCCCGCGTCTGCGCATCCCACGGGATGCTCTGCAGAATACTCGGCAGGGCAGGGGAATCGGGCACAGAAGCGGGAGCGTTCGGGGTAGAAAAAATACGGTCCGCAGAAGTTTCAGTCACGGACTCCATTGTATGGCGTGCAGGCGAACCGGCGGTTTAGTGAACGACTGCGGGTGCTTCGCCGTTCTCGCTGGTCATCGGCAGGCCAGCGGCGAACCATGCACTGGTACCGCCTGCAATGTTGTGTGCGGCGTAGCCGCGCTCGCGCAGGAAGGTTGCCGCACGGTTCGAACGGCCGCCGCCGTGGCAGATGACGTAGAAGTCCTCGCCGGGTGCGGGCAGTTCTGCCAGACGCTCAGCAATGGTGCCGAGGGTGATGTGCTTAGCACCGGTGACGTGGCCACCCTCCCACTCGTAGTCTTCACGCACGTCAATGATGGTTGCGCCTGCGGGAACGTCGCGGGGATCGACCTGGGGTACAGCAGTCATGGGGTTCTCCTTTGAAGTGGTTAAAAATGCACCGGATGGCACGGGCGGGTGCGCTACGGGCATAGTTGTGGTTCCACTCTAGCGCGTCGGGGGTGCGGGGCGCATCCGGACTGATTTTTAGCGTATTTTGAGTGTCCAACAGGGTGTACACGAAAAAATTGAAATGATTTTTCATGCATTACACAGAAGGTAACCATACGTCATACAAGCACACTCATGTATACATATGCGCTTAAAAGGGTATAGACTTAAGCATATATTAGCCGGGTCACATAGAACGCCGGGCGTGACAGAAAAGAATTTCCACCATGTCTCACACCACAACAGGTGCCGTACCCAAGGAAACCAAGACCTTCTTCGGCCACCCGCGCATGCTCGCGAACCTGTTCACCGTAGAAATGTGGGAGCGTTTCTCCTTCTACGGCATGCAGGGCATCATGATCTACTACCTGTACTACACCGCAGACAAGGGCGGCCTGGGCCTAGACAAGGACATGGCCACCGGTGTTATCGGTGCATACGGTGCAGTCGTGTACCTCATGACCATCCTCGGCGGCATCCTCGGTGACCGCCTCCTCGGCCCCGAACGCACCCTTTTCTACTCCGCAATCGGCATTATGGCCGGCCACATTTCCCTCTCCCTCATCCCTGGCGTGCCGGGCGTCATCATCGGCCTCCTGCTGGTTGCGATTGGTTCCGGCGGTCTGAAGAGCAACGCCTCCGTGCTGGTTGGTTCTCTCTACAAGGATGGCGATCACCGCCGCGACGCCGGATTCACCATCTTCTACATCGGCATTAACACCGGTGCGCTCCTCGGCCCGATCCTGACCGGTTGGGGCTGGACCGCCGGAGGTTTCCACCTCGGCTTTGGTCTGGCAGCTGTCGGTATGGCCGCCGGCCTGATCCAGTACGCCCTGACCCGCAAGAACCTGCCCGCATCCGTACACGAGATTGCCACCCCCTTCACCGGCGCACAGAAGCGTAACTTCTTCCTGGCCCTGATTGGCGTCGTGGTGATTATCGGCATCCTACTGGGCACCGGCCTGATGACCGCGGCCAACCTCAAGAACTGGGTCATGGCCTTCATCTTCATTGGCGCCATCGCCCTGTTCGTGCAGATGCTGAGTGCTAAGGACGTCACCTCCGACGAACGTTCCCGCGTCACCGCCTTCATCCCCCTGTGGATTGCGAACTCTGTATTCTGGGCCCTGTACCAGCAGCAGTTCACCGTGATGGCGGTGTACTCGGATGAGCGCCTCGACTGGCACATCCTGGGTATGGAGCTGAGCCCGAACCTGGTCAACTCCATCAACCCGATTTTCATCGTGATTTTCGGTGCGATGTTCTCCGCCCTGTGGACCAAGTGGGGCGACCGCCAGCCGGTCACCACCCTGAAGTTCTCCGCAGCGCTGATTATCATCGGTCTGGCGTTTTGGATCTTCCTCACCCAGGCGGGCGTTAAGAGCGTGAACGTGGGTTGGATTGTGCTGATTCTGTTCGTCTGCACCATTGCTGAGCTGATTATTTCGCCGGTCGGTATTTCGCTGGCGACCAAGCTCGCCCCGAAGGCGCACCGTGTGAACATGATGGCTCTGTACTTCACCTCCGTGGCGATGGGCACCGTGCTGTCGGGTTGGCTGGCTCCGTTCTACACCATGGAGACTGAAGTTCCCTACTTCACCTGGATGGGTATCATCACCATCGCGACCGGTATTCTGCTGTTCCTGGTGCACAAGCCGGTCCAGAAGCTCATGCGCGGCGTGAAGTAACCGCAAAGTTGCTTGTCTAGACTGCTGACTCGCTGTTTTCGGACGGCGTAAGCACATAAGGCTGAGGGCCCCGAATCCTTGAGTTATCAAGGGTTCGGGGCCCCTGCTGTATGCCCTGGTGCATGCCTCGGTGTATGCTCCTGGCGGCCGGGGCGCCGGAATGTTCAGGAGGGGAAGGTTGAGGATGGGCGTTCCGGGCGTTTTCCTTAATGAGACAATCCGCGCGGATTTTCTTATTAAGCGCCTTAATAAGAAAATCGGGGTGTATTGTCTTATTAAGACCCCACCCAAACACAAATACAAGGCACAAGCCGCAAGACGACACCCTGGAGGAGGATTCATGCCCTCAGCCATCACCTGGCCCGCCCTCGAATGGGAGCCGCAAGACCCCTGGGTTTACCGGGATGCCCTCGCCTCCCGACGCGCAACGCGCCGCAACTCCGGCACCTTCTCCAGTGCCGTGCCCGCCTCCATTGCCGCGCTCAACGTCGAACTCAGCCCCGCACTGCGAGCGCGCCTCCAAGGAACCACCCTTCAGATGGCCCTCTTTGATGAGCGACTCCGCAATATCCGCGGTATCCCCTTCTCCGCGGTTCTTCTGCGCGGCGAATCTGCCTCCAGCTCGCAAATTGAAAACCTCACCGTTAGCGCCCGCAAACTTTCACTAGCCGTCCTGGGCGCGCGCGGATCAAAAGTAGGAATCAACGCTGAACTGGTAGCACGCAACGTATACGCTATGCGAGCAGCCTTGGACACTGCAGAAAACATTAGCGTCGACAGCATCCTGGCGATGCACCGCGAGCTGACCCGCGGCCTGCAGCAGGACTCCGGCATGCTTCGCACCGAATGGGTCTGGATTAAGGGTGATTCACCCGTGACCGCCGACTATGTGGCCCCACATCACGAGAGGGTTCCTGCCGCCCTCGAAGACCTTGTAGCCTTCATGAACCGCCGCGATATTGACCCCCTCGCGCAGGCGGCGATCGCGCACGCCCAATTTGAAACAATCCACCCCTTCACCGACGGCAACGGCCGCACCGGACGCGCCCTCATCTCCTCGCTCCTCCGAGCTAGAGGGGTTACTCGGCACGTCACTCTTCCCATCTCCTCAGGCCTGTTACACGATACCGAAGGGTACATTCAGGCACTCACCGACTACCGTGCGGGTGACGCTGAACCCATTATTAAGCTCTTCAATAGAGCCATCAATCAAGCCCTCATCAATGTAGAGTGGCTGGCTCAAGACATTGAGAATCTACAACAGCAAATACTAGCCACTGCCCAGCGTAAAACCTCTCTCCTGCGTTCCCTCACTGACCTGTGCTGCACTGAGCCCGCCTTCACCGCGCACATGGTGGAGGAGCACACGCAGGGGTCCCGAGCTAGTGTGTATCGCCTCCTCAACCGCATGGTGGAGCTGCAGATTCTGCGTGAAGAACGCGTCAAAATTCAGGGGCAAAAAGTGTGGACTGTCCCCGCTCTCAACCGCGCCCTCGACGACTTTGCGGCACGAGCAGGACGGCGCGGATAGACGCGCTATCGGATTCGATAATCCGCGCGAAAACTCTGCGACCGCAGGCGGGTTGCCGTACGTGGAACTGTGACGATTTATGTCTCCCCGTGAACGCGCGTGACGGAAATTAGAGTCAAAAAAGGACTCATTACGCCACGAACGGACATCTATTAGACAGCCCTCTACTACAGGTCTAAGGTGATTCCAGAACGGCCGGACAACACGCGGCCGGCCACCCCAACACAACCTCCCAAGGAGAACATCATGGCACTGTACCTGGTAGAACTGACCCCCGCTAACCCGTCCAAGGAAGAGGCAACCGCACTCATCGAGACCGTCAACTCGTCCCTGAGCCACGGCGCCGAGCTCATCGAAACCCAGGTCTCCGCAGACCACAAGATCGTCTTCGTCATCGTCGAATCCGAGAACACTGCATTCGGCCCCGACCTCACCGCAGCTATCGGTGAGCGCGCAGCCGTTGCAGGCCCCGACGCAGTCCGCCTGGTCGGTGCAGAGCTCGATGACATCAAGAAGCTCAAGAAGGACGCAGACTACCTGGTCGAGTGGGACATCCCCGCAGAGATCACCATGGAACAGTACCTGACCCGCAAGAAGGCAAACGCCCCCAAGTACGCTGAAGTACCCGAGGTGTCCTTCCTGCGCACCTACGTTCGCGAAGACACCGCAAAGTGCCTGTGCTTCTACGACGCACCCGACGAAGAAGCTGTTGTTCGCGCCCGCAAGGCCGTCAGCACCCCCATCGACCGACTGTTCAAGCTGCACGCATAGACGCGTGCTCCCCGCTTAGGAGAAACCCCATGTCCGACTTCACCCTGGAACCCCTGTACGACTACCCTCAGCGCGAGCAGGTTCTCGCCCTCGCTCGCACCAACGCGGAGGCCGTTGACCGCGGCGAGCGTTCGCCCTTCGAGACCCTCCGCGAAATCGCTAAGGACGGCCTGATTACCCTGGGCCGCGACGGCGGCTCCCTGGTCCCCCAGGTTTCGGTAGCGTTCGACCTTGCCACCGAGGACGCCTCCACGGCGTTCTCACTGTGGGCTCACCGCTCCACCATCGCGTTCTTTGACGCTGTGGGCCGCGAGCTACCCGCCGGTCTGGCGGATGCGACCGTCAGTGGCACCACCGCCATGGCGGCAGCGTACAAGGAGGCATCGGGTCTGGAGCCGATCAAGGTGAAGGGCACCCTCGTTGAGGGCGGCCTGAAGCTCAACGGTTCTATCTCCTGGGCGTCGAACCTGTACCCGGGCGGTGTGATTGTTCTGCCGGTGGCCGTGGAGAACGCCCCGGAGAGCCACCCGGACCGCTACATTGTGACGATTCGCCAGGATGTGCCGGGCCTGGAGATTTACTACCACCGTGACCTGCTGGCGCTCAACAGCACCGAGTCGGGCACCTTGAAGTTTGAGGACGTTTTCGTTCCGAGCGAGGATGTTCTCAGCGATAACCTCGAGGCGTTCCTGCACGATGTCACCGCACCGTTCCTGCTGGTTCAGTCATCCTTCTGCCTGGGTCTTGCTGCGGGTGCTCTGCAGGAGGCTGCTAAGCACCTGGACGTGTCGAAGGGTATCTTCCGCCCCGAGTTCCCGCTGATTCTCTCCGAGTATGAAAGCCTGCGGGAGGAGCTGATTCGCCTGGCGTCTGAGCCGGAGCGTGCCGAGCGTCGCGACCTGCTGAGCCTGCGCCTGGGTGTTTCGCACTTCGCAACCATTGCTACTCACTTTGAGCTGCAGGTTGTGGGAGGCGCCGGTTACGTGGCCGAGTCCCCGACGGCTCGTCGTCTGCGTGAGGCTTCGTTCCTGCCGGTGCAGTCCCCGACTGAGGGTCACCTGCGCTACGAGCTGTCGAAGTACGATCACCTTGAGGCTCTTCAGGAAGCTCTCTAATCGTTAGCGACGCTGTCTTCATCAGTACCGTCACCCCTTATATGTAAGATATTGCATATAAGGGGTGACGGTATTTTTATGTACCCCCACCTCCATCAATTAGATAGCAGATTGGGAATATAGGCGGTTTAGGGGTATCCCTGCTCATATTTATAGGTATTTAGCTGGGACCTGCACCTGTATACGCGTAGAATAATGTGGAATTTTATACACCACCATATTCACCTCAGGAGCTCCCTTTGAGCATCTCTAAGCTTCTCGGCTTTGACTGGTCGATCCACGGCGACGGCCGCAGCATCAAGCCCGGTTCCTTCGTCGCCCCGAATGAGCGCCTTGCTTGGCCGATTACCATCGGTATCGGCGCACAGCACGTGGTCGCAATGTTCGGCGCAACCTTCCTCGTGCCGATCATTACCGGCTTCCCTCCGGCAACCACCCTGTTCTTCTCGGGTCTCGGCACGGTCCTGTTCCTGCTGATTACCCGCGGCCGCGTCCCCTCCTACCTGGGCTCCTCCTTCGCGTTCATTGCTCCCCTGGCGGCTGCCATGAACTCGCACGGCCCGGCTGGCGCCCTCGGCGGCATCGTCATGGCCGGTGTGGCTCTGTTCCTGGTGGGTCTGATTGTTCAGTTTGCTGGCACCGGCTGGCTGACCAAGCTCATGCCCCCGGTCGTCACCGGTTCGATTGTGGCGCTGATTGGTTTCAACCTGGCAAAGAGCGCTAAGGACAACTTCATGGTGGCACCGGTGACCGCGCTGGTGACCCTGTGCTCCATCATCCTGATTTCGGTGCTGTTCAAGGGCATCATTGGCCGCCTGTCCATCCTGCTGGGTGTGGGCATCGGCTACATCACCGCTGTGATTCGCGGCGAAGTGGACTTCTCCAAGATTGACAAGGCTGTGCAGACTCAGGGCATCATTGGCCTGCCGCACTTCCAGACCCCCGAGTTCCACTGGGAGCTCGCAGGCCTGTTCATCCCCGTGATTCTGGTGCTCGTGGCCGAGAACATCGGTCACGTGAAGTCTGTTGCTCTGATGAGCGGCAAGAACCTTGACGACTACTCGGGCCGCGCCCTCATGGCGGACGGCCTGGCAACCACCATCGCCGGTATGGGCGGCGGTTCGGGTACCACCACCTACGCTGAGAACATTGGCGTGATGGCTGCGACCAAGGTGTACTCCACCGCGGCGTACTGGGTGGCGGCTATCTTCGCGATTGCGCTGTCCATGTTCCCCGCATTCGGTGCGGCAATTGCAACCGTCCCGGCGGGTGTTCTGGGCGGTGCCGCAACCGTTCTGTACGGCATGATTGGTATGCTCGGCGCACGTATTTGGAGCGAGAACCGCGTGAACTTCTCGAACCAGATCAACCTGACCACCGCCGCTGTGGCGCTGATTGTGGGTATTGCGGACTACACCTGGACCTTCGGTGAGCTGTCCTTCGCCGGTATTGCTCTGGGTACCGCTGCGACCCTGATTATCTTCCACCTGATGACCTTCATCGCGAAGTACACGAAGGCTGCTGGCGACCCACTGGAGCCCTTCGATGCTGAGAAGGGCACTGAGGTGCACTAGGCGCCTGCCCGCCCGTTGGGAGTGCTACTCCTGAGGCGTAGGCTGTAGAAAAGCGGCCCGGATGGATTGGTTTCCATCCGGGCCGCTTTCATGTCTTCTAGGCGTTACACACAACTGGTATTTTGTTCAGACACACATCAGATATAAATCAGACACAAAAATTTGAGTCTAGACATAAATTTCTATGTCTAGACTCAAATTTTTTATGTGTAGACATAAAAGTTTATGTCTGAGTTATGTCTGCGGAAGCTGACCCAGCCGCTAACGTTGGATGGCTAATACTAGGCCGCTAGGACCGCTCGGCGAGCATCGTCTCAATCGTCTGCGCCACACCGTCCTCGTGGAAGGGCGGGCAGGTGCGCCCCACCTTCGCAATGAGCGCCGGCTGACCCGAGGCCATCGCGAAGCCCTCCCCCGCCCAGCAGAGCATCTCCGCATCGTTCGGCATGTCACCAAACGCCATGACCTCATGCGCCTCAATACCGTGGCGGGCCGCGAACTTCTCCAAAATCCGGCCCTTATTGACGTCCTTGGAGCCCATCTCGACCAGGGGTTCACCCACCACGCCACGCGTGACGGCCACGAGCGATCCTACCGCCTGATGCACGCGTGCCTGCAAGATATCCGGGTCCATGCCGGGCACGCGAATCAGGTACTTAATGACCGGCGTGGAGCCGATACGTTCGAGTGCTTCGACGATGCTCATTTCCACCACGCGGGCGCCCTCGAGCACCTCGCCGCCCTCGTACGGGCCCTGGATGAAGACGGTATCCACAGTTTCCAGGGTGTAGGTGGCGTCGGGGAACATGGGCTCCAGCAGTTCGTGGGCACGGGCAATCACCGCGGGGTCAGCACCGTTGACTTCTTCCACCTCGTTCGCGCCCAGGTGGAAGACCACGGCGCCGTTGGAGCAGATAGCGTAGGAGTCGAAGTCGGTCTGCTCGCGCAGCGGCGTGAGCCAGCGGCTCGGGCGGCCGGTGACGAAAACAATCTCAATTCCGGCGGCTCGGGCGGCCTCCAGGGCGCGCAGGGTGCGCGGACGGAAACGGAAGTCATGCCCGATGAGGGTGCCGTCCAGATCGCTGGCGATGAGTTTAATCATGCGGTCTGTTGCCTTCGGTTGATGGAATCGAGAGTGATGTGCGGAAGCGTTACGGCGGAGGCTACTCGGCTGGTTCCGCGTAGGTGACGGTCAGGAACGCGCGGCCCAGGCCGTGACCGAGCAGGTTAAAGTTCACGACGGCGGGGGTGGCATTCTCGTCAATGTCGAGCTTCTCCACGTCTACTGCGGTGACGCAGAAGATATAGCGGTGCGGGCCGTGGCCAGCCGGAGGCGCGGCCCCCAGGAAGCCCGCCACACCGGCGTCGTTGCGGTGCGTCAGGGCGCCGGCTGGTGCGTCTGCACCGGTGTCGAGGCTGGTCACCTCGGCGGGAATGTTCGAGACGGTCCAGTGCCAGAAGCCGCTGGGGACCGGCGCATCCGGGTCGAAGCAGGTCAGCACGAAGGACTTGGTGCCTTCGGGGAAGCCGCTCCAGGACAGCTGCGGGGAGCGGTCCTGACCGCCGGGTACACCGAAGAGAGCTGAGCGCATCCATTCGGGGGCGGTGCCGCCATCTTGAATGTCGGTGGAGGTCAGGGTGAATTCGGGCAGTTCGGGCAGACCTGCGTAGGGTTCACGGGGCAGGGGCGCGGAGCCAATGGAGCTCATGGTTCTCCTTGTGTTTTCTCGCGGTGGTTAGATTAATTTTTCACGGGGTAGGGGCCGTGTATATGACGATGCCGGCGGATAGGGTGAGCTATCCGCCGACTGTGCGTCATTTTTTAGCCGTTTAGAACGGCGTCGAGTTCCTCGCGGGTGGGCGGGTTGGCGCCTGCACGGGAGACGGTGATGCCGGCTGCGGTTGCGGAGAAACGTAGCAGGTCGGCGATGTCTTCTGCGGTTAGCGCGGCAACCTTGGCACGGGCCTCGGGGCCGGCAATACCGCGGTCCAGCAGGCCCGCGATGAGGGCCGCCATGAGGGAGTCACCAGCGCCGACGGTGTCCGCAACCTCGACGCGGTGTGCGGGGTGGCTGATGCCCTCGGGGTACTTCTTGCTGTAGGCGATGGGGCCGTCTTCACCGCGGGTGATGACCATCAGCTCGGCGCCGAGGTCCAGCCAGGCGCGGGCGGTGTCTGCGAGGGAACGCTCGGGGTAGAGCCACTGCAGGTCCTCGTCGGAAGCCTTGACGACGCTGGAGAGGGAGACGAACTTTTCGGCCCACTGTCGTGCCTTCCCCACATCGTGGATGAGGGTGGGGCGGCAGTTCGGGTCGTAGCTGAGTAGGGCACTGTCACGGGCGGCTTCGAAGGCGTCCGCGACGACCTGTGCACCGGGTTCGAGCATGGCGGCGATGGAGCCGGTGTGTACTGCATCGGAGGTGCGGGCCAGTTCGGCCAGCTGGTCGGCGATGGCTTCCAGGGCCCATTCGATATCGAATTCGTATTCTGCGGCGCCATCAGCACCGATGGTGGCCTGAGCGACGGAGGTCCGCTCGGCGGTGGGTTCGAAGGGCAACTGCACCGAGGAGGCGTTCAGGTGCGCGTTGATGCTTTCACCGTAGGCGTCCGGGCCGTAGTGGCCGACAAAGTTGGTGGGGTGGCCGAGGCGACGCGCGCCGACGGCTACGTTCATGGGCGATCCGCCGGGGTAGGCGCGGGTTTCGCCGTCGTGCTGGTGGACGACGTCTACGAGTGCTTCACCGATTACAGTCAACATGGTTCCAATTTTACCTATGTTTTCCTGTGTCGTGGGGTGTGTTCTTGTGGGGATTTAAATTGGTTTTGCTTTCCCTTTTGACGGGTTATGTTGGCTTGTCAGGGCGAGACTCTTCCACCCTATCCCCTTCCGTGATTTTTAGCCCGATTACCCCTAGTTTTCGCCGTTCCGGGGATTAGTACAGGTTAGACTTAAACCAGCGCCGGGCCTATGGAGGCCCGACTCCGGTATTGACGCGACAGCATCGTCGCGCCTACCCTCCAACAACGAAGTTAGGAAGAAGGTCATACGTGACGACTGCAACCACTACCTGGGTTAACCGTGAGGCCACTACTGAGGAGCTGATTCCCCTCATTGGTAAGTTGCACCGTGAGAACGGTGTGGTGCTGAGCATCCACGGCCGTAGCCTGGTGAACAAGTCTGTCATTGAGTTGCTGAAGCTGCACGATTTCGTATCTCACATCGATGGTGCGCCCCTGAACCCTGCACATTCCCTGGAGCTGGTGCGTGCTCTGACTGAGCTGAACCTGGGGGCATGCTCGGTTAACATTGCCGCCCTGCACAAGGCTCACCGTGAGGCTGGCTCCCCCGAGCTGACCATGTGGTTACCCGAGCAACTGGGTACCTCCGTGAACCGCCAGGGTGACCAGCCGAAGGAGCAGGATGTTGTGCTGTACGGCTTCGGTCGTATTGGTCGCCTTCTGGCTCGTATTCTGCTGGAGCGTTCTTCCTCGCCGCTGGGTTCTGGCTTGAACCTGCGCGCTGTTGTGGTGCGTAAGAACGGCGATAAGGACCTGGTCAAGCGTGCGTCCCTGCTGGAGCGCGACTCGGTTCACGGCCCCTTCAAGGGCGTTATTGAGGTGGATGAAGAGAACAGCACCATCATCGCTAACGGTGTACCGGTTCGCTTCATTTACTCCTCCGACCCGGCCACCGTCGATTACACCGAGTACGGCATTAAGGATGCCCTGCTGGTGGACAACACCGGCCGCTGGCGTGATGTCCCGGGCCTTGAGCAGCACCTGAACCGTCCGGGTATTTCTCGTGTTCTGCTGACGGCTCCCGGTAAGGGCGACATGAAGAACATCGTGTTCGGTGTGAACGATAACATCATCACTGATGAGGATAAGATCCTCTCGGCAGCTTCCTGCACCACTAACGCGATTACTCCGGCGCTGAAGGTTCTGGATGACGCATACGGTGTGGAGCGCGGCCACGTTGAGACCGTCCACGCGTTCACTAACGATCAGAACCTAATCGACAACTTCCACAAGGGTGACCGCCGCGGCCGCTCCGCCGTGCTGAACATGGTCATCACCGAGACCGGCGCCGCTAAGGCCGTGTCGAAGGCTCTGCCGCAGCTGGAGGGCAAGCTGACCGGTAACGCGATCCGCGTTCCCACCCCGGATGTCTCCATGGCAATCCTGAACGTGAAGCTGTCGAAGCCTGCCGGCTCCGCTGAGGAACTGAACGAGCTGTTCCTCCGTGAGTCCATTGACGGCGAGCTGCGCCGCCAGGTGGGTTACTCGGACTCCCCCGAGGCGGTTTCCACCGACTTCGTGGGTTCCCGCACCGCAGGTGTTGTGGACTCGCTGGCTACCGTAGTGACCGATGACTCCGCAATTGTCTACGTCTGGTACGACAACGAGTTCGGTTACTCCTGCCAGGTGATTCGTGTTCTGGAGCGCATGGGCGGCTACGACGTGCCCTCCTACCCCGCAAAATAGGGTTTGAGTAGTATATATAGTCATTTGGCTATATAACTTGATAAGAGTATACGGGTGGTTCCCTGACATATTTTCAGGGAGCCACCCGTATATTTTTTATGTGCCGCTCTGCGAACAGAGCCACCTTTAAACTCCTGGTTTCACCACTTCGTGCGCATCGGCATTATGCATTATTCTCTGCTAATACTTGGCGCAAACTTGCGATAGCATTTAGGGCGGCGGGGAATCCTGCATAGACCGCTATCTGAATCATCAGTTCCACAAGTTCGTCTTGAGTGCCGCCTACATTCAAGAAACCGTTGATATGAACATGTAGCTGAGGCACGCACGTTCCTAAAGCGCTGCACGTAGCCACAGAGATCAGTTCGCGTTCCCACAGGCTCAGCCCGGGTCGAGAATAAACATCACCAAATGAGTACTCGACAATGTAGCGGCCTAAATCCGGCGCAATGTCTTGAAGCAATTCAACTACAGCCTCGGCACTAGCTCCATCTACACGCTCAAGATACGAAGAACCTACCTCGAAACGCTTAGCAGGCTCGGTGCTATGCGTATCTAAGTTCACCTCAATACCGCGTTCGGCGAAAACCTTACGAGCAACAGAGACGGCATTTAATGCAGCGGGGAAACCGGCGTATATGGTCACATGGATAAAAGTCTCGATAATCTGTTCAGGAGAACAACCCACGTTGAGGGCACCATTAATGTGGAATTCCAGCTGCGGAGCTGCATTCCCAAGTGCGGCCAGAGCAGATATGGTGATGAGCTGGCGAGACTGATCAGATAAACCTTCCCGATCAAAAACATCTGCATACCCAAACTCCACGACAAACCGTTCTAAGTCAGGCGAAAAAGAAGCCAAGCTATCAAGAATAGATCCGTTAGGGTTCTGCTCTACCCGGGCAAGTACCTCTTTCCCCCGCAGATAACGTTCATTGTTTTCAGCAACCATAATCTTAACTACCTTCCTGGTGATGACATGATGCATGGAGAAATCTGCATCCGATTCTATGCGGTCAGCTTTCATGTGATGCCGCCTACTCAGACATGCTTATGAAGGCATGCAGGCTTAAACCCTTACGCCCGACCGAAGACCTCGTTGAGGTGGGCAGTATAGTCAGCGAGATCCTGTTCGACCTGCGGATTTTTAATCACGTCATAGCAAACAAAGGTGGGCAATTGGGTAGTCCCCATGAACTCATGGGCCTTATGAAAGTGCATATAGAGGGCATCTACCCCGACTCCCTCGAAGAAGTCGCCCTCCCGGGTAAAAGCTTCGCGAGGCGCGTTCCACGTCAGCGACAGCATATGCCGCCGACCCTGAAGAAGACCGCCGGTGCCGTATCCTTCAGTGGGGCTAACCCTGTGGCGACCGTCACTAGTGTACAGGGTACCCGCGCCGGCGGTAAACACCTCGTCGATATATTTTTTCACGGTCCACGGCTCGTGCATCCACCAACCGGGCATCTGCCAGATGACCGCATCCATCCACTGGAATTTTTCTACTTCCTGCTGAATATCGTACCCGTCGTCAATCACAGTTTCTCGCACTTGATGACCGAGCGCCGATAACGTATCACGGGCTATTTGATGCAGGGTGTGGTTCAGGCGACCCGCCGAGTGGGCGAATGCTTTACCGCCGTCGATCAAAAGAATATTCACTGTAGTTCACTCCTTAAACTCAACACCACGAGAATGGTTGGCTGTATTCCAGCCGCTTGTTCAACAGTACAGGGCTGCTACGCTGTGAATCAGCCCGTTTCTTGACATGAAACGGACTTTATTCAGGTATGCTCTCCACCATGTGGAAACGAATAGGCGGTATTCCCGCCCCGGGTAGGGTACAGAGTACCACCGTATATACGCTGTAACAAGAGACCTTCAAATTACCGCCGGCGGTACACCACACCCTGATGCGCCCGCAGCGTGAAGCTCGAGGGCACCGGGCGGTTTGCCGCATCCACCAGATTAGAGGGAACCTTCACGGTCACATCCTTCGAGCCGGTGTTCAGAGCAGCCCAGCCGCGCGTAAAGGTGCGGGTCTGAACCGTTCCCTGAACCACGATGCCGCCCGCGGCGTCCCCCAGATCAAAGGTGAGCTCGGGGGCGTGGGGAATCTCGTCGTAGGCGTCATGGTGGGTCGCACTAATGCCGGTGAAGTTTCCCCCGCCAAAGACCCAGAAGCCAGCCAGGCCGTAGAGGAAGTTCTCGTCCGTGCCGGTCAGGGGCGACTTCCGGCCGCTCAGGGGGGTGCGCAGAATCGTCACCTTCTTCTGCGTGGAGGCACCGCGCTTCAGGCCGGTGAGGTACACCCCGAGCGACACGTCGCCACCGGAACCGCGCGCAATATCGCGGCCTTGCATCACGGCGTAGGGCGAAGCCAGGTAATCGTTCGGGCCCCAGCCAAGCCACACCTCCTCGAAACCGCCGCCGTAGGCACTGTGGCGTTCCCACTTGCCCCAGCGCAGGCGCGACTCGGCAATATTGGGCACCAGAATCTTGCCGATGCCATTTAGTTCGGCGCCGGCAGAAGCCACCAGGCGGTCCAGGCCCTCACGAATCGTGGTCATAGACGGCACGCCCTGAATGGGCAGATTCAGGCCGTAGTAGTCGTTCTCCACGTCGTTATCGCCCATAACGCCGTCGAAGGGCGAGTCACGCATCTCGCGTACCACTGAATCTACCCAGTACCAGCGGTAGCCGGGGTTCCACACCTGCATCTGATAGTGCTTGGAATAGCCCTTCCACTCGATGCGGTCGCCGTTGAGGCGATGCGCAAAGAAATCCTTACCGGAATTCGCCAGCAAGACAGCCTGCGCGAAGGACAACCCCGAAGAGTAGATCGGACCCGGCTCATAGGAGCGGGTGGAGGACAGGCACTTATAAGCCAAAACCACCATCTGCGGGGCATGCTTCTTGAGGTAGCGGGCCGCATCCAGCTCCCAGGGCTGCAGAATCGCAACAGAGTAATTCTTAATAGCGAAATCGAGCTGCTGCCGAGTAATGGGTTTACCGCCGTAGCGAACCCACGCGCCGAACTTCCCGGGGCCGCCGAGTCGTTCAAACTTACTCGTGGCCATCGTACTCCGGAGAGAACTCGGGGTCACGCGGAGGCATCTTACCCAGCTCACGGTAAATAGCGTTGTAACGATCCATCACCAGGCGCAACTGGAAGAAGCTCACGATACGGTCATAGGCGTTCACGCAGTAGCGTTCGTAAATGCTGGGCTCTTCCATGATGGTGCGCAGAGCGGCCGCGAAGCCCTCAATATCACCCGGGATGGTGAGGATACCGCAGTTACCAATCTCGTGACCGTCGGGGGCGACCAGCACATCGTCAATCAGCTGCGACATACCACCCACGTCGGTGCTGACCAGCGGCACGGAGGCGGCCATCGCCTCCAGGGCCACGATGGGCTGGCCCTCGTTGTAGCTGGGCATGAGCAGCAGGTCGAAACGGTCCAGCATGGCGCGCACGTTCACGGTTCCGTGGAAGGTGATGTACTCGCCCATGTTGAGCTCGTCGATGGTGCGCAGGCACAGCTCGTAGTACTCGGGCAGATGATCCTTGGGGCCGAGCACATCCAGGTGGAAGTTCACGAGGCCCTGGTCGCGTAGCACTGCGAGGGAGCGAATCAGGTCGGTGAGGCCCTTAATGGGCACCACACGGGCGATAAACACGAAGCGCCACACGTGACCGCGTCCCTCAGCGAGGATGCGCGCACGGGCCGCCTGGCGGGCGTAATAGGCCTCGGCAACGGACTCGATGAGCATACCGTTGGGCAGGATGATGGCGCGGTCCTTCTCACCCTCGTTCATCTGGTCGATAGGTGCGCCAATGCCGCGTGCTTCTTCCAGCGCCTTGGGGTACAGGTAGGTGGCCATGTCGGCGCTCGGGTAGCAGAAGCGGCCCATCTCAAGGAACCAGACGGACCAGGCTCGCTCGTCAAGGGTGACGGGGCCCAGGCCGGGGTGCTCGCGCTCCTCAGCGAGGAAGGCGTAGTCGGTGGTAATCGGCTTCGCCATGTTGCGCTCAAGCTTGGTGTTGATGGTGTCGCGAATGTACAGGTTGTGCTCAGTCAGCAGGAAGCTGGTGCCGTGATCACGGGCCGCAGCGGCGGCAATGAGGGCCGCATAGCCGGTAGTGTGGGCGTGGTACACGCGGGCGTGGGGCATCCGCTCGTGCAGCAGTGCGAAGAGGATGGAGACGAAGTCGCGCACCTTCCAGAAAAGCTCACCGAAGGGAACCTCGCTGAAGAACCCGAGGTTGGCGATAACCTGCATGAACTCGCGGGTGCCGAAGAGTCCAAAAAGGTTATAGGTGCGGGTGGCGGGGTTGATGCCCTCGTCGTAGAGCTTCCAGAGGGGGTTGACGTCGCCGGCAATGAGCGCGTTGAAACCCTGAATCAGTCGATCAGCCAGCTCACGACGCTGCGGCGTCTTCATGTGCAGGTTATCGGGGTCGCATTCGGCGGCAAAGGCGGCACGGTTGACGTCGAGGCTCAGGTAAATCACCTTGACCCACTTAACGTTTTTGGGCATGCCGTAGAGGTCCTCATGCGGCGAGTTCTTATCCCACGCGATGTGGATAATGCCGAAGGAGAGATCAGGGTTCTCAGAGACGATATCGTGCACCACCGCGGAGACGCCACCCTTGAGGTAGGGGTAGGTGGATTCCATGATGATGGCAACATCGACATCCGGGTATTCGGGGTCGGTATAGTGCTCCCCGGGCTCCGGAAGCTGTAGAGGAGCATAGTGGTTTCGGTACATCTGTTCAGTCATTGGTTGTGTCTTTCGCGGACCGTGCTACGTGGTGTGTTCTCGGCCGGGCCCGCAGAGCGGTGTCTGCGGGCCCGGCATGCGGGCAGGCGTTACCAGGCGAGGGCGCGGCGCCAGAAGAGAGAGTATTCGGGTGATTGCCAAGCCTGACGGTACACCCGGTAGCAGGCGTACGCAAGGACCGCCTCGCCCACGATGATGGGCAGGTATCCGGTCTCGTTCGGCAGAATTGCGAAGCAGATGATGAGCAAGATGAGGTGCGCTGCGGAGAGCACCTGCACGGTCTTGAACATCGTCATGTACTCAATCTGGTAGATGAGCAGGGCGATAGCCACGAAGAGGAACGCGACGACCAGACCCATCAACGCCAGCGAGAAGGAATCCGGCATAAAGATGAACATCAGAATACCGGTAATGATGCCGCTACAGATATAGACAAACAGGGAGTTGCGGATCGAACGGTCGGAGGTGCGGGTAGCCTTGTGCGCCTCTTCTCGAACACGGTTGTAGGGCAGGCGTTCGAACACGGTCCACAGGTACTGAATCGCATCGTTGACGCGGTCGGCCTCCACCACGAAGAAGTAGTTGTAGGCAATCACGCAGGGGATGAGGCTCATGTAAATCGCCACGACGTTAATCTCACCGGCAGTGGCCAAAAAGAGCATGTACTTATCCGCCCAGATAATGGAGCCGGTCAGGAAGCCACGCAGAGCATCCGTAGCAACGTCCTTCAGCGGAATATGCGCAAAGTGGAAAAGATACACGAAGTTCTTACCCAAGCCGACCAGCAGGATAAGCGAACCAACGAGCGGCGGCAGGAACCACACGATGGGGAAGAAGTACAGCGCCAAGGTATAGCCGAGCCAGGCAATGAACCAGATGATGCGGTTCTTCGCAAGGTTAGGAATCACCAGCAGCTGCGCGAAGGCAATGTTGAGTACGCCGAGTACGAAGAAAGCGCCGATGGCAGTCGCGTTCCACTTCAGCACAAGGGCCACAGGAATAACAAAGAGCACTACCAGCGGCATGGTCACGAAGAAGAGGTAAATCCAGTTGCGGCTAAACGCGGCCAGGTCGCTAATGTCCTGGAACTGGGGTTCATCCAAACGCGCGCGGGTAGCCCTCGCCTCAGCACGCTTGAGCTGATTCTCGAGAGTCTCAGCCTGGATGCGCAGGCCTTCGCGGGCGTCCGCGATCTTCTTGTGTTCCATCTGAATTGCTCGATAGAGCGGCAGACAGGCAGCCTGGCTAAGCCAGGGCACGGTGATGGATGCAGCCAGAATCACCTGAATCAGGGGCACACCATCCAGGTTGTACCGGTTGATGGTGGGCGTGACGATGGGGAAGACGGTGGTCAGTAGCGCGACCGGGGAGACGTATAGCAGAAAGTTGATAAGGAGGCGCCACGCGCTGGTGCGCTGCCCCTCGCTACCGTGGTTGGTGGACAACGTTGAAGACTTTCAGTCGAAAATATGGAGTATGCGGGCCCGGCTCGCGTACGAGCCGGAGGTAACGTTGAGTGAATGATGGTGTCGTGCGTTATGTAGTGCACGGATGATGTCCCTCGCGGTGGCCGGTTAGGCCGTCGGATTCGCGCCGTCCATGCGTGCCGGATCAGCCGCACCCACCAGGTGGGTTTCTTCGGCTGGGCGAGCATCCAAAACATCACGTGTAGAGCCCCTCCCCTACGCCTAATTTGGCGTGGGGCTCATGTACGCAACGATGCCGCCGTCATCAATATACTGTACGCGTCAAGCAAAATGTTGAACTTTTATTCAAGCTCGACTTGAATTTTAGGCGATTTGAAACACATTTTATCTTTAAGACCATATGCCTCCTGAGGCATATACAGGGCATCCCGGCCCTTCCAGCAGGAAGGAGCCGGGATGCTCACGCGCGGTTACTGCACCAAATTCGCCGCTACATGACGGTAGGGCGCAGCTACCGCCTTGCGTTTAGGATGCGCTTGCGAGAGTACGCAGAGCCACCGAAACCACAGCCAGTCGCGGGTGACCGGTGACATCCGGAGCTGCCTCAGCAATCTCGTCAAGGATGCGGTCGATGTTACCCACGCGGGTCGGGTGGTTCTCAATCCAGCCAGCCAGAGCCTTCTGCGCACCATCGATAGTGGAGAAGTCGCCCTCGGTGCCCTCAGCCACGGACAGTGCAAGGCTTGCAGCGGTCTCGTAGAGGCTGCCGCGCATTGCCTGGCGTGCCAGAATCTCCCAACGGTCGCTACGAGGCAGCTCGGTGATGAGGCCAAGCAGCTCGTCCACCTTGAAACGGTCATAGGTGGCGAAGTAGACCGGCGCCAGCGAGGTTGCCTCGAAATCGTGATCGGCAGCCGAACGAATCACGTCCAGCAGAGCGTAACCCTCGAAGCCGCGAATCCAGATGACGATGAGTTCCTCGGGCAGGCCCCAAGCCTCGCCTGCGTCGCGCTTTGCACGGACGCGAGCGCGAGAAGTATCGGAGAGGTACTCGGGCAGGTTGCGGCGCATCTCGACGACGGAACCGAAGTTCTCGAGCAGCTCGGAAATCGTTGCGCCAGCAACCACGCCACGCTCGGTGATGAACCAGCGAACAGCGCGGTCCAGTACACGCTGGTTGTCGCGTAGCACGGTGAACCATGCGTCCAGCGGGGTCTTCGGGGACAGCTCGCTGTGCAGCTTAGCGGCGGTGCCGAGCTCAAAGAGCTCGCGGGCCACGATGAAGGCGCGGGCCACGGAGTCGATACCGACGTTGAACTCCTCCATGATGCGGTACGCGAAGGTGATGCCACCGATGTTGACCAGCTCGTTGGCCACGCGGGTGCAGATGATTTCCTTACGCAGCGGGTGCGAGTCCAGGTGCTGGCCGAAGCGCTCGACCAGTGCTGCCGGGAAGTAGGTGCGCAGCACGCCTTCCAGGTAGGGGTCGTCGGCGAAGTCGGTCTGCTCCAGGGCGTGGGTGAGGTAAATCTTCACGTACGCAGCCAGGACAGCCAGCTCGGGGCGGGTCAGGCGGTCGCCGGTGGTCTCCAGACGCTCGTCCAGCTCCTCGTCGGTGGGCAGGAACTCGACGGCGCGGTTCAGGCCGGCGTGCTCCTCCAGGTCGTGCATGAGGCGCTTGTACAGGTTGGTGCCCAGGAAGGAACCGTGGAACTCGCCCTGCAGTAGCACGTTCTGGTCGACGTTGGTCTCGAGGACCTTGCCGCCAACCTCGTCCTGCAGGGATTCGATGAAGGAAGCACGCTCCTCGCTGGAGAGCTCACCGCGAGCCACGAGGCGGTCCACCAGAATCTTGATGTTAACCTCGCGGTCACTGGTTTCCACACCTGCGGAGTTGTCGATAGCGTCGGTGTTGAGGAGAACGCCGTTACGTGCAGCCTCGATGCGGCCCAGCTGGGTGAAGCCAAGGTTACCACCCTCGCCCACAATCCTGGCGCGCAGGTCCTTACCGTTGACGCGCAGTGCGTCGTTAGCCTTGTCGCCGACCTGTGCGTTGGTCTCGGTGGAGGCCTTCACGTAGGTACCGATACCGCCGTTGTAAATCAGGTCAACCGGTGCCTTGAGGATGGCAGAAATCAGCTCGGTCGGTGCGAGCTCGGTGACGGACTCGTCCAGGCCCAGAACCTCGCGCACCTCGGGGGTGATCTCGATGGACTTCAGGCCGCGAGAGTACACGCCACCACCGGCGGAAATCAGCTCGCGGTTGTAATCCTGCCAGGAGGAACGGGGCAGGTTGTACAGACGCTGACGCTCCTCGAAGGAGACGGCTGCGTCCGGGGTCGGGTCCAGGAAGATGTCGCGGTGGTCGAACGCTGCAACCAGGCGGGTTGCCTTGGAGCGGAGCAGGCCGTTACCGAACACGTCACCGGACATGTCACCAATACCGACAGCGGTGAACGCTTCGGTCTGAGCGTCGTGGCCGAGCTCGGCGAAGTGACGCTTGACGGACTCCCAGGCACCGCGTGCGGTGATACCCATTGCCTTGTGGTCGTAACCGACGGAGCCGCCGGATGCGAAGGCGTCGCCCAGCCAGAAGCCGCGCTCGAGGCTGATTGCGTTCGCGGTGTCGGAGAATGCGGCGGTACCCTTGTCCGCTGCGACCACAAGGTAGTAGTCGTTCTCGTCGCGTGCAATGACGCCCTCAGGACGCACGACGGTCTCGGAGCCGTCGGTGCCCACCGCAAGGTTGTCGGTGACGTCAAGCAGGGAGCGGATGAAGACCTTGTAGGATTCGCGGCCCTCGGTGATCCAGGCGTCGCGGTCCACGGCGGGGTCGGGCAGCTGCTTGGGGTAGAAGCCACCCTTCGCTCCGGTGGGGATAATGACGGCGTTCTTCACCATCTGAGCCTTGACCAGGCCCAGCACCTCGGTGCGGAAGTCGTCGCGACGGTCGGACCAGCGCAGGCCGCCTCGTGCGACATCGCCGAAGCGCAGGTGAACACCCTCAACGCGCGGGGAGTATACGAAAATCTCGAACTTGGGGCGGGGCAGGGGTGCGAAATCAATCTGCTGCGGTGCAACCTTGATGGCGAATGCCTCACGGCCCAGGTAAGCGTTAGTACGCAGGATGGCGCGAATCACCTTGCTCAGGGAGCGCAGGTAACGGTCAGCATCCAGGGTGGGGATCTTGTTCAGTTCCTCAACCAGGGCAGCCTCAAGATCTTCACGGCGTGCGTTGCGCTGCTCGTCGTTCAGGCCATTGTTCGAGTCGAAGCTGACGTTGAAGAACTCCACCAGGTGCTTGGTGATGCCGGGGTTAGCAAGCAGAGTGTTCGACATGAACGAAGGAGTGTAACCCAGGCCCAGCTGAATCAGGTAGTGGTTTAGGGCACGGAACAGGCGGGCTTCCTGCCAGGTGAGGCCCTCAGAGAGAATCAGGCGGTCCAGGGTATCGGACTCGCGCTCACCGAGCAGGTAGGCGTTCAGGGCGTCCTCGTAAAGGGATGCGACGGCGTTGGGGTCCACACCCTCGGGGAACTCTACTCCGAAGTCGTAGAGGTAGCCGTACTCTTCGCCATCCTCAGGCTTGAACTCGTAGGGCTTCTGATCCACAACGACCAGGCCCATGTTCTGCATCACCGGCAGGAGCTCGGTGAGGGTGTGAGGTGCGGACAGGTAGGTCTTCAGTCGGGTAGTGTTGGCTTCGCCTGCTTCAACCTTGATTGCGGCGGGCTTCTTGCCCGAGAGAGATTCAAGAATCACGATATCCTCGATTGCTTGTTCTACTGTGTAATCGGCTCGGTAAGCTGCGCTGCTTGCGTCGGCCCAGGCTGACGCGAGTCGGCGGCCTTCCGCACCGGGTTTCCATGCCTCAATGGCAGCTGCGGTGGCTTCCGCCCAGGAGCGAGTGACCTGCTGCATCTGCTTTTCGAGAGCTTGATGATCCGTGGTCGGCACATCGTTAGGGTTGGTGAGCCGAATACGGAAGAATAGGCGGGCCAGCGACGAGGAAGACAGGTACACCTCATAGTCGATGGCGCTTAAATCAAATTCCTGTCGGAATACCTGCTCGATGCGGTACCGCACGTCAGTGTTGTAGCGGTCGCGAGGTAGGTACACCACGGCGGTAATGAACCGGTTAAACCGGTCCGCGCGCAGGAAGAGGCGGGTCTTCCGGCGCTCCTCCAAGCCCATGATGCCGCTGAACATCTCAGCCAACTCATTGACCGAGGCCTGCAACAGCTCCAGGCGCGGGTAGTCTTCCAGCGCCCCGAGTAGAGCCTTATCCGAGTAGGAACCGGGGTGATAACCCAGGCGGCGACGCACCATGGCGATTCGCTCACGCACCAGGGGGGTCTCGATGGCGGGCAACGAGTAGGCCTGCCGGGTGAACAGGCCTAGAATCACGTACTCGCCGATGACGCGGCCGCTCATATCGAAGCGGCGCACCCCAATGTAGTCCAGGTAATCGTTGCGGGCTACAGTAGAGCGGGAGTTCGCCTTCGTGATGTACACGGGGCGGGGAAAGAGGGCACGGTCCAGCGTGTCACCGGAGAGCTGGATGCGGCTCTTACCCTCCGTCGACCGCAGAATGCCGAGAGCCGACCCGGGGCGATCCACCAAGGCGATAGCGCCGGAAGTGCCGTCAAGCACGCGCTCCTTAACACCCATGAACACGAAGTTACCGCGGGTGAGCCAGTGCAGGAAGTCCTGAGCCACCTCCACGCGGGAGGCGGGCTCCACACCGCGCGGATTAGCGGCGTAGGATTCCTCGCCGTGGCCAAGGGTGGCGCCACGCAGCTCGTACATGGACTGCGCCAGGTCGAAAACGCGGGTGACCATGGCATCCAGGTCGGTGTGACAGGCGCGAACATCAGCGAGGACGCGCTCAACTTCCTTCTCGCAGCGGCGCTGCTCTTCCTCGGTAAGGTAGCGGGTCAGGCGAATCGCAATCCAAGACTCAATAGCGACCGTAGTGCCCGCGGGGGCGTTCTCGCTGAGCTTGAGGGAGGGCACGCCAAGAGTGGCGGTATCACCGCTGGCGAGGTTGCCGCGCATTCCAGTGCCGCGCAGGCTCAGAAGGGTGCCGTCCGGACCGCGCTCGGCGAGGAAGGTGGGGTGAAGAATGGTGACGAACCCACCGAAATGCGCCGAAAGGTAGGCGGTCAGGGAGCTCACGATATGCGGCATGTCGTCCGTAGCGACGTACAGCGTGGTGTTGTAGTCGTCGTTGCGCGCAACAACGATGGGTGTCTTAGAGGCGCGGATTTCAGCTAGCGCACGATGGGTGCGAGCCAAATCCTCTAATTCTGCCGGAGTGAACTCTTCACGCTCATCGTCGGGACTGTTCAGAAAATACTGCTCGATCCATGCATCGGCGCCAGCGAAGCGTGCCATAGTCTTGTCAGTCATTGACAATCTATCCTCCGAAGGTAGGTATCACTTCACTGTGACGGTGTCTGTGCAACTCCACGCAAGTCACGCGGTCTGCACCGCCCAAATGGGCTATCTCCAGCTTATACCCTTACGGTGAAGATGTCAGATATATTCGCTATATTCGCTCGACGGGGCCAAAATCTTATCGGAAAATACTCGTTCTGCCGCCTTCAACCACCCGAATATAGAGCCCGGCGGGGTGGTTCAATGAAGCCCCCCATGAAGTAACCCTGCGAAGCTGCTCGGTGAAATTGTTGGGGACCCGGTTCCCTCACCCAGTGCCGACCCGTAGAGTGAAACCATGAGTTTGCGTACTGAATCTTTCCTGGTGGGCCTCATTGGTGACGGCATTACCTCTTCCCTGACCCCTCCCATGCATGAGGCGGAAGCGGACGCGCACGGGGTGCGTTACCTGTACCGCCCCATCGACCTGGACGCCCTGAACCTGGATGGCGCCTCCGCGCCAGCGCTTCTGGATGCGGCGGCACTGCTCGGCTTTAACGCTTTCAACATCACGCACCCGTGCAAGCAGTCGGTCATGGAGCACCTGCACGAGCTTTCGGATGCGGCACGCGCCTTGGGCGCGGTCAATTGCGTGGTGATTCGCGAGGATGGCAGCTTCTACGGCGATAACACGGACTATTCGGGGTTCATTGCGGGCCTGAAGCGCGGCCTGCCGCAGGTGGCGGAGAATCCGACGCGCCTGGAGCACGTGGTGCAGCTGGGTGCTGGCGGTGCCGGTAGCGCCACGGCGTACGCACTGTGCCGTCTGGGGGTGCGCCGCCTGAGCCTCTTTGAGCGTGATGCGGCGAAGGCGCAGGGGCTTGCAGAGCAGCTGGGCGGGCTCTTCCCGCAGACCCGGGTCGAGGTACTGAGCGACGATGAGTATCTGATTGAAGCTCTACTGGAGACTCAGGGTTTGGTGAACGCAACCCCGGTGGGTATGCACGTGCATCCGGGTATGCCGTTGAGCGAGTCGGCGCTGAGCGCCGGGGTGTTGCGTGAGGGCCTGTGGGTTGCGGATGTCATCTACCTGCCGCAGGAGACGCAGCTGGTGCGCGCGGCGCGTGCCGCAGGGTGCGAGGTGCTGACGGGTGGCTACATGGCGGTGGGCCAGGCGGTGGATGCGTTCCGCCTCTTCACCGGACTGGAACCGAACGCTGAGCGTATGGCGGCGCATTTTGAGGCGCTGATTGCGGCCCAGCAGGGGGTTTAGAAGGTTAAACATGCAGGTGGGGCTGGGTAGATATCTATCCAGCCCCACCTGTATTTATTCTATGTACGGAATATATTCAGTGGGCTATGCGTCCAGCTCAGCCAGGGATTTCTTGTACCCCTCACGAGCCGTCAGCGCACCCAACGCCACGAGCACGCACATGGCGACCGTGAACACGGCGGGCAGCACCGCGTTATGCAGATTAGCACCGGCGAGGCTCGTCGCCACGGCGGGCGCCACGCCTCCAGAAATTGCGAAGCCAATCTGGGTACCCAGCGCCAGGCCGGTCACGCGCACGCGGGTCGGGAACATCTCGGCGTAGAAGGCGGGCCACACGCCGTTCGCCATGGAGTACAGCGCACCGTGCATGAGCACGCCGTAGGCGAAGATACCCACCCAGTTACCCTCGGTAATCGCGCCGAGGTACAGGAACATCACTAGGGAGGAAGCCACCGCACCGGTCATGAACACGGGCTTGCGACCGATCCGGTCGGCAAGCATTGCGGCGAGCGGAATCGCAATCAGGCCGAGGGTGTTGGAGGCGACCGGCACCAACAGCATGGTGCTGCGGTCAAGGCCGTAACCCTTGGTGGCGAAGGAGAGCGCGAAGGTTGTGAAGACCATGTTCACGGTGTTGACCATGGCGCATACGGCGATGGTGAGTACGGCGCGTTTGTGGTGTTTGAAGACCAGCTTGAGCGGGGATTCGGTGAGCTTTTCGCGCTGCAGGTAGGCGGGCGGCTCGGAGAGGGTGCGGCGAATCAGCCAGGCGGTCACGACCACGAAGGCGGAGAGCCAGAAGGGTACGCGCCAGCCCCAGCTGAGCAGCTGCTCGTCCGGCAGGGCGGCGAAGGGAATGAAGACGGCGGTCGCTAGTAGCGAGCCGAACTGGGTGCCTTGCAGGGTCCAGCTGGTGGTGAAGGCGCGCTGGTGTTCGTTGGCGTGCTCCAGGGAGATGGAGATGGAGCTTGCCTGCTCACCGGCGGCGGAGAGGCCCTGAAGCATACGGCAGGCCACCAGTAGGATGGGGGCCAGAATGCCCGCCTGGCTGTAGGTCGGCAGGCAGCCGATGGAGAAGGTGGCGCTACCCATCAGGAAGAGGGTGAGCATGAGGACGAATCGGCGGCCGTAACGGTCACCGAGGGGTCCAACGATCATGGCACCGAAGGGGCGCACAACGTAGGCGACACCCACAACGACCATGGATTTGAGGATGCCAATGGCCGCGGTGTCTTCGGGGAAGAAGATGCGATTGAGCACGATGGCCGCGGCGGTGCCGTAGACGGCGAAGTCGTAGTATTCGAGGGCGGAGCCTATCCAGCTGGCGAGTGCGGCTCGTCGTGGTGATCGGGCGGGCGCGGGTGTGCGGTGGCTCATGTGCGTCTCCTTCGGTGGTGTACCCGTTGGGAGGGGCGGGGTCGCGGTGTGGGCGGCCCACGCGGTTTGTCAATGTGCCCTTCCAGTGTAGGGAGCGTACCGCCTGTTTTCCATAGGTTAACCTAAGTTCCCAGGGTTTGAAGTAGGAAGAAATACGGAGACCAGGTGAATGATAAAGAAATTTGTAATTTCAAAAAATACGCGACAGGACTTTCGCACCCCAACCCCCGTAAAGTGAATATCACCTCGGCAGGAGTGTGCCTACCGAGTAGTCACGCCGACCAAGATAAAGCTGGTCGGCGTTTTTAGTGTCCAATTCATTTGCGGTAGCCCCGCACTATGGACTTCCCGGGAGGTTCATGGTGTGGGGCTACTGCCTTTCCGAAAGGATTTGCTATGTCCAAGATTGATCAGGCTATCGCATGGATGGAGCAGCGTAAGGGTCATGTAACCTACTCTATGAGCTACCGCATGGGCCCGAATTCCTATGATTGCTCATCTGCTGTTTACTTTGCACTGCGAGAAGCTGGCCTACTTCCCCCTAATATTGCGATTGGTAATACCGAGACGCTTTTCCGCGATTTGGAAAATAATGGCTGGACCCAGGTTCACCCGGATGCATCCGGCAATTACCCGGCACGACGTGGCGACGTATTTATCTGGGGAAAGCGCGGAGAGAGTTATGGAGCAGCCGGTCATACTGGCATCTTCTACGATGACCACGACACGATTATCCATTGCAACGCTGGCCACAATGGTATTTCCATCAATCCGCACGACACGATTTGGTCGTACAACGGTTCTCCTGCAATTACGGTTTACCGACCTCCCGTTGAGGTAAGTGAAGAGGACATCATCTATCGTGCGGCGAAGAATGCAATGAATGCAATCTTTGATGAGCCGTTTGTACGTAAGGGAGACCTTGCTAAGGCTCGCTATGGCAATGCCACTGTCGGCTTGCGCGGTGTCATCCATTGGTTTGATACGTCGATGATTCGACTAGAGACTAGCTTGAAAGAACTAGAGAAGAATATCCAGGCGCTCTAATTTTGATGGCTACCCTGCAAGCAACTAAATAATTAAATGATTTGTTGTGGGCGGAACCCTATAGGTTTCGCCCACAACAAATAAAACCTTTAATATAACACATCTTCATCGTAGTAAATTTTCATAAAGTGAATATTTTATACAAAAATCAACCTGTATAAGTTGAACATCTTTAAAATGCGAAAAAAATCTATCAAAAATTACGCCCCCCCCCCCGCAAATATTAAACACTGGTTTAACGTTTCTAAAAGCATCAGTTTAATCTTTTGATGAGTTCTGATTCCGAGGAGAGAACATGAAGCATCGGCCCCGATTATGCAAAGGATGTCATGAGCCGACAGATACATATCACACTGGATGCCGCACATGCCAAGCACGCCATAGAGCAATACTGCTCCACCGAAATCCGCAAATGTCCCCCGGGCACCCAATTTGCCCGAGATGCTGGAGGACAGCAGGACTTCCCCTAGCCGCGTGTAGTATTCATCCTAAAAATTACGGCCAGATCATCGAGATAGAAAATCAATGGAACCCCATTCACTCAATCTGCCGTGCATGTATTCATGCTCCATTAGGCACTGTTCCTCTTGATTCACCACGGGTCTATCTCCCTGTTAATCCCAAATCCCGGCGCACTTCAAAGAATCGGGTTTATCCTTCACGAGCAAATCCGGTTCTTTTTCTTGCGCTTTCTCATTGCACAAGTTGTGAAAAACCGATAGATGAGAAGTCCAGGCATGCAGGGTGGCCTTTGTGCCGTAAGCACTATCAACAGTTGAAGCGGCGAAGTGCACCTAACAGTATTGATGCAGACAGAGTCAGTGGAAGCAAACATTCTACTGAATATGCCACTCACGATGCGGGCTTAGCATCATTTCTACAAGCGCGGAGAGTACGTCTTTCACGTACTCATACTTCACATCCTAGGAGAAATAGAGTAATTCCTTATTCAGTCAACGCTATGCCCCAGGTACATTCCGTGTCATAGCAGATATCAATAATTCACTCATTTAATAGAGAGGCTACACTTATGGCTACCATTTCATCCAGCGAACAGCTACAACAGCATCTGATTGCTCTAACCGTGGGCACGCCAGTGAAGGACGCAGACCGTCAATGTCTGCACCGCCAAAAGTTCCGTATTCCGCGCCATCAGGCATTATTGGACGAGTTGGCGGACTATGTAGCGGGTGGTTCACGTACCGGAGGGGCATCTAGCTCAAATCGTTTTGGTTGTCGCATGCCTATCTCCGCTAATGCATTAGAAATTCAGGAATCCATTCGTTCTGTTGTCGCTAGTTCACGTCCTGGCGAACCTTTGAAGAATCAGGTCTCTGCGTGGATTCACAATCACTTGTGCCAAGAGCTTTACGATGAGGCGCTACCGGTAACAACTAGCTGGATTCGTGCCATCGTAGCATTGCGCTATCCCGTACATGATTTACAGGGATGTTGTCCTATCTGTGGAGAATATGAGGTTTTTAAGACAAGCTGTGATACTTCGAGCCCCACCCATATGCGTAGGTCTGCTCTGTTTTATACCGTGGAGCGTGCATCTTGCCGTTCTTGCTCTACCGTATGGGATGGGCTAGAAGGCATGAAGACTTTAGCGCTATTGCTTCATAACCAGGACTAATATCGTCCCTAGTCATGCTTCTGTCTGTGGAAAAGGGTAACCATTTTACTGGACAGGCTTCTTTCTCAGACAGATAAAACTACCGCAGAAAGCCTTTATCACTCTGCTGTAGTTCACCCCGTCAGGTGTATACCGGCGGGGTTTTCTATTAACCCGCGGCTATCCCTAGTCGCCTAACCGCCAAGGAGATTATCATGGCACCTATTTCCGAAAACATTGCATACCAGGCGGCTCACCGAGCCCTGACTGATGTGTATAACGAGCCTTTCGTCCGCGAGGGTGATCCTGCTATCCAGCGTTTCGGCCAAGCCAAGGTTGACACCCGGTCCATTGTTGAGTGGTTTGACGAGAACATGCTTCGACTTCATAAGCAGATTGCAGATCTGGAAGCTCTAGTAAAATCTAAGCATCGTGCTTAGGCGCCGTCCGGGGTGGCGCAAACAACTTTACGCGGTGATTCCAGCAGCCACGGCTGTTTTACAAACCTACGGTATTCTGACGCAGGAGCAGGCTAGTGTGTGGGCTGGTCTTGCGATAGCCCTATGGGGTTTGTGGATGGCGTGGGTGAATACTGACCACAGTAGATGCTCTCCCGCACGAAGAATGCAGCATCCTGCCGATTCACCACATCATAAAGTTACTACTTCCACTTCGGAAACCTAAAAATCTTTCACCCTATAACATGAGGGGTTGAGTATGACTACTTGTTTACTCAACCCCTCATCATTTATTTATTAAACATTCTCCAGCTCAGCGTTGCCGCTATTCGACACAGAACGCACCTGCCACACCATCGCACCCAAGTGCACCAATAGACCAAGCAGCGGGCCCACATACAAGGCAAGAAGCGTGCGAGTCAGAAGAGGCAACGGTGACACCGCCACAACACAGGCGACTACAGCCGCTAGTACCCAGCCAGATACATATGCACGATGCATATTCAATGCAATCACCAGTGAACCCGACAACACCAGCAGGGCAAGGAAAACAGAAGCAAACACCAGAAACGCTAACACTGGAGAAGTCACGACCTGAGCATACGCTTCAATCTCTGAAGGTTTCGGCGGATAAAGCAGACCAAATAGCCACGGCCCCAGCACATAAGCTGCAATAGCACCCACAAGACCCACACCCAACAGAGCGCCAGCTGGCTTAGCAAAAGCACGCAACGGATGGTTCTTCTGCTTCAAGAAAGCAGACACCGCCACACCCTGAAAAGCCTGCAGAGGAATCATAATCGGCGAACGAGTAATCGAAATTGCAAGAATCAAAACCGCCAAAATGACCTGTTGCAACGAGTTATTCACATCAATGCTGGCGTTCAATAGAAGCGGTAAACCCATCATAAGAACCGCATTAGCAGTCGAAGACCCCATCGACAGCGTGTAGTTATACAGCAGACGGCCTAATGAAACGTCCGCACGAGAGTTAAAAACTCGCCGAGCTTCCGGAAGCAGAAGCACCATCAGCAACCACAGGAGCACCGGGGAAACTGTTGCGGCTTCCAGGCCAATCAGATGTGCAGATGCCAGACCAACCGCACAGATAGCCGCAATACGCCAGATAGCGTCAAGCCCCGACACACTTGCGAAAAGGTACCAGCTTTCCTGGCCAGCAGATGCACCGTAGAGAGTCATGTGCATGGCATAGAGAGCTACTCCGGCACTCAAAAGAAGTACGCCGCTAAATCCGCTCAGGGGGATCTGCGATGGAGCCCACAGAGGGCTCGTCGCTAAGGTCAGCCCACCCACAATAAGGCCTACCAAGGCACCCACCGGAGCGATACGTACACCCGTTTTACCATCACGACGCGCGGTACCCACCGCACGGGTGGCTTCCTGCTGGATGCCTACCACCACACCGTAGAGGGCAAAAAGGAGCGACCAGAAGAGAAGGAACTCTGTCAGGCTCTCACCCTCCAAGAACCGCTTCACTACAACGGTAATTCCTAAAGAAGATAGTGCAGCCAACCCGGACGATCCCAAAATTGCCATTGAATGACCACGAGTCATTTTCTTTGACGGGGACTCTGCCGACGTTGCCACACTATCTCCGTTCTCTGCTAGTCGCACCTGTATTGCAGTCTTTACTTCACCACATGCTCTGCAAGATTCTTAACACCCTGCCACTTCTTCGCCAGGGCTGCCTTCGGCAACAGAGTCAGCGCGTGAGCACGCGAAGAGAAGCGAATACGGGCCACGCGGGCAGCCTTCGACCAACCCAGGGCAGTCATCTCATCAGCAATGGTGTTCATGTAGCGGCGCTCCTCATCAAAGCGGGTACCTTCCAGGGCACGCCAAGACGAGTCAGAACCACCGTGACGACGGTACATGAACGCAACCTGCGGATCGTAGTACAGGGAGCCGCCACGCATCGTAATGTCGAGAATCAGCGCCATATCCTGCACAACGTTCAGGCCCTCACGGAAGCCAGTTCCCACAATAGCGTCCTTACGCCAACCCAAGGACGGGAAGTAGAACCACGCGCCGCGCAGCAGGGAGGTAGCCAGCTCCTCACCCTTCAGCACAGCCTCACCCTTGGGGCGGTAGAACGCCTTAGTCTGCTCCACCAAAGTGTTTGACAGGGCATTATGCTCGTCAATCACGACCACGCCAGGCTGGAAAATGGATGCCTCAGGGTGCTTCGCCGCCGAATCCACCAGCCACTGCACATAGTTGGGGAGCATGACATCATCAGCACCCATGACGGTGACCAGGTCATTCTCTACGAAGGTCAAGCACTTACGGTAATTACCGTTCGCGCCCAAGTTCTTCTCGTTACGCATGTAGGTGATGCGCTCATCCTTGAGCGACTCGAACCAGCCGGGAATCGAATCATCCGGGTAGCCGTCATCGATAACAATCATGCGCCAGTCCGGGTTGGTCTGACCGACCACAGACAGCACAGCCTGCTTCATCATGGCAACGTCGCCGTAGTAGGGGAACAGAATATCAACGGTCATGAGGTATTACTCCAAGCTCAAGCGTGTAGAGACGTATAAAAATCAGGGGCTTTAGGGCTTCTTCTGCTCTCGCTCCGCAGCGCGAGAAGCACCCTGCGGCTGACGCTGAAGAGCCTTCATAATCGCAACTTCTTCAGCGAGGGTACGCATATCATCCGTAATCTTCGAGATAGCCAGGGTCAAGTGCAGGCTGATACCCATCAGCATAATAATCGCCAGTAGGAACAGCAGGTTGACCGGGGTCTCAATACCCACCAGACGCGAGAGGGCATCCAAAAGCTTCGGGAAAAGCGCCAGCACAATCATGATGACGCCAACAATAAGCCACAGTGCGGCGTACTTTTCCTTCATCTTCTGGTTGCGTACCTGCACCAGAACGAGAACCTCCATCACCACCACGATGAGAAGGAAGAAAATATTTGCGCTCATTTACTTAGACCCCACATTCGTTTTCTGGCGAGTCATCGACATACCAAACGAGAAGAAAGAACGAACCAGGTACACCGCAGACTTCCACGGGCTTGAAGAAGGAGTACCACCCTGGCGCTCACGCATCTCAACCGGCACCTGCTTTACAGTCAAGCCAGAACGAATCGCCATCACGCAGGCATCGATACAGTCACCCAGATACTCAGCAGGTAGATGCTCGCAATACTGCTCAATCGCCTTGCGGTCTGCTGCACGGAAGCCGGAGGTGGCGTCGGTGAACTTCTCGCCTGAAATCATCGTAAACATGCGGGCCAGAACCACCATCGCCCACTTACGCGGACCAGACACCTTATAGTTCGTCGCCTCAGCAAAGCGGGAACCAATCGAGATGTTGACATCCTCCAGGCCAGCAAGCACAGTGCGGATACCCTTCGGGTCATGCTGGCCATCAGCATCAACCTGAATTGCGCGATCATAACCGGCCTGACGAGCATACTTATAACCGGTACGCAAAGCGCCACCGATACCCATGTTGTAGGGAAGATCAATCACGAAAGCGCCGGCAGCGCGCGCAATCTCAGAGGTGCGGTCGGTGGACCCATCATTGACGACCACCAAGTCGACCTCAGGCATCATGCGGAAAAGTTCTTCAATCGTCCCACCAATCACCTCTTCCTCATTCCACGCCGGCATGATGATGAGTGTTCGAGGAGTCTGCGAAAGTACCTCAGAGTTCATGCAGTGCTTATACCTTCCTGCTTTCGTGTATGTGTATGTCGGCATACACCGCGGGCATACCAAATCCCATCTTATCAGTACAGATGGTACAGGTTTAAAGGATAACGAAGGGGCGACGCCATACACGCCGCCCCCGATCATTTAGACCGTGCCCGTGATGGCAGGCCCCGTTAGGAGTTATCACACGCGGTGATACGGTACAGAACAATAGGGCCCGAAGAATATACCGGTGTCATCAGATCAGTGGCGCTAGCCTCCACCAGAGCATCGTAATTCTTCTGGGCACCAGGGCCGAAGTTCAGCTGGTTCTCCATATGTACGTACCAATAAGCACGGTATTGCTTTACCTCACGACACACCTCGGGGTTCGTGGCGGCATCCTTCAAATCATTGATGATTGCCGCGTACTTCGGAGAGGTCTGGAACTCAAAGTGGTAACTGGTCAAGTGACGATCAGCCAGTGCGTATATAAAGGGGCTTCCGTCCCAGGGATTATTCACAATAGTGTCACTCTTGGGGACAATCTTCGGAATCTCATTAATGACGTTCAACTCATCCTGGGTCACAACCACAGAAGACGGCGTTACCCGATATTCCTTCGACACAGCCAACGTTGTCTCCTGCACCGAAGGAACACGCGAAGTCAGACCGGCAAGAACCAAAACCAACACCGCGGCAACACCCATTCCGGCCGTCGCCACATTCAGACGCGCCGTACGTGGAACGCGACGGACTATCCAGGTGAGCAGCCCCTCCACGAAACCACCCAATCCAATACCAGCCAGAACTGCTGAGGGGAATACGATTAGCGCCGCCAGGCGGAAGTGGTCAGTGTACCAGGGGCCCACCATCAGCAGACGGAAGTCACCCCGCGGCACAGTAGCCGCAATAATCCACAGGTAACCAATCAGCACCCAGCTGGCAATCAGCCACAGGTTACGGCGCTTGTATAGCAGATACCCGACACCCCACAGCGCCAGGAAACCCACTACATGAGAAGGATTGAAAGTATCGCCCAGCTGGTTACCATTCTCCAGGCCCAAGAAGAGGAACTGATAGAGAGCATCACCCTCACTCAAGATAGGGAACCACGAACTGCTAGCCGCGTTATCGGGACGTAGCACCAACCAGGCGCCCACGCATCCGATTGATACACCTACCAACAGAAGGCTACCCACCCATTTCTGCCGCAAAGCCAACTCGTGCGAGCGCGATACTTGCACCACACCGGCTAGCAACATCGGTAGAGCAAAGACCACGGCGGACACCACAGCATTCGGATGCACGAGCGCTAGACCCGCGATGCCCACCAGCGCCGACAGTCCCAGAGAGAGCAGGACCGAGAACTCGCGACGTAACAGAGCTTGAACCAAATGCGCCATTAATGCCACAAACGTAGGTAGCAGAGCGTACCCCAGAAGGTTCGGGAAGAGGACACCCCAACGCAGGAGGAGACCGGGAAACGCTGCAAAACCACCAATTATGGCAGGGATGGCAAGCGCCTGAAGGCGACGAAGCTTCGGAATGCTCAAGCTGAACGCTACCAGCGAGCAAGGCCACACGAAACTTGCTGTCAGAAGCACCGTCACAATCGTTGCCGTAGCGATACTAGTGCCAGTCGTACTGTAAATCAGCGATACAAAGTCGTGCCAGCCCGCCGGGTAGAAGGTAGGCTGCTGATCCGCTGCACTCACAGCACCCAGGGTCAAGCTGGAGGCGTCGCCGTGCTCCTGAATCCAGCGGATTGCATTCATATGGAATGAGTTATCCAGGCTCTGCGAGAACGCCTCAGGCCCGTAGACCATGTCCTCGGTCATGTGCAGCACCAGGAATCCGCCTAACACAGCACCCACCACCGGCCACGCCACAGGAACATCATTACCCGGCCACGAAGCAGACGCCAGGGCAGGCCAACGGCGACCCACCAGCCACATGAGACCAGCAGCCGCAGCCACCAACACAGCAGCGACCGACACAAAAGAAATCAGACTCCACGGAATACCGGTCTTACCCAGCACAATCGCGGAGACAGCCACCAGGGCAAAAGTCAGCAGCGGCGCATAAAAAACGCGCAGACGTGCAGGAACACGCAACGCCCAGCCCATCGCATAGCCGGGGCCAAAAGCCAACACGACCGCGAAAAGGAGCAGCGGAATAGTTGCCAACCAGCTCATTAACCCTCATTTCCCCACAGTTCACGCGCCGAAAACTTTCCAACATAGGGGTCGGCGCGCTTTCGTGTACCAAGCAAGGATACCTTAGAGGCCTCTACGCCCCGCGAAACCCCGCAGAAGAGAGAGGGACAGCACCTACAACGCGCTACTCAGACCCCGAAGGGGGCAACCGGCGGAGTGCATCTTCGGAGCTCCCAAAAGACGAAGATTATGACGTAATATTTCACGCTCAATGTCACGAAAGGTACACCTAAGAAACATAGGGCAATAAATAAGGTGTTCACTACACCAAAGCTTTACCCTGAACATGTCTCCCCTATTCATGGGAACCGCCCGCACACACACCCGGGCCGAACCCACGCAGCCGCAGAAGAAAGGGTCGATCATGACCGAAACCACCGCAGCACAGGCACCCCTCGCCGACACCAGCGAACAATTCAAGATCGCCTTCGGCCACCAGCCCGCCGGCGTCGCCATCATCACCGCAACCGACGAAAACGGCGAACCCGCAGGCTTCACCGCCTCCTCCCTCACCTCCGTCGCCGCCGAACCGCCCATCATCGCCTTCTCCCTCAAGGCCAACAGCGGCTCCGCAGCAAAGATTGCGGCTGCATCCTCCTTCCTCGTGCACATGCTCGACGCTGAGAATGTCACCATCGCCAAGAACTTCGCAACCCACGACTACCCCCGCTTCGCCGACCCGACCACCTGGGAATTCGTCCACACCGGCGAACCCCTCGTCCACGGCGTACGCCGCGTACTGCGCGCAACCCCGCTCAGCCGCGTCGAGGCCGGCCCCGCGCTCGTCTTCACCGCCCAGGTCGAAGAATTCATCCGCAACGACTGCGAAGGCACCCCGCTCGTCTACCACTCGCGCAACTTCCACGCACTGGGCGAGCACTCCAACGTCAACAACTACGTCATCTAACCCGGCCGCTCAGGCCATTCACGGGGCGGTATTCGGCGACAATCACGCGACGAATACCGCCCCGCGGCGTACCCTGAACGTAACCACCCCGAGCATCAACGCACAGCAGAAAGGTTCCCCATGACCGCACAAACCACTCAGCCGGCGTCCCTCCCCTGGCTCGAAAAACTTGTCGCTATCCCCACCGTTTCCGGTAGCTCCAACCTAGAGCTCATCGAGCTTCTCGAAGCCGAATTCGGCCGATACGGCTACAGCGGCGTACGCACCTACAACGAAGACCGCACCCGCGCCAACCTCTTCATCACCGTCCCCGCCGCTGACGGCACAACCCGCGGCGGCCTCATCCTCTCCGGTCACACGGACGTCGTGCCCGTCGCCGGTCAGGACTGGGACACAGACCCGTTCACCCTGCGTATTGAGGGCACCCGCGCCTACGGCCGCGGCGTCTGCGATATGAAGGGCTTCCTCGCCGTGGCGCTCTGGCTGCTGCCGCGCGTGGCTGAGGCAAAGCTGCGCACTCCCCTGCACTTCGCGTTCTCCTACGATGAGGAAATCGGTTGCGTCGGTGCTCCCTCCCTCATCGAGGAGTTTGTGGCCCGCAACCTCGCCCCCGACTACGCCATTGTCGGTGAGCCCTCCAGCATGCGCATCATCGACGCGCACAAGGGCGCACACCGCGGCCGCGTCACCTTCACCGGTGTACCCAAGCACGGCTCCCTGGCAACCCACGGCGTGAACGCTGTCACCGCAGCCGGCGAATTCATCACCTTCTTCACTGACATGGCAGACCAGTGGGAAGAAGAAGGCCCCTTCGACGAGGCGTTCATCATCCCCCACTCCACCGGCAGCGTCAACCTCGTCAACGGCGGCCTGCAGTACAACATCGTCGCCGAGCAGGCCGTCCTCGAGTACGATGTGCGCACCCTGCCGCAGGTGACCACCGAGTCCTTTGTGGAGCGCATTGACCGCGAACTTTCGGAGGTCATCCTGCCCGACCTGCAGGCGCGTGCCGCACGCGCCGAGAAGCTGACCGGCGCGGATCCCGGTAGCCTCACCTCCCGTGTGGGTGTGAAGCACGAGCTACTCGCCGCCGTACCCGGCCTCGGCACCGATGACGGCGCTCCTCTGGTCCGCCTGGCACATGAGTGGCTGGGCACCGACGATGCGCCGCAGAAGGTCACCTACGGCACCGAGGCGGGCCAGTTCCAGCGTGCCGGCGTGCAGAGCATCATTTGCGGCCCCGGCGACATTGCCCAGGCGCACACTCCGAACGAGTGGATTGAGCTGGAGCAGCTGAGCGAATGCGAGCGCTTCTTCGAGGCGATTCTCGACTGGGCGAGCGCCAAGTAGCATATGTAGCAACCGTGTAATAACCGTGTAGCGGCGTAACAGCCAGCCCACCGCGGCTTGCAAGAGCTGCAGTAAGAGCCGCATAAAAATTACAGAAAATGCCCGGGTACCCCGTGAGGTGCCCGGGCATTCTGCGCTGATGGCAGGTGGTGCGGGCGGATGCTGATGGCGGGGGCGAGTGTTGGTTTGATCGCGGGTTTATTCGTGAGTTTCTCCATGGGTTCAACCGTGAATTGAGGGAGCGAGTCCAAGGTGTGGACTATGCCCGATTTTCCCCTCATCTTCCACATTTATTTTTAAACGAAAAACCCGAAAAACCGCTTATGTCTAAGGGTGAAATAACACTAAAGTATTGCTCTTCTAGGGCATTCAGGGTTCCATAGATGCCAAAGGTTAAACACGCCACTCGGGCGGCATAACCCCACGCAAAACCACACCTCCCTCACGCTCGGTACTGCGTACCCGGCCAAATCCCGGTTTACCACCCGCAGTTCACTACCTGAAGGACACCCTGTGTACACTATTAGCCCCTACCTTGCTGAATTTCTTGGCACGCTCATCATGTGTACCATCGGCTGGGGCGTCATCGCCAACGTCGAACTCCGCCGATCCAAAGGCCACGGCGACAACTTCTTCACCATCGCCTTCGGCTGGGGTTTCGCCGTCACTTTCGGCGTCTACGCCTCCCATGCCTACTCCGGCGGCCACCTGAACCCCGCCCATGGCTTCGGTCCGCGCCTCATGCACGCCCTGCTACCCATCCACGATAAGGGCACTTCACGCTGGTTCTACGCGTGGGTGCCGATTTGCGGCCCGATTGCCGGCGGCTTCATGGGCGGTGCGTTCTTCAAGCTCTACTACGAGGGTCAGGTCAGCCCGTGGCTGTTCGTTTCCACCGCCCTGGCGGTTGTGGTTCTGCTCTTCGCGTGGTGGGCTAATAGCCACCTGTACCGCGCACCCAGCGCCGAGGTTATCCCCGAGTTTTAGGATACCCACGCTACCGCGGCGGCACGCGCGGCAACCTACACTCCGACCGGTTCCATGCCGGTCCTGCTCCCCGAAGAAGTGAAGGCAAACCGTAGCACCCGCGTCGTGAACCGCCTGGCTGACAACGAGTACTCTTCCCGCCCGAGAACTTCCCTGTCGAGGGTTTCATCGAGCCGGGTTTATCTGAATAGATTTATCCGGCGAGGTTTCATCTAAAACAGCGAACCCCTCATTTTCATAACCTGCACAATATCGGTCAGGTTATGAAAATGAGGGGTTCGTTGCGTCTACCTCACGGAAGGAGGTTCATTCAGGGGTGCCGAAAAGAAATACAGGCTAGAAAGGTCCTAGCTTAGGCTTCAGCGTGGACATCATTCACCTCCAGCTGCCCAAAGAGAACCTCCATAGGACGCGACCGCACAGTCTGCACGAAGCCATCCTGCGAGTTCCAAGCCTCAGGAGATAGCCGCTTCACATTCACCTCATAGCCAAGCTTCTGCTCAGCATCATCGATAGCCTCATATAGCTTCTGACGCGAAGGGGAACCAACAACCAGTACATCAATATCGTTCGGCACGTGCCCGGCCACCCCAGAACGACGGCTAGCCCACGATCCATAAATAGCGGCACCCTCAATATTGGAAACACCCTGCAAAGTATCCCGGAGCACCGGAACAGGACCATAAGTTACCAGAATCAACTGACGCATCGCCTGGCCCACCGGATTATCAACCTTGGCTTGCACCATGCGGGCCTTGCCAACATTCTGGACAGTCACCAGACCAGATTGATTTAGACGATTCACTTCTCGGGAAACAGTCGGCAATGATGCACGTGTCGCATCAGCAATCTGTGACACCGTGTATTGCTGCTCAGGGTGAGAGAACAGCAACGCCATCACTTCACCCTGCAGGTCACTACGCAAGATGGGAAGGAGGCTAGGAGCAGACGTTTTCATAACATGAATTATATCAATCATGTTATGAAAACATCTGGCAATCCAAGAATCTGCTACGCCGAGGCGGCAGACACCGACAACGCCCGCTCATGCTTGGCCGCGCGGCGCTTCCGAATTGCGCGCACCACCCAGACGCAGACTGCACCCAGGACCGCACCAACGGTGTTGTTCACAATATCGTCCACGTCGAAGGTGCGGTATGTGAAGCCCGCCAGGCCCCAGTTGCCGGTCAACTGACTCAACTCAATGAAGGTCGAGAGCGCAAAACCACTCAGTGCAGTAGCACGCAGGCCCCAGCGCAGGCAGCCCGCGGTGAAGAAGCCCAGCGGAATGAACATCGCAATATTAAAGAAGAGCTGCGCATAGACGGTCGTTGCAAAGCGGCGCAGACCCATGCCGCGGGTCAGATCCCACGCCTGCTGCCAGCTCCAACCCACATAGAATCGCGGGTAGTACAGTTCGGGGTTGCTTACGCTGTTCGCGTCACCAATCGGGGTGAGTGTCAGCGACAGAACCGAGGACAGGAACAGTGCGAATAGGGCAGTTATCACGTACTGTTTCGCGTGATGCGCTCGTCCCGTCTTCTGGGCGCGCAGGCGCATCGCCACGAACCCGATGAGGCTCAGAGCGATTGTGAGCGCCGCAATCTCGATGGCGAAGGTGCCAATCATGTGCTTGTTAAAAAGTTCCTGCATGCTGTGTGTTCCTTGTGTCGTGAGAGTGAATTGTATGCCTTCCACATGTATATATGCCTTTTCTAGCATGTATTTTGGTGGTGTATAGCGGGTGTCTGTTCATGCCCACCGCATATCGTTCACCACCAGTGTAAAAGACAGCTCTATGGCTCACCCTAGGCGAAACTGTGAAAAAGCTGTACAGTGCCTAACACTCCGCGCAAACCGCCGCAATCGGTGCCGTCAGTACAGAACATCCAGCGGGAACACCGGCGCAATATACCGCCCAAACAGCAGCACAAACACGAAGGCACCCGCAATCGCAGCCACCATCGCACCCACAACCTGCACCAGCCAGAGCATCAGGAACTTCACCGTCTTCCCCTCAGAGCGGGCAGTCAACGCCTCCACCATGGCAGTCGAGAAGGTCGTAAAACCACCCAGCAGACCGGTCGTAATCACCGTGCACCAGAACGCCACCTGATCCGTAGCGTTATAGTGCACCCCCAGCGCACGAGGATTCGACACCGGCATAATCAGCAGGCCATACAGAAACGAACCCACCAGGTTAATAACAAACACCGGGCTAATAATCGAGGACTCCGTACGCAGACGAGGAGACATCGCCTGATCCACAAAGTAGCGGGTCATCGCGCCCAGACCGCCACACAGAAAAATCATCAGAGCGAAAAACATTAGCGCCCCTCCTCAGCAGCACCGGCATGCACCAAGCGGAATGCCACAAAACGTCCGGCCAGCATGCCCGCAGCGGCGGCAACCAAACCGCCCACCAGCAACACCAGCACCGCCAACACCATATACCCGCTATGCACCGTATACGGCAGAAAAATCGTCTGCGCCATCACAGCAGCAATCGACGAATAGGTCGTGTACCCACCCATCATCCCGGCACCAAAAAGCAGGCGGAAGGAGTGAATCCGGTCCTCGCCGTCGCGCGCCGCATACGCGTTCCACAGAACCGTCAGCAAACCCATGGTGAACGAACCCAGAAGATTCGCTACCAGCACGCCACCGGGCGTGTGCACGCGGCACAGCGCACCCAGGCCACCACCCAAAAAGACAAGAAAAGGGGCAGGCACACGATTCAGAACGCCTCCTATCCGCTGTCGGATACTCGCGCGGTTCCTCATCGCCCTGCACCTGCCCTTTCACATCGTATGAGTCTTCAGCGTGCGCTATGGCGCACAAACGCATACTAATACTTTAGCGGTTACTCAAAGCCGCCAGAGACAGACTCACGCTCACGCTGAATCTTCTCGCTCAACCCGGCACCCTCAACATCCATATTCGGAGTGAGGCGGTCCAGCCACTTCGGCATCCACCACGCCTTATCGCCCAGTAGCGCCATAATCGCCGGGGTCAGCGTCATACGCACAATGAACGCGTCCACGAGCACGCCGAACGCCAGGCCGAAGCCCATCGGGCGGATCATCGTCGAATCGGCAAAAATGAAGCCACCAAACACCGAAATCATGATGATCGCGGCAGCCACCACCACACGCACAGCATGGTTGTAGCCGCTCACAATGGCGGTCACCGCATCCTTACCGTGCACGTACGCTTCACGCATGCCGGTCACCAAGAACATCTGATAATCCATAGCAAGACCAAAGAGAATACCGATCAGCAGGGTCGGCAAGAACGACAGCACCGGGCCCGGGTGGTCCACACCGAAGAGAGAACTCATGAAGCCCAGCTGGTAAATCGCGACCACGGCACCGAAGCTCGCCAGCACCGAGAAGAGGAAGCCCACCGAGGCAACCAGCGGAACCATAATCGAGCGAAACACCAGGATCAGCACCAGGAAGGACAGGCCCATCACCACGCCCAGGTACAGGGGTAGCTTCTGGGCGAGCACCTCAGAGACATCAATATTGCCGCTCGTCTGACCCGCAATGCCGAGAGATACCTCGGAACCCTGAACCGGAACGGTCACGGCACGTAGCTCGTGGACGAGCTCTTCGGTCTCAACGGAACTTGCACTATGGGCAGGAATCACCTGGAAAATCATGAGGGTACGGTCATCGGTCATACCACCGGGAACCACAGCCTGCACATTCGCGCCGCCGTGCTCCTTCACCGCAGAAGCAATATCAATCTGCGCCTGCTGAGCCTGCTCCTCGCTCATGTCCGCCGGGGTATGCGCGACCGCAACCAGCGGGGCGCTCATACCCTCACCAAACTTGCCCTTAATGAGTGCGTACGACTTGTAGGCGGCGCTATCGGAGGGATAGTTGGAGGCATCCGGCAGGCCCAGACGCATCTGCGACATGGGGGCGGCAACCGCCAGCAGTGCCACAGTACCGGTAATCAAAGTCAGTAGCGGGCGAGCCAGCACAAGGCGCAACCAGCCGTTCGGCTTCTCGGTGCGTTCCGCATCCTGCGCGCGACGTTCCACAATTTTCTGCGGGGTATCGATGGAAGCCCACAGCTTCTTCGGCATCACCTTAGTGCCCGCCAGGGACAGCACCGCCGGGGTGAGAGTCACCGCAATCAGGGCGGCAACAACCACACAGAACGCGGCAGCATTACCCATCACGCCCAGGAAAGGAATACCGGTCACGTTCAGCGCCACGAGTGCAATAATCACGGTGCTCGCCGCAAAAATCACAGCATCACCACTCGTGCCATTCGCCAGGGCAATCGCCCGGTTCTTCGGCATACCCTCCAGCAGGTTCGTGCGGTAGCGGTTCAAAATAAACAGCGAGTAGTCGATACCAACCGCCAGGCCAAGCATCAGGCCCAGGGTGTAGGCGGTGGAACTCATCTGAATGAGGGAAGAAAGGGAGAGTGTACCCAGCACACCCACCACCACGCCCACCAGGGACATGAGAATCGGCAGACCGGCAGCTACGAAGGTACCAAGCATAATCATCAGCACGATGAAGGCGATGACCATGCCCGCCACCTCGCCGGTGTGCGACCCGCCGCCGAGCGCAGATTCGCTCAGGTTCGCGTCGAAGTGGACGGTCGCCCCATGCAGGTTCGCCGACTCAATATCAGACATGACCTTCTGCAGGTCAGCTGACGGAACCTCAAAAATCTTCTTCTTGAACGACACGGTCGCAATCGCCGTGGACTGATCCTCCGAGACCATACGGTAGCCGACAGCGAAGTCGTACAGCTTCTGCTGACGTTCCAGCTGCTCACGCTGTGCCGGCAGTTCACTCTCGCTCTTCTGCAGCTGGTCGCGTTGCTTATCCAGCTTCTTCTGACCTTCAGCCAGTTCTTCCTTCTTGGAGGCGATTTCTGCCCGGCCCGCATCAACCTGCTTCTGACTTTCGGCCAGGGTGTCACGCTGCTGGTTGAGAGCATTCTGCTGTTCGGCCAGCTGCGACTGCTGGGTGTTGAGCTGTTCCATTGTGTCGGCGGGCGAGCCTGCCGCCTCCGCTTGGGTATAGCCGCTCTTCAGCTGCGCCTGTGCGTCATCCAGCTGCTTCTGTGCGGAGGTGAGCTGCTCCTGCCCGGACGTAATCTGCGCCTGCGAGTCGTCGAGCTTCTTCTCGCTCTCGGCAATCTGCTTGGTACCCTCTTCAACCTGGGAGGCGGCGGTACTCAACTGCTTTTTACCCTCCTCAATCTGGGAAGGGGCGGCATCAATCTTGGCGTGCGCCTCGTCGAGCTGGGTTTTTGCCTCCGCAAGCTTGGAGGTGGTAGTGAACGGGTCGGTGACCGCGTCCACGGAAGGAACCTCGCTGGTGAGCTTGTTTAGCGCGATGGAGAATGCTTGCTTCTGCTCCTCGGTGAGGGCAGTGCCGTCACCGGTGGTAAGAATAATCTGGCCGGAGCCGCGGTTAGCACTCGGGAAACGCTGGGCGAGCTCATCGGAGAGCTGCTGGGTTTGCGTTCCGGGCATGGTGAAAGTATTGCTGAGTTTGCCGTGGAACGTGGTGTAGGCACCCGCCACGCCGGCAATGATGAGCACCCAGATGAGGATAACCGCCCAGGCGCGGCGGGCAGCGGCTTCACCAATACGGTAGAGCCAGGTTGCCATGAAATACTCCTTGAAAGCTGAGTGGTTTGTGGAATGGAGTGGCAGATTCGACGCCTCTAGACGCGGTGTCTTATTCTATGGTTTCCCCATGACATGAACGCTGGTGCTCCCTGGTTTTGGGTACTGGTTTTGGGGTAAAAAATACCCCACCTCGGGAACCTCATGGCGAGGCACCCGGGGTGAGAATATTCAGCGTTAACCTTACGGGATTCTAGGCCGCGAATTCGCCCTGAACCAGGCGGCCAAGGTAGCCGAGGGCCTCAAGCACACACTGACGCAATGCTTCAATGGCGAGCGCCTCAGCGGGAGTTCCTTCGGGTGCTTCTGCCGCGACCTTGGCAGTCATTTCTTCGGCGCGGGTGAGGTAGTAGTAGACGCCCTCACCGATGGTTTCGGAGATGTTCGAGGCGAACACGGCAACGCGCAGGTAGGGCAGGTCCGGGTAGGCTTCGAGGTACTTCTCCAGGAAGATGTCATAGGTACGTTCGAGGATGACGTGGGAGTATTCCTCGAACTTTGCGGGGCTGTCCATCTCGAGCGCGTAGAGTAGCTGGGCGAAGGGCGCGATGTACTCTTCCAGGGTGTTGCTCATGAAGACGTTGCGGGCGATGGAGAGCATCTCGGTTTCCATGCTGGGGTTCTGCCCGGAGACGGTGAAGTCGCTCTCTTCAAAGATGCGGTTGAAGTACTGGTTCAGGCGGGTGACCAGCACGTCGTCGACGGAGGCGAAGTGGTTGAAGATGGTGCGGCGGGAGACGCCAGCGCGCTCGGCGAGTGCTTCGGCATTCAGTGCGCCGTAGCCGCCTTCAAGGACGAGAGATTCTGCAGCTTCGACGATTGCGATGCGGTTCTCGGCTTTGCGGGCAGAGCGCTTATCTGCAATGTTTGCAGGGGATTCAACGAGTTTTGTCATAGTTTCACAATACGTGTAATTTGCACTGCCAGCAAATAATATTTAGGTTAGATTCACCACATATCTGCACTCTGGGAAATAAATCTCAGGTGTAGATTGAAACTTTACACAACAATGTTCCACCGGCAATCCACCCCCAACTCAAATCCCCCTACGAAGCAACAGAACCCAGAGGCAACCACACTGTAAAGACAGTATGCCCAGGCTGACTCTGCACCTGAATCGAACCGCCATGCGCCTGCACAATAGCCTGAACAATCGCCAAACCCAGACCAGTCGTACCATCCGAACCGGAACGCGCCTTATCCGCGCGCGTAAAACGATCAAAAATTTTCGGCAAGAACTCCGGATCAATACCCGGTCCGTTATCCACCACCGAAACCACCGCCTCCCGGTGAGCACGATCCACCGAAAGCCCCGCAATCACACGCGTTCCCTCATCCGTGTGCTTACGCGCATTTGAAAGCAGATTCAGAATGACGTGCTGCATCTGCGAGCGGTCCGCCACCACCTCGACAGGCTCGTGAGGCACATCCAAATGCCACACATGGGTGCGAGCAGCCGCCTGCATATCCGAAGTGCACTCGACGAGCAGCTCCGTCAGGTCCACGGTCTCCAGCTTAGGCTCGCGCCCCTCATCCAGGCGCGCGAGGGTCAACAAATCCTCCACGAGGCGAGACATGCGCTCGGTCTGCGAATCAATACGCGCGAGCGAAGACTGACCCGACTCACTGAGCGGTTCAGTCCATCGGAGCATGTCGGAGTAGCCCTTAATGGCCGCCAGCGGCGTACGAAGCTCATGCGAGGCATCCGCAATGAAGGCACGAATCTGATGCTCAGTCCGTTCACGCACCTCCAGCGCCGAATTCACGTTATCCAGCAACTGATTGAGGGCGTAACCCACCGCGCCAACCTCAGTACGAGGATCAGAGTCACGAGGGTCCACGCGCACAGCCGATGAAATCGTGTGTTCCTCAAGGTCCAGGTGCGCCACATCCGTCGCCACAGCAGAAACGCGTTCAAGCGGCTTCATGGTGCGGCGAATAATGTAGGATCCAGCCACGCCCGCACCCACCATCACGGCAATTGAACCAATAGACACAACAATCACAAAGATGGTGAGGGTCTGCTGCACGTTGTTGAGGGGGATGCCGACCACCTGGGCGTCGGAACTGCTATTTGCCTTTGGGGTGATCTGGATAAGGTAGGTGCCCGCCTCCAAGGTCACCTCGCGCTCTTCACTTTTACTGGAGTTCAGAGCCAGCGTTCCGAGGGTTACCTGGTCGTTGGGCGAGAGGCTCCGGATGGTACCGTCACTACCCAGCTTGCTGGCGATTTCGATCGACCCTTCGGAGTCCACGCAGGTAATGAGGGTTCCCGAAGCCTGACCAGGCGCGAAGGTGGACTTATCCTTCTTCAGGTCGTCGCATTCCACTTCTTGCTGCTTGCCGTCGCGTGAAGTATGTTGCGCCACGCGATGGCTGGTTTCCTCGAGGTTACTCTCGGCCTGCTGGTAGAGGGAGTTCTGCAAGGTGACATAGGTCGACAGACCAATGATGAGGCAGGCTACGCCGAGCGCCATCACCAGGATGGCAATGAGGCGCGAGCGCAGGTGCGGCACGTACCCCATTTCCTCGGGGGAAGCCTCGGGGTTCTTCATGCTACGCCAGGCCGCACGAAAGCGAATGTAGAGGTGTTTCATGGAGGCGACGCGCCCAATACCAGTGCGTTCAGCGCGAGTATCGCTGGTGCGGAGGCGACGGGTGGGCTCGGCATCGGGGGAGCCGGAGTCGCCGGGCGTGTAGGCACTCATAAACACCTTTCTTTCTACATTCTCAATACGGAATACAACTGATATGGCGCGGTATTTCCGGGGATAATCGGATACTCCGGAACATACCGCGCCATCTGAGCAGATAGTGCAGAACGGACAGCATCTGCCCGTTCCGAGACCTTGAAAAACTACGTCGAATTACAGCGCCGGACGCAGCACGTAACCAGCACCGCGCACCGTGTGAATCATCGGTTCGCGACCAACGTCAATCTTCTTACGCAGGTACGAAATGTACAGCTCGACAATATTGGCCTGGCCGCCGAAATCGTAGTTCCAGACGTTATCCAGAATCTGGCTCTTCGACACCACTCGCTTCGCATTTTCCATGAGGTAGCGCAGCAGGTCGAACTGGGTTGCGGTGAGGTTAATCTGCTCACCGCCTCGGGTGACCTCGCGGGTGTCCTGGTTCAGTACCAGATCACCCACCACCAGCTCGGCGTCGTCAATGGCGGCAACGCCGGAACGCTGCACCAGGCGATGCAGTCGAATCATGACCTCTTCCATGGAGAAGGGCTTGGTCACGTAGTCATCGGCGCCAGCCGCCAGACCCTCGATGCGGTTATCCACCGAATCCTTAGCGGTCAGGAACAGGCAGGGCACCTCGGGGTAGAACTTGCGGATGCGGTTGAGCAGCTCCAGGCCATCGAAGCCGGGCATCATGATATCCAACACCAGCACATCGGGCCGCCAGTCGCGGGCAATAGCCAGGGCGGAGGGGCCGTCTCCGGCGGACTGCACATCCCAGCCGATCATTTTCAGGCCCATGCTGACGAGTTCCTTGAGCATCTCCTCATCGTCGACGACGAGGGCGCGGATGGGACTGCCGTCCGGGTGCTCGAGGGCGGGAAGGTTCTTGGCGATTTCGGTTGCTTTACTGCTCATAGGTCTAGGGTACCGCGAGGATTCTCACGCGGGTGCGCCGAATGTATATTTTCGCGACAAACATACGGAACGCATGTGTCGGTCACAGCTGAGGCACAGATTGCGGAGTTTCTCTTCCGGCAATCTTCCGGCAAACCGGTCTGTGCCTTCTTCAGCCGGCCGTTCTCTTCTGTAAAATTTGTACTAGATTAGGTAACACTCAATTACGTGTCGAGGCGCTACCATCGGTGTTTTTCCCGAACGTTACGCGCCAATAGACGACCATCGCACAACCGTCGCATCATCGCAAAGGAGGGCGTATGCGCATCAGCCGTATTTACAACAACAATGTCGCCCTCACCGTGAATCATCTGGGCCAGGAGGCCGTGGTGATTGGTCGCGGTATTGCCTTCGGTAAGCGTAAAGGCCAGGTTGTTGATTCTGCCGCGATTGAGCAAACTTTTGTACCCGAGCGGGGCATGTCGGGTGAGCGCCTCAGCCTCACCCTTTCTGAGATTCCCGCCGAAATCCTGTCTATTGCCACGGGACTGGAATCGCGCGTGCGGGCTGACGGGGTGCTGGAGCTCTCGAACTCCTTCATTATTCCGCTGGCCGACCACCTGCACTACGCGGTGATACGTGCCCGCGAGGGGGTGCGCGTGGACTACCCGCTCGCCCCCGAGGTGACGCTCCTGTACCCGCGCGAGGTGGAGTACGGCCGCTCGGTAATTGCCGCGGTGCACGAGCACCTGCAGGTTCAGATGGATCCCGGCGAAGCCATTCCGCTGGCACTACACCTGGTCAACGCGCAATTTGCGACGGCGGACATGTCACAGGCCTTCCGCATGACGGAAGTGTTCGCGCAGGTTTTCGAGATTATCGAGGCCAGCTACGAACGCACACTCGACCCGGACTCTGTGAGTGCGGCACGCTTTATCACGCACCTGCGGTACCTCTTCGTGCGAGCTAACCGCGAGGGCGAATCCCCAGAAATTGATAGCGTCTCACAGCCGAGCCTTCTAGCGGCCCTGCGCGCGGACGCGCCCCGCGCCTTCGCCTGCGCGCAGAGGGTTCTGCTGGTGTTGCAGATGCAGCTGAACCATTCGCTAACCCAGGACGAGCTGACCTATCTGACCATTCATATCGCCCGTCTGGCCCGCGAAATGTGGGGTATCCAGGAGTAGCGGACGACACCGGCCGGGGCGTGGCCGTTGAACGCGGCTTAGCGTGTTGTGAGTGTCCAGAATCATGAATATTTGATTTGGCAGGTGCCCCTGTCGCGCGTTAGCGCGTCGAGTAATTTTTAAAATTTGCGGTTTCTGGCGGAGTGCCGCCAGACCGGCGCCACCACGGAGCCTACGCCTACGCTTGTCGTGCCGGCGACCAATAAATGATGTGAAGGACCCCCTCGAGCCTTTTAGCTCGAAGGGGTCCTTCACGATAGCTATTGGGTCGACCTCCGAACCGGGGTCAGTCCCGCGACCGGAGACGCTTTAGCGGCTCTCCTCTACGGCCGAGGTACCCTGCTCTTTGGGACCCTCAGCAGGCCCTTCAGAGGCGGGCTTAACGCGCTGCACCACGGGTGCCGAACGCTCCGAGAAACCGCGGCGTACCGCACCGGCGGCCGCGCGAGCATCCATCGCGTAGAGCTGCTCGCGGTTGGTCAGCACCACCAGAGTCATGGCGTTCAGGCCCACGCCCAAGATGCACAAAATCCACCCGACGAGCATGAATCGGCCACCCGAAAGCACCGCCCCCGCAAGCAACAGAGCAATAGAGACCAGGTACGCCGGGGACAGCAGAAACTTCGTGTTCATGACGCCCACCTAGCGAACGTTCGAGCGGGGCTTCGGGGCACGACCGGCGGCGCGGGCGCGAGAAGGTAGCACTCCCAAGCGACCAGCGGGGGCCTGCACGACCGGCTGGGACTCGGTGGGTTCCTCTTCGCGCGCCTCGTCCTGAGCCGTTGCGGAGTGATCCTGTTCGGCTTCCTGATCCTGCACCTCCGAAGGCTGTTCGGTAGCGCGAGCTTCTTCTTCCTCGCGGCGCTCGCGGTCTTCGCGGCGCTGCTCGGCACGCTCACGGATGCGGGTCTCAACGGTAGACTCCAGCCCGTCCAGGTTCGTCACAAGCGCCGGAACGGGGTCACCCTTCGCCTTACCGACCGAGAGCAACACCGCCACAACGTTCAGGCACAAGGCGGCAATCAGCAAAATCCATCCCAGCCACAGAACCCAGGGGGTTGAGGAGCCGATCAAGAGCGCACCACAAAAAATCGCGCCAAGGGAGGTCAGGTACGCGGGCGAGAGAGTCTTGAAGTCCATGTCTACTTTCAATGCAATGTGAGTTTGAGAGAGCTACAGCGTGTTCAACGCTTCCTGTCTCATTTTAGGTGATGGTTGAGCGTTAGTCTTCCTTTTCCCAGCTCCAGGGCATATCTACCGCGGCACAAGCACCGGCAGACCTGCCGTCCAGCTGTCAGCCTCCCTGAGAGGGTTAGGCGCTCTCCCCCGCGGAGGGCAGAGGCGAAGAAGGCGCGTTCTTCACAACCGGGATGATTTGGGTGCTCGGGGCATCCTGATACTGCTTCCACAGGTTGTAACGCTCCAGTGCCACCGCACCGGCCGTCATAGCGGGCAGAATGAACGCACCCGATGAGCGGATACTCTCCGCCTGGGCCAGGATATCCAGCTTGCGGACCACACGGGTCACGTCGTGGGCATCGTAGCGGTCCTGAGCCGCAATCACCTCATTCTGCGCGGCCGTCAGGGCGGCGTCACGCAATCGCACGAAGTCACTGCGCTTATCCTTCAGCCTCTGCATATGCTGCTTGTACTCTTCGGGTAGCGCCTCACTGATTTCGTCACGGCGGGTAATGGCGGCGCACATTTCCTTCAGACGGGCATAGGTTTCGGGGTCGGTGGTGGTTTTAGCCTCGGCCTGTAGCGCATCCAGGGCGGCGGCCTGAGCAATTTTGAGCAACTCGGGCACCGCGGTTTCTTCCTCATGGTTGGCCCGTACGCCCAGAACCTTCACGAGCAGAGGCAGGGTGAGTCCGGGTAGCACGAGGGTGAAGAAGAGGACCGAAATCATCATGACGATAGCGTCCTGGCGAATCTGTTCGGTGCCGTTGACCACGGGAATAGACAAGGCCAGAACCAGGGTCACGAGGCCACGCATACCTGACCAGGTCATGACGATAACTTCGGCGAAGCTTTCGGGGGCTCCCTCGTGGATGGGGTTCTTGCGTCCCGCCAGCCAGATGAGGGTGAACCAGACGAGGCGCACAAGGATGGCTACCATCGCGACCATAGCTCCGTCGACAAAGAGACTGGTAATGCGGGTGGAGTCGGCGGTAGCAATGATGTTGCTTGCCTGCAGGCCGATGAGGCCAAAGGCCACGCCGGTCATGAGCAGCTCAATCAGCTGCCAGAAGGAGGTGGCAGTGAGGCGCTCTTCAGCTTCGAGGGCCGCCATGTACTTGGTGCTGGTGAACTGGATTGCACCGATAACCACCGCAATAACGCCGGAGGCGTGCACACTTTCAGCCGCAAGGTACGCTCCGAAGGGGATCACGAGGGTCACGGCGTTGCTGGTGACCACGTCGTGGGCGCGCTGACGCACGTAGCCGCCCAACCAGCCGAAGATATAGCCGATGATGACCGCGAGGATCGAACCGAGGACGAAGTCCTTGGCCACGGAGAGCGGGTCGATGTGATGTCCGTTGGTCATGGAGTGGATTGCGGCGTGGAAGAGAACGATTGCAATAGCGTCGTTGAAGCTACCCTCGGTCTGCAGGGTACCGATGAGGCGGCGGGGAATACCAACAGGCTCAGCGACTGCCTCCACCGCGACGGGGTCGGGCGGGGAGACCGCGGCACCGACAGCGAGCGCTACGGCGATGGTCATGCCGGGGACCCACCACATGGCAGCGCCGGCAATTGCTAGTGCGGAGACGGTGGTGAGCAGGACCGAGTAGAGCAGGACGGATTTCCAGCGGCGGCGGAGGGTGCCCCAGGAGAATTTAACGCCAATGGCCCATAGCAGCGGCGGAAGGAAGATCGGCAGGATGATGTCACTGTCGATGGTCAGTTCCGGTCGGTTGGGGATGAAGAGCGCGGCGGCACCGAGCAGGGTCATCATGACCGGCCAGGGAAGGTTTAGACGGTCACCCACGCTGACCATGAACACGGTCGCCAGCAAAATGATGACGATGACGGAAAGATAAAGCATTGGTCCGGTATTGTTCCTTTCGCACGGCTAGGTTCAGTCGGCTATATCTACTACTCTACCGGAGGGCGATACACGGCTTTTGGGGTGAGGTGATTCTGGCGCTCATATCCCCCTTTTCTTTCACCTTACAGCTCAATACCCAATACGGAATATATAGTTTCCCCTAGGCACCTCTGTTTAACATGAGGCACCTAGGGGAAACTTTCCATATTTAGAATATATTGCTCGAGGAGAGCTGCTTTGGTGGGCTACTTAGAGCCGCAACCACCAGCGCCGCATCCACAGCCACCAGCTGGAGCTTCTTCAGCAACGGGTTCAGGCTCGTCGTGGCCACCGCAGCACCCGCCCTCACCATGGGAGTGGCCGTGGCCCTCAGCCTCAGCAGAGGAACCGCATCCACCGTCACCGCAACCGCAACCACCGGAGGAAGGCTCCTCGTGGCCGCCGCATCCACCCGAGCCGCAGCCACAGCCGCCGCCCACGGAGCCGCATGCAGAGCCGCGGGCTTCGCGGTGACCCATCAGGTCAACACCCAGGTCGGAAAGATAACGCAGGTAGCCGGCGAGGGCATCGCGCCCACCGGTACCGGAGATAACGATGCCGCCGTGACGCAGAGACTTCAGAATCTCGTTGACCATGGGCCACTGCTCAATATCGTCGGTGACGGTGATGGCACTGACCACGTGCATGGCCAGGGAAGTCAGCGAGCGCAGGGACTGCTCGTAGCCCTCGGGCAGGTGAATCACCTTAGAGGGGGCAGCCAGGCGCAGAATCGACAGCACACGCATGAGCATCATGGGCACTGCGTTCTTCGGCAGGAGCACGGTCACACCAACAGCGGGGGAAGCGGCAATGCGCTCAATAGCTTCGGCCAGTTCCTCGGAGTCGATGTCGCGGGAGATGTCAAGAACGTCGTAGGAGTCCACGGCGATGGAGCGAGTGCCTAGAGCGTCGGCAAGTTCCTCGTTCTCGGTGTGGACTGCAATCATGTTGCGGAATTCGTTGCGGCGTACGACGGAGGCAGCTTCGATGAGGGCGAAGTCCTGGCCCTCCCCGTCCACCAGGAGGGTGTGGATCTCATCGCGGGTCAGGGGCTGTTCGGAGCCTGCCCGCTCGATTAGTTCAGAAAATGCATTGCTCATACCGGCTATTAAACACCCGCGCGCTATAAGTGCGCTCGCTAGGTTCCCCTGCATTGGCGGTTTTTAGGGGCTTTAGACGCATTTTTATGCCCAGAGCGTGGTATGTCTCGCGCTACTTATATTCTTAAGTGCACCTAATATTGAAGTTGCTTTTAGAACGCGAAACGTTTATCTCTCAACCGTGAGAATCACCAATTATTACGATGCTTCTCTCGCATGATTTACGCTTTTTCTGTTGTCCAGTCGTTTTCCAGTCGGCGCATGATGTCGGGGGCAGTACATCAAACACCCTAAAATAGAGATGTGGTACTTTCCCGTGAAAAGATTCTAGATACCGCCTACGAGGTCTTGGCGACCTACGGCCTGGCGGACCTTTCGATGCGCCGACTCGCTCAGGAGCTTCACGTGGCTCCCGGCGCCTTGTACTACCACGTGAAGAACAAGCAGCAGCTGCTCATCCTGCTGGCGGACTATATCTTGGCCCGCGCCCCGAAGTCGATGTATGAAGAGGCTGAGCCGACGGTAGAGGCCGTGCGCGCTTCCATGATTCGTCGCGGTGACACGCTCTTCTCGTTGCTGTACCCCATCCGTGAGTGCCCCGAGGTGGTCCGTCTAAGCTTGACTCTGCACCCGCGGGAGCTGAAACCGGTGGTGGCTATGGCTCACGAATTTCAGTCGCTGGGCATGGGTCACGCGGAGGCGTTGCGCCGTGCCCGTCTGCTGACCCACACCGCACTGAGTCTGGTGGAAGAGTACCAGACGTTGCCGCTCATTTCTCCTCAGGAGGCGGTAGCTAGCGGCAATGTTCCGCTCATCGAGAATGCTTTTAACCGTTATCGCAGGGATTTGCAGTCGGCTATTGACGTGATGATGGTCGTGCAACCCCCGTACGTTCAGGAGAGCTAACCCTCGTATTTGCTTTCTCAGCATCTATTGTGCAGGCCCCGCATCGTTATGGTGCGGGGCTTTTGCGTTGTGTCTCGCCTCCCGTGGCGTGACACGGTATCCGGGTGTTTACTGTCGGCACCGCCCCAAAACCGCTCATGACTCGAGCCGGGTGGCCCTTCTGCCGTAGTCTAGAGGGGATACCTCTAGGCTATGTTGCGCGTTCCGGGCGCATTCGGCGCAAAGAGGTACCGCACAGATTCCGTATGCCCTGCGGGGCGCAAGCGAGGTGTCCCGATGTCCATGACCGCTACCGCCCAGTGGGCGGCCTTCCCCAGCCACAGCGCGGAGATTGCCCGCGTCCGTGAGGAGTTTATTACCGCCTACGGCTATGAGCCGGACGGCGTGTGGTCGGCGCCGGGCCGCCTGAACCTGCTGGGCGAGTACATCGATTTTCTGGGGGGCTCGTGTTTCCCGATGCCTTTGCCGTACCGCACGTATATTGCGGGTGCTCTGCGCCGTGATGGGGTGCTGCGTGCTTCCTCGCTGCAGATGCCGGGGGATGAGCGCACGGTGGTGGTGCGTGATATTCAGCCTGGTCATTTGAAGGGTTGGTTCACGTATGTGGCGGGCGTGGCTTGGGCGATGAATCAGGAGGGCGGCAGGGACATCATGTTACCCGATGAGTTTGGCGCTGACTTGCTGATTAATTCTTGTGTTCCGGTGGGTGGTGGTTTGTCTTCTTCGGCGGCTTTGGAGTGTTCGACGGCGCTTGCGTTGCTTGAGCTTTCTTGCCCTTTGCGTCCGGACTGTCCGGAAACAGATGAGGCGGCGGCTGATAATGATGATCTGCGGGCCCGTCTGGCTCAGGTGTGTATTACGGCTGAGAATAAGGTGGCTGGCGCGCAGACGGGTGGCCTGGATCAGACGGCTTCGTTGCGTTCGCATCCGGAGCAGGCGTTGGTGATTGATTTTCGAGACTTTTCGATTGAACCGGTGCGGGTGGATATTGCCCAGCACGGTCTGAGCTTTTTGGTGATTGACACGAACACCCCGCACGAGCTGACGGACGGTGGATTCGCGGCGCGGCGCGCGGCCTCTGAGGCGTGTGCTGAGGCCTTGGGCTTGCATTTTCTGCGTGATGCTCTGCCTGAGGATCTTTCGTGTGAGGGCATGGATGCGCGTTCCGCGAAGGCTTGGCGTGCCGAGCTGGTGGATTCTTCGGTGAACCGTGCCCTGGATGCTTTGGAGGATTCGGGGCGTCCTTGTTTGTTCCCGCGCGGCTGGGTGCGTCATGCTTTTCACGATATGACGTTGGTGGGTCGTGCGAGCTATCTTCTGCAACATGCTGATGAGCTGGGCCTGGCGGCTTTCAAGGAGGCTGGCCGTATCTTTACGGAGTCGTTTGTATCGATGCGCGATGAGTTGTGTGTTTCTCGCCCGGAGATTGACGAGGCGGTGCGTGTGTGCTTGGAGTATGGGGCGTTGGGTGCGCGCATTGTGGGCGGTGGTTTTGGTGGTGCGGTGATGGCGCTCATCTCGACCGAGCGCCTGGAGGAGGCAGCTCAGGCGGTTGCGACGAGTTATGCGCTGCACGGCTATGCGGCCCCGCGGTTTTTGCCGATGACGGCGGGTTTTGCGGCTTCGCATGACTGGTCGGCGGCGGCCGATATGACCGATATTCCTGTGAATTAGGTGCTTGCGAGGTGCCTTCGTCGCGGTTGGTGTTGAGGCTCGCGGGAGCCCCGTTTTTCGAGTATTAGCCCGTCCTGTCGATAGGCATAGCGGTGTTGAACGCTATTCTTATCTGAAAGTTTCCTGCGAGTTTTATCTCGCCGCTTCGCTCCCTCGCATCACAATAACCTCTGGATAAGCCACAATTATTCTGTTGGTGATTAAGAAATAATTCTCCGCGTTAAAACCTGGTTTTTAGCACTTTCCCGCGTGGGTAAACTTATCGAGAAGGTCAGCCCGTGAACCGTAAAGTTCCACCGTGGCACCCGCCCAGCGAGGTAAGCAGCAGGCCCCTTCGCCTATCACATTCCAGTTCCCTCGCGAATTTGGAATATCCCTCATTTGAGAGCGCGCAAACGCGCAGAGAGGAGACCCTCGTGGGCCTCGACATCTTCAAGGACGCTGTTGAGCAGAACCTCGGCAAGGTCAAGGAAGCCGTTGAACACGGTCTGGATAAGGCTCAGGAGACGATTAACGACAAGGCTGGTAAAGACGTCGTGAGCAATGAGCACATTGCAAAGGTTGAGGACGTCATCAACAGCAAGATTGACGAAGTTTCTCAGAAGCTCGGCGACAAGTAAGCTTCGTTCCGCATTTTGCGGTTATTTCGGGATTCCACGTATGGAATCCCCCGGTTCTCCAGGGTATTGAGCTCCGCATGATTGGGGCTTACAGCCCTGGAGAGCCCTTCTGTTCGGATGCGGTTGAGCACCACCGCATCCGGTGGGCGGCTTTTTGGCGGGTCGTCCCCTCTAGTTTTTCACTCAACCTCCAATGGTGGGGTTTCCACCTCGTTTCGGGTGCTTCCCATCGATGCTGTACCCGAGGCATCACTCAGCAGCGGCATGTTTATGCCATGTATCGCTCTCCTTCTCATCTCTCACTCTCACAGGTACTCGCGATGTCTCGCGCTCTGTGCACGCCCCGCGTTCCCTACCCATTCGGTTTGGAGCACGGGGCGTGCGCCGTTAACACTTCCGCTTTCCTGTTTGTTGGTAATCATTCGTCGGCAGAAGTTCCCCTTTAGAAAATCCGTAAGCTCAATTCTGCTGGCCGGGATATGCTTTAAGCGGTAAGTATTAGCGCGCCCGGGCTGGGTTTTCCCTCGTGGTTCACACGATTTGTCCGGCGCATCCAACACACGGAGGAACGATGCTCGAACGTCAGCAGTCCAGCCAGGAACAGGCCCGCGAAGTGATGAAGAACGGCGGTGTTGTTATTTATTGGCGTCCCGGTTGCCCTTATTGCGAGGCTCTGGATTCTAAGCTGGGCGAGCTCGGTGACCACGCTACCTGGGTTAATATCTGGGAGGATTCGCAGGCTGAGGAGCATGTCAAGGCGCTTAATGAGGGCAACGCCATTGTGCCTACGGTTGATACCGGCGATACCCACTTCGTGGTGGCTGACTTGGTGAGCCGTAATAAGGTGAAGAAGCTGATTGAGAATACTCTCGATTCCGGTAGCGAGGCTTAAGATGGGTCGTCCTCCGCTAAATCGCGATACGACTGTTTGCATTTCTCTATCGGGCCGCCCGTCGAACCACGGTATTAAGTTCCACAATTACCTGTATGAGAAGCATGGGCTGGATTACCTGTATAAGGCGATGACTACCACCGATATTGAGGGTGCTATCGCCGGTGTGCGTGCTTTGGGTATTCGTGGCTGCTCGGTGTCGATGCCCTTCAAGCAGGCGGTAATTCCCCTGGTGGACGACCTGGACCACTCGGCTGCGGTGATTGGTGCAGTGAACACTATTGTGAACACTGACGGCTTTCTGAAAGCCTACAACACTGATGTGATTGCGGTGGCTTCGCTGTTGCGTTCACACAACGTGGATCCTTCTCTGCCCTTCCTGCTGCGTGGGTCGGGCGGTATGGCCGCCGCTGTGGCCGGTGCCTTCTTTGATGCTGGTTTTGCGCAGGGCATGATTATTGCGCGTAATGAGCAGACCGGTCCGGCTTTGGCTGCATGCTACGAGTATGCGTGGGCCCCGGAGGTGGGTAAGTTGCGCGCACCGATTCTGGTGAACGTGACCCCGATTGGCATGGCTGGTGGTGAGGAGAGCGAGGAACTGGCTTTCCCGGAGGAAACTATCGCTGAGGCTCAGGTGGTCTTTGATGTGGTGGCAATGCCCGTTGAGACTCCGTTGATTTGTGCGGCTCGTGCGGCGGGTAAGGAAGTGATTCACGGCGGCGAGGTGATTGCCTTGCAGGCTGCTGAGCAGTTCCGTCTGTACACCGGTGTGGAGCTCACTCCTGAGGAGGTTGAGGAGGCGGAGGCTCAGGCGAACTAGTTTTGCACCCACCGCTTCTTCGTCCCGTAAGGGGCGCGACGTACGGAGGGCCTGGAAGGACAAATCCTTCCGGGCCCTCTTGGTTTTATCCGGCGCTTTGCGCCAGGGAATTTTTTGTAATTACACACAGCCTGGTACTTAAGGTTTTCCACATCTGTGGAGAAATCTGGGGAAAACTCTTACACCGATGTAATTCATGCGGTGTGATTCGACTGTTTTAGCCTGTATCCACAGGTTTTAAACATCTACTCACACTCATGGAATTACACGAATGTAGTTATGCACAGTGTGGAAAACCTCTGTGGATAACCTGCCCTCGTGGCGAATTTCCGCGGGTCTGAGGCTCAGTATCGGCCGTTGAGCCACTGCTGCGGGCTCTGCTGCGGCGGTTCCGAAGACTCGGGCTTCTTCACGAACGGGACGAACAGCAGAGTCAGTAGCACACCGCCCACAAAGCCTCCCGCGTGGCATGCGTGGGAGATATTTGACGGCGTCAAAAGACTGTAGATAACGTTCGCCGCGGTGATGAGGGCAAATACGCGGGCGGTGTCCTTCTGCTTCATGATGATCAGCAGGGTCATGAACGAACCCATGAGACCAAAAATACCTCCGGAGGCACCCACCACGCTGGTTCCAGGAGCCAATACATACACGCCGAAGGCTCCAAAGACGATTGAGCCCAGATACACGACAAGGAACTTCCAGCGACCCATCATGCGTTCAAGGGACACACCGTAGATAAACAGGTTAATCATGTTCCACACCAGGTGCATCGGGTCATTTTGTGCGTGCAGAAAACCGTAGCTGATGATGCGGTAGTACTCGCCGTGCTGGACGTAGGGCCACCAGATGGCGCCATGTTTAACCACCCATTGGTTGGGGATGATCTGTTGCAGACCGTAAATCGCAGCGGTTATCAAAATGAGCGTGTAGCTAATGTGCCAGTGACGGGCAATAAAGGAACCCTTAGGCTTTGAGGTGCCTCCGTTGAGCTCACGGTAGCATTCGGGGCAGACTGTACCGGCTCCCTGGTTCACCTGACATTCGCCGCAGATCGCCCGGTTACATCGCCCGCACCGGGTATAGCTGGCGCGGGTGGGGTGGTTGGCGCAGACCGTGGGGGTCTGCCCGTAGCCGGAGTAGTTGGGATAATTCTCCACTGAATCTCCAAAGATTGTTGTGCCGAATGGTTCAGAACGGTGTACAGGCCTATAAGTGCAGGGGCCCGCCGGAAGAATCCTGGCGGGCCCCTGGAACTATATGTGCTTTCTCTGCACTTTAGGTAGAACGCTCCACGAGCCTTCTGAAGGCGTTTTAGAGCTTCTCGACGTCAATCGAGGAGATGACGACGTCCTTGACCGGGCGGTCCTGGAAGCCGGTCTCAACGCTCTCAATAGCGTCAACGACCTTCTTGGATGCCTCGTCAGCGACCTCACCGAAGATGGTGTGGCGGCCGTTCAGCCAGGGGGTCTCAACGGTGGTGATGAAGAACTGGGAACCGTTGGTGCCGGGGCCGGCGTTAGCCATTGCCAGCAGGTAGGGCTTGGAGAAGGAGAGCTCGGGGTGAATCTCGTCCTTGAACTGGTAGCCGGGGCCGCCAACACCCATGCCCAGGGGGTCACCACCCTGAATCATGAAGTCCTTGATGATGCGGTGGAACACGACATCCTTGTACAGGGGGGTGTTCATGATTTCACCGGTGCGGGGGTGCTTCCACTGGCGGGAGCCATCGGCCAGGCCGATGAAGTTCTCGACAGTCAGGGGTGCGTGGTTACCGAACAGGTTCACGACGATGTCACCGTAGTTGGTGTGGATAGTTGCCTTAGCAGTTGCATTAGTCATGGCTCTATTGTGGCACGGGCTGGCGCTCATTCGCCATACAACGTGTTTTTTCGCCCCGGGCGCACTGTCGGGCGGGCTTTTTAGGCCGGAATTGAATATCCTGAGAGGTGAACACTACGCGCGTCTCGACGGTTTTGCCGCCGCGGCGCCCAACCGATGGAGGTCACCCCATGTTCTGCTGCAAGAAGCGTAAGGCCCGCAAGGCTGCTAAGGCCCAGGCTGTTGTTTCGTCCCTGGCTGCTGTTGAGTCCTCGCTGGAAGGCAAGACCGCTGAGCTGTTCGCTGAGAAGCTGACCGGTAACAAGAAGGCACTGAAGAAGGCACGTAAGGTCACCGCGAAGACCGTTCGCGCTGCTGAGAAGGAACTGGCTCGTATTGAGCGTAACGGCGGCAAGCGTCCCCGCAAGGGTCTGGCTTTCCTGGGCCTGGTTGTGGCGCTGGGCGTCGCAGGTGCCGCCGCCTACAACGCGGCTCGCCCCGTTGAGGACCCCTGGAAGAACGCCTAAACATTCTTCTGTCTCAAGCACGTATCTAGCCTCAACGGCCGCTCTCCGGAGATCCCTTCGAAGGGCGGCCGTTTCACGTGTGAGGGATATACGCGGATGCGCGGCCATGTTCGCGTGCGATGCCACCTCCGTGCTTCGCCGTAGCGGTATCCCGGATATGCAAAGGACCCCATGCCTTTCGACATGGGGTCCTCGGTTCAAAAATAAACCGGCAACGACCTACTCTCCCACACCCACAAAAGTGCAGTACCATCGGCGCGAAGAGTCTTAGCTTCTGGGTTCGGAATGGGACCAGGCGTTTCCCTCTTGCTATAATCACCGGAAAGTGGAGGCGAGGGGACTCGAACCCCTAACCCTCTGCTTGCAAAGCAGATGCGCTACCAATTGCGCCACGCCCCCGTGGTGCTTAACCAGTCTATACCAGCGATTCGCACATCACCAAATCCTCACGGAATTTTTTTTCGTAAGACCCGTCACAGCACCGCTCGCCATCTTCCAGAAAAGGGATAGGTCGCATTACGACCCCTTGATAACCTCACCGGGCATGCTGGCCTCACGCTTAGACACCGCACTCAGCGGCCCCGACTGCTCCTTCAGGTAACGGCGCATAGCTTCCTTCAGCTTCTCCCTCGCCTGCTCATCCTTCGATGAAGGGGCCTTAAACCCCAGGCTGAGAGCATCGCTCCGTCCATCCGTCGGATATTCTTGACGAGCATTCCACGTAAGCGTGAAAGCTGTCAGGAGGCTCAAATCAGCGGGCGTAACCGCCTTGTCTAGAGCATCGGCGGCTACCGCCACCCCGGCGGCCCCCCCGCGGACTAT
>OCPI01000082.1_pt1 | contig 64922 bp, 47 predicted proteins | sample 1476291 | NCBI WGS metagenome assembly OCPI01 (sample SAMEA2580054, study PRJEB22360) | human gut metagenome | reverse complement strand
GCGGGTTGGTGATCACGTCGACCTTTTTGTTGGCCGCGGCGTCGATTTTCGCCTGACGGTCGGCCAGCGCTTTATCAACGGCTTTGGCGACGATGGCGTCGATCTGTTCCTGAGTAAATTCTTGCGCCATTACAGAGGTAAGCGGAAAAAACGCGGCGATAACCGCCATGGTTAATGGAAGCTTTTTTATCATTGTCATGAGTTTCTCAATATAGGTTAATTTTATTCAGACAATAACCAGCCTATTCTGAGCTGACAGAATATATCGCTATCATCAGAACAAGTTATTTTTTATTTTGTACGGTCACAGAGGCATTACACAATTATCGCTACTTTCCCTCCTTCGCTGATATTAAACAGGTGGTCTTTCGCCACTGACAAAAAACACAGCACGAACCAATAAACGCTATTTTTCGGCTGCAGGCAGACGGCGTAATACATGCCCCCGCAGGGGCATGTCAGCAAAATTTAACCAAAGATATAGGTATTGACGAGATTTTCGAGTAATTCCTGACGCCCGCTCTGATGCTGCGGATTCAGATTATGCTGCTCAGCGTATCGGGCAATATTATCCAGCGACATCTGCCCGGTCATAATTTTCTGCCCCAGCTCGCCCTTCCAGCCGGCATAGCGTTTTGCCAGACCCTGATCGAGCTTGCCATCCTCAATCATGCGCGCGGCCAGCTTGAGGGACAGCGCCATTACGTCCATGGCGCCAATATGGCCATAGAACATGTCGTATTTGTCGATGCTCTGCCGACGAACTTTGGCGTCAAAGTTCAGGCCGCCGGTGGTGAATCCCCCGGCTTTGAGGATCTCGTACATCACCAGGGTATTTTCTTCCACGCTGTTCGGGAACTGGTCCGTATCCCAGCCGAGCTGCGCATCGCCGCGGTTGGCATCAACGGAGCCAAAGATCCCCAGCGCGATGGCGCTGGCGATTTCATGGTGGAAAGAGTGCCCCGCCAGAGTGGCGTGGTTGGCTTCAATGTTCACCTTGATCTCATTTTCCAGACCAAACTGCTTCAGGAAACCATACACCGTCGCGACATCGAAATCGTACTGATGCTTGGTGGGCTCCTGCGGTTTCGGCTCGATAAGCAGCGTGCCGCCAAAGCCAATCTTATGCTTGTGCTCCACCACCATCTGCAGGAAGCGGCCAATCTGCTCACGCTCCTGACGCAGGTCGGTATTCAGCAGCGACTCGTACCCTTCGCGGCCGCCCCACAGCACATAGTTTTCGCCGCCGAGCTGGTGGGTGGCGTTCATGGCGGTCACCACCTGCGTGGCCGCCCAGGCAAACACCTCCGGATCGGGGTTGGTCGCCGCTCCGGCGCCGTAGCGCGGGTGGGTAAAGCAGTTGGCGGTGCCCCACAGCAGTTTCACGCCGGTTTGCTGCTGTTTCTCCGCCAGCACCTCGGTCATCACGGCGAAATTGTGCAGATATTCTTTCAGCGACGCGCCTTCTGGCGAGACGTCGACATCGTGGAAGCAGTAATACGGCACGTTGAGCTTGTAGAAAAATTCAAACGCCACGTCCGCTTTGCGTTTGGCCATTTCCAGCGCATCGCCCGCGGCCTGCCAGGGACGCTCAAACGAGCCGGCGCCAAACATATCCGCGCCATTCCAGCAGAAGTTATGCCAATAACAGGCGGCAAAACGCAAATGGTCTGCCATGCGTTTTCCCAGCACGATTTCATCCGGATTATAGTGGCGAAACGCCAGCGGATTATCGGTTTTCGGTCCGGCAAAGCGAACGCGATCAACCTGGTCGAAATAGGTTTGCATGATGAACTCCGAAATTGAGAAACAGGAAAATTAACAACTGTGACACATCGTGTATTCTCATCGTCGGTTGCTCAATTACGTTATTTCACTCGGCGATTGAGAAAATGCTCAAATGTGAGCCATCTCGCAAATAAAACTATTTTAAATATCTCGCTTCGCGCGCGTATAGCGTACACTTCCTGGGGAATTCAGGTATCCATACCAAATTAAAATGCCGGTTTTGTCACAATGCCTGCCTGCCAGAAAATTAGCGGCGGATAACGGTTCAACGCAGGCGATACAGGCCTTTGCTTCGAGGATCACAGAAGTAAAAAAACATAATTACGTAATTTAAAAACGTAATAGATTCTTCCAGGTCAACTGTGTCAGAAAGTGTTTCACCTACACAAAACAAACCGGAGTCTGCTTAGAATGCGTAAAAACATAATGCACAGTCGGCATGATGAATATCATAAATTAACCCGCGGAGAACGAATTGGTTATGGCATGGGCGACTTTGCGCAAAACCTGGTTTTCGGCACAATTGGGGGTTTTCTGGCTTTGCATATGCTGACGGTAAATACCATCAGCACGGCAACGGCAGGCTTTATTTTTCTTTTTGTCCGTATCATTAATGTGTTTTGGGATCCGATGGTCGGAACCTACGTGGATAAACGAACCTCGAAAGCGGGGAAATATCGTCCCTGGCTGTTACGAGCCGGCGTGCCGCTGGTGATCCTGTCGGCATTACTGTTCGCGCCCATCCCTGGGGTGAAAGGTTCGGTGGCTTTCGCCTTTATTATTTATCTGGCGCTGGACCTGGTTTATTCCTTAGTCAATATTCCCTATGGCTCGCTGAATGCGTCGCTGACCCGCGACCCGGAATCGATCGATAAACTGACCAGTACCCGCATGATGCTGGCCAACAGCGCCAACCTGCTGGTCTATACCCTGTTCCCGATGTTTGTGCAGATGGCGGCGCCGAAAGATCGCAGCCTGAAGGACACCGGCTTTTTTGGCCTTGAGCTGAATCTGGGCAACTATACCGATCCGTCGGCGAACTACGCCTGGTTTGGCGTGTACGCCATCTATATGATCATCGGCGCGGTGGCTCTGTTTATCTGTTATAAATTCACCAAAGAACGCGTTGTCGCGACCGCCGAGCAGACCGCCAACGTCAAAACCACCGACCTTTTCCACGAACTCAGACATAACCGCCCGCTGGTTATTCTCGGCATGTTCTTTATGCTGGCCTTTACCTTCATGTTCTTCATGAACACCGTTAACGGCTTCTTCAACCAGTTCGTCGTCGGCCATTCCGAATGGATGGGCGCCGTGGGTCTCGTCGCGTCTATTCCCGGCATCGCCTTCCCGGTGTTCTGGCCGAAACTGAAAAAAATCTTTGGTAAAAAAGGCTTCTTCCATCTGTTCCTCGCCATGTTCATCGTCGGCGAACTGCTGACCTACGTCTGGTCCCGCGAAGGGATGCACGACGCCCTGTGGCTGGCCTACATCGCCACCTTTATTAAACAGTGGGGCTTAACCTCCGCCACCGGCTTTATGTGGGCGCTGGTACCGGAAGTCATCGCGTATGGCGAATTAAAATCAGGCAAACGCAATGCCGCCATTATCAATGCCATTATGGGACTCTTCTTCAAGATCGGCTTCACCATCGGCGGCGCGATCCCGCTGTGGCTGCTGGCGGTGTATGGATTTAATGAAAGCGGCGCCGTGCAGAGCGCCAGCGCCATCGACGGGATCATTATGACCGCGGTGTGGATCCCGATCGCGCTGGCCGCTATTTCGATGGTGATTATTCAGGTTTATCCGATCTCCGATAAACATGTTACCGACATTAACCGTCAGCTGGATGAGATCCGCGTGTAGTTAAAAAAATTATAAATCAGACCGATTCGTCACTTTCCATTTTAAAAGGTGTAATGAAATGTCACTTATTCAAAACCCGATATTACGCGGCTTTAATGCCGACCCCAGTATTATTCGCGTCGAGGATACGTACTATATTGCCAACTCGACGTTTGAGTGGTTCCCGGGCGTGCGTTTACATGAGTCGAAAGACCTGAAAAACTGGAACCTGCTGCCTTCGCCGCTCTCCACCACCACCCTGCTGGACATGAAGGGCAACCCCTCCTCCGGCGGCATTTGGGCGCCAGCGCTCTCCTGGGCCGATGGGCAATTCTGGTTGGTGTATACCGATGTGAAGGTCACCGAAGGCGCCTTTAAAGACATGACCAACTACCTGACCACCGCGAAGGATATTCGGGGCCCGTGGAGCGACCCGATCAAGCTGAACGGCGTCGGGTTTGACGCCTCGCTGTTCCATGACGACGATGGCCGGAAATATATCGTCCAGCAAACCTGGGATCACCGGGAGTACCATCACCCCTTCGATGGCATTACCTTAACGGAGCTGGATACCAACACGCTGAAGTTAATGCCGGAAACTGCGCGCACCATTTACCGCGGCACCGCCGTGGCGCTGGTCGAGGGGCCGCACCTCTATAAACTGAACGGCTACTACTATCTGTTTGCCGCCCAGGGCGGCACCGTGTTTACCCACCAGGAGGTGGTGGCGCGGTCGAAAACCCTCGAGGCCGACAGCTTCGAAACCGAGCCGGGCGACGTGTTCTTAACCAACGTCGATACCCCGGACAGCTACATCCAGAAACAGGGCCATGGCGCGCTGGTCTCCACCCCGGAAGGCGAATGGTATTACGCCTCGCTCTGCGCCCGGCCGTGGAATCGCCCGGGGGAATCCATCTACGACCCGCGCGGCTGGTCAACCCTCGGCCGGGAAACCGCGATCCAGAAAGTGTACTGGGACGATGAGGGCTGGCCGCGTATTGAAGGCGGTCACGGCGGGAAAACCTTCGTCGAAGGGCCGAAAGACGCCATCTTCACCGAAAGCGCCAGCGATAACAGCCAGCAGGATGACTTTACGTCGCCAGCGCTCGACCCGAACTGGAATACCCTGCGGGTGCCGTTTACGGCCAAAATGGGCACCACCGGCAACGGCAAATTAACCTTAATCGGCCAGGGTTCGTTAGCCAATACGCATGACCTGTCGCTGATTGCCCGCCGCTGGCAGGCTTTCTATTTTGACGCCGCGGTGAAGGTGAAATTCGAGCCCTTCAGCTACCAGCAGATGGCCGGGTTAACGAATTACTATAACGACCGCCACTGGAGCTTTGTCTTCCTGACCTGGAATGAAATTAACGGCAAGGTCATCGAAGTCGGCGAAAATAACCGCGGGAAATACACGTCGTACCTGAAAGATAACGCCATCAAGGTGCCGGACGGCGTGGAATACGTCTGGTTCCGGACCAAAGTCCGCAAGCAGACCTACAGCTATGAATACAGCTTCGATGGCGTGACCTTCACCGAGATCCCGGTCCAGTTGGATGCCGCGGTACTGTCCGATGACTATGTGTTGCAGAGCTACGGCGGGTTCTTTACCGGGGCGTTCGTCGGTCTGGCGGCGGTAGACTACGCCGGGTACGGCACCCAGGCTGAGTTTTATCAGTTCGAGTATCAGGAGCTGGGCGATAGATTAGCGGCCGATGGGAGCTATAGCTGGGAGGCTGGCGAGACGCGGGATAAGTAAGAGAGAACGGGCCCACGCTACCGGTGAGGTAGCGTGGGGTTTGTAGAATGCGGGAACGCAACGGTTATGCGCTCCCGATTTTTTTCAGGCTTGCGCCGCAGAAGGCGAACGCAGTCTCCACTCCCACAGCAAGATCCGTTGTGATATTTAAAAAGCGATCCACCTGGAATCGCCGCATCTGGTGGGTTGATCGGCAATGATTTTGCGAGCATCATCGCATTTATTTAGCTGCCAATGTAACGCTATGCCCTCCAGCACGACCCTGCAACACGCGATCGAGAACATCACCATCTGGCGCAAAGGCGAACAGCGTGCGCCGCATAAGCCACTGCTGCTGCTGTACGTCCTCTCGCAGTATCAGCGCGGCCATGCGCGGATGTTCGACTACGCCTCGGAGATACGCGATGAGCTGCATAGCCTGCTGGAACGCTTTGGCCCACAGCGCCGCCAGTACCGACCGGACATGCCCTTCTGGCGCCTGAAAGGCGACGGCTTCTGGGAGTTGCACAACAGCGAACAGTGTTCAACCCAGGGCAGCCGACAGCCGCCTGGCAAAGAGCTGGAGCTCTGCCACGTCGCCGGCGGCTTCGATGAGCCACATTTTGCGCTACTCAACAGAAATAAGAAGCTGATCAATACCCTCGCCCATCAGATCCTTGAGGCGCACTTCCCGGAGAGTATTCAGGAAGAACTGGCTGAAGAGATGGGGTTTGATCTGCAGCAGATCCGCAAAGAGCGCGACCCGCATTTTCGCCAGCAGGTGCTGCGCGCCTATAACTATGAGTGCGCGATCTGCGGCTTCAATATGCGCCATGATAATACCTCCGTCGCTCTGGAAGCGGCTCATATCAAATGGAAGCAGCACGGCGGCCCCTGCGAAATCCCTAATGGCCTGGCGCTCTGCGCGATTCACCATAAGGCCTTTGATAAAGGCTCCATTGGTCTGGATGAGGATATGCGCATCCAGGTTTCGCCGGCGGTGAACGGCGGGGGCATCGTTGGCAGGCTTTTCTGGGATTTTGATGGTAAGCCGATTACCTTACCGCAGGGGAAAGAATGCTATCCGCAGGAAGGGTTTGTGGCGTGGCATCGGCGGGAGGTGTTCAGGGGGTGAGGGGGGATGGTGTGGTGTGTAGCAATGAGCGGGATTAGTGTTTGCTTAGCTTTGCATCCCTCAGCCTGTCGTCAACCTTCTAAACAGGCATCAAACACGCCGGGGAAACATAAAGGGAATCAAACGCCCCACAGAATTAGGCTGAAGGACGCTCGTTCCATGCATCACTGAACTGAATATTCCCGTCGTGGATCCTCCAGGTGATTTTCTCATATTGCAGGCTAACGCTTTCAACATGGTTAATTTTGTCATTCGAGGAAAGTTTGCAATTAGGTACACCACAGTTAACCCCGGTTATTCTGACCTGCTCCATAAGTACAGAATAATAGGCTACTTCCTGCCCTGCGTGGTTGATATGGTAAAACTTGATTTCTGCACTTTGTAGCGCCTGCCCCGTTGCGGCGGCCTTGTAAAGGTATGGGGTCGAACTATCCACTTCTTTTTCAATCATCATTGACGAATGCTGACGCGTGCCCGTAATTTTCCCATTAGCACCGTCCACAGGCAGATTAACACCATGACTCAATCCGATGATTTCGATACTTCCCTCTCGATCCTGAACATCAACAGACCCTTTAATGTCTGCGCCACCATCGTCTTTAAGCCACATATATGGAGGAATTGGCATCTCATTTGCTCCTTATCGTTGAAATTAACTTCAATGTCATAATGTAAAGTACAGTTGAAAGGAATATCACTATTATCAGCGATATATAAAAGAAAGTGTCATACATCGTATCGGCATTCACACTCCCGAATAAGAAGTGGCAAACATCCCTTGCGATATCATAATCGAGATAGATTTCCGGCCTTGGAAGTGCACGTCCCAGAACCAAAAACAGCAATATAAAATAAATAATCTTACTTATTTTACGGGCAAGAGATGTTAGAGCCACTGGCAACAACCTCCACCCAACCACGAGCCATAAGGGAACGCATGCAGGGAACCTGAACCAGTGATGTATTCATAAGCGCATTCCGGATCATGGCAAAATCAGAATTATGGGCGATAGTAATACAACCCTCGGAAACCGTACCCGGATGCAAACGGAAGTTACCACGTTTCACACCTTCGACCCACGTCTCATCGTCGATTCCGTGGTCGTCACGCCATAATGCAAACCAATCGCTTTTACCAAATTCACGATAACCTATAATCTTATTGGCCGTATCCTTAATTTCTCGTCCCTTTTGAGAAAACCAGTTTCCTTCATTGCGGTCAACAATCCAGTATTTTCCCAAGGGCAGCGGACCATCTTTTACTACTGCGCTGCATGCAGCTTTATTGCGATATACACCCCGCCCTGAATGCGCCATAAAAACACCGACGCCGTACAAATTAAAAGGTGCATAATCAGCGCCATTTAATATCAACTTTCCCTGTAGAGCCATGATATACCATCGTTCCTTAATGATTTGAGATATGGTAGTGGTTGGTTTAGAAAGGTTCCAGAGTTAGGCTATGATTTTCAGATAATATTAATTTTATTAGGGGTTGGGGTTAAAGCATTAGGTAGTATGTAGTGGCTGTGTTTGTTGTTATATCAAAGTGACCCTGGCCCAAATTCAGTGCAGTGCTAAATCAGAGTTCTTCGTCTTTCCGGAGACTTCGGATGAATTCAGCCGGAGTCATGTCATTTAATGATGAATGCGTTCTCTCATGATTATATTCCCTGCGCCAGTTGTCGAGTTTGTCCTGCGCATCTTCCAGCGAGAGAAACCAGTGAATGTTCAGGCATTCATCCCGCAGACTGCCGTTAAATGATTCAATAAACGGGTTATCCGTTGGTTTTCCGGGGCGGGAGAAGTCCATTGTGACCCCGTGCTCATACGCCCATTTATCCAGACTTTTCGAAATAAACTCGCTGCCGTTATCTGTCTGAAAACGTACCGGCAGGCGCTTGCCCAGCACCCGCAACCTTTCCATCACACCGACCACATCCTCACCTTTCAGCGACTTCCCGGCATGGATCGCCACACACTCCCGACTAAAATTATCCACTACAGTCAGCGCCCGGAAACGTCGTCCGTTAAACAGGTTATCCGACACGAAATCCATACTCCAGCACTGATCGACACCGGTCAGGACCGGACGCTGCTGACGATGTGCTGCACTGACATGCCTGCGGGGGCGCTTTTTGCGCAGGTTGAGGCCTTCCAGACAGTAAATCCGGTGTGTTTTCTTGTGGTTAACAGGCCAGCCTTCCCGCCGCAGCTGAATATGAATACGCGGACAACCGTAGCGGATCCGGGTTTCCGCTATTTCCCGGATACGCAGGGTTATCGCCCGATCATCCCGCCGGCTCTGCCAGTGGTAAACGGTTCTGCTCTGCATCAGCAGTCCGCATCCCCGTCGGACACTGATACGGTAAGCCCCCCGCAGAAAATGCACCGCCTGACGCTTCTGGGCCGGCCTCAGAACTTTTTTTTGATAACTTCCTGCAGCATCTCCTTGTCCAGACTTAAATCGGCCACCAGACGTTTCAGACGCTGATTCTCTTCCTCAAGCTGGCGCAGGCGGCGCAGCTCTGTCACGTCCATGCCGCCAAACTTTTTCTTCCAGTTGTAAAATGTGGCTTCAGAAATGCCCATCTTTCTGCAGACTTCCTCCACCCGAGTGCCGGTTTCGGCCTGTTTCAGCGCAAATGCTATCTGTTCTTCGGTATAGCGGGTCTTTTTCATGGCGATGTGCCTCTCTGTGAGATGGAAGAAAGACCGGAGACTTCAGTTTAGCCTGGCACTGTTTTCAGGGAGGAGATCATTGAAAGCTATTTATTTAATATTTCACGATCTATAATGCGCGCAAATACAACTTAAACCCCATGGAAATTGAGTTATTAAAATGCAACAATTAAATAATAACGCAGATAATAGGCTGGTGAGCGGTTGTGTATATTGTGGTGGCATTCCAGAAACAAGAGAGCATGTTCCATCTAAAGTATTCCTAGATGCACCACTTCCGGAAAATCTATCGGTAGTAGGAGCGTGCAGGAAATGTAACAACGGTTTTTCTTCAGATGAGGAATATGTAGCATGCCTTCTTGAAGCCGCCATAGCAGGAAGTGCATCTCCCTCAGACGTACGAAGAGAAAAAGTTTCTGGTATTTTAGAACGAACACCAAAACTTCAAAAAAAGTTAGAAACTGCGAAATATATAAAAGATGGAGAAACCTATTTCTCAGTTGATGCTGAAAGAATAAAAAGAATTATAATAAAATTAGCACAAGGACATGTAGCTTACGAACTGAGTTTAATTTGTAAAGATGAACCTACCTCAGTTTGGTGGCATCCTATAGAGTTAATGGACAAGGAAGTGCGAGATGATTTTGAATCAGATCGTTTTGCTTATATTCTCAGCGAAGTTGGTAGCAGAAATTCTCAAAGAATACTTGTTATAGATACTAAAATGGTTTCTCAAGAAAATAAAGAGTTACATATCCCTATATTCATAAATCCCTGGATAGATGTACAAGAAGGACGATATCGTTATTTTGTAGATGATTCATCAGATGATATCGTAGTAAGATTTGTTATAGCTGGATACCTAGCATGTGAGGTTATATGGTTGAACATATAAATATATCTAAACAATTGAAATATACATGAATATTATAAGAAGGAGCTATAGCATATGCGTCATCAAAGATGAATAGCTCCAATTTTATTTATAAAAACCTCAAGGTAAATGTCTGCCAATATGAGCTAATTTAACTTTTTTTATACCTATGTCATCATAGTATTTCAAACCAAAATATATTCTAACATAATTGTCTCTTTCTAATCGATCACCGCGATCATTCCAGTTAACTTTCAAGTGATACTCACAATTAATCATTTCCGATGAACCATCCTGATTTTTTGGAAATGCAAACTTTGGTTTATTAGCCCCCTGACGAGTACAAGATAATTGCCTACCAAACTTTGATGTGTATTCAGATATTCTTATTAATTCGTCTTGATTTCCTTGTGGATCATTTGAAAATTCATAAGAAGCTTGATTTAACGAGTTTAATGAATTTGAAATTAGATTTTTATAATCAAGATAAGAGCCCGCTAATATAGTATCTAAAGTTGATTCCAGATCTGAATGGAAGTCAATATTATTATAATTTAACTTAGACCACTCTATAAATTGTTTCTTACCATTGTGCTGCAGAGCTATAAATTCAGAATTTTTACTTAATGTATCACTCCAGCAATTTGTTTGTAAATCCTGTGAAAGTTCAGGAGCAAAATTCTCAGCCAAGAACAAAGAGTAATGTCTTGGAAAGATATTTGGTGCACTATTTATAACGACATAATTAATATGTTCACTATATTTATTTGATTTAACAGAAGATATAGTTTTTTCAAGCAGATCATAATAATAATTCAAAAGGGAATAATCATTACCAGCTGAATCGATTAATAGATCCCCTAATGAAATAGGATTAATATCATCAGTGTAATCTAACAAATCAGCAGCACTTTCAAGTACTATATTCGAGCTTCTCTCATATACTCGCAAAATATCTTTGAGCTTATAAAAAAAACAATGCATATGATCATAATCATTCCTTTGATATAAGTCTAGAAAAACGTTTTTTGTTATATACACATAAGAAGCAATAAAGGCACTCATTTTATTTCCCCTTTATCTTTTATATCAACCCCTTTAATTATTGTTTTAATATCGTACGATTGCTGATCAAAAAATCCGGCTGGCCATTTTGAAAGTTCGCCTTTATTTCCTATATCGATTTCATCCACCTGACTCGGTCCATTATCGGTAGCTGATACATAATAGACTTTAAAATCATTATTTTTGTATTCATTCTTTAATCTTGCAATAACTCTGATCCCATTTAATAAATGGTCACTATGAGTTTCAATAATTACTTGAACACCAGACAATGCTGCAAGTGCGATTAAACGCCCTAAATAACTTTGCCCACGAGGGTGTAAATGTGCTTCAGGATTTTCTAAAACAACCAGCCCTCCAGGTTTAGTAACTAAAAGAGCGATAACTATACTAAGGGAATAACTAAGTCCAAATCCCATATTCAAAGGAATAGTTTTTGCTGAATTACTTGCCTGAAAATGTGCATGACTAATACCAGCAGATCTAACTATATCAGCTTCAATATTAAATCCTGGTGAAATTTCTGACATCCAATAAATGATGTTTCGCCGTATAGATGTATTGTCTGTAGCTTCTGGATGAGTTCGTAGATCCCTCTCAGGAAGTCTTAGATTGGATTCCTCTAAAGAAGAAAAAACTTCATATGAAAACTCCCCCTTAGAACCTAACCAGTTTAATATGGACTCATTTTTATTTACATTGAAATAATATCTTGGCCCATAACGTTCGGCCTCAATGAACTGGAATCCATTCTCATGGAAATAATTATTAGTTAACTTTTGCAAGCCTTTTACATCTGCACTCTTAAGAGTCAAATGATTTTTTAGTTCCTGTTGCTCCTGAAAATCATTAACTCCCCATTTAAATGAATGGCTAGATCTATTCTGAAATGTAATTTCTATCTCTAGAGTTTCGTCTCCAACATCTGCATAGTTCGAGAATATATCAGATGATGCACCCACATTTACAAGATCCCCATTAATTGCTATTAGCTTACTTAATTTGTTTTGGAACGGAATCGCAATAGCTTGTATTGCAGTACTTTTACCGACAGAATTATTGCCACAAAAAACAGTCAATTTCCCGAATGAAAAGCTTTCGTTTTTATAGCATTTAAAATTTTTTAAAAATAATTTTTTAATCATGATTTTTACTCACTACTATTGGCGACAAAGATATTTCACAACCGGTAGTCATCTTTATCATTTTTATGACTGCTTCAAATCTATAAAGAATAGTGACTCTCTTTCCTGTTGAGCTAGATATAGAATAATTGAAACCACGTTGTGCTTCAATATATGGCTGACTATTCCAAGTTGCATAATAACCAACATCTGTATTAATGGCCTCATAAAAAGCCATCAAAAAATCAGATTTATTTCTCCGAATTAAATCTTGTTGTTCTTCAGTTAAATTCGAAAAAAGCGAAACAAACATTTCAAATAATGGTTTGCTTATAGGATCCTTTTTGCTTGAATTCCGTACCTTTTTAAACGCATCTTTACCAAATATTTCTTGACAAAACTTTAAACTTGATTCAAATCTTTTAGTGAGTTCTATTATAATAGATGATTCAGAAATATACGTCACTATATCATTAACAGTTGATTTTCTAAAAGGCTGGTCATTAATCCATCTCATAGCTTCAGTTAAAAAATCATCATATCTATTTTTCTTATAGGATTTATATCCAAATATCATAAATGCCAATGCCCCCAAACAAAGTTCGAGATCTTTTTGCCTTTTAGTGTTCACAGTGTTTGTAGTTGCTGATGTGAATATTTTTGTAGATGCAAGGAATTTCAAATAATAAACACTGGAACCAAAGTTTATTGCAGAACGAATTTCTTGATCACTTAATTTTACACCATATGTATTAATTCTATGAAAAAGCTCAGTAATGAATTTATTTGAACTAGAATCTATTATATCAATAACGTATGCAGTTATTTCAAACTCTCTTAATAGCCGTGTATATGTACGATTAAAATCTTTGAATAATAAACCATTTGCATCATAGACAGATGAACCTTTTTCAAGCTTTAGCGGAAATTTATTCTGCATAAAATCTTGGACTGTAGTTATCCTTTGTAAACCATCGATAATAACCCATGTATCATCTTTCCTTTCCCCAAAATAAAATATTGGCAAGGGTAATCCCATTAATATGGACTCTATTAATTTAGATTTTTTATCATCACCCCATATTCTATCTTTTCGCTGATAGTCTGGCTGGATTTCTATTTCATCATAAAGCAAACGTTCATACAAAAGAGCAAAACTAGGGGTAGTTCTGCGAATATTTGGAACTCTTAAAACAGCGCCTTCATCTTCATCCTCGCTGTCTTCATCTCCAGTATTCTCATCATCTGAAGATGTGACATCACCTTCTATACCTGTAATATAGGACATATCAACAAGATCAGACATATCAAAATCATCATTCTCAACAATTTCGGATAGACTTTGCTCTTCGTCATTTTTATCAATAGACAAAGTTGTTGAATTGATTAATGCAGACATATTTTTAAAATCAGAAAGCAACTCTCTAAGATTAGTATCCGCAAGTAATCCTGGAGCAAGAACATGAATTTTTTCTATTTCATGATCGAGTGATGATATACTATTAAGCAAGGATGATGAAAACTGATTATATTGTAGCTGCCTAAAATTAGATATGACTTTTTTAGCAGACCGTTGCTCTTTCAGCGGTAACTCTTCAACTGTACCATATGGATGATTTAAGGTATTACGGAGAACAAGATATATAACACCATCCAGTCTAAAATAATTAATATAAGGTAGATTTAGAAAAATATTCTCAATCTGCATTATATTTACATCTGTAGTTTTTAATATATCACTGACGCAGCAAAAGTTTGTTCTTGTTAGCTCTTTTAATACTAATTCAAGGTCTTTAAAGTTTCTCGCTAATAACCTTTTTTTACCTTCGCTGGATAAATAAATTTTTTTCTTTAGATGATCTATATTTTTTATCATATAGATCTCATTACTGTTCTTGACATCTACTAATGGCAAATCAATAAGATTTTCAATGTCATGAATTAGTTCATCAAAGTTGATCATATAGCGCCACTAAGTTTAATAACATGTAGCGCTATTTTATCATTAGAACTAGAGGTTTTCTAGTTCTAATGATAAATTCTAATTTGTTCTAAATAGTCAGTGATTGACTTTGCTATTCCTAAAGAAAGTAGATACGGAACACCATTCCCAATTGTTTTAAACATATCGGTTAAAGACATAGATGCTGGCAATTCAAACTCTTTAGGAAGCGATTGAATTGCCAATGCTTCAGCAGCACTTAATCTGCGATCCTTGTAGGGATGTAAATGAACTTCATTATTTCCATACGCTGTTGTTGGAGAATATCGCCACCTATGCAGCCGTTTAAAAGACTTACGACTATCATCACCTTCCATAATAGTCTGAAATTTTAACAGTCCGTTTCGCGGCTGAAAGTAGTGTAAAGAATTAGGGTGTGCTGATACATTATTTTTCTCAAACCAATGTTCTACGGTTAATTCTATAAACTCTTCCACATATGAAGGACAGCTCTTTAACGAATCCTTCATATATATTTCTTGCTGAGGCCAATTCTTCTTGCTTGGTATTTTATTTTTATCAAAACAAATATGTTTACGCCAAGGAAAATCATTGCCGATATTTTGTTTGTTTTTATGAGATAATAATTTTTTGTTAATACCAAACAACATAATTCTGTCGCGATCTTGCGGAACACCGAACTCTAAACTATTGACAAGACAATCAGTCAATACATAATCATTGTTATTCAAAAAAACTTTCATATCATTATAAAAAGCTCTGTGTTTTTCCGTTTTCCAAAGCCCTTTAACATTTTCCAAAAGGAAAAAATCCGGCTTAAATATAGAAATCAGTTCAACATATTCTTTCGTTAGTCTACCATTATCTCCATGGTGTCCACGGTTTTTACCTCCATTAGAGAAATCTGGGCATGGAGGACCTCCAATAAATCCTACAACAGAATCTTTCTTCGATTCTTTGATCAACTGAGATAGAAACTTCTTCCGACTCCCAGTTATATATTCCTCTATACTTTCCAAATGGCATCCATATTTAGGTAAAGACAAATTCATTTTATCTCTAGAAAAGGTATATGCGCCCTGGAAAGGTTTATGAATTTCGTTCGCAAAATTTATAGTAATCCCATTTTTCTCAAAACCAAGATCTAAAAATCCTGCACCAGAGAAAAAAGAAAATATACTTATGTTATGGATATCAACACTCATCATGAAACTCATTTTAAAATCTTATATTACATTATAATTCTAATAACAAAAAAATGACACAAAAAAATGCTCTCTAAAAAACAAACAACCCATTGATTTCATTGAAATTAACAACAATGAGGTTATTTTGATACAACATAAAAGACTAAGCCATCTTGGAATCCTTATGGATATGAAAGCACTCAATTTTTTATGTACATACATTTATCGCATTTGGTTTAAAAAATTGCTTCAGTAGTACCGAATACCCCGCAACCGGAGCCTTCAGGTTTCCATTTACCCGGTGAGGCTCGCCTTTTCGTCCGCTCCGTATCATCCTCGCGGACAGCGCTCAGCGCCTGATACATCCTCTCTCCCACCATGCAGGGAATCCCTCCCTGCCGGGCGTTGTTTCTCTGCTTTCACTACTGGAGAAACACTATGCCAACTTCATCTTGCTCTGAAGCAAAATCCTTATCGTTGTCTGTCTCACCTGAGGCTTGGGAAAAGGTAGTCAGTTTTTCCCCTGATCCCTCTCAGGAAGACGACCGTCTCGAAAACCTGATTGTCGCCTCCATTCTGACATTCAAAAGCGCTGGCCAGGACCGTAAGAGCATTAATTTCGGACTGTACTGTTTGCCCTCTTACAGCAGCAATGTACCGCTGATGACGCCTCTGCGCTTAACGCTTGAAGATAACCAGCAGTTGGTTAATGTCCTTCATACATACTGATTGCCTCAGCATCCTTCACTCCCTGAGCCGGACGACTCCCGACCGGGAGCGCTGTACCCGGCTTCTTTATCATGAGGTTACGCTTATGAACAGAAGCAACGATCTTTACCAGAAAGTCACCGATGAAATTATCGCCGCGCTGGAGAAAGGCGTGATACCCTGGATTCGCCCAAGGCGGGAAGGGGAACCGATAGTGCCGATGAATGCCCTATCCGGGCGGTTTTATCACGGCATAAATATTCCTCTGCTCTGGAACAGCGCAGAAAGACAGGGATATGAGAGCGATCGCTGGCTGACCTTCACACAAATTCGCAACGCGGGCGGTAATGTTCGTAAAGGCGAAAAATCTAAACTGGCCGCCCAGCAGCGCGAGGTTGTGGACAGCTACGGGAACACGGTTCTTGATGCTAACGGCAACCCTAAAGTGGCGTCTTACGCCGTGGTACTCGAGTTCGGGTTGTTCAATATTCAGCAATGTGAAGATTTGCCGCAGGCATTCTCGCAGCCTGTCATGATGGTCGATGATCCCATTGCCGCTGCTGAACAGATTGCCCGACAAAGCGTGGTGACGATCACTCACCGGCGCCTGGACCGGGCGTATTATTCACCAGGGCGCGACTGCATCATCTGCTGCACCCTGAGCAGCTCGCTTCGCGTGAGGATTATTACGGCACGCTATTGCATGAGCTGACACATGCTCCCGGACACGCTTCGCGGCTGAGTCGGGACGGTATCTCTGCCGGAAACATACCTTTGGCAATCCGACGTACAGCTTCGAAGACTCGTGGCCGAAATGGGATCCGCCTTCCTTTGCGCTCATGTCGGGATTCAGGCGAAGCTACAGCATGACAGCTACATCGCATCGTGGCTGAAGGTGTTGCAGCAGGACAAAGAAGTGATTTTTCGCGCCAGCGGATTAGCGCGTAATGCCTGCGAGTATCGGCTTGAACGTGCGCAGCAGCCACTGGCGTTGAGCGCATGATTTTCATATCAAAGGCGGAGCATCCCTGCTCTGCCGTTTTTCTTCATTCCAATATATTTGCGCGACCCAATAAACAATTTCTCCCCAAATCTGACGGCATCAAAAGGCAAAATCCAAAGGGTTAAGGGGAAGAAAGTGAAGGGGGAACGGGCTTACCCGAAAAAGGGTAAAGGGGCATTATGCGGATATGGCTGACGCGCAAAAAACCAGAGACCATACCATCCGACGGTAAACCGAGCGCCACGGAGGGATTACTGCATCCTGAATCCGCGCAAACTCTACTGGCTAAAACTCCCCGTCAACAGCTGGTCCAGTTTATTCGCTAAAGCACCGCGCTTCCCTCCTCACTATTTGAACTCTTCTGGCTGATACCAATCCACTGCTTAGCAGAACTGGCGCATTTGTTCCCAGCCTCGGAAAACCCCCACCATTCCCACGCAGGCGGTCTGCTCGATCACTGTCTCGAAACTGCCTGCTATGCCGCACGGCTGCGGCAGAGTTATCTTTTTCCTCCTGATGCAGCGCCGGAAGATCAAGCCGCCCAGTCAGAACGCTGAACAACGGTCATCATCTACACCGCGTTACTGTACGATCTGAGCAAACTCATCACCGATATCGAAGTGGAAGATATTAGCGGTGAACGCTGGTTTCCATGGCATGGTCCGCTGACCCAGCCCTATCGATTTCACTATCTGCCGCAACGTGATTACCTGCGCCATCCGGCTGCGGCAATCCTTCTGCTTACCCAACTGCTCCCCCAGAAAGCCTCGACTGGCTCACCGCCGATGCCGCAGCGTTATCTACTCTGCTGAACTGCCTGAACGGACCGTTTTTCCGCTCCTATAGCTATTCCGACTTCGGTATCTGTTAACGCCATGCTTATCCCCTCCCTGTTGGTAACAGCGTTATCGAACCGGAAATACCATCATCTGTACCAACATCTGTTAGTAGATGTGTATTGAAATGGGTTGATCTTGAGAGAGCTGGTCTCGCGGGTGTGGGAATGGCAGGTAAGCACTGGATTTCAGGCACAAAAAAAGACGTCCGTTGACGTCTATTGATGTTCCGATGGTGCCGAAGGCCGGACTCGAACCGGCACGTATTTCTACGGTTGATTTTGAATCAACTGCGTCTACCGATTTCGCCACTTCGGCACTGAAGGGGATGCGGAAACGTTCTGGATTATACCTGTCGGCGGCGGTCATGCAAGCGACAGCGTGTCGTCATCGCGCTAAGTGTTGAAAAAAACAGCGCTATCCTGCGCGGCGTCACCTTTTACCGCCGTTCCATAGCGCGACGGCCACCAGCGCCCCTCCTCTCACAACCCCCACGACCCCAGCTCCACCTGCCAGCCACTCCCCTTTCCCCCTTTATCCCCCAAACCCCACTCAAAATCATCTCAAATTGTTCTCACATCACTCTCACCCGCATACCTCAACACAACCCAACGCTCCCCACTCATCCCCAATATCCACTCCTCAAATATTCCCCCCAACCCTCACCCACCACCACTCCCATATATTCCAGAAAGTTTTAGCCAATGCCTTTTTGTTATTCATCCACCCCCGCAGTCAAATATTAATTTCATCAATATTTTTATAACTTTACATTAATGAAAAGTTTTCTTTTTGCCGTTTATTCCAGGATTTTCCTCAGGCGTGAAGGGTTCCGGTAAACACTATTTTTACTAGTCGCTGTACGAGTCTTGATGGACATATTCACTCGATGCATTAACTCAGGAGAATACTTGTGACGACGTTAAAACCTTTGCTGGCCCGCAACCGCAGCTGGGCGCTGCAGAAGTGTCAGCATGACCCGGACTATTTCGAAAAATGGGTCGACGGGCAGCGGCCCCACTCGCTGTGGATCGGCTGCTCCGACAGCCGCGTGCCCGCCGAGGTGCTCACCGGCAGCCAGCCCGGCGAGCTCTTTGTCCACCGCAATATCGCCAACATGCTCGATCCCGCCGACGACAACGTCATGAGCGTCCTGCAATATGCCCTCCACTACCTTGAGGTGGAGCGGGTGGTGCTCTGCGGCCACTACGGCTGCGGCGGCGTGCAGGCGGCGCTCTCCCTGCACACCCTGCCGCTGGCGCAGGAGTCCTCGGCGCTGGCTCGTCGCATCGGCCAGCTGCGCCACACCCTGCATCACGAAATTGCACAGATCGCCGATGGGTGTGGTGTTGCGGCCTCCCCCGGCGCCAGCGCCGACGCGGAGCGTTCTCGCCATGCGCTGGACGCCCTGGTGGAAGCCAACGTTCGCGCCCAGTTCGCCCGTCTGCTGGAGAGTGAACCGGTGCAGACGGTGCTCGCCAGCGGGCGGCCGCTCAGCCTGCACGGCTGCGTCTACGATCTGGCTTCCGGCCATTTAACCACCCTCGTCGAACACCTCTCACCGCAGGAGCACGCCCCATGAATACGTTTCGTCAGGACTCTCTCGCCGGCATCGTCGTCTTCCTTGTCGCCCTGCCGCTGTGCCTCGGCATCGCCCAGGCCAGCGGCTTACCGCCCTTCGTCGGCCTGCTGACCGGCATCATCGGCGGCCTGGTCGTCACCGCCCTCAGCCCCTCCCGCTTCGCCGTCAGCGGCCCCGCCGCCGGACTGGTCACCATCGTCGTCGCCGCCATTGAATCCCTGGGTTCCTTCTCCGTCTTCCTGATGGCGCTGGTGCTGGCCGGCGTGCTGCAGCTGCTGTTCGGCATCCTGCGGGCCGGGCGCTTTATCTCGCTGGTTCCCGCCAGCGTCATCAAAGGCATGCTGGCGGCGATCGGCATCCTGCTGATTATGCAGCAGATCCCCGTCGCACTCGGCACGGCGGAAGAGACCGGGCTTGCCGATGTGGTTCAGGGCAATGCCGCTTTCTCCGTCAAGGCGATTGCCGTCGCCGCGGGCGGCTTGCTGGTGCTCTGGCTGTGGGGTTCGCCGCTTATCCGCCGGGTGAAGAGCCTGCGCTGGATCCCCGGGCCGCTGATCGCCGTCCTGCTCGGCTGCGTGACCACCCTGCTGCTGACCCATTTTGCGCCGCAGCAGCTGGCCGCCCTGCCGCGTATTACCCTGCCGGCGTTCGGCAGCCTCGGCGATCTGCTGGGCGAGCTGGAGTCTCCCGCGTGGAGCGCGTGGCGTAATCCGTCGGTGTGGGTGGTGGCGGTGACCCTGGCGCTGGTCGCCAGCCTCGAAACCCTGCTCAGCCAGGAGGCGCTGAAAAAGCTGCGTCCGCAAAATCCGCCCCCTTCGCCGAACCGCGAAATGGTCGCCCAGTGCGTCGGCAACCTGCTCTCCGGCGTGCTGGGGGCGATGCCGATCACCGCGGTGATCGTCCGCAGCTCGGTGAACGTCAGCAATGGCGCGCAGAGCAAACTGTCGATCTTTATCCACGGCGTCCTGCTGTTAATCTGCGGCCTGTGGTTCAGCGGCCTGCTGACCTTAATCCCGCTCGCCAGCCTCGCCGCCGTGCTGCTGTATACCGGCTATAAACTGGCGACGCCGCGACTGTTCATCGAGCAGTTCCGCCAGGGGGCGGCGCAGTACGTCCCGTTCCTCGCCACCATCGGCGGGATTATCGCCTTCGGCATGCTGGCGGGGATCGGGATCGACAGTTTCAGCCAGAGGGCTTCCGGCCTCTGCCGCAGCCATCGCCACTCGCTGCAGCTGGCGCGCTACGATGACCACTACGTGCTGCGCATCCAGCAGAATCTGACCTTTATGCATAATCCGCATCTGCTGGCCCTGCTGGCGAAGATTCCGGAAAAGAGCGTGGTGATCGTCGAGCACGACAGCGTCGGCTACCTCGACCCGGACGTGCAGGCGGTGCTGGATGATTTTGCCGAGAACGCCCCGCAGCGCGGCATCCGCCTTAACCAGTGGCCGCTGGCCAGCCGCTGACCTTAACGGGCGGCTGGTCCGCCCGCTTCGCGACCCCTCCGATTGCCAAGCGCCGGGGAATACCATGCTCTACACTTTCTGGGTTATCACGCCAACCCCAAGGAAATAAACATGAGCATCATTAAAAGCTACGCCGCCAAAGAAGCGGGCGCCGATCTGTCGCTGTGGGAATACGATGCCGGCGAGCTGCAGCCGGAAGATGTCGAAGTTGAAGTGGAATACTGCGGGATCTGCCATTCGGACCTGTCGATGATCGACAACGAATGGGGGATGTCGAGCTACCCGCTGGTGGCCGGTCACGAGGTGATTGGCCGGGTGGCGGCGCTGGGCAGCGCGGCGCAGGATAAAGGGCTGAAGATTGGCCAGAAGGTCGGCATCGGCTGGACGGCGCGCAGCTGCGGCCATTGCGACGCCTGCATCAGCGGCAATCAGATCAACTGCCTGGAAGGCTCGGTGCCGACCATTCTCAATCGCGGCGGCTTCGCCAATAAGCTGCGCGCCGACTGGCAGTGGGTGATCCCCCTGCCGGAGAGCATCGATCTGGCGTCCGCCGGCCCGATGCTGTGCGGCGGCATCACCGTCTTTAAACCGCTGCTGACCCACCACGTCACCGCCACCAGCCGCGTCGGGGTGATCGGCATCGGCGGCCTCGGTCATATCGCCATTAAGCTGCTGCGGGCGATGGGCGCGGAAGTGACCGCCTTCAGCTCCAACCCGGCGAAAGAGCAGGAAGTGCTGGCGATGGGCGCCGATCGCGTGGTCAACAGCCGCGATCCTGAAGCCTTAAAAGCGCTGGCCGGTCAGTTTGACTTGATCATCAACACCGTGGCGGTGGATCTCGACTGGCAGCCGTACTTCGAAGCCCTGGCTTACGGCGGCAACTTCCATACCGTCGGCGCGGTGATGAAGCCGTTCCCGGTGCCGGCCTTTACCCTTATCGGCGGCGACCGCAGCATCTCCGGCTCGGCGACCGGTAACCCGTCCGAACTGCGCACGCTGATGAAGTTCGCCGGGCGCAGCAAAGTGGCGCCAACCACCGAGCTGTTCCCGATGTCGCAGATTAACGAAGCGCTGAAGCACGTTCGCGAAGGCAAAGCCCGCTACCGCGCGGTGCTGAAAGCCGACTTCTGATGGTTCTCTCCCGCCGGGTGGCCCGCTCGCCCGGCGTTTTCCCCGTCGCTTCATCAAACCGTCATCTCCCCGCCATGCCTCTGTAGTCATTGCTTCCCACAATCCGGGCTTCGATAAATGGCTGAACGAGATGCGCGTCACCATGAGAAAGACCTGGCTTCCCTGGCTGATCCTGTCGCCTTCCCTGCTGTTTTTACTGCTGTTTACCTGGTTCCCGCTGGGGCGTTCGGTGTATGACAGCCTGTTTGATACCCGCATGGCCAGCGACGGCGCGCAGTACGTCGGGCTGGATAACTTCGCCCGCCTGTTTGCCGATAATGTCTTCTGGCAGTCGCTTGGCAATAACCTGCTCTATATCCTGCTGACGGTGGTGCCCGGGGTGACCCTCGCCCTGCTGCTGGCGGTCGCCCTGAGCGAGAACCATCGCGTCAACCGCTGGCTGCGCACCGCCTTCTTCTTCCCGATGATTATCCCGATGGTCAGCGCCGCCGCACTGTGGCTGTTTATCTTTATGCCCGGCCTCGGCCTGCTCGACCACTATCTGGCGAAGCTGTTCGGGCCGATGAACAACAACTGGCTGGGACGCAGCAACAGCGCGCTGCTGGCCCTGGCGCTGATCGGCGTGTGGAAGTTCGCCGGCTACTACATGCTGTTTTTCCTCGCCGGGCTGCAGAGCATTCCGGCCTCGACGCGGGAAGCGGCGCTGATGGAGGGGGCTACCCGCACGCAGGTCTTTTTTAAGGTCACGTTACCGCTGCTGCGCCCGACGCTAAGCTTTGTGATCACCACCGCGCTGATCTACTCCATCACCCAGATCGACCACGTGGCGGTGATGACCCGCGGCGGGCCGGACAACGCCACCACCGTGCTGCTCTATTACATCCAGAATCTCGCCTGGGATACCCACGACCTCGGCAAAGCCTCCGCCGCCACCTTCCTGACCCTGGCCGGGCTGTTCGCCTTCTCGCTGATTAACCTGAAACTGCTGGAGAAAGGAGCCCACTATGAGCGCTGAAATCTCGCCGCTGTTGGTCCGCACGCCCGCCGCCGCCCATCCGCTGTGGCTGCGCCTGCGCCGCTCGTCGCCCTTTACGCTGACAGTATTAATGTGCTGCCTGGCGCTGCTGTGGGTCAGCCCATTTATCTGGATGCTGGCGACCTCGTTCAGCGCTACCACCTTCGGTGACGATATGGCGTCGCTGCTGCCCCGCCTGCCGCTGACCCTCGATAACTTCCGCGACGCCTGGAACAGCGCCGACTGGCTGAGCCTGTATGCCAACACCATTATCTTCACCTTCGGCACCTTCTGCGTGCAGCTGTTGACCATCACCACCGCCGGGTACGTCTTCGCCTGCCACGAGTTTCGCGGCAAGCAGACGCTGTTTCTCCTGTTCCTGGTGCAGCTGATGATCATGCCGGTAGTGATGATGGTGCCGAACATGCTGACCCTGAAAACCTTCGGCCTGCTCAACACCCTCACCGGGGTGATGATGCCCTACTTCACCTCAGCGTTCGGCGTGTTTCTGATGCGCCAGGCGTTCCTCGCCATCCCGAAAGAGCTGGAAGAGGCGGCGCTGATGGAGGGATGCCGCTGGTGGCAGGTGCTATTCCGCGTACTGCTGCCGCTGTCCTGGCCGTCGGTACTGGCCTTCGCCACCGTCAGCATTACCTACCACTGGAACGAGTACCTGTGGCCGCTGATGATGCTCAACGATCCCGATAAGCAGGTGCTGACGGTTGGGCTGGTCTCTTTCGCCATGGGCGCTGAATCCGGCGGCCAGTGGGGCACCATCGGCGCCGGGACGCTGATGGTCTGCCTGCCGCTGATGCTGGCGTTCATCCTTTTCCAGAAACAGTTCCTGCGAAGCTTCGGCTTCTCCGGGATCAAATAAGGAGTTATTCATGCTGTTAGCGCACATTTCCGATACCCATTTCCGCAGTCGTGGCGAGAAGCTGTATGGCTTTATCGACGTCAATGCCGCCAATGCTGATGTGGTTTCTCAACTTAACGCGCTGCGCGAACGCCCGGATGCGGTGGTGGTGAGCGGCGATATCGTCAACTGCGGCCGTCCGGAGGAGTATCAGGTCGCCCGCCAGATCCTCGGCAGCCTGAACTACCCGCTGTATCTGATCCCCGGCAACCACGATGATAAAGCGCTGTTTCTGGAGTACCTGCAGCCGCTGTGCCCGCAGCTCGGTAGCGATGCCAATAATATGCGCTATGCGGTTGACGACTTCGCTACCCGCCTGCTGTTTATCGACTCCAGCCACGCCGGCACTTCAAAAGGCTGGCTGACCGACGAGACCATCGGCTGGCTGGAAGCGCAGCTGTTCGACGGTGGCGACAAACCGGCAACGATCTTTATGCACCACCCGCCTCTGCCGCTGGGTAACGCGCAGATGGACCCGATTGCCTGCGAAAACGGCCACCGTCTGCTGGCGCTGGTGGAGCGTTTCCCGTCGCTGACGCGCATCTTCTGCGGCCATAACCATAGCCTGACCATGACCCAGCATCGCCAGGCGCTGATCTCCACCATCCCCGGCACCGTCCATCAGGTGCCGTACTGCCACGAAGACACCCGGCCCTATTACGACCTCTCCCCGGCCTCGTGCCTGATGCACCGTCAGGTCGGCGATCAGTGGGTGAGCTACCAGCACTCGCTGGCCCACTACGCCGGCCCCTGGCTGTACGACGAAAACATCAGTTGCCCAACGGAAGAGCGCTAACCGCCATGCTCAGTCTGCAAAACATCAGTAAACGTTTCGACGGCAAACCGGCGCTCAGCGCCCTGTCGCTGGATATTCACGAAGGCGAATTCGTGGTGCTGGTCGGCCCGTCGGGCTGCGGGAAAAGCACCCTGCTGCGCCTGCTCGCCGGGCTGGAGCCGGTCAGCGAAGGCCAAATCTGGCTGCATGATGAGAACATCACCACCACCACGCCGCGCGAGCGCAACTTCGCGATGATCTTCCAGAACTATGCCCTGTTCCCCCATCTGTCGGTGCGCGACAACATCACCTTCGGCATGAAGGTGCGCAAGGAAGAGAAAAGCAGCTGGCAGCCACGGGTGGATAAAGTGGCGCAGATGCTGCAGCTGGAGGCGCTGCTCGATCGCAAACCGGCGAAACTCTCCGGCGGCCAGCGCCAGCGGGTGGCGATGGCCAGGGCGATTGTGCGCAATCCGCGGCTGTTCCTGATGGACGAGCCGCTCTCCAACCTCGACGCCCGCCTGCGCAGCGAAGTGCGTGACAGCATTATGGCCCTCCATCAGCAGCTGAAAACCAGCACCATCTATGTGACCCACGACCAGACCGAGGCGATGTCGATGGCCGACCGCATCGTGGTGATGAACGGCGGCCACGTACAGCAGGTCGGGCGCCCGGAGTATCTGTATGCCAACCCGGCCAACCTGTTCGTCGCCGGGTTTATCGGTTCGCCAGCGATGAACCTCCTGTCGCTGCCCTGCGCCAATGGTGACGTACTGTTGGGAGAACAGCGCCATCCGCTGCCGCCGCGCCACCGGGATCAGACCCGCGTCTGGCTGGGCATTCGCCCGGAACATATTACCGACCGCGTGGAGGAGGGCCATCTGCGCCTGCCGGCCACCGTTCTGCAACGAGAACTGATGGGGGCCGACTACCTGCTCCACGTCAGCACCCCGATCGGCACCCTGCGCTTTAGCCGCCGCCACCGCGGCACGGTGCCGGAGAAAGGCGAGTCGCTACTGGTCGGCTTCTCGCCTGCCGATGTGCATCTTTTTCATGCTGAGACCCAGCATAATTTACTGATGGAGACAGATCATGTTTAAACCTTTTACGCTAGTCGCGGTTGGCCTCAGTCTTGCCCTGAGCGGCGCGGCGCTGGCAAAAGAGAAAATAGACTTCATGTTCCCGGCGCCGGTGGACGGCAAGCTGACCATGGAGATGACCCGCGTCATTAAGCAATTCAACGACTCGCAGCAGGATGTCGAAGTGCGCGGGATCTTCACCGGCAACTACGACACCACCAAGATCAAAGCCGAATCGGCGCAGAAGGCCGGCCAGCCGCCGGCGCTGGTGATCATGTCCGCCAACTTCACCACCGATCTGGCGCTGAAGGATGAGATCCTGCCGATGGACGAGCTGTTTAAATATGGCGATCAAAAGGCTGGCGATTTTCTGCAAAAGGAATTCTGGCCCGCGATGCATAAGAACGCCCAGGTGATGGGCACCACCTATGCGATCCCGTTCCATAACTCGACGCCGATCCTCTACTACAACAAGACGATGTTCGATCAGGCCGGGATCAAACAGCCGCCGCAGACCTGGGCCGAGCTGCTGGCCGATGCCAAAAAGCTGACCGACGAGAGCAAAGGCCAGTGGGGGATCATGCTGCCGTCGACCAACGACGACTACGGCGGCTGGATCTTCTCGGCACTGGTGCGCGCCAACGGCGGGAAATATTTTAACGAAGACTATCCGGGCGAGGTCTATTACAACTCGCCGACCGCCATCGGCGCCCTGCGCTTCTGGCAGGATCTGATTTACAGGGACAAGGTGATGCCGTCCGGGGTGCTGAACTCGAAGCAGATCAGCGCCGCGTTCTTCTCCGGCAAGCTCGGGATGGCGATGCTCAGCACCGGCGCGCTGGGCTTTATGCGCGAGAACAGCAAAGATTTTGAGCTTGGGGTAGCGATGCTGCCGGCCAAAGAGCAGCGTGCGGTGCCGATCGGCGGCGCCAGCCTGGTGAGTTTTAAAGGCATCAACGAGGCGCAGAAGAAAGCGGCGTATCAGTTCCTGACCTATCTGGTGAGCCCCGGCGTGAACGGCACGTGGAGCCGCTTCACCGGCTACTTCTCGCCGCGCAAGGCGTCATATGATACGCCGGAGATGAAGGCCTATCTGCAGCAGGATCCGCGGGCGGCGATCGCGCTTGAGCAACTGAAGTACGCCCATCCGTGGTACTCCACCTGGGAGACCGTGGCGGTGCGTAAGGCGATGGAGAACCAGCTGGCGGCGGTGGTCAATGATGCCAAAGTGACGCCGGAAGCGGCGGTTCAGGCGGCGCAGAAGGAAGCCGACGCGCTGATGAAACCTTATGTGGATAAGACCGCGCTGGCGGAAGTGAAGTGACGCTTTACCCGTCATCGTCACCCTCACCCTGGCCCTCTCCCTGAGGGAGAGGGGACGGTACGGCGCCGTGGTTAAGCCCTGAATCCGGGAGAGGGAACTGTCCGGCGCCGTGGTTGAGCCCTGAGCCCGGGAGAGGGGACTGTCCGGCGCCGTGGTTAAGCCCTGAGTCCGGGAGAGGGGACTGTCCGGCGCTGTGGTTGAGCCCTGGGCCCGGGAGAGGGAACTGTCCGGCGCCGTGGTTAAGCCCTGAGTCCGGTTGTGAAAGGAAAAAAAGCAGGCCATACCCGGTATGGCCTGAAAATGTCACAACGATTAGATCCCTGCCGTTTCGCGGATATATTTGCGCGCTTTGACGGCGTATTCGAAAGGATTGGCCAGAGCAGGATCCTGCTCGGCTTCCACCACCATCCAGCCTTTATAGCCAAAGTCGTCCAGCAGCTTGAACACCGGACGGAAATCGATCACCCCGTCGCCCGGGACGGTGAAGGTGCCTTTTTTCACGCCGTCGAGGAACGACAGGCCGTCGCGGCGCACCTGGTCGATCACCGGCGGACGGACGTCTTTCAGGTGAACGTGGTTGATGCGCGGCAGATACTTTTTGAGGATCGCCAGCATCGGCGCTTCGCCGCCTTCGGAATACCAGGCATGGCCGGTGTCGAACAGCAGGAAGACGCGCTCGTCCACCAGCGACATAAATTTGTCGATTTCCGCAGTGGTCTGAATGCCGGTGCCCATGTGGTGGTGCAGACAGACCTGCATCCCCTTCTCCGCCGCCAGGCGACCGAGGGTGTTGTAGCCTTCCGCCACCCGCTGCCACTCCTCTTCGCTGAAGCACGGCTTCGCATCGCCGAGGATCGGTTTATCCAGCCCCTGGATGCTGCCGCTCTGCTCGGAGCAGCCAATCACTTTCGCCCCCATCGCATGAAGGAAGTTCATGTGATTGACGAATTCATCAATGGTTTTTTCCCGCTGGCCGTTGGCGAAAAAGGTGCTGAACCAGGCGTTGCAGATCTGAATGCCGCGGATGTCCAGCATCGGCTTGAGAACCGCCGGGTCGCGCGGATATTTGCTGCCGACTTCGCTGCCGGTAAAGCCAGCCAGCGCCATTTCGCTGACGATCTGCTGGAAGGTGTTTTCGCTGCCGAGCTCCGGCATATCATCGTTAGTCCAGCCGATCGGGGCGATAGCCAGTTTGACGTTATCTTTGTTCATAGTAGGGCTCCTGCCGCTGCGCCTTACCGGCGCAGCAATTCACGTTCAATAAGTTCACGGGTTTCCACTGCCTGGTATTTCATTTTTTCCGGGTAGCCAAACAGCGAGGTGGCGACAATCGGCTCCCCGCCGACCTTGAAGGTCTGCTCGGCGAATTTCATTTCGCGCAGGGTGCGGAACAGCGCGTCGAAATCCACATCCCCTTCCCCGACGCCTACATGCTGGTGCACCACGGCATCCACGCCCGGCGGGTTAACGATATAGCGGCAATGTTTCGTATGATTGCGGGTATCCGCAATCAGGACATGGGAGAGATCGCTCCCGGCATAGCGCAGCATGCTCGCCACATCGCCGACGCCTTTGTCGTAGAAAAAGGTGTGCGGCACGCTGTAGACGTACTTCACGTTATCGCTGCGGAACGACTTCACGATATCGACGGTTTCATTGTTCTCTTCGCAGAAATCCCAGGGATGCGCCTGGATCTCCACGCGGATGCCTTCCCGCTCAAAAATCGGCAACAGCTCTTCCATGGAGCGATAGAACATTTCATCGCAGATTTCGGGCTGATTCGGATCGCCGGAGAACTCGGTGTTGATCACCTGAACGCCCATCTCCACCGCAATTTCCACCAGCCGTTTCCAGTTTTTCACCGCCGCCTGACGGCGCAGTTCGTCCGGGCCGGACCAGCGGTAGACGCAGATAAACGACGACAGCTCAAGGCCGGTATCGCGCAGCGCCTGCTTGTACTCCGCCATGATCTCCCGGCTGGCGCGCGGGTGCTTGTAGAACGGGTTAATCTGCGGGTGCGGCGACTGTTCAATGTACTTGTAGCCCCACTCCGCTACCTGATGGACCATGCGGGTGATCCCGAGGTCCTTAATCACATCCACATCAAAGGCAATTTTCATCGTCGTTACCTGTGCAAAGAAGTTCCGTCAGCAAAACGCGCTTAACGTTTGTAGAATGCCGGGCACTCAGGCAGCGTCACCTCAACCGGCTCGCTGGTTCCCTGCGCTTTAATGCAGGCGTCCGCCGCCACCGACGCCGCGTAGCCGTCCCAGGCCGACGGGCCGTGCAGCTGGCCAGCTTTGACGTCGTTGATAAAGGCCTGCAGCTCGACGTCGTAGGCTTTGATAAAGCGGTCTTTCCAGTCGGTGAGAATGGCGGTCGACAGACTGGCGGACTTGCGCATCTGGACGGCAGACGGCTCCGGCAGACGGGCAATCCCGGTTTCGCCGACCACTTCGCACTGGATGTCATACCCGTACTGGCAGTTCACGAACACTTCGACGTCGATCAGGGTGCCTTTTTTGGTTTCAAAGGAAACGATCTGCGGATCTTTCAGGCGCGCATGGGTGTGCGAGGTGGAGCGCGGGAAGCGCACCTGCACGGAACGGTAGTCATCGTTCAGCAGCCAGCGCAGCACGTCCAGCTCGTGGATCAGGGTGTTGGTGATCGCCATATCGGTGGTGTAGTTCTCGCCGACTGACTGGTTGCGGTGGGCGCAGCGCAGCATCAGCGGCGCGCCGATATCGCCATCGTCGATCACTTTTTTCAGCGCCAGATAGCCTTCGTCGTACGGGCGCATAAAGCCAACCTGCACCAGACGACGGCCGGCCTTCATTTCAGCATCAACGATGCGGCGGCAGCCTTCCGCAGACATCGCCAGCGGTTTTTCGCAGAACACCGGCTTACCAGCGGCGATGGCGGCCAGGGTGTACTCTTCGTGGGTCGGGTCCCAGGAGGTGACCAGGATGGCATCGACATCGCTGGCGTTAATCACGTCGTGGCCGTCGGCGTAGACTTCCGCCTGCACGCCCGGCAGCGCGACCGCCGCACGGGCGTTGTCGGCATTGATATCAGACACCGCCACAACGGTGGCGCCCTGCAGAACCTGGGTGCAGCGACGGATGTGTTCTTTACCGATAGCGCCAGCGCCGATGACACCTAATTTGAGCGACATAATGGTTTTCTCCGTAAGTCTGTAGGATTCAGGGTAGAGGTTCGTTTTAGTAATCACGCGCCTGGGCGCGCTTTTCATTAATCATTTGCGCCACCTTGCGGATCCGCTCTGAGAGCGCCGTCTGGGCGACTCCGACGTTCCACCAGCTGCCGTATTTGTGCACCATGGTCTTCGGCAGCACTTTAATATCAATCAGGGTGCTGACCGTTTCGCGACGGGCGGCGTCCAGTGCGTGGCGCAGTTCGTCCAGGGTGGTGACGCGCCAGGTTTTGCAGCCGTAGCCGGCGGCGATGGTGGCGAAGTCCACCGGCACCAGGCCGCCCTGCAGCTGGCCGGTTTCCGGCTGGCGGTAGCGGAACTCGGTGCCGAAGCTGTCCATCCCGTGCTCCATCTGCAGGTTGTTGATGCAGCCGTTGGCCATGTTGTCGAACAGCACGACGTTGATCTTCGCCCGCTCCTGCAGGGAGGTGACCAGCTCAGAGTGCAGCATCATGAAGGAGCCATCGCCGACCAGGGAGTAGACTTCGCTCTGCGGCTGCGCCAGCTTCACGCCCAGCGCCGCGTTGACTTCGTATCCCATGCAGGAGTAGCCGTACTCCACGTGGTAGGTGTTTTCCGCGCGGTTGCGCCAGACGCGCTGCAGATCGCCGGGCAGGCTGCCCGCCGCCGCGACGATCACCGCCTCGGCCGGCAGCGTTTCATTCAGTACCCCAAGGACGCTGCTCTGGGTCAGGGTGGAGTCGGTGATCTGGCGGAACTCGCGATACACCGATTCGCGATCGAGATGATCGTCGATCTCCGGCACAAAGGATTTTTCCTGCCACACCGCCTGGTAGACGCGCTGGGTCTCTTTTAACTGACGGCTCTGCACGCTCTCGATCTGCGCGCCCCAGCCGGCCTGCCAGCCGCTGTCCGCCAGCCCCGCGTCGAGGGCGGTCATCGCTTCCCGGGCGTCCGCCAGCATGGCAATGCCGTCCAGCTTCCAGGCGTCGAAGTTGCTGACGTTAATATTCAGGAAACGCACCTCCGGGTGCTGGAAAATCCATTTCGAGGCGGTGGTAAAATCGCTGAAACGGGTGCCGACGCCGATCACCAGGTCGGCCTCTTTCGCCAGCAGGTTCGCCGCCAGGCAGCCCGTCTCGCCGACGCCACCGACGTTCAGGGGGTGAGACGAGACCACCGTCCCCTTCCCGGCCTGGGTTTCGGCGAAGGGCACCCCGTAGCGCTCGGCGAAACGGGACAGCGCTTCGCCCGCGCCGGAGTATTTCACCCCACCGCCGCAGACGATCAGCGGTTTACGGCTGGCTTTGATGGCCGCGACGGCGTCCGCCAGCTGCGCGGCGCTGGCCGGGCGGCGGTCGAGACGGTGCACGCGGCGCGCAAAGAAGGATTCCGGGTAGTCCCAGGCTTCGCCCTGCACATCCTGCGGCAGGCACAGCGTCACCGCGCCGGTTTCCGCCGGGTCGGTCAGGACGCGCATGGCGTTGATGCAGGCGCTCATCAGCTGTTCCGGGCGGGTAATGCGGTCCCAGTATTTGCTGACTGCGCGGAAAGCGTCATTGGTGCTGATGCTGAGATCGTAGCTCTGTTCAATTTGCTGGAGCACCGGATCCGGCTGGCGGGTGGCGAAGACATCGCCCGGCAGCAGCAGCAGCGGAATGCGGTTGGCGCTGGCGGTGCCGACGGCGGTGATCATGTTGGCCGCCCCTGGACCGATGGAGGAGGTGCAGGCGATAATCTGCCGGCGCAGGGCCTGGCGGGCAAAACCGGTGGCCGCGTGGGCCATCCCCTGCTCGTTACGCCCCTGATAGACGCGCATATCGCCGCTGTCCTGCTCCAGCGCCTGCCCCAGCCCCAGGACGTTGCCATGGCCGAAAATCGCGAAAATGCCTTTCACGAATTTCAGCTCTACGCCATCCACTTCCAGGTACTGGTTATCGAGGAACTTCACCAGCGCCTGCGCCGTTGTCAGTCTCAGTTTGCCCATGATGCACAATCCTTATTGTTCAGTATTTGTGTGTGGCGTCGCGCCGATGCCGCCGGGGCCGTCGTTCACGTCACTGGAATACCTGTGGATTATAGGCAAACATTTTTTTCATTAAATACAAATACAGAAGAAATATTTCATTTTGCGAGAGGGATCAAACTCTCTACCCATTTCATACGTTTCACTTACATTCCAGACACGTTTTCGGACCCTTTTTTGCCGCGCCACACGACAATATCCCCTTAAAAATCATAGGTAAAGAAACCGCTTCCGGCGTTTCACTTTCCCCTGGGGCGACAGAGGGGCCGATCCACGCTCGCGCGAGGCTCAGTGCGGCAGAGTGGTAGATCCCTCACACTTTTGGTTTTTTAATTTCGAACGAGTTTGCAAATGAAATATTTATTTCTCAAACTAAGGGTAACCAATAACCCTCAGGCTGTTCACGGAGTCGACGTCGGGATCCCGACCCTTCCAGGCAGCAGACACCAAAAAGGAAATCCTAGCTATGAATGCAGCAGTAAAGCGGCTCGACGTCATCTGTATAGGTCGGGTGGCCGTCGACCTCTATGCCCAGCAGATCGGTTCGCGGCTAGAAGACGTTGCCAGTTTCGCGAAATATCTGGGCGGCTCCTCCGGCAACGTGGCCTTTGGCACCGCGATTCAGGGGCTGAAATCGGCCATGCTGGCGCGCGTTGGCGATGAACACAACGGCCGTTTCCTGCGCGAAACGCTCAACCGCGCCGGGGTGGATACCGAGTATCTGATTACCGACAAATCTCGCCTGACCGCGCTGGTGATGCTGGGGATTAAGGATCAGGAGACCTTCCCTCTGATTTTCTACCGTGATAACTGCGCCGATATGGCCTTAACGCCTGATGACATCAGCGAGGAGTATATTGCCTCCTCCCGGGCGCTGGCGGTGACTGGCACCCACCTGTCGCACGCCAACACTCGCGCCGCGGTGCTGAAGGCGCTGGAATACGCTCGCCGTCACGGCCTGCGTACCGCGCTGGATATCGATTACCGTCCGGTGCTGTGGGGGCTCACCTCGCTCGGCGATGGCGAAACCCGTTTCATTGAGTCCGGGCCGGTCACCAGCCAGCTGCAGGAAGTGCTGCATCTGTTCGATTTGGTGGTGGGAACCGAAGAAGAGTTTCATATTGCCGGGGGCAGCACCGATACCCTGACCGCGCTGAAAAATGTGCGCAATGCCACCAAAGCCACCCTCGTCTGCAAGCGCGGGCCGATGGGCTGCGTGGTGCTGGAAGGCGACATCCCGGACAGCTGGGACCAGGTGCCGCTGCAGCAGGGCGTGCGCGTGGAGGTTCTCAACGTGCTGGGCGCCGGGGATGCCTTTATGTCGGGCCTGCTGCGCGGCTGGCTCAACGACGAAGGCTGGGAGCAGGCTTGCCGTTACGCCAACGCCTGCGGCGCGCTGGTGGTTTCCCGCCACGGCTGCGCGCCGGCGATGCCGACCAAAGTCGAACTCGATGACTACCTGCTGCGTGCCGAATCGGTGCCGCGCCCGGACGTCGACGAGCGCCTCAACCACCTGCACCGGGTCACCAGCCGCCGTCAGCAGTGGCCGGAGCTGTGCATTTTCGCCTTCGACCATCGCAAACAGCTGGCCGACCTGGCACGGGAGACCGGGCGCGATGAAGCCTGCATTCCGCAGCTCAAGCTGTTGTTGTTAGCCGCGGCCGAAGCGGCGGCGCAGGAGGCGGGTCTCGATCAGCGCAGCGGCATTCTGGCCGACGGCACCTATGGCCAGCGTGCGCTGGACGCCATTACCGGCAAGGGCTGGTGGATCGGCCGCCCCATCGAGCTGCCCAGCTCGCGACCGCTGCGTCTGGAGCATGGCAACATCGGCTCGCAGCTGATCGACTGGCCGCTGGAGCATGTCGTCAAATGCCTGGTCTTCTATCATCCTGCCGACCCGGCGGCGCTGCGTGAAGAGCAGGACGCCCTGCTGCTCGAGGTGTGGCAGGCCTGTAACAAGTCAGGCCATGAGCTGCTGCTGGAGGTGATCCTGCCGGAAAATGGCCCGGACAAAGACGAGCGCCATTACCACACCATGCTGGAACACTTCTATCAGCTGGGGATCAAGCCGGACTGGTGGAAGCTGCCGCCGCTCTCCAGCGCCAGCTGGCAGCAGATCACCGCCCTTATCGAGCGCGAAGATCCGTGGAGCCGCGGGATCCTGATCCTCGGCCTCGACGCGCCTTCCGACAAACTGCGCGCCGGTTTCGCCGAGGCGGCCGCACACCCGATGATCAAAGGTTTCGCCGTTGGGCGCACCATCTTTGGCCTGCCGTCGCGGCGCTGGATGCAGGGTGAGCTCAGCGATGAGGCCCTGATAGAGGAAGTGAAACGCAACTACCTGACGCTTATTGGCTACTGGCGCGAAGCCCGCCGCTGATCCCCCGACGCCCGTCTCCTTCACCTTGCGGAGCGGGCGTTTTTCTGTTTCTTCGTGAAATGAATCGCGTATTTCGTCGCAATAAATGAAAAATTCGCTTCATTTGGTACACTGGAAGCCATATTCCTTCCATTTTCTCAGAGCGCACTCTATGGCCAATAACCCAACACAGCTGACCATCCTGCAGGATGAAATCAGGCGTCGCTACGATACGTTAAGCAAACGCCTGAAACAGGTCGCCCGCTATATCCTTGATAACAGCAATAGCGTGGCTTTCGATACCGTGGCCTCCATTGCGCAACAGGCGGATGTTCCCCCTTCCACGTTGATTCGTTTTGCCAACGCCTTCGGCTTCAGCGGCTTTAACGAAATGAAACAGATGTTCAAGCAACACTTGATGGAAGAGACCGCCAACTATACCGAGCGCGCCCGTCTGTTCCGTCAGACCACCAGCGATGAGTCCAGCCCGCCGGAAACGCCAACGGAAATCCTCAATATGTTCACGATGGTGAACAACCAGGCGCTGCAGCAGCTGGCGATGCAGACCTCCAGCGATGAGCTGGAGCGCGCGGTGGCCCTGCTGGGCGAAGCGGAAAATATCTACGTCATTGGCCTGCGCCGGTCGTTCAGCGTCGCCTCCTATCTGACCTATGCGCTGCGCCACCTCGATCGCAAAGCCTTTCTGATCGACGGCCTCGGCGGCATGTTCACCGAGCAGCTGAGTCTGGTCGGCCCGAAAGACGTGGTGGTAGCGGTGAGCTTCTCGCCGTACGCCCGGGAAGTGGTCGAGCTGGTGGAGCTGGGCGCGCAGCGCAAAGCGCGGCAGATCGCGATCACCGACAGTCAGGTCAGCCCGCTGGCGGCCTTCAGCGATGTCTGCTTTGTGGTGCGTGAAGCGCAGGTGGATGGCTTCCGCTCGCAGGTTGCTTCCCTGTGTCTGGCCCAGACGTTGGCGGTTTCGCTGGCGCTGAACAGCAGTCAGGAGTCCGAGGCCAAGCAGAAGGCGTGAGATAAGCCGCAGGCGTCGGTGACCCGGCGGAGTTGTATAAGCCTGCGGGAGGATCTCGTAGGCCGGATAAGGCCTTTATGCCGCCATCCGGCACAGCCACGGGTACGGTGCCTGACTGCCCGGCGGCGCTGCGCTTGCCGGGCCTAAGGTATATGCGCCTGCGGGGTGCCAGAGATAATGTTATTGGTATGCAACTTTATTAATCCGGGAAAAGCGTTTGTCGCATGTGATTTCAACGCACATTGCGCTCCCGGTTAATCGTCTGCGTTATGTCACTCATGGCGCAGGGAGCGCACAGGGGGCGGCCAGTCGCCGCCGCCCCCTGTACCCCCGGGCTCCGGCCAGCAAAATCGCCACTGCGTGGTACCTTCGACTTATCCCTGCAGGCTTCGGGTCGGGCCGAGGCAGCATCCCTGCAAAACACGGCCCTCAGCCCGCATCCATGCGGGCTGCCCCGGCCTTCCGGGAACGTCTCAGCGATTTTGAGGCCGTCAGCACCGGCAGTTTCAGCAAGAATGGTGAATAAATTAACGGCAGGTCGCACGAACCGTAGGCCGGATAAGCGTAGCGCCATCCGGCACAAAGGCGGGTATGGCGCCGGAGCTTGCCGGGTCGGAGAGTGAGATTCCGCGGAGCGTTTCGCTAAAAAACACCTGCCGCTCTCAAACAAGAAGGCCGGTTAGCATCGCTAACCGGCCTTTTGTATCCGCTTCTGCACGGCGCGTCAGTCGTGGCGCGGGTACTCCGGCGTGTTGATCCAGGCGTGGTCATCTTCCCAGGTGAACAACCATTTCCGATCCGGCCCGGCCATCACGTTCAGATAGTAGCTGTCGTAACCGGCAATCGCCGCCACCGGGTGGTAACCACGCGGCACCATCACCACATCGTGGTTGTAGGGCGCCATACAGGCGTCCAGGCTACGGTCGTCGGTGTAGACCCGCTGGAAGGCAAAGCCCTGCGGCGGATCGAAGCGGTGATAGTAGGTCTCTTCCAGCTGCGTCTCTTTGCCCGGTAGGGCGGTATCATGCTTATGCGATGGCCACGAACTGGTGGCCCCCTCGTCGGTGTACACTTCCACCACCAGCAGGCAGTCCGCCTCGGCGCTGTCCGGCAGAATATTATGCACCCGGCGCTGGTTGCGCCCTTTCCCTCGGTGCTCTACGCCGACATCTTCCGGCCGAATGAGGCGTGCCGGGAAGCGGCCTTTGCCCGGCGCGCTGCATACCGCCAGCTCCAGATCGGAATCGGCGGTTACCTCGACTTTATCCTGCGGCGGCACGTAGACCGACCACGGCGGGGTGCGTTCAAACGGCGACATCCGTTTACCGAGATTCGGGAAATCGGCATGCTGCGTTTTCACCGACGCCAGCCCGGCGACCAGCACCAGGCATAGCTCGCGATCGCCGCTCTCCAGCGTCACGGTCTGCCCTTTTTTCAACATCCAGACATCAAAGCCGATATAGCGCCAACCGGCGCTTTGCGGCGTAATATGCTGGATCTGTCCCTCTTTTCGCGATTTAGCCAGTAACGACATGGCGCTCTCCTTCGCCGATTAACCTAATGTCGGCATGCTGAATTCAGATACGGTCTGCTGCCCTGCCGGCCAGCGTACGGTGGCGGTCTTCATGCGCGTGTAGAAGCGCACGCCGTCCGGCCCGTGGACGTTCAACGCGCCAAACACCGAGCGCTTCCAGCCGCCGAAGCTGTGGAACGCCATCGGCACCGGGACCGGCACGTTCACCCCAACCATCCCCGCCTGCACGTCGTGGACGAATTCACGCGCGGTGTGGCCGTTGCTGGTGAAAACGGCGCTGCCGTTGCCAAACTCGTGGCTGTTGACCAGCTCAAGGGCGCTGTCATAGTCCGCCGCGCGCACAATCCCCAGCACTGGGCCAAAGATCTCTTCGCGCCAGATGGTCATCTCCGGGGTGACGTGATCGAACAGGGTGCCGCCGACATAATAGCCCGCGTCGTAACCCGGCACGCGCAGTTTGCGGCCATCGACCACCAGTTTTGCCCCTTCGCTTTCGCCTTTATCAATATAGCCGAGCACTTTTTTCTGGTGGGTATCAGACACCACCGGTCCCATCTCGTTCTCTTCCTGGCCGCGCATGCAGCCCGGCCCCACTTTCAGCGCTTCCACCAGCGGCTTCAGGCGGGCGATCAGTTTGTCGGCGGTTTCATCTCCCACCGCCACCACCACCGGCAGCGCCATGCAGCGCTCGCCTGCGGAGCCAAAAGCGCCGCCCATAATGGCGTTAACGGTGGCGTCGAGATCGGCATCCGGCATCACAATCGCGTGGTTCTTGGCGGCGCCGAAGGCCTGCACGCGCTTGCCGTGGGCGCTGGCGGTCTTATAGATATACTCCGCCACGCCGGAGGAGCCGACGAAGCTCACCGCCGCAATACGCGGGTCAGTGTACAGCTGCTCGGCATCTTCATTGCTGCAGTGCACGACGTTAAACACGCCGTCCGGCAGACCGGCCTCTTTCAGCAGCTCTGCCAGCCGCACAGCGGCCGTCGGCGCCAGCGCGGGCGGCTTGAGAACGAAGCTGTTGCCGCAGGCCAGCGCCAGCGGGAACATCCACATCGGCACCATCGCCGGGAAGTTGAACGGGGTGATCCCGGCCACTACGCCCAGGGGCTGCATCAGCGAATAGCTGTCGACGCGGGTGCCGACGTCAGAAGAGTATTCGCCTTTAATCAGGTGCGGGATCCCGCAGGCGAATTCGACCACTTCCATGCCGCGGGTCAGCTCGCCCAGCGCATCCGACCACACTTTACCGTGCTCGCTGACGATGATCCCGGCCAGCTCTTCCACGTGCTGCTCCAGCAACATTTTGAAGTTGAACAGCACGCGGGCGCGGCGCAGCGGCGTGGTACGGGACCAGCTGTCAAACGCATCGCGAGCAACCTGAATCGCCTCGGAGACTTCCTGCGCGGTTGACACCGTGACTTCGCGCACCGCTTTGCCCGTCGCCGGGTCGTACACCGGCATCGTTTCGTTGCTGCTGCTAATAACGGTTTTCCCGCCAATAAAGTTTCCTGTGATCGTCATGTTCTCGCCTCATAGTGAAGGGGGCCAGCGCACACCGGCCCGTCGCTGATTCTGCTGTGCTATAACCGTAGTAAAATGAAATTTATATTTCAACATTGTCGTGAAATGAAATTTCATTTTGGTGATAACAGTCGCATTTTGCGCCGACGGATTGCCTGTGTGCTTCCCGCATCCCGCCTCGTCGCCTCAAGACGCCCGGCTTCCTGCTGCTGTCGCTCCCGCAGTCGGGGCCGGTGATATTTTGCGAGACAGCTCAAACATTCATCATTTCCATTCTTGCTAATTTTGGAATAAACGTTTTGACTGTTAGCCAATTGAACGAACCTACCCCTCTTCCGTCAGGAGTGTCCTATGGCCATCGCAATGCAACGTTTTTGTATTAACCGCAAAATCGCGCCAGCGCTCAGCATTGAAGCGTTTTTCCGTCTGGTGAACCGTCTGGGCCTGAATAAGGTTGAGCTACGCAACGATTTACCCAGCGGAAAAGTGACCGACGATCTGAGCCATCAGCAGGTGCGCGAGCTGGCGGCGCGCTACCACATCGAGATCCTGACGATTAACGCAGTCTACCCCTTTAACCGTCGTAGCGAAGAGGTGCGGCAGTTGACCGAATCGCTGCTGAAAGAGGCCCAGGCCATCGGCGCCAAATCGCTGGTACTCTGTCCGCTCAACGACGGCAGCGAAGTGCCGGCCAGCGAAACCCTGAGCGCCCTGCGCGATCTGTCGCCGCTGTTTGCGTTCTATGGCATCCACGGTCTGGTGGAGCCGCTGGGCTTCCCACAAAGCTCGCTGCGTTCGGCACTCCAGGCGCAGACGCTGATCCATGACGCCCGCGTGCCGTTTAAGCTGCTGATCGACACCTTCCATCACCATCTCTACCCCCAGGCGGCGGACGAGTTCAGCCAGGTGGAGGTGGCGGACATCGGTCTGGTGCACCTTTCCGGGGTGGACGATACCCGTCCGCGCGAGCAGCTCACCGATGCCGAGCGCATCATGCTGACCCCGCAGGATCGTCTCGGCACCTGCGAGCAGGTTAAAGCGCTGGAAGCCCGCGGCTATCAAGGGGTATACGCTTTTGAGCCCTTCGCGCCCGAACTGGCGCAGTGGAGCGAAGCGGATATCGAGCGCGAAATTGAGCAGAGCATCGCGCTTATCCAGCGCCACTGCGCCTGAAGCCTGCTCTGGACAGCATGCGCGGCACGTGACAATTTCCCCAACGCCGGACGACGAGGTTGCCTATAATCGTCGCAGGATAAATGGAGGAATCGATCATGAGCTCACCCTTGTTGATTGCGCGCACGCTGGATAACGCGCTGTATTTGCTGCCCGCAATGGCCAACCGCCATGGGCTGATCACCGGTGCGACCGGCACCGGTAAAACCGTCACCCTGCAAAAGCTGGCTGAGTCGTTCTCGGAGATTGGCGTGCCGGTATTTATGGCGGACGTCAAGGGCGACCTGACCGGCATTGCCGCCGCGGGGCAGAGCTCAGAGAAACTGCAGGCGCGGCTGGAGAAGATCGGCGTCAGCGACTGGGAGCCGCACGCCAACCCGGTGGTGCTCTGGGATATCTTTGGCGAGAAGGGTCACCCGGTTCGGGCGACGGTCTCCGATCTTGGCCCCCTGCTGCTGGCGCGCCTGCTCAATCTCAACGAGGTGCAGAGCGGCGTGCTGAACATTATTTTTCGCATCGCGGACGACCGCGGCCTGCTGCTGCTCGACTTCAAAGACCTCCGCGCCATCACCCAGTTTATCGGCGACAACGCCAAAGCGTTCCAGAATCAGTACGGCAATATCAGCAGCGCCTCGATCGGCGCCATCCAGCGCGGGCTGTTAACCCTGGAGCAGCAGGGCGCCGAGCACTTCTTCGGCGAGCCGATGCTGGATATTGCCGACTGGATGCGCGTCGATGCCAGTGGTAAAGGGGTGATCAATATCCTCAGCGCCGAAAAACTCTACCAGATGCCGAAGCTCTATGCCGCCAGCCTGCTGTGGATGCTCTCCGAACTCTACGAGCGCCTGCCGGAAGCTGGCGACCTCGAAAAACCGAAGCTGGTGTTCTTCTTCGATGAGGCGCATCTGCTGTTCAACGACGCGCCGCAGGTACTGCTGGATAAAATCGAACAGGTGATCCGCCTCATCCGCTCCAAGGGCGTCGGCGTCTATTTCGTTTCGCAGAACCCGGCGGATATTCCCGACGCCGTGCTCGGCCAGCTGGGCAACCGCGTGCAGCATGCCCTGCGCGCCTTTACGCCGAAGGACCAGAAGGCGGTGAAAACCGCCGCCCAGACCATGCGCGCCAATCCGGCCTTCAGTACCGAGCAGGCGATCCAGGAGCTGGGCACCGGCGAGGCGCTGATCTCCTTCCTCGATGAGAAAGGCAGTCCGTCGGTGGTCGAGCGGGCGATGGTTATCGCCCCCTGCTCGCGAATGGGGCCGGTCAGCGATGACGAGCGCAACGGCCTGCTGAATCACTCGCCGCTGTACGGTAAGTATGAGGAGGAGGTGGACCGCGAGTCGGCCTTTGAGATGCTGCAGCAAGGGGTGCAGGTCGCCACCGGGCAGCAGTCGGCTCCGCCGGCGAAGGGCCAGCAGAGCGGCGATGACGATGGGCTACTCGGCGGCCTGAAAGATATTCTGTTCGGCAGCACCGGCCCGCGCGGCGGCAAACGCGACGGTATCGTGCAGACGGCAGCGAAAAGCGCGGTTCGCCAGGTCACCAATCAGATCGTCCGCGGCATGCTGGGTAGCCTGCTGGGCGGACGCAAGCGCTAAAAAAAAGCCCCCTCATCGTTGAGGGGGCTTATACGTTCCGGGCTTAACCCGCTAGGCCTTGCGCATCATCAGCCAGAGGCTTATCAGGAAGAAGCTGGCGCTCGGCAACAGCGCGCCGATGATCGGCGGGATGCCGTAGACCAGGGTCAGCGGGCCGAAAATCTGATCCAGTACGTAGAAGATAAAGCCGAAGCTAATCCCCGTCACCACCCGCACGCCCATCGGCACGCTACGCAGCGGACCAAAGATAAACGACAGCGCCATCAGCATCATCACCGCCACCGACAGCGGCTGGAAGATTTTGCTCCACATATTGAGCTGGTAGCGTCCCGGATCCTGGCCGCTGGACTTCAGGTATTTCACATAGTTGTGCAGACCGCTGATCGACAGCGCATCCGGATCCAGGGCAACCACGCCGAGCTTATCCGGCGTGAGGTTGGTTTTCCAGGTGCCGCTCACCATCTGCGACCCGGTCACCTGCTTTGGATCGGTCAGGTTGGATTCATCCACCTGCGACAGGCGCCACACTTTATTTTCACTATCGAACTTTGCCGAGGCGGCATAGCGCACCGACTCTAAACGACGCTCCGGATTGAAGGCATAGATGCTGACGCCCCCCAGCTCATCGTTGCCTTTCACGCGTTCGATATAGACAAAGTTGTGGCCATCTTTCGCCCACAACCCTTGCTGAGTCGACAGCAGCGAACCGCCGTACATCTGCTGGGCGCGGTAGTTGCGCGCCATTTGCTCGCCCTGGGGCGCCACCCACTCGCCGATCGCCATGGTCAGCAGCACCAGCGGGATCGCAGTTTTCATTACCGCCAGCGCCACCTGCAGCCGGGTGAAACCGGATGCCTGCATCACCACCAGCTCGCTGCGTTGGGCCAGCATCCCCAGCCCCAGCAACGCGCCAAGCAGCGCCGCCATCGGGAAGAAGATCTGGATGTCCTTCGGCACGCTGAGGATGGTGTAGAGACCAGCGCCCAGCGCATCGTAACTACCCTGCCCGGACTTTTTCAGCTGATCGACAAACTTGATAATGCCGGAGAGCGACACCAGCATGAACAGGGTCATCATGATGGTGTTGAAAATCGTCTTACCGATATAACGGTCAAGTACGCCAAACGCCTGCATCAGGCCGCTCCTTTATTAAAACGGGCGCGGAAGCGGCGCATCGGCACCGTGTCCCACAGGTTTAACAGCACCGCCAGCGCAAAATAGAGCAGGTTAATCGCCCACATCCAGATAGCCGGGTCCATTTTGCCTTTGCCGCCGTTCGACTTAATCGACGTTTGCAGCAGGAAGAACACCAGGTAAAGCAGCATCGCCGGCAGCATCGACAGCACGCGCCCCTGACGCGGGTTCACCACGCTGAGCGGCACCACCATCAGCGCCATAATGAAGACGGTCGCCACCAGCGTGAAGCGCCAGTGCAGTTCGGCACGCGCGCGGTCGGTATGGGTCTGCCACAGAGTGCGCATATCCATCTGTTCGGTGTCGTCCGGATCGGAGGTCACTGCCTGGTGGCCGATAATGGCCTGATAGTTATTGAAGTCGGTAATGCGGAAATCGCGCAGCATCGCGGTGCCTTCAAAGCGGGTGCCCTTGTTGAGGGTCACCACCTGCGAGCCGTCTTTCTGCTGCGACAGCTCGCCGGAATCCGCCACCACCACCGAGGGACGCGCATTGCCTTTCGGACGCAGCTGGGCAAGGAAGACGTCATGGAAGCGGTTGCCGTTGACGCTCTCGATAAACATCACCGCGTTACCATCGCTGGCCTGCTGGAACTGGCCCTGGGCCAGCGCCGCCATGCCGGGGTTGGCTTTGGCTTCGGCCAGCACTTCGTCCTGATGGCGCGACGACCACGGCCCCGCCCACATGACGTTGACCGCCGCCACCGCGCCGGTGAACAGCGCGAGGATCATCGCCGCCTTGATCAGCACGGCTTTGCTCAGACCGCAGGCGTGCATCACCGTAATTTCACTTTCGGTGTACAGCTTGCCCAGGGTCATTAGCAGGCCAAGGAACAAACTTAACGGCAGGATAAGCTGCGCCATCTCCGGGATGCCGAGCCCCAACAGCGAGAGCACCAGATTGGTTGGGATATCGCCATCCACCGCGGCGCCGAGGATCCTGACTAATTTCTGACAAAAGAAAATCAGTAACAGGATGAATAGGATCGCCAACTGGCTTTTCAGCGTCTCACGAACCAGATATCTTATGATTATCACTATAAATACGCCCGTAAAAACCCGTTTTATTGCAGGAAAATTGCTTGTTTCATGGCTTAAACGTCATTTATTCTCTTTGGTCGTTGAAAACATCGCTAAGATTAAATGACTCATCGGTTCTGCATGTCAGGATCTTTTCTGACGAACCCAGGCCTTAATAACGTTAAGATTAACACGAAGTCACCGCAACAGCGGACATGAGTTACGAAAGCTTGCAATTATATACTCAATGGATTTCGAGTTGTAAGAAGGCAGCAGGGCTGTGACCCCTGGCGCGCGCGTTAGGCCCGCATCAGGTAAGCAGGCGCAGCCGGCGCATCTGCAACTTGAAAGGCGACGAGTATAGCCGTAGCCACCACTGTTGTCTTTAAGATTCAGGAGCATAGTGCATGGAGTTCAGTGTAAAAAGCGGTAGCCCGGAGAAGCAACGGAGCGCCTGTATCGTGGTCGGCGTCTTTGAACCACGTCGCCTCTCCCCCATCGCCGAACAACTCGATAAAATCAGCGACGGCTACATCAGCGCCCTGCTGCGTCGCGGCGAGCTGGAAGGCAAACCTGGCCAGACGTTATTGCTGCACCATGTGCCAAACATTCTGTCTGAGCGCATTCTGCTGATTGGCTGCGGCAAAGAGCGCGAGCTGGATGAACGTCAGTATAAGCAGGTCATCCAGAAAACCATCAATACCCTGAATGATACCGGTTCAATGGAAGCCGTCTGCTTCCTGACCGAGCTGCACGTCAAGGGCCGCAACAACTACTGGAAAGTTCGCCAGGCCGTTGAAACCGCCAAAGAGACGCTGTACAGCTTCGATCAGTTGAAGACCAACAAAAGCGAGCCGCGTCGCCCGCTGCGTAAAATGGTCTTTAACGTGCCGACCCGTCGCGAGCTGACCAGCGGCGAACGCGCCATTCAGCATGGCCTGGCGATCGCCGCCGGCATCAAAGCGGCGAAAGATCTTGGCAACATGCCGCCGAACATCTGTAACGCCGCCTATCTGGCTTCCCAGGCGCGTCAGCTGGCCGATACCTACAGCAAGAACGTCATTACCCGCGTGATCGGCGAACAGCAGATGCGCGAGCTGGGGATGAACTCCTATCTCGCCGTCGGCAACGGCTCGCAGAACGAGTCGCTGATGTCGGTCATCGAGTATAAAGGCAACCCGTCTGAGGACGCGCGCCCTATCGTGCTGGTCGGTAAAGGCCTGACCTTCGACTCTGGCGGCATCTCCATCAAGCCTGCCGAAGGCATGGACGAGATGAAGTACGACATGTGCGGCGCCGCGGCGGTGTACGGCGTGATGCGGATGGTTGCCGAGCTGCAGCTGCCGCTGAACGTCATCGGCGTGCTGGCGGGCTGTGAAAACATGCCTGGCGGTCGCGCCTATCGTCCGGGTGACGTCCTGACCACCATGTCCGGCCAGACGGTGGAAGTCCTGAACACCGACGCCGAAGGCCGCCTGGTGCTGTGCGACGTCCTGACCTACGTTGAGCGTTTCGAACCGGAAGCGGTTATCGACGTCGCAACGCTGACCGGCGCCTGCGTGATTGCCCTCGGCCATCACATCACCGGCCTGATGTCGAACCATAACCCGCTGGCTCATGAGCTGATCGGCGCCTCCGAACTGGCGGGCGACCGCGCCTGGCGTCTGCCGCTGGCCGACGAGTTCCAGGATCAGCTGGAGTCCAACTTTGCCGATATGGCGAACATCGGCGGCCGTCCTGGCGGCGCAATTACCGCCGGCTGCTTCCTGTCGCGCTTTACCCGTAAGTACAACTGGGCGCACCTCGACATCGCCGGTACCGCCTGGCGTTCCGGTAAGGCCAAAGGCGCCACCGGTCGTCCGGTCGCCCTGCTGTCGCAGTTCCTGCTCAATCGTGCGGGTTTTAACGGCGAAGAGTGATTGCCGTCTGATGCCCGGTGGCGCTACGCTTACCGGGCCTACGGAAAGATGCCGTTTGTAGGCCGGGTAAGCGTAGCGCCACCCGGCTTTGCATTTAAATCCACGACAAGAAGCCCCATATATGAAGAATGCAACGTTCTACCTTCTGGACAACGAAAACACCGTCGAAGGCCTGAGCGCCGTCGAGCAGCTGGTGTGTGACATTGCCGCAGAACGTTGGCGCAACGGCAAGCGCGTCCTGATCGCCTGTGAAGATGAGCAGCAGGCGATTCGTCTCGACGAGGCGCTGTGGTCGCGGCCGCCGGAGAGCTTTGTGCCGCATAATCTGGCGGGCGAAGGCCCGAGAGGCGGCGCGCCGGTGGAGATTGCCTGGCCGCAGAAACGCAACAGCAGCCCGCGGGACATTCTGATCAGTCTGCGGCTTAACTTTGCAGATTTTGCCACCGCTTTCACAGAAGTGATAGACTTTGTCCCTTACGAAGAAAATCTGAAACAACTGGCGCGCGAACGCTATAAAGCGTACCGCATGGCTGGTTTCAACCTGAACACGGCAACCTGGAAATAATGGAAAAGACATACAACCCACAAGATATCGAACAGCCGCTTTACGAGCACTGGGAAAAGCAGGGCTATTTCAAACCGAATGGTGATGAAAGCCAGGAGAGCTTCTGCATCATGATCCCGCCGCCGAACGTCACCGGCAGTTTGCATATGGGTCATGCCTTCCAGCAAACCATCATGGATACCATGATTCGCTACCAGCGCATGCAGGGCAAAAACACCCTGTGGCAGGCCGGTACCGACCACGCGGGTATCGCCACCCAGATGGTGGTTGAGCGTAAGATTGCCGCGGAAGAAGGGAAAACCCGTCACGACTACGGCCGCGATGCCTTCATCGACAAAATCTGGCAGTGGAAAGCAGAATCCGGCGGCACCATTACCCGCCAGATGCGCCGCCTCGGCAACTCCGTGGACTGGGAGCGCGAGCGCTTCACCATGGACGAGGGGCTTTCCAATGCCGTGAAAGAAGTCTTTGTTCGCCTGTACAAAGAAGATCTGATCTACCGCGGTAAACGCCTGGTTAACTGGGACCCGAAACTGCGCACCGCCATTTCCGACCTCGAAGTGGAAAACCGCGAATCGAAAGGTTCCATGTGGCACATCCGCTACCCGCTGGCCGATGGCGCGAAAACCGCTGACGGTAAAGATTACCTGGTGGTCGCCACCACCCGTCCGGAAACCCTGCTTGGCGATACCGGCGTGGCCGTTAACCCGGAAGATCCGCGTTACAAAGATTTGATTGGCAAATTCGTGGTGCTGCCGCTGGTTAACCGTCGCATCCCGATCGTGGGCGACGAACACGCCGACATGGAAAAAGGCACCGGCTGCGTGAAGATCACCCCGGCGCACGACTTTAACGACTACGAAGTGGGTCGTCGTCATCAGCTGCCGATGATCAACATCCTGACCTTTGACGGCGACATCCGCGAAAGCGCGGAAGTCTACGACACCAAAGGCAATGAATCCGACGTCTACTCCAGCGAGATCCCGGCGGAGTTCCAGAAACTGGAACGCTTCGCGGCGCGTAAAGCCGTCGTTGCGGCGGTTGACGCCCTCGGCCTGCTGGAAGAGATCAAACCGCACGATCTGACCGTCCCTTACGGCGATCGCGGCGGCGTGGTTATCGAACCGATGCTCACCGACCAGTGGTACGTGCGTGCGGACGTGCTGGCCAAGCCGGCGGTGGAAGCCGTTGAGAATGGCGACATTCAGTTCGTGCCGAAACAGTACGAAAACATGTACTTCTCCTGGATGCGCGATATTCAGGACTGGTGTATCTCCCGTCAGCTGTGGTGGGGTCACCGCATCCCGGCATGGTATGACAACGACGGCAACGTCTACGTGGGCCGTACTGAAGACGAAGTGCGTCAGGAAAACAAACTCGGTACGGACGTTGCCCTGCGTCAGGACGAAGATGTTCTGGATACCTGGTTCTCCTCCGCGCTGTGGACCTTCTCCACCCTCGGCTGGCCGGAAAACACCGACGCCCTGCGTCAGTTCCACCCGACCAGCGTGATGGTGTCCGGCTTCGACATCATCTTCTTCTGGATCGCCCGCATGATCATGATGACCATGCACTTCATCAAAGATGAAAACGGCAAGCCGCAGGTACCGTTTAAGACCGTCTACATGACCGGTCTGATCCGCGATGACGAAGGCCAGAAGATGTCCAAATCCAAGGGTAACGTTATCGACCCGCTGGATATGGTCGACGGCATTACCCTGCCGGAGCTGCTGGAGAAACGTACCGGCAACATGATGCAGCCGCAGCTGGCGGAAAAAATCCGTAAGCGCACCGAGAAACAGTTCCCGAACGGCATCGAGCCGCACGGCACCGACGCCCTGCGCTTCACCCTGGCAGCGCTGGCCTCTACCGGCCGCGACATCAACTGGGATATGAAGCGTCTGGAAGGTTACCGTAACTTCTGTAACAAGCTGTGGAACGCCAGCCGCTTCGTACTGATGAATACCGAAGATCAGGATTGTGGCTTCAACGGCGGCGAAATGGTGCTCTCCCTGGCCGACCGCTGGATCCTCGCGGAATTCAACCACACCGTGAAAGCGTATCGCGAAGCGCTGGATAACTTCCGCTTCGATATCGCCGCCGGCATCCTGTACGAGTTCACCTGGAACCAGTTCTGCGACTGGTACCTGGAGCTGACCAAGCCGGTGATGAACGGTGGCAGCGAAGCGGAGCTGCGCGGGACTCGCCATACGCTGGTGACCGTGCTGGAAGGTCTGCTGCGCCTGGCGCATCCGATCATTCCGTTCATCACCGAGACCATCTGGCAGCGCGTGAAAGCGATCTGCGGTATCACCGCCGACACCATCATGCTGCAGCCGTTCCCGCAGTACGATGCTTCTCAGGTCGATGAAGCGGCGCTGGCCGATACCGAATGGCTGAAACAGGCGATCGTCGCCGTGCGTAACATCCGTGCGGAAATGAACATCGCCCCGGGTAAACCGCTGGAACTGCTGCTGCGCGGCTGCAGCAAAGAGGCCGAGCGTCGTGTGAACGACAACCGCAGCTTCCTGCTGAACCTGGCGCGTCTGGAAAGCATTACCGTGCTGCCTGCCGATGATAAAGGTCCGGTCTCCGTGACCAAGATTATCGACGGCGCCGAGCTGCTGATCCCGATGGCGGGCCTCATCAATAAAGAAGATGAGCTGGCGCGTCTGGCGAAAGAAGTGGCCAAAATCGAAGGTGAAATTGGCCGCATCGAGAGCAAGCTGTCCAACGAAGGCTTTGTCGCCCGCGCACCGGAAGCGGTGATCGCTAAAGAGCGCGAGAAGCTGGAAGGCTACGCGGAAGCGAAAGCGAAGCTGATTGAGCAGCAGGCGGTGATCGCCGCGCTGTGATCCTCCCGCCCCTTGCCACCCGGCAAGGGGCGTTTTTTTATGAAACATCCTCGCTTGCGCTCTCCCCTGTCGCGATGTTATTAACATCATCATTCGTCTTTTTTGGGTAATGAGTCATTGTATGAATACGAGCGTCCCCGCGGCGACGTTGCTGCGTCGCATTACGGCGGCAGACAATGCCGCCATCGCCAGGGTCATCCGCCAGGTCTCGGCTGAATATGGCCTGACCGCCGATAAAGGCTATACGGTCGCCGACCCGAATCTCGATGAACTGTATGAGCTGTACAGCCAGCCGGGCTCTGCCTATTGGGTGGTGGAGAAAGAGGGCGAAGTGGTTGGCGGCGGTGGCGTCGCGCCGCTCGCCTGCAGCGAGCCGGATATCTGCGAGTTACAGAAAATGTATTTTATGACCAGCGCGCGCGGTCAGGGGCTGGCGAAGAAGCTGGCGCTGCTGGCGCTGGACTACGCCCGCGAGCAGGGCTTTAAACGCTGCTATCTGGAAACTACCGCCTTCCTGACGGAGGCGATCGGCTTATATGAACATCTCGGCTTTGAGCACATTGACGGGCCGCTGGGTTGCACCGGCCACGTTGACTGTGAAGTGCGGATGCTGAAAACGCTGTAGCGCCTCGATATCGCAGGCGTCCCCGGTAGCGCTACGCTTACCGGGGCTACAGTTCGGTAGCCCGGCTAAGCGTAGCGCAAGCCGGGGTATGTCCCGGATGGCACCGCTTGCACCTTACCCTTGCTCGCGGTGCCGTTTTTTTGTCGGGTGGCGGCTAACACCTTACCCGACCTACGGCCCGTACCATTGCGAGCTGAAGCTCTCAACGCTATCTCTCTCCCCATGGTTACTGAAACTGCCGGTGTTAGTGGCTACCGGGGCTACAGGGCCCGAATACCGAGGGTTACGCCGCTACCGGCACACCGCTGTGAAAGCGGAACTCGGCCTCCGGCCTGAGGATCAGCGCCGCTTCCGCCTCGCCGAGCTGGCGCACCCGCTCGCTAATATCGTCTCCGGCAATCTTCTGCGCCAGATCCAGATAGTCCTGATAGTGACGCGCTTCAGAGCGCAGCAGCGACAGATAAAACTTCTGCAGATCGTCGTCCAGCCACGGCGCCAGCGCCGCAAAGCGTTCGCAGGAGCGGGCCTCGATATAGGCCCCGCAGATCAACTTATCGATCAGCATCACCGGCTCGTGCGAACGCACCTCCCGCCGCATGCCGCGGGCATAGTTACTGGCGGTGATTTTGACGTAGGGGATATCGCGCGCCAGCATCATCTCCCGCACCTGCCAGAAGTGATGTAGCTCCTCTTTAATCAGCAAAATCATGCTGTCCAGCAACTGGCGGCCCCACGGGTCGTCGGTCTGCGGCATGGCGCTTTTGTTGATCCGCTTATGCAGAGCGACAAAATCCGGCTCCGGCCCCCAGCGGTAGGTGAAGTCTTCATACGGCTTCAGGCAGGCCAGCAGCTCGTCGGCGTCGGCTTTATCCGCGACGTAGCGACGCACCAGCAGCATGGCGTTCTGCGCCGCTTTCAGTTCGCACACCATATGGTCGGTCAGCAGCAGCGGCAGGTTTTCCGGCTTGCGGGCTTCATCAATCCACGCCTGCGGCGTCGGGCAGTGCAGGAAGTTGATAATCGGGGAGAGTATCTGCGGGTAATCCATGGAAGTTCCTTGCTATACGGCGGCAGGCACCGCCGTATCCATCTGCAGCTTAGTGGCGAACACCATCGTCGTCTTCATCGACAAAATCTTCGTCATCGTCGCCGTCTTCTTCACCGTTCGGGTCCTCATAATAGGTACCCCAACCGTCATACTCGACGTCATATTTTTCTGCCAGCGTCATCAGCTGTTCCACCTGGGCATCGATCAGGTCTGCGTTCAGCGCGCATTCGCTGAGAATATCGCAGCAGATGACCATGTCACCCTCTTCCACTTCCAGCTCTTCGGGCTCGGTCACTTCATAGCCCAGCTTGAACGCTTCCACCGCCACTTTCTCCAGCGTTTCGAAATCGTCTGCAGAGAGGTGATGCTCAATCGTGTACAGTGCGTCCGGATCGCTGCCATCCTCCAGCAGCTCTTCGATAATCAGACGCGTCTCTTCACGCTGTTCTTCCAGGTGTTCCGGGTTTGCCATGGCTCGTTCCTCATAATGTGCGGCAGTTGTCCCTATTGTCACATACCGCCGTCATTGCCTCCACTTCTCAGTGAAAGATTTCGATCACAGACTTGCAAATGAATATTCATACATATAAATTGAATTTTAATTCAATTAGTGGCCTATGCCAGGTGAGGGAACCATGTCTGCGTTTTACCAGAAGCATTTTTTAAAGTTACTCGATTTTACGCCTGCAGAAATCACCGCCCTGCTCGAGCTGGCGGCAAAGCTCAAAGCCGATAAGAAAAACGGTATCGAAGTCCAGAAACTGGCAGGGAAAAACATCGCGCTCATCTTCGAAAAAGACTCAACCCGTACACGATGCTCTTTCGAAGTTGCCGCATACGATCAGGGCGCCCGCGTGACCTATCTGGGGCCAAGCGGCAGCCAGATTGGCCATAAAGAGTCGATCAAAGACACCGCCCGCGTGCTCGGGCGGATGTACGATGGCATTCAGTATCGCGGCCACGGCCAGGAGGTGGTGGAGACCCTGGCGCAATACGCCGGCGTGCCGGTGTGGAACGGCCTCACCAACGAGTTCCACCCCACCCAGCTGCTGGCGGACCTGCTGACCATGAAAGAGCACCTGCCGGGCAAAGCCTTTAACCAGATGACGCTGGTCTACGCCGGCGACGCGCGCAACAACATGGGCAATTCGATGCTGGAAGCCGCAGCGCTGACCGGTCTGGATCTGCGCCTGGTAGCGCCATCGGCCTGCTGGCCGGAGTCTCAGCTGGTGGAGACCTGTAGCGCGCTGGCCAAACAGCAGGGCGGCAACATCACCCTGACGGAAGATATCGCCGCAGGAGTGAAAGGCGCCGATTTTATCTATACCGACGTCTGGGTCTCGATGGGCGAGGCGAAGGAAAAATGGGCCGAACGTATCGCCCTGCTCCGCGATTATCAGGTTAACAGCGCGATGCTGGCGCTGACCGGCAATCCGCAGGTCAAGTTCCTCCACTGCCTGCCGGCATTCCATGACGACCAGACCACGCTGGGCAAACAGATGGCCGCCGATTACGGCCTGCACGGCGGTATGGAAGTGACTGACGAGGTGTTTGAGTCGGCGGCGAGCGTGGTTTTCGATCAGGCGGAAAACCGGATGCATACCATCAAAGCGGTGATGGTGGCGACGCTGAGCAAGTAGTCCTTCGCGTGTGGCCACATCCCGGATAGCACGGCGCTTATCCGGGATGTGGCTCGCCATTTTACGCCATCAGCATCTTCACTACCGCTTTGCGCACCTTCGCCGGGGCGCCTACGGCGCACAGCGGTTTATGCACTTCGCCGGGATAAAACACCACAAAATCCCCTTCGTTGAGGATCACCGTTTTCTCCTGCTGGCCTTCGGCCAGAAAAGCGATGTCTTTTTCCGCCAGCCAGTCGGTCTGCGGCTCTCCAGCCGGCAAGGTACTGAAGGTCATCCCTTCCTGACCGCGAAGTACAATCTGAATATCGAGATAGCGGGCATGGTATTCCGCGCGGCGCGCGGCCTGCGGCTCGGTGGTGTCTTCGGAAATCAGATAAAACAGGTTATTGCCGTCGATATCGTGTTTACCCAGCGGCGTCGCCTCGCTGACATGGGCGATGACGTGCTCAATGGCCTCGCGCAGCGCGGCAGGCAGCCATGGCTGCAGATGGTGGATATTGCCAATAATCATCACTTACCTCGAATATAAAACAGCATTTCATTTTATAACTTTATACCCTCATCGCCACTGCCATACCAGTACAGTTTCACCGTTCTTTGCGCTGGCGCACTTTTCTGCAGGCAAACGATTACCTGTTTGTGAATGAATCGCTTGATCGTCATAACGGTCTGCGTATAATGCCAGTCGTTTTGCCGGGAGGAAGCATGGCCAATTGCGTACGACATTCTGTCTTAGCGCGTCTGAACGCAGACGCTGGCCTGGCGTTTTTCTTTCCGTTGCTCATTGGATTCCCGAAGCCCCTTATTTAAGGGGCTTTTTTTTTGCCCAGGCGTCAGGAGATAAGCATGGCTAACCCGCTATATCAAAAACATATCATTTCCATAAACGATCTCAGCCGCGAAGACCTCGAACTGGTGCTGGCGACGGCGGCAAAGCTGAAAGCCAATCCGCAACCCGAGCTGCTGAAGCATAAGGTTATCGCCAGCTGTTTCTTTGAAGCCTCGACTCGCACCCGCCTCTCTTTTGAAACCTCGATGCACCGCCTGGGCGCTAGCGTGGTCGGCTTTTCTGACAGCGCCAATACCTCGCTGGGCAAAAAAGGGGAAACCCTGGCGGATACCATCTCCGTTATCAGCACCTACGTTGACGCCATCGTGATGCGTCATCCGCAGGAGGGCGCCGCGCGCCTGGCGACCGAATTCTCCGGCGGCGTGCCGGTACTGAACGCTGGCGACGGCGCTAACCAGCACCCGACCCAAACCCTGCTCGACCTGTTCACCATTCAGGAGACCCAGGGCCGCCTCGAAAACCTCAACGTGGCGATGGTCGGCGATCTGAAGTATGGCCGTACCGTCCACTCCCTGACCCAGGCGCTGGCCAAATTCAGCGGCAACCGCTTCTACTTTATCGCCCCGGACGCGCTGGCCATGCCGCAGTACATCCTCGATATGCTGGATGAAAAAGGTATCTCCTGGAGCCTGCATAGCGCCATCGACGACGTGATGGCGGAAGTGGATATTCTGTACATGACCCGCGTGCAGAAAGAGCGTCTGGATCCGTCGGAATACGCCAACGTGAAAGCGCAGTTCGTCCTGCGCGCCGCCGACCTCGAAGGGGCGCGCGCCAACATGAAGGTGCTGCACCCGCTGCCGCGCATTGACGAAATCACCACCGATGTCGATAAAACACCGCACGCCTGGTACTTCCAGCAGGCCGGTAACGGCATCTTCGCCCGCCAGGCGTTACTGGCACTGGTACTGAATAGCGAGCTGGCACTGTAAGGGGGAATGAGAGATGACACACGACAATAAACTGCAAGTAGAAGCCATTAAACGCGGCACCGTGATCGACCATATCCCGGCGCAGGTCGGCTTTAAGCTGCTCACCCTGTTCAAACTGACCGAAACTGACCAGCGTATCACCATCGGCCTGAACCTGCCCTCCGGCGAGATGGGCCGCAAGGATTTGATTAAAATCGAGAACACCTTCCTGACCGACGAGCAGGTTAACCAGCTGTCTCTGTACGCCCCGCAGGCGACGGTAAACCGCATTGATGATTACGAAGTGGTGGGCAAATCCCGCCCGAGCCTGCCGGATCGCATTGACAGCGTGCTGGTCTGCCCGAACAGCAACTGTATCAGCCACGCCGAACCGGTTTCTTCCAGTTTTGCAGTGAAAAAACGCGCCGATGACATCGCACTCAAATGCAAATACTGTGAAAAAGAGTTTTCTCATTATGTGGTGCTGGCCAACTAAATGCGGTTGGTATTGGTGGTAGGCCTCCCTATAATGGCTACCACCCTACGCTTCGTCCTTCAGGCGGCGTCTGCGCCGGCGGCACAGCGCTTACCCTCTGGCGGCAACCTGAATGATTTTGCGTAACATTACTCAGTTCATCTGGAGATAACATGAGCAAAACTATTGCGACGGAAAATGCACCAGCAGCGATTGGCCCATACGTTCAGGGCGTTGATCTGGGCAGCATGATCATCACCTCTGGCCAGATCCCGGTCGACCCGAAAACCGGCAGCGTCCCGGAAGACGTGTCCGCGCAGGCGCGCCAGTCGCTGAACAACGTGAAAGCGATCGTTGAAGCCGCTGGCCTCACCGTTGGCGACATCGTCAAGACCACCGTATTCGTCAAAGACCTCAACGATTTCGCTACCGTTAACGCCACCTACGAAGCGTTTTTCACCGAGCACAATGCCACCTTCCCGGCGCGCTCCTGCGTGGAAGTCGCTCGTCTGCCGAAAGACGTGAAGATCGAGATCGAAGCCATCGCCGTACGTCGCTGATCGCTTTGGTTGGCAGAAAAAAAGGCAGCCAGTGGCTGCCTTTTTTACGTGGCTCATCCGAAAATGCGCCCTTCACTGCCAGCCGTAGCGACGGCTATAGAAACCTTTAACGGTCTGGGTCAGCACCATATAGCCCGCCAGGATCACCACCAGCCACGGGAAGTAGCTGAGCGGCAGCGCCTGCAGCTGCAGGTAGCCCGCCAGCGGCGAGAACGGCAGGGCAATGCCCACGGCCATCACCACCAGAGTCATGGCGAACAGCGGCCACGCGGCCCGGCTCTGAACGAACGGAATGCGCCGGGTGCGGATCATGTGCACAATCAGCGTCTGCGACAGCAGCCCTTCAATAAACCAGCCGGACTGGAACAGAGTCTGCATCTCCACGGTATTGGCGTGGAACACCCACCACATCAGGCCGAAGGTGAGGATATCGAAAATCGAGCTGATCGGTCCGAAGAAGACCATAAAGCGCCCGAGATCGGCCGGGTTCCAGCGCTGCGGTTTACGGATCTGCTCATCATCGACGTTATCGAACGGGATCGCCACCTGGGAGACATCGTACAGCAGGTTCTGAATCAACAGGTGCAGCGGCAGCATCGGCAGAAACGGCAGGAAGGCGCTGGCCACCAGCACGCTAAAGACGTTACCGAAGTTGGAGCTGGCGGTCATTTTGATGTACTTGAGCATGTTGGCGAAGGTGCGGCGGCCTTCGATAACCCCCTCCTCCAGCACCATCAGGCTTTTTTCCAGCAGAATGATATCCGCCGCCTCGCGGGCGATATCCACCGCGCCATCAACCGAGATGCCAATATCCGCCGCGCGTAACGCCGGGGCGTCGTTGATGCCGTCGCCCATAAAGCCCACCACGTGACCTTCGCGTTTCAGCAGCGTCACGATACGCTCTTTATGCAGCGGCGCCAGACGTGCAAACAAAGTGGTGCGCTTCGCCAGCGCCGCCAGGTCATCGTCGCTCATGGCTTCAATCTGGCTGCCAATCACCACTTCGCCCGCATCCAGCCCCACTTCATGGCACACCTTGGCCGCCACCAGTTCGCTATCGCCGGTGAGGATTTTCACCGTGATGCCGCTGGCCTTCAGCGCCTTCAGCGCCGGGGCGGTGGTCTCTTTCGGCGGATCGAGGAAGGCGATGTAGCCTTCGAGGATCAGGTCGGATTCATCGGCGCGCTGGTAATCGCCCTCGCGCGCCGGCAGGTATTTGGTTGCTACCGCCACCACCCGCAGTCCCTGACGGTTCAGAGTATCGGTGACCCGACGGATGCGGCGCAGCATGGTGTCGTCCAGCGGTACGATTTCGCCGTTGTAGCGCACCTGGGTCGAGACGTTAAGGATCTCCTGCAGCGCCCCTTTACAGATCAGCTGATGCGCGTCGCCCTGCTCTTTTACCACCACCGACATGCGGCGGCGTTCGAAGTCGAACGGGATCTCATCCACCTTCTGCCAGCGCTCCGCGAGACCGCGAGCGGCCTCCAGTTCCACGCCTTCCAGCACCGCGGTATCGAGCAGGTTTTTCAGCCCGGTCTGGTAATGGCTGTTGAGCCAGGCGGTATGCAGCACTCTCTCGCTGGACTTACCGGAGACATCGGTGTGGTTCTCCAGCACGATCTTGTCCTGAGTCAGGGTGCCGGTTTTATCGGTGCAGAGAATATCCATCGCGCCAAAGTTCTGAATGGCGTCGAGGTGTTTGACGATCACTTTTTGTTTCGACAGCTTCACCGCCCCGCGCGCCAGCGTCGAGGTGACGATCATCGGCAGCATCTCCGGCGTCAGGCCGACCGCCACCGACAGTGCAAAGAGCGCCGCTTCCCACCAGTCGCCTTTGGTGTAGCCATTAATCAATAGCACCACCGGGGCCATCACCAGCATAAAGCGGATCAGCAGCATGCTGACCCGGCTGATGCCTTTCTGGAAGGCGTTCGGCTCGCTTTCCTGCTCGCTGACGCGCCCGGCCAGCTGGCCAAACCAGGTGTTGCCGCCGGTGGCGTAGACGATAGCCTGCGCCGAGCCGCTCACCACGTTGGTCCCCATAAAGCACAGGGTGTCGCATTCCAGCGGGTTCTGCTGCAGCGGGTCGCGGCTGCGCGCGACTTTCTCTACCGGCAGCGATTCGCCGGTCAGCGAGGCCTGAGCGACAAACAGGTCGCGCGCCTGAATAATGCGCAGGTCCGCCGGGATCATATCTCCCGCCGACAGCTTGACGATATCTCCTGGCACCAGTTGGTCGATAGGCAGTTCAAGCCAGCGGCTCTCCCCCTTCTCGTTCACCACCCGCAGCACCGTGGCGGTATTGCTGACCATCGCCTTTAGCGCATCCGCCGCTTTGGTCGAGCGCGCTTCCTGGATGAAGTTAAGCAGCGTCGAGATGCCGACCATCAGCGCGATAACGCCCGCGGCGAACAGATCTTCGGTGGAATAGGAGACGATGCCGAGCACCGTCAGCAGCAGGTTGAACGGGTTGCGATAGCAGGTCCACAGATGCACCCACCACGGCGAGGGCTTCTGCGCCGGGATCTGATTGTCACCATGTTTGAGGATCTTTGCCGCCACTTCGCCTTCATTGAGCCCTTCAGGGTGGCTGTCAAAGGCACGCCAGATCTCCTGGTCATCCATCGCCGCAACGTCCAGGCAGCGCTTGCCGAGCGAGTCCGGGATCGGCACGCTGGTCAGGTTACGGGCATCAGGCAGCGGATCGCGCTGGACCAAACGGCGTGGCAGATGGCGGCTAAGCTGCGCGAACAGCTGCCGGGTATAATTTTTCAACATAAACAGTCCCTCCGCGCTCGCGCGAGCGAACGCAGCGTTGCCAACAGGCGTAGCAAAGCCTACCTGTCAGGCATGTAATTTTTATGGCAGGGACATCAAGGACGTCACTGCTTTACGCTTTCCGGTAAAGCAGTGTTAAACAGGCTTACCGGAAAGAAAGGTTGCTCCATCGAGGATGAGGAGTGGGATCGGGGTCCATAAATTCTCCGGTAAGTGAATATAAACGGCGCGGATTATAGCGCGCTCGTTGAGACATGTGTGGCATTTATGGCGATGATAAGCCCGCGCAACTAAACCGAACGTAAACCAGACTTTGCTCATTGCGGTTTGGTTGAGTAGCATTAGGCTCACTTTTACCATCCCTGACGAGAATTCCGCATGCAGAACCGGCTGACCATCAAAGATATCGCGCGTTTAAGCGGCGTAGGAAAATCGACGGTATCCCGCGTCCTTAACAACGAGAGCGGGGTCAGCGAACGGACCCGCGAGCGCGTCGAAGCGGTGATGCAGCAGCACGGTTTCTCACCCTCCCGCTCCGCCCGCGCCATGCGCGGCCAGAGCGATAAAGTGGTGGCGATTATCGTCACCCGTCTGGATTCCCTGTCGGAAAACCTTGCCGTGCAGACCATGCTGCCCGCCTTTTATGAACAGGGTTACGATCCGATTATGATGGAGAGTCAGTTCTCCCCGGGACTGGTGGAAGAGCATCTCGGCATGCTCGCCCGGCGTAATATTGACGGCGTAGTGCTGTTCGGATTTACCGGCATTGATGAGGCGATGCTCGCCCCCTGGCGCGATACGCTGGTGCTGATGGCCCGCGACGCCCCCGGTTTCGCCTCGGTGTGCTATGACGACGAAGGCGCCATCACGCTGCTGATGCAGCGGCTCTACGATCGCGGACATCGCCACATCAGTTTTCTTGGCGTCCCGCACATCGACGTCACCACCGGCGAGCGTCGCCATCTCGCCTACCTCGCCTTCTGTAAAAAGCATCGCCTGACGCCCACCGCCGCTCTGCCGGGCTTGGGCATGAAGCAGGGGTATGACACCGTCGCCAGCGTGCTGACGGCCGAAACCAGCGCCCTGGTCTGCGCGACGGATACCCTCGCCCTCGGCGCCAGCAAGTACCTCCAGCAGCAGGGCCGCGCTGCGCTGCAGCTCGCCAGCGTCGGCAGCACGCCGCTAATGAAGTTTCTCCACCCGGAAATCTTGACCGTCGATCCCGGCTATGCCGAGTCCGGACGCCGGGCCGCCCGGCAGTTGATCGAGCAGATCGCCGGCAGCGTCGAACCCCGCCAGATCGTGATTCCTGCCGCCCTGAATTAATCTCGTTCGGACGATTTATGTGATCGTCGCCGGGTTTCGGGAACGTTCCCATTTTGCAAATCAAGCGGAACGGTTAGGATGCCCTCAAGGTAAAAAACGGCATCTCTCCCCTCTGTTTTTGAGGCTTCATCATGAGCAAAGTAAACCAGCAGGACATCGATAAACTGATCGAACTGGTGGGCGGACGCGGCAACATCGCCACCGTCAGCCACTGTATTACCCGTTTGCGCTTTGTGCTGAACGACCCGGCCATCGCCAAACCAAAAGAGATTGAGCAGCTGCGCATGGTGAAGGGATGCTTCACTAACGCCGGCCAGTTCCAGGTGGTTATCGGCACCGAGGTGGGCGATTACTACAAGGCCCTGCTGGCCACCACCGGCCAGACCTCCGCCGATAAAGAGCAGGTCAAGCAGGCCGCGCGGCAAAATATGAAGTGGCATGAGCAGTTGATCTCGCACTTTGCCGAGATCTTCTTCCCGCTGCTGCCGGCGCTGATCAGCGGCGGTCTGATCCTCGGTTTCCGTAACGTCATCGGCGACTTACCCATGAGCAACGGCCAGACGCTGGCTCAGATGCACCCGTCGCTGAAAACCATCTATGACTTCCTGTGGCTGATTGGCGAGGCGATCTTCTTCTATCTGCCGGTGGGGATCTGCTGGTCAGCGGTGAAGAAGATGGGCGGCACGCCGATCCTCGGGATCGTTCTTGGCGTCACCCTGGTTTCCCCGCAGCTGATGAACGCCTATCTCCTCGGCCAGCAGGTGCCGGAGGTGTGGAACTTCGGCCTGTTTACGATTGCCAAAGTCGGCTACCAGGCGCAGGTGATCCCGGCCCTGCTGGCGGGCCTGACGCTCGGCTTTATCGAGACGCGCCTCAAGCGCATCGTGCCTGACTACCTCTACCTGGTCATTGTCCCGGTCTGCTCGCTGATCCTCGCGGTGTTCCTCGCGCACGCCATTATCGGTCCGTTCGGCCGCCTGATCGGCGACGGCGTGGCCTTCGCGGTACGCCATCTGTTAACCGGCAGCTTCGCGCCAATCGGCGCCGCGCTGTTCGGCTTCCTCTACGCGCCGCTGGTGATTACCGGTGTCCACCAGACCACCCTCGCTATCGATATGCAGATGATCCAGAGCATGGGCGGCACCCCGGTGTGGCCGCTGATTGCGCTGTCGAACATTGCCCAGGCGTCGGCGGTGGTCGGCATTATTATTGCCAGCCGTAAACAGAATGAACGCGAAATCTCGGTGCCGGCGGCAATCTCTGCTTACCTCGGGGTTACCGAACCGGCGATGTACGGTATCAACCTGAAGTACCGCTTCCCGATGCTGTGCGCGATGATCGGCTCCGGTCTTGCCGGCCTGCTGTGCGGCCTGAACGGCGTGCTGGCGAACGGCATCGGCGTCGGCGGCCTGCCGGGCATCCTCTCCATCCAGCCAACCTACTGGCAGGTGTACGCCATGGCGATGGCTATCGCGGTGGTGGTGCCGATTATCCTGACCACCGTGGTGTATCAGCGCAAGTACCGTCAGGGCACCTTGCAGATTGTCTAACTTCTTCTTTCGGGGCGCCTTTGGCGCCCCTCGTTGCAGCAGGAAAGCACTATGAATCATCTTCCCCACTGGTGGCAAAACGGCGTTATTTATCAAATCTATCCGAAGAGTTTTCAGGATACCACCGGCAGCGGTACCGGCGATCTGCGCGGCGTCACTTCCCGCCTCGACTATCTGCAGAAGCTTGGGGTCGACGCCATCTGGCTGACGCCGTTCTATGTCTCACCGCAGGTGGATAACGGCTACGATGTGGCGAACTACACCGCTATCGATCCCTCCTACGGCACGATGGCCGACTTTGACGCCCTGGTGGCGGAGGCGAAGGCCCGTGGTATCCGCATCGTGCTGGATATGGTACTGAACCATACCTCGACCGAGCATGAATGGTTCCGTCAGTCGCTGAATAAGGAGAGTCCCTACCGGCAGTTCTATATCTGGCGCGACGGCGAACCGGACGCGCTGCCGAACAACTGGCGCTCCAAATTTGGCGGCAACGCCTGGCAGTGGCACGCCGACAGCGGGCAGTATTATCTGCACCTGTTCGCCATTGAACAGGCGGATCTCAACTGGGAGAACCCGGCGGTACGCGCTGAGCTGAAAAAGGTCTGCGAATTCTGGGCCGACCGCGGCGTCGACGGTCTGCGCCTCGACGTCGTCAACCTGATCTCGAAAGACCAGACCTTCCCCTGCGATGCGGAGGGTGATGGCCGCCGCTTCTACACTGACGGCCCGCGGGTGCATGAATTCCTGCAGGAGATGAGCCGCGATGTCTTTACTCCCCGTAACCTGATGACCGTCGGCGAGATGTCCTCCACCTCGCTGGAGCACTGCCAGCAGTACGCCGCGCTGGACGGCCGCGAGCTGTCGATGACCTTTAACTTCCACCATTTAAAGGTCGATTATCCCGGCGGTGAAAAATGGACCCTCGCCCGCCCGGACTATGTGGCGCTGAAAGCGCTGTTCCGCCACTGGCAGCAGGGGATGCACAATCGGGCGTGGAACGCGCTGTTCTGGTGTAACCACGATCAGCCGCGCATCGTGTCGCGCTTTGGCGACGAAGGCGAGTACCGGGTGCCGGCGGCGAAGATGCTGGCGATGGTGCTGCACGGCATGCAGGGCACGCCCTATATCTACCAGGGCGAAGAGATCGGCATGACCAATCCGCACTTCAGCAGCATCAGCGATTACCGTGACGTCGAAAGCCACAATATGTTTATCGAGCGCGCAGCGCAGGGGCAAAGCCCGGACGAACTGCTGGCAATCCTCGCCAGTAAGTCGCGCGACAACAGCCGCACGCCGATGCCATGGCACGCCGGGGAGAACGGCGGCTTTAGCGACGGTGAGCCGTGGATCGGCCTTGGCGATAATTACCGGGAGATCAACGTTGAGGCGGCGCTGGCGGACCCCGATTCGGTGTTTTATGCCTATCAGCAGCTGATTACGCTGCGTAAAACCCTGCCGCTGCTGACCTGGGGCGATTACCAGGATCTCCTGCCGGACCATCCGTCGCTGTGGTGTTATCGCCGTCAGTGGCAGGGGCAAACACTGGTGGTCGCCGCCAACCTGAGCCGCGACCTGCAGACCTGGCAGCCAGAGGAAGCCCAGGGCGACTGGAAGATGATCATCAGCAACTATGCCGAAACTACGCCCCGCCCGACCGGTCTGACGCTGCGGCCGTTCGAAGCCGTATGGTGGCTGCAGGCGTAAGGTACTTCTTGCCCGACAGAAACCGGAGCGTAATGCCTGGCATCGGAGGTGGATGCCAGGCATTTTTGCTTATTTTCCAGCCAGATAAATTTACATTTATCGCCAGCGCCCATCATCCGTACTCTCACCTTTTTACCTTGTTCTGGGTCAATAAAATCGCAAACATCTTTGATGCAAATCACTACATATAGAACTTAAAATGCGTCCCGGCCCTACATGTTGTATTAATCGTCTATTATGTCACCATATCTTGTCGATGTCTGGCGGTGATGAGATGTGGATAAAACGGGCCGGATCTGAAGGCAAACAGCACGAGCCGTAGCGTGCAGCGCCTTCGGGATAACCTCCGCCTCTGTGGATAACCTGTTCTATATATGGAGTGATCATGACACCGCATGTGATGAAACGTGATGGCTGTAAAGTGCCGTTCAAATCAGAGCGCATTCAGGAAGCAATTCTACGTGCAGCTAAAGCAGCGGGAGTCGATGACGCAGACTATTGCGCCACCGTCGCAGAAGTCGTTAGCCAACAAATGCAGGGCCGCGCCCAGGTCGACATCAACGAGATCCAGACTGCGGTAGAAAACCAGCTGATGTCCGGCCCCTATAAGCAGCTGGCGCGCGCCTACATTGAGTATCGCCATGACCGCGATAGCCAGCGCGAGAAGCGCGGCCGCCTCAATCAGGAGATCCGCGGCCTCGTCGAGCAGACCAACTCCGCGCTGCTCAACGAAAATGCCAACAAGGACAGTAAAGTCATCCCGACCCAGCGCGACCTGCTGGCTGGTATCGTCGCCAAGCACTATGCGCGGCAGCACCTGCTGCCCCACGATGTGGTGATGGCCCATGAGCGCGGCATGATCCACTATCACGACCTCGATTACTCGCCCTTCTTCCCGATGTTCAACTGCATGCTGATCGATCTGAAAGGGATGCTGACCCAGGGCTTTAAGATGGGCAACGCGGAGATCGAGCCGCCGAAGTCTATCTCTACCGCCACCGCGGTGACGGCGCAGATCATCGCCCAGGTCGCCAGCCATATTTATGGCGGCACCACCATCAACCGTATCGATGAAGTGCTGGCGCCGTTCGTCACCGAAAGCTTCAAAAAGCATCGTAAAATCGCCGAAGAGTGGCAGATCCCGGACGCCGAAGGCTATGCCCGCGCCCGTACCGAAAAAGAGTGCTACGACGCCTTCCAGTCGCTGGAGTATGAAGTCAACACGCTGCATACCGCCAACGGTCAGACGCCGTTTGTCACCTTTGGTTTTGGCCTCGGCACTAGCTGGGAGTCGCGCCTGATCCAGCAGTCGATTCTGCGCAACCGCATCGCTGGCCTCGGTAAAAATCGCAAAACCGCGGTATTCCCGAAACTGGTCTTCGCCATTCGCGACGGTCTGAACCATAAGTTCGGCGATCCGAACTACGACATCAAGCAACTGGCGCTGGAGTGCGCCAGCAAGCGCATGTACCCGGATATCCTCAACTACGATCAGGTGGTGAAAGTGACCGGGTCGTTTAAAACGCCGATGGGCTGCCGCAGCTTCCTCGGGGTGTGGGAAAACGAGAACGGTGAGCAGGTGCATGACGGGCGCAACAATCTCGGCGTGATTAGCCTCAACCTGCCGCGTATCGCCCTGGAAGCGAAAGGCGACGAAGCCGCCTTCTGGGCGCTGCTGGACGAGCGCCTGCAGCTGGCGCGCAAAGCGCTGATGACCCGTATTGCCCGTCTGGAAGGGGTGAAGGCCCGCGTGGCGCCGATCCTGTATATGGAAGGGGCCTGCGGCGTGCGGCTGAAAGCCGACGATGACGTCTCCGAGATTTTCAAAAACGGCCGCGCGTCCATTTCACTGGGTTACATCGGTATCCATGAGACCATCAATGCGCTGTACGGTAATCAGCATATGTACGACAGCGAGGCGCTGCGTGAGAAAGGTGTGGCCATCGTCCAGCGCCTGCGCGACGCCGTCGATGTGTGGAAGGAAGAAACCGGCTACGGCTTTAGTCTGTACAGCACGCCGAGCGAAAACCTGTGCGACCGCTTCTGCCGTCTCGACACCGCCGAGTTTGGCATAGTGGAGGGCGTGACCGATAAAGGCTACTACACCAACAGCTTCCACCTTGACGTCGAGAAGAAGGTCAACCCGTACGACAAGATCGATTTCGAAGCGCCGTACCCGCCGCTGGCCAACGGCGGGTTCATTTTCTACGGCGGGGAACCCCAAAACGTCCGGACT